>Ga0082212_10008561_pt1 | contig 13337 bp, 9 predicted proteins | sample TergutNt197P3_FD_71548 | JGI IMG/M metagenome (GOLD analysis project Ga0082212, IMG submission 71548) | Neocapritermes taracua P3 segment gut microbial communities from Petit-Saut dam, French Guiana - Nt197 P3 | ecosystem: Host-associated > Arthropoda: Insects > Digestive system > Gut ... | reverse complement strand
TCAAAATCCAAGACTTTGACCTTTTTGTAGCGGAGGCAGGACTCGAACCTGCGGCCTTTGGGTTATGAGCCCAACGAGCTACCAACTGCTCCACTCCGCGATAGAGGACACAAAGGTAGGGATAATCTATAGTTGTACCAAATATTTTTTTAGTTCGCCCGGAGTGAAGAGTTGTTGTTCGCCTGATTTCAGGTCTTTAAGGGATATTTTATTTTGCTTTAACTCCTCTTCTCCAATGATGGCGACAAAAGGAATGCCGCGTTTGTCCGCATATTCAAACTGCTTCTTCATCTTTGCCCTGTCGGGATAGCGTTCAGAGACTATGCCTGCAGAGCGAAGGAGGCTTAAACAAGAGAAAGAAAAGGTTGTTTCCGCATCTCCAAGATTCATAAAGAGCACTTTGGGCGCTTCATCTAAAGAGGAAGGGAACTTGTTCAATCCCAAAAGTACGTCATAAATGCGGTCGGCGCCAAAGGAGATGCCTACACCCGATACATCGGGTAGGCCAAATACGCCGGTAAGGTTATCGTATCGTCCTCCTCCACAAATGCTTCCCATCTCAAAGTCAAGCGCTTTTACCTCAAAGATCGCTCCGGTATAGTAACTGAGGCCCCGCGCAAGAGAGAGGTCTAATTCACAAAGTTGTGAGATTCCGGTATCAGACAAGAGTCGGAAAAGCGTCTTTATCTCCAATATACCGGCCATGCCAACTTCAAAAGATGCAAGGCTTTGTTCCAAAAGGGCTATCTTTTCTTCTGTATTGCCTTTGAAAAGAAGTATCGGCTTGAGTTTGGCAATCGCCTCACTCCCCAAACCTTTTCCTGTAAGTTCTTCCTCAATCACCTCAAATCCGACCTTATCCATTTTATCCATGGCTACGGTAATGTCCACCAACAGATCGGGACGCCCCATCAACTCAGCGATGCCGCCCAACACTTTTCGGTTGTTGATTTTTACTCCAATTCGAATGTCAAACGCTTTAAAGACGTCGTCCACAATCTGCAACAACTCAATTTCGTTCAAGAGGGAGTCTGATCCGATTACGTCCACATCGCACTGGTAAAACTCGCGATAACGCCCTTTCTGAGGACGGTCGGCACGCCATACGGGTTGCAGCTGATAACGTTTAAACGGGAAAACAATTTCGTGTCGATGCTGCACCACAAAACGGGCAAAAGGAACGGTAAGATCGTAGCGCAAACCCTTTTCGCACATCTTGAGGGCAATGCCTCCGACTCCCATATTGGGCAAATCAGCAAAGTCAACACTCGACAGAAAATCTCCCGAATTGAGGATCTTAAAGAGCAACTTATCCCCCTCGTCTCCATATTTTCCCAACAGGGTAGAGAGGTTCTCCATGGCGGGCGTTTCTATGGGAGCATATCCATATAGGGTAAAGATGCGCCTTACCGTATCAAAAATATAGTTTCGGCGAGTCGCTTCCAACGGATTAAAGTCGCGGGTTCCTTTGGGAATGGCAGGTTTCTGAACCATTTTGATAAATCTTTGAATCTGCAAATGTAACAAAAATGATCCACATGATTATACTACTCCTCTCTGCTCTCTTTTACATTTAGCAATAGCTTGGAAATGGCATCGGTAATTTTCGTCTCCGGAACAATCGTATTGAATCTTTCCCAAAAATCGGCATCGTACTCAAATGAGGTTTGAGAAAAAATTTGGGTAGTGGGCAAGCGCTCCCTGTTGGGAAAACGATGCACATCCCTGTCATCAATATCACAGGTTACCATTTCAAAAAAGGCGCTGAGCGTCCTGCTACTCCAAAAGAGACTCTTTTTTCTCTTTATCTTAAATTGCAGATCACCTCGAACGTGGCTCACATAATAGAAGTCATTCCATTGCCGATATGTTACACTATAAGCAATTTTTTGAGGCTCAACCTCCGTATTTTTGCTCTTTCGAATAACATAATTTGGCCCAACTTCTTTGACGAATTTTGGATTAATCTCATATTCAGCCATTAATAATGTCCAATGTTGGGCATCTATGTAAAGTCTTCCGGAAAAGAGAGGTTCCTCTACACCCGGTTTTTGTTCAAAAGCAACAATGTGTGCCATCCTTAGGTCATCATACTTCATACCTGCTCGCATAAACAGATAATCATTCTCTCTGTTTGAACTCAGAAAATCGGGAAGAGCCTGTACAATATCAAGAAGGAGGGAGGCCCTAATTCCAGCTTGAATCTTTACCAAAATTGAGTCACCAAAGTTCGGATTGTCTATATTACGCATTTTTAGCAACTTAACCTGATCGCTCCCCATGCTGTTCAAACCTCGTTTATAGATTTGGCATACACCCTCCGATAATGACAAAAAGGCGCCTCCATACTCCGCTCCCTCGCGATAAAAAGAGGTGAAAAAGACCGGATCATTCGAATAATTTTTAGACAGATTATCAATCATCTCTCTCACAATTTTTTGCGCGGGCACATAACGCACAACCACCTCCTGCAACTGGATAAAGACCGGATCTAAATAGATATCGGGGTTCCCACCCACGAAAACTTCCTGAGAGAGGGTACGGGATCGATATCCTATATGCGAAACAACTATTGGACAGGATGATAACGAATCCGGTATCTTCAAGATGAATTTACCTTCCAAATTGGTAACGGTTCCCAACCCACCACCTTCCAATACCACGTAACAAGAGGGTATCGCCTCCTGAGTTTGCCTGTCCCTCAAACACCCCCCAATGGTATTCCCCAGAGAAGTCGAAACTTCTTTCGTTTCATTATACAACAAAATATAGTCTCCTATATCTCTCATTTTCAAATCTTTTTCTCCAGAAATCAGCAAAATCGCTTCTCTGAGTGAATAGATTCCGGAGTTTATCCTCGCTCTCTTGTCATTATTTACAACGCCTCTCTCATAGATAAACAACACCCCTGAGCGCTCTGAGATGAGATTCAATAACTCATAGACACTTCCTCTGCTCCTCTCTAAAAATATTTTACGATCAAGCGTTTCCGCAGTAGCAAATCGAAAGGAGCATATTGCTATCAAACAAATAGATACCCACTTATTCACCTTCTTCCTAAATAGATCACACGTCCTTCAAAAGTTTGTTCCAAATCCAAAGCGTTGCAAAGAATCTCTGCAATGCGCTCTCTGCTTTGGGTATGTAAAGTGACCGTGATGACCTTCGATGACAACGATTCATCTCTAAGAACAAGGGATTTGCGCCCATAAATGCACTCATTCACTACACGAATAATTTGTCCTAACGATTCTTCTTTGAAATAGAGTTTATTAACGCCACGATTCAACACATTTTGATCCTCAATAAAACTTTTTTGCAACCAATTATTCACCAATTGCACCTGTTCTCCCTCCTCTACAAAGACTTCGCGTTCCTCAGATTTTAACGCGGCTTTTACCACTCCGCTTCTCACAGCAAGTTCAAAAGAGGTATTCGTATTGGTCTTAATACGAAAAGAAGTTCCCACAACATGAACAGTAATAAACTCTGTTTCAACGATAAACGGACGATTTTGGTCTTCACTTACTTCAAAGAACGCCTCACCGTCAAACGAAAGCAATCTTTGGCTGTACGCAAAAGTGCTCGGATAGGTTAATGTGCCTCCCGGAGACAAAAACACAAGAGAACCATCAGGAAGAGTCGCAACAAAAACCTCGTTATCTCTCTCATTTTGAAGTGTAATCAACTCTATTTTAGAAAGACTCCACGAGGGTTGAATCAGATAGAGCGCAGTTATCCCAATAAAGATAATAAGCACGGCAGCAGCACTCCACATCAGATAATATGGGTTTAGTCTTCTCCTGTTTGCTCCCACGGGAATCAACATCTCACCCTCGGCCCGTGCATAAAAAACTTGCCATGCCCTGTCCACATCCGGTTTCCACCTCTTTTCGCTACTATTCATCATTATTTATTAATTATTAACCAACCCCAATTTAAACGCTTTTAACGCCTTGTGCATCTCCGCTTCAACGGTCTTAATGGAGATCATCAACTTCTCCGCAATCTCCGCATATTTAAACCCGCCAAAACGATGCATGTAAAAAATCCTCCGTCTCCGATCAGGAAATTGGAGTAAAATTTCACTCATCCTCTGCTCAACATCTTTTGCCTCAGCGTCGGCTTCCGGAGAACACGAAGAAGTTGCCTCCGATTGATTTATTTTTTCCGCAAATCTATAACGTTCACGAACATGCAAATGCTCTATATAGTGCAGCGCCCTGTTCCTGACCGCCTCAAACATATAAGACTTTACCGAGTGATTAATTTGAATATCGGCACGATCCCGCCACAATACAAAGAACAACTCCTGAACTAACTCTTCAGAATAATCGGAACTTTTGGTATAACGAAATGCATAAGAACACAAAGGGGAATAATAACGCCTGAACAGAACTTCAAAGGCTTTTATATCTCCGCCCCTTGCTTCTCCGTATAATTGCAAATCGTTATTGGGCATTTTGTGTTCTAACGTTGTTGCCGTTTTAGTCTTGATACCGCCGACTCTAACGATTCAGTAGGTTCAATAATGTTGTATGCGCCCCAAAAATTCTCGTCATAAAAATAACTCACCTTTGTGCTCAACGACTCCGACATACTAAAAGAGGTGTTCCTTGGTATTGGAATAATATCTCTCTGGGAGCGCTCTGTAATCACCATTTCGCTGGTAGCCGTATAATTAGTTGAAAACAAACGCCTCTTCCAATCGCATGAAAACTTTATCTCATTGCGGATATAACTTAAGTAAGTTTTTCCATCTTGTTGTTTATAATTGACCAAAACATAGAGTTCGAGAGGTTTAAAGCGCATTCCTGCCGGTTTTCTCCTGAGAATCGCCTCAGTAGCTTTGTCTATATTGCTCATATCCATATAAAATTCAGCGCGTGTAAAGGATAAGGTCTCTTTATCAATATAGAGCGTACCGTAGTGAAGCGCGTATGGCATTACCATAACGGGAGTAAAACTCACCACATACTGCGGTCTGGAGTCAATAATATCGCTACTCTCCATCTTAAAGAGTACCATGGATCGCGCTTCTTCATCCAACAACAGATTCGTATTCTTTACCACATCCAAATGGATGGAGATATTAGGGCCTCCCAATATCCGCACGCCCAATGTATCGCTCACCTTTGTGCTCACCAATTGGCGTCCCTTTAAAATTTGAACTCGATCCCGATATACGTCTCCTTCCTCATAAGAGCCTTTATATATACTCATCACAGCCTCAGAAACGTTAATAAAACGTGTTCTCTTTTGGGCAGTCTCCCGATAAAACCCCGTTGCCAAAGAGGGCGAATTGGAGTAATTATTTTTAATACGTTTTACTGCTTCAGACACCAAGCGATCTGCATCCCACCCCTCTGCAACAGCAGCGTCAAGCAATTTAACAACCGGCGAGAGAAAGAAAATCCTGTCAAGTAGATCAGATTTGTTAACAGGAATACGGCTACTCTCATACCCTAAATAACTAAAGATGATCTCAGAGACATTCAACTCCTTGCCCACTTTTAACGAAAAATAGCCATCCTCATTAGTGACAGTTCCAATATCGGTGCCCGAAACCGAAATATCCACAAAAGGGAGCGCTCTCCTGGTACTCTGATCTCTGATCACCCCACTCACGGTAAAGTAGTCTTGAGAAATCTCTTGTGCAGAAACCGTTGGGAATAAGAGCAACAATTGAAACAAAAGAGCCATTAGGAGTCGCTTCATTTTTTTTACAACATTTTTCATTTTTTTACAATTTTATGGTTTGTATCTATGACCGATCATCTCGAAAAAACCCTACAAATAGTTAGAAACAGTTTCTAAATTTGTTAACGAATCGGTATGAAAGAAAATTCGTAACGAATTCCGGAGCCTGTGGCGGTAACTCTATATAGCGGATGAGGGAGCGCTCCCCAACTGTTGTCCCCGCCAACACCCATCTGTTTATAATCAATATGAAGTTCCACCAAAGGCTTAGGATTGATATGATATGTATGTTTATAGGCATCTTCCTTCTTATCCCCTCCATCAAAATCTTCCATAGTATTGTGGAGGGCGTTAAATTCAACAAGGTTATCGGCTACAATCATCAGACCCCGTCCCTTGGAATCAGTAAGCGACAACCAGCGTACATCCGTTTTGTGTCCATTTTCTTGCGGGCGAATATGGGGTACATATTGTTCGGTTACACTTCCTCTGTAGAGATCAATAAACGCGGCGCTCTTTCGATCTGAATAGTTTTCCCAGGGGCCCCTTCCAAAATATTCCAAACAATCAAATCCAACCGGAAGATGCATCCGCAACCCGATTCGAGGCAAAAGGGGATGCTCCTCTCCATCGGTGAGAATATGGTTCTCTACATGCACCGTTCCGCTTCCATAAATCCGGTAACATACAAACCACTCCGTTTGCACTTGGGGATATCGGTACGAGAACCGTACCACAACCGCTCCCTGTTGCGGCTCATACGAAAAGTGATTCGCCAGCAACGGTTGCTCTGTAGCCTCTCTCCACGCCCTGCTCCTTTGGGGCATTCCAAAACCATAGTCGTTATCAATAGGGGCACGCCAAAAGTTGGGGCGCAATCCAAAGCCGTTCAAAACGAACTCCGTATTAAAATACTTGTATGAAGTGATCACTCCGGTATTTTTGTTGATGGAAAGAGAAAAATTTACTCCTTCAATGAGAAGTTCCTCTTCATTTTGATAACAAAAAGGGGTGGAGGAAAGTCCGGCCGACCTTGAGAGGCGTACAACAGTATCTTCATTTTGGACGCTATTCAACCTGAATTGCTCCTGTGCAATCACGTAGCCCACAGGCAAAAATGGTTCTGCTTTCTCAATCACGGCAGCAACCGTCAAAAAATATTCATCGCCCTGCCTCACAGTCGGCATTTTAAAGTCGAGTTTCACCGTCCCATCCTGCTGCGGCGCCAAGTCAAGGGAGAAGACGCCCTGTTTCACCGTTTTTCCGTTGTTCTTTAAGGTGTATCTAAAACGATATTTGTCTAAATTCGTGAAGAAAAAACCATTGAATATATCCAATTCGGAAGATTCAAGGTTGAATCGTTTAAATTTAATATTCTGATATACTTTGCGAACCTCCTCGGTAGCAGGTTTCACGCTTCTGTCGGGAAATACAAGCCCATTTATCACAAAGTTTCCATCGGATGGTGTTCCCTCAGGACCAAAATCGCCGCCATAAGCCCAATAGCGTTCCCCACGCTCATTTTGGGCGTCAAGCCCCTGATCGACCCAATCCCAAATACTCCCTCCCTGCAAGATATCATACTTCTCAATCACATCCCAGTAGTCTTGAAGGTTGCCTACGCTATTTCCCATCGCATGGGCATATTCGCACAAAATGAGGGGACGATCCATAGCAGGGTCGTTGGCATAGCGTTCAATAGACTCAATGGAAGCATACATGGGACAGAAAATATCTGTATTCCATTCCTGTGAAGCCCGCTCATAGTGAATGGGACGTGAAGCGTCTCGAGCTTTTGTCCAGCGATAGAGCGTATAAAAGTTTACCCCATTCCCCGCTTCGTTTCCCATTGACCAGATAATTACGGAGGGATGGTTTTTGTCCCGCTCCACCATGTTCATCATACGATCAAGATGCGTTATCTCAAAAAGGGGATTGTTCCCTAAGGTACCCCCCTTTCTCAAGTTGTAGCCCATACCGTGCGATTCAATATTTGCCTCATCAATCACATAGATTCCATATTGATCGCACAAATCGTAAAATTGTTCCGGCTGCGGGTAGTGAGATGTACGCACGGCATTAATGTTGTACTTTTTAAACAACTCCATATCTCGTTTCATCAATTCCAAATCAACATAGTGCCCCGTTTTAGGGTTATGTTCATGGAGGTTCACTCCCTTTATCAGAATCGGCTGTCCATTTACCAACAGTTGCTTGTTCTTTATCTCCACAGAACGAAATCCCACCTTGGAAACGGCAGTTTCAATCACTTTGCCCTGCCGGTCTTGCAAACAGAGGTACAGAGTGTATAAATCAGGAGTCTCCGCCGTCCAAGCCAGCACGTCTTTTATTGTAGCAGCAAACTTCACCGATTGAGTATATCCGACATCGCCCACAGGTTCGATGGAACTATATATCTCTTTTCCTGACGGATCTGTGAGGGCACAGGACAAACTGAACCCTGTAAGCCCCGCCTCATGACGCCTTATGTCAGCAGAGAGGGAAAAGATTCCATCTTTATAGTGGACATCCAAAGGCGTCTGAGCAAAAAAGTCGGCAATTCTGATTTGCGGTTGCGTATAGAGATATACCTCCCTTTCGATTCCGCTCAGACGCCAAAAGTCTTGACACTCCAAATAGGAAGCGTCCGACCATCGATAGGTTTCAATGGCCACCACATTCCTCCCCGATTGCACATAGTCGGTAATGTCAAAACGGGCAGGCGTCTTGCTGTCTTTGCTCATTCCCACCTCTTTGCCATTGATAAAGAGAAAAGAAGCCGATTTGATTCCATCCAAACTGATAAAGATCCGCTGACCTGTCCACTCAACAGGAAGTTCAAAATTACGGCGATAAATCCCTACGGGATTAAACTCTTTTGGAACAAATGGCGGAAGAGGTTCCTGCATGTAAGGTGGATACCCCTTTGATACAAATTCATAATCGCTGTTGACATAGATGGGAAGGCCAAATCCCTGCATTTCCCAATTTCCGGGAACCGTTATCTCGCTCCAGAGAGAGGCATCAAACGACCCCTGTGCAAAATCATGGGGACGATTTGAAGGGTTTTCGGAAAAGAAGAAACGCCAAATGCCGTTTAGCGAGATACGGCGGGATGTTTTTCCTGATAATACGCTCTCCATATCGGGATAGAGAGAGAACGAAGCACGCGCCGACTCTTTGTTGATCCACTGAAGGTTTGGATTTGTAATCTTTTCATATCTATCGGGTTGGGCAAAACTTCCCAAACAACACACCATGAGGCAGCAAAATAATGCACTTTTTTTCATCTCTTTCAAGGCAAAATTAAACGTGACGAAGTTACGAAATTAAACCAATACCCACTTTTTTTATCTATAAAAGTAATCTTAATCCACAAAAACCATGAAAAAAAATCTCCTCGGCGTTTTCGCCCTTGTTCTCTCAACCTTCGTTGCTTTTTCACAACAATCACTCCCTGAAGAGATTGCTTTTAAAATCAAACAAGAAGCCCTCCAAAATTCGCAGATTGGTGCCCTGTCCATTTTTATGACCGATTATGCCGGCCCCCGTCTTGCCGCTTCTAAATTGATGGAACGGGGAGAAGTTTTGGCCAAAGAAAAACTCGCAGAGTTGGGCTTTTCCAATTCCCGTATCGAAAAAGCCGCCGACTTTCCTAAGGGCGGGTGGGACAACATCAAAACCTATGCGGCCATGATTGCTCCTTACTACTGCAACTATATGGCCACCCCAAAAGCGTGGTCAGGTAGCACCAACGGCTTGGTAAAAGGAGAAGTAATTTTACTTGAAATCAATACTATAGAAGATATTGCAAAATATCGGGGCAAGTTGGGAAACAAAATCGTATTGTTGCCTGAAACTTCTACCTACGAAATGCAGTTCACTCCCTTTGCCACTCGCCAGAGTGAAGAGCGTTTGGCGTTTTTGGCTACAGATCCACGTCCCCAACCGGCACGCGCCCCAATCAGGGTGTCGGCAATAGGTGCCTCAATGGAGATACAGGCGGGGGTTATGAATTTAATAGAGAGTGAAAAGCCGGCAGTTGTCATCAGTGGCGGAGGTTTCTTCAACGTTCCCCGCTCCTCAAGCGGATCAAACAGGAATTATAAATATGGCGATCCAGAACCTTTTGCCGAGTTGGTGCTTCCGGTTGAGGCACACGGCCGGATGGTACGCATGATTGGCCAAAAGATTCCCGTATCCATGGAGGTGGAGATCAAAAACGAATTTTACAACAATCCGGTGATCAATAATGTGGTTGCAGAGATTCCGGGAACCGACCCCAAATTGAAAGATGAGGTGGTGCTCGTTGGGGCGCACTGGGATTCGTGGCATGGTGGCACCGGTGCCGCCGATGATGCATCGGGCTGCATTGTGATGATGGAGGCGTTACGCATCATAAAATCAACAGGCATTAAACCTCGCCGCACCCTCCGCATTGCCCTTTGGGGTGGCGAAGAGCAGGGATTGATTGGCTCCAGAGGGTATATGCAAAATTATCTATATGACGTCAATTCCGACAAAACCCGGAAAGGGTTTGATCAATTTGCCCTCTACCTCAATATGGATAACGGATCAGGAAAATTCAGGGGTATCTATTTAGAAGAGAACGATATGGCTTTCCCATTTTTACAAGAATGGAGTAAACCGTTAGAATCTTTTGGTTTTACCACATTTTCGCCCCGCAAAACGGGTGGAACTGACCACATGTCATTCGACCGTATTGGATTGCCTGCTTTTCAATTTATTCAGGACGATCTTGAATACGGGCGCGGCTACCACACGCCCTTAGACACCTACGAGCGTTTGGTGATGACCGACCTGCAATTCAACGCCATGGTAGTAGCAATCCTTGCACTCTCGGCAGCTATGGACAACGACAAGATTCCCCCCAAACCGCTGCCTGCAAACTTTTCGATGCAGCCACAACGCAGATAACTATTGCAACAAAAACCTTGGTAATATGACACGAGAACAAGCACTCCCCCTATTTTTAAGGTACAATACCGAGAGATTCCATATTCAGCACGCCCTCACTGTGGAGGAGGTGATGAGGTGGTACGCCAGAGAGTTGGGATATGACCCCAACTACTGGGGGTTGATTGGATTGCTGCACGACATTGATTACGAAATGTATCCCAACCAACATTGCTTGAAGGCGGCAGAGATTTTAAAGGAGGAAGGATATGGCGATGATGTCATTCACGCTGTCTGCTCCCACGCTTATGGCATCATGGTGGACGTAAAACCGGAGCACGAGATGGAAAAGGTGCTCTTTACGGTGGACGAACTGACGGGGTTGATTGGCGCCGCCGCCCTCATGCGTCCCTCCAAAAGCGTCTCCGACATGGAGGTGAAGAGCGTTCGGAAAAAATTCAACGACAAAATCTTCGCCGCAAAATGTTCGAGGGAGATCATCCGTCAGGGAGCAGAAATGTTGGGCTGGGAATTGGAAAAAGTGTTCGCCATGACGCTATATGCCATGCAAGATTCTGAAACTGCGGTAGCCGAACGATTAGCCACCCTCTGACACTATATTTTGGCTATCAATCTAAGAAACAGTTTTAAAAAATCCCAACAACTTCATCCCCTCACTCATAACTCATTTACGTATTCATGAATTGCTTTGGCAGCCGTGCGGCCCGCGCCCATCGCCAAGATCACCGTAGCAGCTCCGGTAACAGCATCCCCTCCCGCAAAAACACCCTTTCGAGTGGTTGCTCCCTTTGCATCCGCCACCAGGCACCTTCTCTTGTTCATCTGTAACCCCTGCGTAGTGGCGGAGAGCATCGGATTGGGAGAGGTGCCAAGCGACATAATCACCACATCACACTCCACAGAAAAACAGGCGCTCTCTATGGGCACCGGAGCGCGGCGCCCGCTTTGATCAGGTTCCCCAAGCGCCATTGCCTGACAACAAATACCGGTTACCCAACCCTCCTCATTGCCAAGTATCTCCACCGGAACAGCGAGCATCTTAAACTCAATTCCCTCCTCTTTGGCGTGGCGTACCTCTTCCATGCGTGCGGGAAGTTCTTTTTCGGTACGGCGATAAACCACCGTTACCTCTGCCCCCAAACGAAGGGCGGTGCGGGCGGCATCCATCGCCACATTTCCCCCTCCAACCACCACCGTTTTTTTGCCGGCATAAATAGGCGTATCATATAGCGGATCAAAGGCGTGCATCAGGTTATTGCGTGTCAAAAACTCATTGGCCGACACCACTCCGTTCAAATTCTCCCCCGGAATGTTCATAAACTTGGGCAACCCCGCTCCGGAACCGATGAAAACCGCTCTATATCCATCTTGATCCATCAAATCGTCAATGGTGAGGGTACGCCCCACCACCACATTGGTTTCGATCTTTACTCCCATCGCCATCAGCGTGTCTATTTCATATTGGACAACTTTCTTTGGCAAACGAAAGTCGGGAATCCCGTACTGCAATACACCCCCCACTTTGTGCAATGCTTCAAAAATGGTGACAGAGTAGCCCAATTTAGCCAAATCTCCTGCACACGCGATTCCTGCGGGACCGCTCCCCACCACCGCAATCTTTACACCCTGGGAAGGCGTCGTTTTGATGAAACGAATTTGTTCGCTACGACTCCAATCGGCCACAAAGCGCTCCAATTTGCCAATGGCTACCGCTTCTCCCTTTACGCCCAAAATACAGGCACCTTCGCACTGGTTCTCCTGAGGACAAACCCGTCCACATACGGCAGGAAGCGTATTCTCTGCAAAGAGAACCTGAGCCGACTCCACCAAGTCGCCCTTTGCCAAGCAAGAGATAAATTGAGGAATCTGCACAAAAACCGGACACGCCGCCACACATCGCGGATTTTTGCACTGAATACATCGGGAAGCCTCTCTGCGTGCCTCCTCCGGATTATAGCCGTAACAAACCTCTTCAAAATTGTGCGCCCTAACAGCAAACTCCTGCTCCCGCAACGCCACCCGTGGAGTCTTATTTACCATTTAATAACCTCGTTAATTATTACTTTTCAAAGATTCGACTTTCAACGGACAGGATCCAACCCCGCCTCCAAACGCAATTTACACCGATGATCCGCTTCGATCTCCACCTCCCTGTACATCGTTTGCCTCCTCATGGCTTCATCAAAATCGACCTCATAACCATTAAATTCAGGCCCATCCACACAGGCAAATTTTGTTTTACCACCCACGCTTACCCTGCATGCTCCACACATTCCGGTGCCGTCCACCATTAAGGTGTTCAAACTCACAACCAACGGCAAATTGAACTCTTTGGCGGTGAGGGTTACAAACTTCATCATCACCATAGGCCCAATGGCCACTGCCTGATCATACTGGCAAATTCCCGAACCCAAATGCTCTTTAAGCAGAGCGGTGATCAATCCATGATACCCTTGGGAACCATCGTCAGTAGCAATGTAGAGGTGATCACATACTGCCTCCAACTCTTTGGTCAAGATCAACAACTCTTTGTTTCTTGCCGCCACCATCACATCCGCCTTAGCGCCCGTTTGGTACAGGTACTTTACCTGAGGATAGACAGGTGCAGCGCCAACCCCACCTGCTATAAAAAGAAATCTCTTATTTTTAAGCGATTCCGGAGATTCATGCACAAATGCAGACGCCATACCCAATGGTCC
>Ga0082212_10008560_pt1 | contig 13340 bp, 9 predicted proteins | sample TergutNt197P3_FD_71548 | JGI IMG/M metagenome (GOLD analysis project Ga0082212, IMG submission 71548) | Neocapritermes taracua P3 segment gut microbial communities from Petit-Saut dam, French Guiana - Nt197 P3 | ecosystem: Host-associated > Arthropoda: Insects > Digestive system > Gut ... | reverse complement strand
TACTGCGCAGGGGTCGACCGTGCTGTGCAAGCTGTGGAGATGGCACTCGACCGGTTCGGGGCGCCGGTGTACGTGCGAAAGCAGATCGTGCATAACACGCATGTGGTCAACGAGCTGGAAAAACGTGGGGCCGTCTTCGTCGAGGAAATCGAGGAAGTACCGGAGGGTGGGGTCGTTGTCTTCTCCGCGCACGGCATAGCGCCGGAAGTGCGCGTCGCCGCGCAGCAGCTCGGGCTGAGGACGATCGACGCCACCTGTCCGCTTGTCACCAAGGTGCACAACGAGGCGCGGCGTTTCGCCGTCGGCGACTACGACATCCTGCTGATCGGTCACACCGGGCACGAGGAGGTCGAGGGCACCGCCGGCGAGGCGCCGGAGCGGGTGCAGGTCATCAACTCGATCGCCGACATTGCCCGAGTGCAGGTGCGAGACGAATCCAAGGTGGTGTGGCTCTCTCAGACCACGCTCTCCGTGGATGAGACGCGCCAGGCCGTGGCGGCGCTGCGGCGGAGATTCCCGCTGTTGCAGGATCCCCCCTCCGATGACATCTGCTACGCCACGCAGAACCGGCAGGGAGCGGTCAAGGAGATGGCGCCGGAGTGCGAGGTGGTGATCGTAGTGGGCTCGGCCAACTCGTCTAATTCGGTGCGCCTGGTCGAGGTGGCCAGGCAGGCCGGGGCCGGGGCGGCGCACCGGGTTGACTTCGCGGCGGAGATCGATGCCGCCTGGCTGGAGGGAGCGCAAACGGTGGGGGTGACCTCGGGGGCGTCCGTGCCGGAGATATTGGTGCGCGATGTGCTGACCAGGCTCGCCGAGCTTGGCTACGCCGACGTGGAGGAACGCCGCATCCTCACCGAGGAGCTGACCTTCAGCCTGCCGCGCGAGCTGCGCTAGGCAGGCTGCGCTACTCGGGCGAGACCAACTCCGGGCGAGACAGCGGCCGCAGTCCCTCCTCGATCCCGGACAGCTCGGGCAGCGCGTGCCGAGAGTCGACGACGTCGAGTGCCACCATCCGGCGGGCCGACACCAACACCTGCGACTCCAGCGAACCGACAAACGAGTTGTACCCCTTGACGGCGCGTTCCAGGGCCGAGCCCATCGAGGTGACATGTTTGCCGAGGGTGGCCAGCCGGGAGTGCAACTCCTTGCCGACCCGCAGCACCTCGGCGGCATTGGCGGCGAGGGCGTCCTGCCGCCAGGCGAACGCCACCGTGCGCAGCAGGGCGATCAGGGTCATGGGGGTGGCGATGATCACCCCGGCCCGGGCGGCGTCCTCTAGCAGGTTGGCATCGCGCTCGGCGGCGGCCGACAGGATCGCCTCGGCGGGCACGAACATCACCACAAACTCTGGGCAGGCCGCGAACTGGTTCCAGTACTCCTTGGCCGAGAGGTCGGCGACATGCTTGCGCACCTGCCTGACATGCGCATCGAGGCAGGACTCGCGCGTTACCGGGCAATCGGTCTGCTGCGCCTCCAGGTAGCCGAGCAGGGCGACCTTTGCATCGACCACCACCTGCTTGCCGCCGGCCAGCCGCACCACCAGGTCGGGTCGGAGCAGCGAGCCGGCTCCGTCGCGCACGGAGGGTTGCTCCACGAAGTCGACATGGGGAAGCATGCCGGCCGCCTCGACCACCCGGCGCAGCTGCAGTTCCCCCCAGGCGCCGCGCGTCTGTGACGAGCGCAGGGCGGTTAGCAGGTCGGAGGTGCCGCGGCGCAGCTCTCGGTTGGCCGCCTCCAGGCCGCGCAGCTGCTCGGCCAGCGTGGCCTGCCCCACGGCCCGCGAACGGTCGGCGGCCTCGGCCTGGGCGGCCGCCTGGGCCAGGGCCTCCTGTAGGGGCTCCACCAGGGAGCGCAGCGACGCCTCCTCGCGCGCGGCGGCGTCCCGCTCGGACAGGATCCCGCGCAGGCCCGCCGCCTCCTGCCGCGCCCCCTGCAACTCGGAGCGCACGCGAATCTGTTCCAGCTCGAGCGAGCGTCGTGAGGCGGCGCCCCGCGCCGTCGCCCAGGCGAATCCCAGCGCGCCGCCGGCCAGCAGGGCGAGGGCCAACAGCAGGATCGTCGTCGTACTCATGACTCAACCCTGTCACGAGGCACTGACAAAGGGTCGTCTCGTCGGCGTCGTGGCCCTATGGCGCTAGGGCGGAAGTTGCAGAGACTTCAGGGTGGAAGTTGCAGAAATTCTAGGAAGGAAGTTGCAGGAGGTTCAGGGCGGAGGATGCGGCACGGCCGACTGGTGGGGCCCGGCCTAGTCGACGGGAGCGATCTCACGCCCCGGCAACGAGTTCGCCAGGACGCGGGCGGCCAGGGCCAAGCCGTCGTCATTGAGGACGGCATGATGGATCGGGAGCACCCTGGCATTCGGGTAGTACTTGACGAACGCCACCGCATCGGCGATCCGGCACCAGGGCCCGGCGATTGGGGTCAGCAACTCCAAGACACGCTCGGCGTGGGGGAGGCGGGGAAAGGAGTCGCCCGGGTGTAGCACCACGCCGTTGAACAGGTAGGCCAGGTTTGAGGGGAGGGGAATCTGCGGGGCGATCTCCGCATGCGTGCTGGCAAACGCCTCAACCCGCAGGTCGCCAACCTCGCAGGCGGTGCCCGGAGTGACGAGGTTCAGCAGCGCGGGGTCGGCGCCGGCCTGGCGGAGGAGGTCGAGGACATCGGCCGGCCCCCAGACCGGCTTGCCGGCGGCGAGCACCCATGGCGGATCAAGATGGTCGGGATGGCCGTGGGTGACGAAGATGGCGTCATACTCTTCGGGCTCGGGGCGAGCGCTCCAGGAGCCCGGGTCGACGAGGATGGTCGCCTGCCCGCCGATCACCAGGGCGGCCGAATGGCCAAGGAGTTGGACGACGGTCGAGGTGGCCATGTCCCCAGCACACCCGATCCCGGGCCAGGCGGCACCTCGGGTGGCGCCAGATGTCCCTGTCGGTGTTCACCTTGTCTGCCCGTTTTCCGCCTGGTCGACCTGTTCGGGCGTCGGCGTCCCGGTGCCCCGCCTTGTCGCCGGCCGCAGCGCCAGGCTCGGCCGGTCCCGAGGTCGCCTGCATGACAGGGGTGGGCTATAGGCTGGCGGCATGAACGACTCGCCCGCCACCGGGGCCTTTCCGGTACCCGCCGCCCATCTCGCCCCGCCCCCTGCGTCGGCCCCGAATCCAGGCGCCGCCCTGTCCTGGCGCGGCCTGTGGAAGAAGTTCGGAGAGGTGATCGCGGTGGCCGGCGTCGACCTGGACGTGCCCCGTGGATCGATGTATGGGCTGGTGGGGCCCAACGGGGCGGGCAAGACCACGTCGTTGTCGATGGCCACCGGGCTGCTGCGCCCCGACTTCGGAGCCGTCACCGTTCTCGGCGTCGACGTCTGGGCCGCCCCCACCCCGGCCAAGCGCCTGCTCGGCGTGCTCCCCGACGGCGTGCGGCTCTTTGATCGCCTCACCGGCGCGCAGCTGATCACCTACGCCGGCCTGCTGCATGGCATGGACCGCGCGGAGGTGGCGGCCCGCGTCGAGGACCTGCTCGGCGCGATGGACCTCACCAAGGCGCGGGACAAGTTTGTGGTCGACTACAGCGCCGGCATGACCAAGAAGGTGGCCCTGGCCTGCGCGCTCATCCACGCCCCCCAGGTGGTGGTGCTCGACGAGCCCTTCGAGTCCGTCGACCCCGTCTCCGCCGCCAACATCCGCGACATCCTCGCCGACTTCGTCTCCTCGGGCGGCACGGTGATCGTCTCCTCGCACGTCATGGACCTAGTCCAGCGCATGTGCTCCCACGTGGCGGTCATGGCACAGGGACAGGTGCTCGCCGCGGGCCCGGTCGACGAGGTGCGCGGCGGACGCGACCTCGAGTCCGTGTTCGTGGACCTGGTGGGCGGTCGCAAGGAAGGCGAGACCCTCTCGTGGCTGCACGGTCAGGGCAAGTGATGATGGCGACGTCGAGCGGCACCGCGCCTGGATCAGGTGCTGGCCTGCCCGCAGGCGCCAGGCCGGTGACCGTGCCGATCTCCACCTTTGCCCGCCTGAAGCTGACCCTGCTGGGCAATGCCCTGCGCAGGTCGATCTGGCAGACCATCGGCTTCGTGTTCGGCGTGGTGTACGCGGCCTCGATGGTGTTGGGCGCGGTCGCGGTCGCGCTATGGGGCAACCTCGGGGACGTCACCACCGTCGCCGAGGTGGTGGTGTTGATCGGCGCGCTGGTCGTGGCCGGCTGGTGGCTGCTGCCCATCTTTTTGTACGGGGTCGACGCCACGCTCGACCCACAGCGATTCGCGCTGTATCCCCTGAGTCGCGGTCGCCTGCTGGGCGGGCTGACCATGGCGGGCCTGGTCTCCATCCCGGCGATTGCCACCCTGTTTGCCCTGCTCGCGTTGGCCGGGATGTGGGCCTCAAGGTCACTGGTGGTGTTCCTGCTGGCCCTGCTCGGGGTGGTGCTCGCCTTCGGGATCTGCCTGGTCGGGTCGCGGGCGCTGACCACAGTGCTGGCGCCGCTCATGGAGGGCCGCCGGACCCGGGAGGCGCTGACCGTGGTCGGCTTCCTGGCCATCTTGGCCATCTCGCCGCTGCTTACGGTCCTCACCGCTCACTTCGAGGAGACGGGGCTCAGCCCCGCCGCGCTGCGGGGCCTGCTCGACGAGATTGCCACCAATGCCGGCTGGACCCCCCTGGGCGCCCCATGGGGCATGGCCCGGTCGGCCTACCTGGGCGACTGGGGGACGGCCGGATGGCAGTTCCTCATCGCGTTGGCCACGCTGGCGGCGCTGTTCGCCCTGTGGGCGTGGGGGATTGGTCGGGTGTTGACCAACCCGCGCACCGGTTCGGCCAAGGCGGAGAAGGCCAAGGGCCTCGGCTGGTTCGCGCGTTTCCCGGCCACTCCGACCGGTGCCGTCGCCGCCCGCGCGGCCACCTACTGGTTCCGCGACCCCCGCTACTCGATCTCCCTGCTCGCGGTGGTCTCGATCCCCGTCATCTTCTTCTTCGCCGGGCGGGTGGGCGACGGTGAGATCGTCTCCCTGATGATGCTCGCCCCGCCGCTGGTGGCGTGGGTCATGGGTGTCTCGATTGCCAACGATGTCGCCTCCGACTACACCGCCTTCGCCCTGCATGTCGCCGTCGGCGTCCCCGGTCGGGCCGACCGCTGGGGCCGCCTGATCCCGGTGGCCGTCGTCGGCCTGCCGCTGACGGTCGCCCTGTGCGTGGCCGCCTCCTGGGTCACCGGGCACTGGGCATGGCTGCCTGCCATCTTGGGGGTGACGCTGTGCATCCTGGGCGCCTCCCTGGGCATTGGATCGGCCGCCTCGGCGCGCTGGCTCTACCCCATGGTCAAGCCGGGGGAGTCTCCGCTGAAGCAGCCGCAGGGCGCGGCGATGGCCTCCATGGTCTCCTTGGGGGTGCAGGTGGGCCTGCTCGGGCTGGTGTTGTTGCCGGCGGTCGCGCTGGCCATCGCCTCGGTGGTGTTGTCGATCGTCAGCCCGGGGGCGCTGGTCCTCACCCTTGGTCTGGCGGCCCTGGTGGTGGGCGCGGCCGTCGGCCTCCTCGTCCTCATCGGTGGGGTTCGCTGGGGCGCCCGCGCCCTCGAACGGCGAGCCCCGGAGATCCTGCAACAGGTCACCAACTTCCCGTAGGGGCCGGTGCGGGTGGGCGGGGCTAGAATGTCCCAACGTGGCTCTCACTATCGGCATCGTCGGCCTGCCCAACGTCGGCAAGTCCACCCTGTTCAACGCCCTGACCCGGGCGACGGTCCTCGCGGCGAACTACCCGTTCGCAACCATCGAACCGAACATCGGGGTGGTGAACCTGCCCGACCCGCGCCTGGGCGTCTTGGCCCAGATGTTCAACTCGGAGAAGACCATCAACGCGACCGTGTCGTTTGTGGACATCGCCGGCATCGTCAAGGGCGCCTCCGAGGGCGAGGGCCTGGGGAACAAGTTCCTGGCCAATATCCGCGAGGCGGATGCCATCTGCCAGGTCACCCGGGTCTTTTCCGACCCAGACGTGGTGAGGGTCGAGGGTTCGACCGATGCCGCCGGCGACATCGAAACCATCTCCACCGAGCTGATCCTCGCCGACCTGCAGACCCTGGAGAAGGCGATCGTCCGCCTGGACAAGGAAGGGCGGCTGGTCAAGGGGGAGTACGCCCCGCTCACCGCCGCCCTCAAGGCGCAGCAGATCTTGGAGGCGGGTACCACCTTGTTCCAGGGAGCGGCGGCGGCAGGCCTCGACCTGGCCGACATCAAGCCGTTGCAGCTGATGTCCGCCAAGCCGTTCATCTACGTCTTCAACATGGACGAGGCCGGACTGGCCGACGCCGCCCTGCGGGCCGAACTGTCGGCCCTGGTGGCCCCGGCCGAGGCGATCTTCCTGGATGCCCAGTTTGAGTCCGAACTCGTCGAGCTCGACGCCGAGGAGGCGGCCGAGATGCTGGCCGACTCGGGCCAGGAGGAGGCCGGCCTGGACCAACTGGCCCGCGTGGGCTTCGACACCCTGGGCCTACAGACCTATCTCACCGCCGGCCCCAAGGAGTCCCGCGCCTGGACCATCCGCGAGGGCGCCAAGGCCCCCGAGGCCGCCGGGGTGATCCACACCGACTTTGAGCGCGGCTTCATCAAGGCCGAGGTCATCTCGTTCGATGAGCTCGTGGCCGCCGGGTCCATCGCTGCCGCCCGCGCCGCCGGCAAGGCCCGCATCGAGGGCAAGGAGTATGTGATGCAGGACGGCGACGTGGTGGAGTTCCGCTTCAACGTATAGCCGTTGGGCCGTTGGTAGCCGTTGCCCATGCTCCTTACTCTTGCTACTTTCCTTACATGAGTACGATGTGCGCCACGATCACCTCGAAGGGGCAGATTACCCTGCCGGCCACAGCCCGGCGCCTCTTGGGTTTGCGGGCCGGCCAGAAGGTGGCCATTCGCGGGCAGGACCACTCGCTGACGCTGGAGGCCCCGTCGGACATCGAGTCGGTTCGACAGTTGCTGCGGGCGGAGGTCGAGCGGGCAGGAACCTGGGGGATGATCTCGGCGGCTGGAGACGGCTGGGCGGCGCGCGCCGAGGACTATCGTGCCGACCGCTGACACCAACGCGATTTTGCGGTGGATGCTTAACGACGTGCCGAGGATCACCGAACGGGCCGCCGAGATACTGACCGAGGCCCCGCGCTGCGTAGTGCCTGACGCGGCGCTGATCGAAGTGGTCTATGTGCTGGAGGGGGTCATGGGAGCGCCACGCTCTTCAATCGTCACGGCGATCGAGGTGTTGCTGGCCGAGGCCGACTTCGACGCCGAACGGTCCACCTGGACGGTGGCGCTGGCCGAGTATCAGGCGCACCCCAAACTGTCGATTGTCGACACTTTCCTGGCGGCACAGGCCGTACATTCCGGACGGGGCTCGCTCTACACCTTTGACGCCAAGTTGGCCGAGCAGATCGAGGTGGCGCGCCTGCCTTAGCCGCCTCCCGCCTCGTGTATCGACTGGCGCAGCAGGCGGGAGAGCAGCTTCCGGGTGACCTCGATGCCGCGGGTGGTGAGAATCGACTCGGCGTGGAACTGGATGCCCGCGAAGTTGGGGCCGTAGATGGCGTGCACGTCCCCGGTGGTCGGCTCGGCGTCGACCGTGAAGCCTCGCCCCTCCAGGCAGGCCGGCGCCTTGGCCACAAACGTGTTGTAGAAGCCGACCGGCTCGACATCGCCCAGCGGCCAGTCGAGGCCGTAGTTGAGCTCCACCGGGGACTGGGTTCCCTGGAACACGATGTCCTTGTAGGCCAGCTCCAGGCCGAGCGCGTGACACAGGCCCTGGTGGCCCAGGCAAACCGCCAGGAAGCGGGCGGCCGGGTCGGCCAGCAGGTCGGCCGTGGCCTCCGCGAGGTTCGCCATCTTCGGATCGCTCAGGTCGCGGGGGTCGCCCGGGCCGGGGCCGAGCACGGCTAGGTCGTAGCCCCGCAGGCAGCCCCGCCGGTACTCGCGCTGCGGGATCAGGGTCACGTTCAGGCCAAGGGCGGTGAGCTGGTGGCGCAGCATCTTGGCGAAGTCGTCTCCGCCGTCGAGGACCACGGCGGCCTTGCCCGCCAGGCGTGGGTCGGTGCGAAAGTGCCCGGCCTGGTCGGAGAGCCAAAATGGCGCCAGCAGGGCATTGCGTCGGCTCAGTTCCGTCAGGACGTCGTCGTCCTGCAGCAGCTCGGCCACGCCCGCTCCCGAGGCGGGGGGCGCCGCTGGCACCAGGCCAAACGCGGCCAGGATGCCGGCGGCCTTGGCGGCGGTCTCGGCAACCTCCGAGGCGGGACAGGAGTCGCGGACCAACGTCGCACCCGCAGTCACGGTCAGCGCGCCAGAGGCGGTGACATCGGCGGTGCGGATCACAATCGGGCTGTCCAGGACTGGGCCGCCCTCGCCGTCGCGCCCCAGGATGGCCAGCGCGGCCCCGTAGTACCCGCGCGGGGCCTCCTCGTACCTGCCGATCAGCCGCACCGCGTTCTCCACCGGCGAGCCGGTGACGGTGGCGGCGAACAGGGTGTCGCGCAGGATCTCCCGGGGGTCGCGGTCGGTGGCGCCGGCCAGCAGATACTCGGTGTGAATCAGGTGGCTCATGGGCTTGAGGAACGGCCCCACCACCTGCCCCCCGCCCGCGCAGAGGTCGCACATCATTTTCAGCTCCTCGTCGACCACCATGAACAGCTCGAAGGTCTCCTTGCGGTCGCGCAGGAAGTCGAGCAGTCGCGGCTTGACGGCGGCCACCACCGCCTCGGGGTCGTTGCCCACCTCGCGGGGCAGGCGGAAGGTGCCCGAGATCGGGTTCATCCGCAGCGCCCCGCCCGAGGCCGAGACGTGCCGTTCGGGCGAGGCTCCAATCAGGTAGCGCTCGCCGGTGTAGAAGATGAAGGTCCAGTAGGCGCCCGTCTCCGCCGCCAACAGGCGCCGGTAGACGCCGAGCGCCGCGTCCTTCGACCAGTTGCCGACGACGGCCCGAAACTGCCGTCCGATCACCAGGTTGGCGCCCTCGCCCTGGCCGATCTCCTGGTCGATTACCGTCCGAACCACGCGCTCGTACTCGTCGTCGCTGGTAGTGAAGCCGCCGCGGTCGGTGAACTCCAGCGGCACCTCGGGCAGGGCGGCGACGACATCGGACACCGCCAGCTCTGCCTCAAACTCGATATCGACGACGGTCAGGGGAGTGTCGTCGTCATCGTAGGCCGGGCCGAGCTCAAACCCCCGCTCGGCGATCTGCCGAAAGGGCACCGCCAGCAGGCGGTCTACGGTGCGGCCCGGCTGGGGTGGGCCCGACTCTAGGGGTACGTCCAGCAGCGAGTCGGCGGCCCAGGGGGTGCCCCCGATCGCCCCGATGGTCGCCTTGTTCCCGGCGCGCGTGGCCCGCCGGATCAGCGCCCAGGCCGGGTAGCCGGTCAGGGCGGAGATGACCTGGGCGGCGGGGCGCGGGCTCGTCATGGCGGGAATCGTACCGCCCCCGCCACCCGGGGCCTTCGGGCCGCCCGGTAAGCGCTGGCACACGGAGGCTTAAGCGACACTTGGCCTGCGACCTGCGAAAATGGCGCCGTCCGCGCCTACCAGGGCGCCGCGTGGCACGTCCAGCCCGGAAAACTGGCCCAAAGTGCTCGTCGGGCTTGGCGCGAACCATGCAGGTGCGCTGACGCGGCTGTTAAGCGAAGGTCGCGACTTGGTAACGGAATCGCCTTAAACGCCGGTTTCCGGCCAGGGGCCACCCCGCAGCGCCTAGGGTTCTCTGTGTTCAAAGTGGTAATTGGCCCATTTAGCCGAGCCACACCCCCACATGGATAAAGGATCACCATGAAGATCAGGCGTACTGCGGGCCTTGTTGCCGCAATTGCTGCCACCGCCCTCGTGGTCTCTGCCTGCGGCTCCCCGGAGACCGCGCAGGAAGAACCCCAGGCGACCGCCCCTGCCGGCGGCGACGACACGGAAGGCGAGACCCCGGAGCCCGGTGCCGTAGAGCAGCACATCTCCGTGGGCTGGAACCAGCCCTTCTTCTCCCAGAACAACCTCACCGCGATCGGTAACGCTACCGCCAACGCGAACATCCTCTACATGACCAACTGGGCGTTCTGGTACTTCGACGCCGACCTGAACCAGGTGCCCCGCACCGACTTCGGCACCTTCGAGATGACCAACGAGGGCCACACCCTCGACCTCGTGCTCAACGAGGGCGTCGTCTGGTCCGACGGCGTGGCCGTCGACGCCGCCGACCTGATCCTGTTCTGGGGCGCCCAGAACCCGCGCTTCAACACCGCCGACCAGGTGGAAGAGCACCAGACCGATGAAGACGGCAACCCGCTGTTCTTCGACGGCGAGGGCAACCCGACCACCGAGCCCACCCGTACCGAAGAGGACGACGAGGGCGCCGAGGTCGAGGTGGACAACACCCCGATCACCGAGATGGTCACCCCTGAGGGCGCCGTCTGGTTCTCGGGCACCTCCGAGATGATCGGTGCCATGAACGAGTTCCCGGAGATCACCAACGACGGCCGCGGCGTCACCTTCACCTTCACCGAGTTCCAGAACGCCTGGATGTCGCTGTTCGGCGTCCCGCCGATCGCCGCCCACGTGGTTGCCCAGCTTGCCCTCGGCATCGACGACCCGCAGGCGGCCAAGGACGCCCTGATCGACGCCTTCCGCGACAACGACACCGTTGCCCTCGCCGAGATCGCCAACGTGTGGAACACCGCGTTCAACTTCACCTCGCTGCCGGACAACCCGGCCCTGTACCTGGCCACCGGCCCGTTCGTCATGAGCGAGTTCGTGGAGGGTCAGTACATGATCCTGGTTCGCAACCCGCACTTCGCCAGCTGGGCCGACCCGACCTACGTGCCGACCGTCGACACCGTCACCATCCGCTGGAACGAGGACCCGCTGGCTCAGATCCAGGCCCTGCAGAACTTTGACATCGACCTGGTTGCCCCGCAGGCCACTGCGGACACCCTCCAGGCCGTACAGGCCCTGCCCAACGCCTCCTACATCACCGCCGTCGGCGGCACCTGGGAGCACATTGACCTGGTGGTCGGCGGTGCGGGCTTCGGCTTCGACTCCCCGTTCAACCCGGTCAACTGGAACGGCAACGAAGACGCCGCCCGCCTCGTGCGCCAGGCCTTCCTGCACTCGATCCCGCGTAACCAGATTGTGCAGACCCTCATCGACCCGATCGCTCCCGGCTCCACCGTCCGCAACTCCTTCCTGTGGATCCCCGGCGCCGAGGCCTACGCCCAGTCTGTCTCGCAGAACGGCTCCGCCGCCTTTGCGAACACCGACGTCGAGCTGGCCGCCGAGCTGATTGCCGAGGCGCGCGAGCTGGCCGGTGACGGCGCCCGCTGGGCCGATGGTGACATCCCCGTCCGCATGATCTTCGCCCCGGCGAACGTGCGCCGTCAGGACCAGTTCCAGCTGATCACCGCCTCGGCGGCCCAGGCCGGCTTCCAGATGGTCGACGCCTCGGACCCCAACTGGGGCACCATCGTGTTCGAGAACCCGGACGCCTACGACGCCGCCCTGTTCGGCTGGCAGTCCACCAACACCATGCTGAACAACGCTCGCGCCAACTACGAGACCGATGGTCAGAACAACCCCTACGGTTGGTCGAACGCCCGGATCGACGAGCTGTGGGAGCAGATTTCCACGATGGTTGACGATGACACCGCTGAGGCTCGTGCCGCCGGCCTGGAGATCGAGCAGATCATCTGGGACGAGGCCTGGACCATCCCGGTGTTCCAGTTCCCCGAGGTGGTGGCCTACAGCAACCGGGTCGCCAACGCCTCGACCATCCCGCTTTCCCCGATGATCTTCTGGAACTTCTGGGAGTGGGAGATCGTAGCCAACTGATTCTCAGTGGCACTGTGACCGCCTGGTGCGGTCACCGATAACCGCAACGCTCTTGTGGTGAGATAGTTCACCCGAGCTAGCAAGCAACCCGCGCGGGGGTGCCGATCCTAATGGGACTGGCACCCCCGCCGTGTTATGAGCCCTACCGATCTAGCGGTAGGCTCCTCCCCTAACCCCCCATTTAGCGTTTATCTACTCTCCGAGGCAAGGACCCCATGGCCACCCCCGCGACACTCGACGCGCCCGACGCTGAGGCGTTGGACGTCCCCGAGGCTCAGCCGGCGCGCCGCTCCTGGTTCTCCAGGTCTGCGCCGATGCTGACCTTCTTGGGACAGCGTCTCCTCTCCGCCCTCATCGTTATGCTCGGCGCGACGTTCATCGTCTACATGCTGCTGAGTTACGCGGTCAACCCGCTCGAAGACCTGCTCTTCAGCCAGGACCCCAACCGGGACATGCTGATCGCCGAGCGCACCCAGTTGCTTCGGCTCGATCTCGCCCCGCCCGTGCGGTACCTCATGTGGTTGGGCAACGCGGTCACCGGAAACCTGGGAGCCTCCTCCGTCACCGGCGCCTCGGTGACCTCGATGCTGGGCTCGGCCATCCCGACCACCGTGACGCTGGTCTCGGCGGCGACCGTCTTGGCGATTGTCCTGGGCATCCTGGTCGGCATCGTCTCGGCGCTGCGACAGTACACCCGCTTTGACTACTCGGTCACCTTTATTTCCTTCGTGCTGTTCTCCCTGCCCTCCTTCTGGGTGGCGGTGCTGGCCAAGCTGTACGGGGCGATTGGCTTCAACGACTTCCTGGCCGATCCGCACTTCGCGTGGTACGTCATGATCATCGTGCCGCTGGTCTCGGGGGTGGTCTGGTCGGCCATCATCGGCGGCAGCCGCAAGACGCGCTGGATCAGCTTCGCCGCCTCCGCCGTGGTCACCTTTGGAGCGATGTTCCTCATGACGGCCACCGACTGGCTACAGCGCCCCACCCTGGGCTACCTCGGGGTGGCCCTCATCGGCCTGGGCGCGGCCTTCGCACTGACCGCCATGGTGGCCGGCCTGCAGAACCGGCGCGCGCTCTACTCCGCCCTGACCACCGCCGCCGTCGGGGTGGTGCTCATGTACCCCCTGCAGTGGGCCTTCCAGAGCCACGTCATCAACTGGGGCCTGGTTGTCCTGCTGGCCCTCTCGGCCCTGGTGGCCGGCTGCGTCATCGGCTGGCTCTACGGCGGCTTCGACCGCAGCATCTCGATGCGAATCTCCGCGCTGGTGGCCCTGATCACCGGCCTGGCCATCTTCTTCGACCGCATCATGTCGGTCTGGCCGTTCTACAACCGGATGGGGCAGGTGCTGGGCCGCCCGATCCCCACCATGGGGGCCTCCCGCCCGGGCCTGAGCTCGGCTCCCGGCTACGACTTCTGGATCGGGACCCTCGACTCGATGACCCACCTGATCCTGCCGACCATCACCCTGCTGTTGATCTCGTTTGCCGGATACACCCGCTACTCGCGTGCCTCGCT
>Ga0082212_10008559_pt1 | contig 13341 bp, 18 predicted proteins | sample TergutNt197P3_FD_71548 | JGI IMG/M metagenome (GOLD analysis project Ga0082212, IMG submission 71548) | Neocapritermes taracua P3 segment gut microbial communities from Petit-Saut dam, French Guiana - Nt197 P3 | ecosystem: Host-associated > Arthropoda: Insects > Digestive system > Gut ... | reverse complement strand
TTCCGTATGCGCCGTCAGCGCCCGTCGTACCGCCGCCGCTACCGCCTGCCATACTCGGATTAGCACCTGTGTTGGCGCCCATGCCGCCGCCGCCGCCGCCAACAATGATTCTATTGGAATATGTGGTGTTTTGAGTGGTTCTTACGTCGGTACCGCCGCCACCGCCGCCTTCTTCGAGTCCATAACTTCCGGAATTACCGCCGCCGTTCCAGCCGCCAGGTTTGTTACCATAACCGGTAGAGGCTCCTTTTCCGCCTACATAAACATATAAAGTGGTGGGAGAAGTTACAGTATAAATACCTTTCGAATAGCCTCCTTTGCCGCCATACAGACCGCCGCCATTAGCGCCCCAGCACTCTATTTCGTAATTTCCGGGCTGCAACTCTACAGGTTGCACGCTGCCGGTATATGAAAAAGTTTGGCTACAGGCATTGCCGCCACCGTTGTTGCTTTCGTATGGAATGGCAAAGGCTGTTGCTAAGGCACCATAATTGTAGATAGTACCAACATAAGAGGTATAATAATCATCCGGATAAACTTTATATAATTCACAATAACCGCTGTATTCGTTATATGCAATCCAATAAATGGTATTGTCGTCGCGGTCTATTGCCATATCTTGAACGTAACCATCGCTGGATATACCAATGCCCTCATAAGGTAGATATATATTATAGTCTATTACATAGGCTCCGGGGATATTTATCTCCATAATATGAGCCTCGTAATTATAGCCGTAATAATAATCAGTTGTAGCCCTAAGCGCTATACAACGTCCGTTGTCGGTAAAGGTCATTGCTAAATACATAAAATCGCCGGAAAAAGTATTAACGTAGTTGAAAACGCCGGTATTAACATCTACCGTAAAAAAATCATTATAACAATAACCGCCATTATATTCAAGAACATTGGTATATACCAGACCGTCTATGGGATTATAAGCCAGCCCGTTTAAATTACCGTAAAAATAATAACTGCTGTTATATATAAAATCAACAATGACGCCTGAAGGATCCATTTTATAGATGTCGCCATAGACATTTACTGCATACCAATAACCGTTAATCCATTCGCCGCCGGATAAATAATCACCTATAAAAAACTCAGGATTCATTGCCGAAGGATTATTCAGCGGCAAGGATGCACCATAGCCGGAATACCAGTCATAACAATAAGCCGTTGAAGATGGACCTCTGCCTCCCTGTGTTGGATTCTCGGGTCTTGCCTGTTGTCGCTCTGTCGGAATATTTCTCTCCGGTGGAGTAGCAGGTGGTTCCACTGTCGGCAAGTGTGCCGGTCGTACTGCGGTACTCTTTTCGGACATCGCTTTCACGGAGAGTTTTTCCTTTTCAGGTCTCGTTACCGTTACCTCGCCGTCGCCGCCAAGCGACCTTGGCGTTCCATATTTAACAAACTCCTGACGCGCACTATTTTGCGCACTGTTTACATCCTGAGCCTTAACGCTCCACGCGCACAGCATAAAAATAAACGCCATGCAAACTGATTTTGTAATAAACTTAACCATAATTATCTATTTTTTGTCAATTAATTTATAGAGGGCAAAGTTAAGAACTTTTTTCAAATCTCCAACAAAAAAAAGTTAAAAAAATTAAAAAAATATACTGTTTTTCCTTAAAATACTGACAAATAAGCATATAAGTGTTAATGAATTTACTTATTTTAAGATAGTGATTATACAAACCTTTACTGATTTCCAAATGTTGCCCCCCTCTCGTTTCCAAACGAGGGGGCATTTGCATTACGTTTCTAACATAAAACAGCGTTAAAAACGCTAAACAATATGAGGCTGTCTCAAAAGCAAAACTTTTTACCACTAAGTTCACAAAGGATTTTTCACAAAGAACACAAAGGTGTGAATATCAATGTTTTTTATTTTGTGTTCTTTGTGGACTCTTTGTGTTCTTTGTGGTTAAACACTCTTTTAAGACAGCCTCAGCACGACTTTTAAACTCCGAAACTTTTTGCTACTAAGGTTAAAGGTTATTAAATAAGGTTTTTTAAAACCCCGAAACTTTTATTTCACCGCCACGCGCAGCAGCCGCATATCTTCGATAAACGCCTCCAGCACATCGCCAATTTGTACTGTTCCGACGCCGGCGGGCGTTCCGGTAAAGATAAGGTCGCCCATGCGGATGGTAACATATTGCGAGATTTCGGTGATGATACGGTCGAAGTTGTAGAGCATATCGCGACTATTTCCGGACTGACAGATTTCGCCATTCTTTTTCAGCGAAAAGCGGATACCTTGTTCTATGTTAAGTTGTTCTTTCGGTAAAAATGTTCCGATGGGGGCAGAACGGTCGAAGGCTTTGGCTTTTTCCCATGGCTGTCCGTGTGCGATGAGGTCGTTTTGGAGGTCGCGCGCCGTGAAGTCGATGCCGATACCTATTTCATTATAATAGGTGTGGGCAAATTTTTCCTGGATATATTTACCGTTTTTACACACTTTCAACACCAATTCCGTTTCATATTGAACGTTTTGCGTCCATTCGGGAATAAAAAACGGACGGTTACGCTGCAGCAACGCCGTGTCGGGTTTCATAAAAAACACCAACGCACTCGACGGCGCATTGCCCATCTCGCGAATATGTTCCGCGTAGTTTCTACCGATACACAATATTTTCATTATCAATTACAAATTAAAAATTACGAATTACGAGTATTAGGAGTTACGGAGTTTCGGAGTTTCGGAGTTTCGGAGTTACGGAGTTTCAAAGTTTAAGAGTTTCGGAGTTTCGGAGTTTCGAAGTTTCGAAGTTTCAGGGGTTTCGGAGTTACGGAGTTGTTTGCTTCAACGTCATTGCGGGCTTGACCCGCAATCCTCTGTCTTTTGAGGGGGTTCCGGCTTTCGCCGGAATGACGAGAGGGTGGAGTTTAAACTCTTAAACTTTTTGATACTAAGGTTAAAGGTTATTAAATAAGGTTTTTAATTGATTTTTTAAACTCTTAAACTTTTTTAAACTTTTGAACTCTTAAACTTTTAAAAAGAATCCCTAATCATCAAAAAGTCTTCGACGGTGAGGGAGGCGCCTCCGATGAGTCCACCGTCCACGTCGGGCATGGAGAATAACTCTTTGGCGTTCTGTGCATTACAACTGCCGCCGTAGAGGATAGGAAGGTCGTTGGCGACTTCGTTGCCGTATTTGTCTAAAATCAGACGGCGGATAAAGTCGTGCATCTCCTGTGCCTGTTGCGGTGTGGCGTTGACGCCCGTTCCGATTGCCCACACCGGCTCGTAGGCGATGATGATTTCGTCCATCTCCTCGTCGGTAAGGTGAAACAAGGCTTCGGAAATTTGATTGGCAACGACTTCAAAATGGTTGTTTTGATTGCGTTCGTCCAATGTTTCTCCGCAGCAATAGATGGGTGTGATTTGAAACGAAAGGAGGTTTTTAATTTTTTCCGCTATCACGGCGTCGGTTTCGCCGAAATATTTTCTACGCTCGGAATGTCCTACTATACAATGAGTTATCCCCATCGACGCCAGCATCGAGGCGGAAACTTCTCCGGTGTATGCGCCTTTGATAAACTGACTCACATTTTGAGCGCCTACAAAAATAGGAAACTCTTCGCTGTAATCGGTTGCCAACTCCAGGTAAACCGTCGGAGGACATACAATAAGTTGAACATCACCTTCATACTGCTCTTGTTGTTCGGAAATTAAATCCAATAACTCTTCGGCTTCGGAAAAATTTTTGTTCATTTTCCAATTGCCTGCTACAATTTTCTGTCTCATGGTTTTATATTTTTAATGGTTTATTTTATTTACCCAAAGTATTCCTATTTCATTTTTTTAACGTAAATCCAACGGGAACTTTTAATGTATCGGAGTCGTACATGTTGATATACAACGTTATCGGTGTTTTAAGACCTTCGTAAGTTATTTCATACATATCGAGCAATCCTGTGTCGCCAAATGTTCCGTTTTGGGTATAAAAATGGCAACAACTACCTTTTCTCTGATAGTTGATTTGCTCACCTTCGGGACCGGCTAACGCATTCAGAAATCGTCTTTCATTTTTGGGACCTTCATTTCCATTTCCAACCATAATGGGATTTTTTTCAGTATAACCATACGTTTTATCGGTAGCATATTCTTTGATAAGAAACATTTGGTCATTAACCAATTCCTGATTCACGCGAGGACTTCCATAATCCACCTTACTTCCTACTTTTCCTACACTTTTGCACGCTACTAACAATAGTATCATGCCACACATAAAAAATATTTTTTTTAGATTCATTCGGTTCATAATATTTATGTTTTCGGTTTATTATTGTCTGCTATTTATCACATTTACCCATTTTCCGCATAAGTAAATCCTTTTTCCATGCGTTCGTTTTGAAGTTTTAACCATGCGTCTATTCCTTTTTCTCGAAGAACGGAATTGTCGTGTTTTAGTATCGGATAGCCTTCAAAATATCTTGTGAAAAGTTCGCACGGGTAACTTTTGCACAATGCGCACACTTCTATGCCTTTTTCTTTTGCACATATTCTTACTTTACACGCGGGATTTCCGCTGCCTGCCTTGCACGACACACACACGCCATCAACTACCATTCCTTTTAGGAACGCCCAAAATCCGGCGCCCTCCGGAATCATCGGTACAATATCTTCAAATCCGGCTTTTTTCATCTCCTCATACAAAACTTTCGCCGCCGGTTCAACCTTCACCTTTACCGCACAATTTCCGCAGTAAAGTCCGCAATAGCAAATGTATTCTTTATTCATTTTTTAACTTCCTGTTTTTAATGGAGAATGGAGAATGGAGAATGGAGAATGAAATGGTCTAAAAGTCTTGTGTCTAATGTCTAAAAGTCTAACTCCTTAACTCCTCTAACTCCTTTAACTTCTGATATTCGTAATTTTTAATTCGTAATTGCTTGTGGAACATCCCAATGGCTCCATTTGCCCATTACGGTTTTATTTTCTATCAGTGTAACGCCCGGATTGGAACGGTTCATCATTTTCAGTTCTGTTTCGTCGCCGGTAAAGACGTCAAATTCGATGTCGTATTCGGCGGTAAAGATTTGGATTTTTTCCGGATCTTCGTCCACGAGCATCACAAAGTTATATCCGTTGTTCATGGCGTCTTGGTAGAGTTGATTGAGTTTCGGCAATGCGCCGCTGTGCCACGTTTCGATGTTGTAGGCGGTAACGATAAAAGTTGGTTCTTCGGCTTCAAGGTACGATTCCGTAACGTCGTCGCCTTCGTGGTTGATGATGCGGAGGTTGTGCGGTTTGGGGTTGGGGTCGTAGTCGCGCCGCGAGACAATACCCCATGTTTCATTCCACACAGAATCAGTGAGTTGTGCGCTGAAAGCGTCGTCGTAGAGAAATTCTTTGACATCTCCCGTTTGTTTGTTTTCGCAGGTATAATAGAATGTTACGGGGAGGCGTTCTTCTTCTACTGTTTTTGCGCCCACTTTCCACGGTAAAGTGTCAATAAGCGGCAGATGAGAATAGGCGTAAACTTCCATTCCCAACGTTATTACCACAATAAAACCGCCAATGGCAAATTGTATGATGTTGGATTTTTTCGTTTTTACTAACTTAAAATTGAGCAGTACAGATAACAAAACGGCATCTATGATGATGTTTTTATAGAATGTTTGCCAGTTCGACATAATAACAATATCGCCGAAACATCCGCAGTCGGAGACGGGATTGTTGACGGCGTCAAGACCGGTTATCACGGTAAATCCTGCCATCATCAAGGTAATGATGACGAAGGTTAATTTAGGTTTAATGTTTAGCACGGCAAAAAATCCGCAGGCAAACTCAACCGTAATCATCAAAATAGCGGCAATAGGAACGATGGGAACAGCCCATTCTGCGCCGTAAACTGCCATATATTCTTCCATCTTAAAAACGGTACCCATCGGGTCAATCGCCTTCACAAAACCGCTGAAAATGAACAACATCCCAATCAAAATTTGAGCCACCTTAATCGCCGAAGGTGAAAAATGTTTTCTGAATATCACCGCATCTGCCAAATTCAGCAGCAGCAATATCATAAACGCCCACATCAGCCCTTCTACAAAATAAACGCCCACCGCCGACACCAACGCCACGGCAATAACGAGCCATCCGATAAATTCTTTTTTACTTTTGTTTTCCATTTGTATGTATTTTTATAAATTATTGAACATATTTTCACCTCTGTGGCGCTCTGTGTTCCATCCGTGGAACTCTATGTAACAAAAAAATGACACAGAGAAACGCAGAAAAGGCACAGAGTTACACAGAGTTTTTCTTCGTTTTTATCATTTGCAAAAGTACACATTTTTTTTATTGTTTTTAATGGTGATTCTTAATTTTTCCTGGTCTCTGCGCAATTGAAAAAAACATTGTATCTTTGCAACTGTTAAAAATAAATTTATGAATGGTTTTGCAAGTTCTCAAAAATTAGATTTAATTCATTGGATTACAGAATTAAACGACGTCTCGGTATTGGCACAAGTACATGCAATAAAAGAAAACGCCATTATCGAATCGTACTCAGAGTTGCAGTCGATAGAAAGAGGGTTAGACGATATGCAACAAGGTAGAGTTATTTCTCATGCACAAGCTAAAAAGCGTTATGAAAAATGGCTTTGAAATAAAGTGGACTTCCGAAGCGGAACGTAACCTGTATTCCATTTTCGATTATTTGGAAAATACATGGTCGGAGCGTGAAATTTCTAATTTCGCAAACAAATTAGAATCTGTTTTACAACTTATATCGAAACAGCCCGCCGCTTTTCCATATTACGACAAAAAGAAAAATATAAGACGTTGCGTATTGTCGTCGCAAACAACAATTTATTATCAAGCGTTGCTATTTGACAATGTAGTTGTGATAATTACGCTGTTTAACAATAAACAAAACCCTGATAATTTGAATATATAATCAAACATTGTATCTTTGCAACTGAATTTATAAACAAAGTATGGTCTCCGCCTTCACGCTTAAAGGCACAACCATTAGCAAGTAAATGTTTTATCAGTTTATTTCGTTTCATTTACGCTATTTCAAGTTTTCTACGAATAAACTTTTCTGCTCTGTGTTCTTTTCTAAAATCGTCTCTTTCATCTTCTAACATAAGATTTATAGCATCTTTTAGATTTTCTTTTGCTTCTTCAATGGTTCTACCTTGCGTCATAGCGCCCGGAATTTGTTCACATTGCCCCATATACCACCCATCTTCAATCTCTGTTATTATCGCCGTATATTCCATATTTTATTCTATTTTATGTTTGCAAAGGTACATTTTTTCTATGAAAGTTGAATCAAAGCAAAAACAGCATAGTTGATGATGTCGAAAAAGTTAGCGTCTAAGCCTTCGGAGGCGATGGTTTGACCGTGATTGTCTTCTATCTGTTTGATACGCAACAGTTTCATCAAAATAATATCGTCTAACGAACTGACGCGCATCTGTCGCCACGCCTCGTCGTAATCGTGGTTTTTATTCTCCATCAACGCCTTCGCCTCTTGAAAATAGTGCGTATAGAGCGCTTCGGCGCGGTCAACCGGAATGGAAAAGTCGAGCGAAGACTGTAACTCCAACTGTATCAATGCCATAACGCCATAATTGGCAATGCCGATGAACTCGGAACGGATACCTTCGTCAATTTTTTGCGTTCCCTGCTGCTGGATATGGCGGATGCGGGAGGCTTTAATAAAAATCTGGTCGGTAATCGACGTGGGGCGCAAAATACGCCATGCCGTACCGTAATCTGTCATTTTCGCAAGAAAAACATTCTTACATTCTGCAATTATTGCATCATATTGTTTCGCAGTATCAAAAATATTCATAATTTCGCAAGCGTTTTTAAGAGTGAAATTTTTGTGCAAAGTTAAAGAAAATGGTTAAAGTACCAACGATTATGGGGATATTAAATGTTACGCCGGATTCTTTTTTCGACGGCGGGCGTTTTAACAGCGATAAAACGACGTTTCAGCACGCTGAGCGTATGTTTTCGGAAGGAGCGGATATGATTGACGTTGGCGGATTTTCTTCGCGTCCTAACTGCGATGTGGTCGGTGAGGCGGAAGAATTGAGGCGCACGGTGGCAGTAATTGATGGTTTAAAACGTCGTTTTCCCGAGTCAAAAATCGCTGTTGATACTTTTCGTGCGAAAGTGGCGCAGGAGTGTATCGCTGCCGGCGCTTGCCTTATCAACGACATTTCGGGCGGAAACATTGAACCGGAAATTTGGGATGTGGTCGCTGAAAATCAGCACGTTAATTACGTTTTGATGCACGGTGTTGAAAATTTGGAGACATTACACCGTAATATTGGTGAAAATGCCGACATCGTAACGCTTGTTAAAAACTTTTTCACAACAAAAATAAAACAACTGCAAGCGAAAGGCATTGACAATCAACGTATCATCATTGACCCCGGTTTCGGATTCGGAAAAACCATCGCTCAAAATTACCAACTTCTCCATAATTTGAATACCTTTGCCGACATGGGAACAGTGATGGCAGGGCTATCGCGAAAGAGTATGATTTGGAAAGTTTTGGAGATAACACCCGAAGAATCGTTGCAGGGAACCATGATTTTGAATATGTTAGCGTTAATAAACGGCGCAACTTATTTGAGAGTGCATGACGTGAAAGAGGCAGTCGCAACGGGGAAACTGTATAAACAATGGAGAGTTGAGAATTGAGAATTGAGAGTTGAGAGTTGAGAGTTGAGAATGAAAAAATCTAACAGTCTTGTGTCTAACGTCTAAAAGTCTAACTTCTTAACTCCTTTAACTCCTTTTAACTCCTTAACTCCTGATACTCGTAACTCGTAACTAATTATAATATGGTAACACTTTTTTGGAAATCTATTCACATTGGAATTTGGGATGTTGTGGACATTCTGCTGGTGGCAATAGTGATATTCGAGATGTTTTTTCTGATGAGAAGAACGGTCGGAATTAGAATTTTGGTAGGATTTCTCCTCACCTACTTCCTATGGCGGATAGTGATGACGCTTCACATGATTCTGCTTTCGCAGATTTTGGGCGCATTTATGGGCGTTGGCGTCATCGCCTTAATCATTGTTTTTCAACCCGAAATACGGCAACTCCTTCTGATGCTCGGCAACGTGAAGATGTTTCAACGTGTTGAAAAAGGAAAATGGTCGTTTTTCCGGCTCGGTTTGGTGAACGACAAACTCAACATCGACGCCATTGTGATGGCATGTAAAAAGATGAGCAGCGAAAAAACGGGAGCGCTCATCGCCATCGCCCGTTACAACGAATTGGAAACAGTGATGAAGACAGGTATTGCCATCGATGCCGCTGTAAGTGAACAGCTTATCGAAAATATTTTCTCCAAAAACACACCTCTACACGACGGCGCCATGATTATCTCCCACAACAAAATCGCCGTTGCCAAAGCCATTTTGCCCGTCTCGTCTAACGGCAAAATCCCTGCTCATTTCGGACTGCGTCATCGCTCGGCGCTCGGTCTCTCCGAAAACACCGACGCCATTGTTATCGTAGTATCCGAAGAAACCGGAAAAATATCCATCTTCCACAACACCGAAATCCAACAAGACATCTCTGAGGCGCAACTGAATGAGTATTTGGTGGAAAAATTGAAAATTGAAAATCAAATAAAACATTAACCGTCCGAAAGGAGACAAAAATTAGTAATAAATGGAACCCTTTAAAAATATATTCAATGCGCAGTTTTTCGATGGATTGACGAAAGCGCTTAAATGTGTCATTAACGATTTTGATGAACGTAAATTTTTAGCACAAATCATTGATGATGAATGGGAAAACAGAGAAATAAAACAACGAGGGAGACATATCTCAACAACGTTGAAAAACTTTTTGCCGGCAGATTATCAAAACGCAATCGCTATCATACTCGAATTAATCAATCACGTAAAAAAGACGCAATATTGGGTATCGGTAGAAAAAACACAGTTTGGTTTATCGCTGGAATATGGAATTTTATCCGATTTTGTTGAACAATATGGATTAGATGACTACACAACATCTGTTAAAGCAATTGAAAAAATCACTCAATTTACGAGTTGCGAAGGCGCTGTTCGTCCTTTTATCATAAAATATCCGGTTGAAATGATGAATCAAATGTTATTGTGGTCTAAGCACGAACATTGGGCGGTAAGACGGCTTTCGTCCGAAGGTTGCCGTCCAAGACTTCCTTGGCATATTGCGTTACCAAAATTAAAAGAAAATCCTGCTCCCATCATTCCTATTCTGGAAAATCTGAAAAACGACACTTCGGAAATTGTAAGAAAGAGCGCTGCCAATAACTTAAATGACATTGCAAAAGATAATCCTGAAACAGTGATTGATTTGGCAAAAAAATGGTATGGCAAGTCGAAAAATACGGATAGTATGATAAAACACGGATGTAGAACGCTCTTAAAACAAGGCAATCCGGAAGCGTTAAAATTATTCGGTTTGAATGCTTTAGATAACATCAATATTCAGGATTTTCAAATATTAACGCCAAAAGTTAACATCGGCAAGTCGTTGGAATTTAGTTTTAAACTATTGAACAATAATAATGAAAAAGTAAAAATACGGCTTGAATACGGACTTTATTACCAAAAGGCGAACGGAACGTTGTCAAAGAAAGTGTGTAAAATCAGCGAAAAGGAGTATACGGAAAATTCGATAACACAAATTACCAGAAAACAATCTTTTCTCATAGTAACAACAAGGGTGTTGCATCTTGGACTTCACCAAGTTTCCGTAATAATTAATGGAAGTGAGTTTGAAAAGCATGATTTTGAACTAATTGGATGATAAAAAGCGTAAAAAACAAAATTAAAAACTCCTTCCCCCCTTTCCACTACACAGCAAAAACAATTTTTTTCAATTTTTTTACAAAATTTGTAAATATTAACAAAAAAAATTATATCTTTGCACGTTTTTAAAAATTAGATAACAAAGTACAGGTAAACTATGATTTATAACACAAACAACGGACAACAAATCCACGCCGTGAGAACGACAGAAATACTCCAAAAAACTGTCGTAAGTCGTTGTATATCAGGCATTTACCCCCCCCCATTGATTATCAGGCAGTTACAACTATTGAACATTCCGGCATAACTTCTTACAGTTATCCGAGTTCAGACAATCACAAAAATCGTTGCCCAAATTACGCCAACGTTTGTCAAAATTACGCAAACCTTCGCCTAAATTATGCCAACGCTTGCCCAAATTACGCAAACGTTCGCCCAAATTACACAAACATTCGCCCAAATTACGCCAACGTTTGTCCAAATTACACAAACCTTCGCCCAAATTATGCCAACGTTTGCCCAAATTACGCAAACGCCGACAAAATTTATACAAATAATCTCTTAATTTTTAATTCTTAATTCTTAATTTATACAGATATGTCAGAAGAAAAAGTAAAAACAGACCCCGCCTTAATCCCCACTGCCATTTACAACGCAGAGGGTCAAATGGCGCAGAATCACGCCGATATGTTTATCAGCAGTGATTTGTTGGACAAAATGCTGCCAATGGAAATCAGAGAGCAGTTAGTAATGAAAATGAACGAACTTGCCCAAATTGTCAATCAGGCAAGAGAAGACATTGCCGCCCAGACAGGCAGACGCAGCGTTGCCGTGGGAAAAGGTTTTCGCAATTATGGCTTTATGATGGCGGCAAACCAAAGTATGAACAACTTCCCCGAATTGGCGCCCAATTTCGTCTATCCGGGCGATTTCAACGCGGTGGTAGAAGACTATCTTTTTGCCCGCGATGTGTCGGAACGAATGTTGGCAATCAGCAACGACGTGCGCGATATTATGAATATCTTCGGAAATCTCGGTTTCGACTTCGCACTCGCCTATTATTCCAACGTCCGCTCCATTGCCGAGCGCACGCGCGACAAAACGGCGATAAGCGTCTTTGAAATCCTGAGGCGGTTTTTTAGCCGCAAACGCACCCCCTTGACAAGCGACGAGCCGACCGAAATGCAACTCGAACGCGATTTTCACGCACTCTTGTAAGATGGGCAACCAGCAATGTAGGCGCAGTAAATCCAGAAAATTATGGGGACTCCTAAAATTCATTTTTTACCCTTTTGATTTTTCAAAAAGCAAGGAGTCCATTAGAACTTTTTGAAAAATCCCCAAAAGATTGCTGCAAAAGTAATAAAAAAATATACGCAACAATCAATTTTTCTTCAAATCTATCTATCTATCTATCAGTATATTAATTTTCAGTATGTTTGATGTTATTTCTTTATTGTCAAAAGATTTAATCTTACTATCTGTTCATAACGACACATGTTATAAACCAAATTTATTAAGCCAATAATACCTTTTGCACGCTGGAATCCAATGGATTGTATGTAAAAATCGTTCATGCTGTTGGTGACAAAGCCAAAAATATGCTCAACCCGACAACGTGTTTTTGATTTTATGCGATTACTCTCCTTTTGCTCATCTGTAAGGGGTTTTCCTTTAAATGCTCGCTCTATAATTTGCGGTATTATTCCTTTTTCTTTCAACATATTATCTATCGGTTCTCCTGTGTATGCGCTATCTGCATAAAGTTCCTGTCCGCTGTCTTCCTCCCTGAGTAAATCTTCTGTAGCCTGACTGTCATGTACTTCTGCGCTCGTAACTTCATAAGTATCTATTAGTTTACTTTTTGTATCCGTTTTGGTATGGTCTTTGTAGCCATAAAACTTTTGCCCTCCTTTTTCTGTCCAACGGGCGTCAATATCCTTCTGACGTTTCTTTTTGGGTTTTTCATTCCACAACTCTTCACCTTCGCCAGCCTTGATTTTTTCGTTTTCTTCTTTTTTATTGCGTTGACGCGGAACCTCTACAAAACTGGCATCCACTATTTTACCTTCATTTACAAACAAACCTAAATCATCTAAATATTTGTGAAAATGTGCAAACAGCTTCTCTTCTAAATCCCTCTGTATCAAATTTTCTTGAAAAAACCATATCGTGCGGGAATCGGGAACTCGATCCCCACTTTTCAAACCTAAAAACTCCTTAAAACTCAAGCGGTCATTGATTTGATATTCTGCCTGTTCATCACTCAAATTATAGAAACGTTTGAGCAAAACTATCTTAAACATCAGCACCACGTCATAAGGCTTGCAACCTGCATGACTTTTCTTATCCTGATTGAGCATGTTTTGTTCAAGTTCTCCCCTAAACATATCAAAATCAATTACATTATGTAATTTTTCTAAGGGATTACCAAGTCTTGATAATTTTGTTGAAGTTTCATCTTGATCGAATAAGCCGATACGTCCTGTGGGTTTATACTTGAATGTTGACATAATGTTTTTTGCTGCAAAGATACAAATATTTTAT
>Ga0082212_10008558_pt1 | contig 13342 bp, 16 predicted proteins | sample TergutNt197P3_FD_71548 | JGI IMG/M metagenome (GOLD analysis project Ga0082212, IMG submission 71548) | Neocapritermes taracua P3 segment gut microbial communities from Petit-Saut dam, French Guiana - Nt197 P3 | ecosystem: Host-associated > Arthropoda: Insects > Digestive system > Gut ... | reverse complement strand
GTCAAATTCGTCGTAAGCCTTCAGCATTACGCGGCCATCGCTGGTTTTGCCAACCTCATCAAGGCCAAGGATGTCCTTGTAGAAGTTGAGGGTTTTGTCCAAGTCCAGCACCTTGAGCTGGATTAGACCCGGGCGAAGAGTGGTGTTGAATCCCATATACGTCCTCCGTATAAAAAATTTATTTCAACCTGCGGCGACAACCAAATCGCTGCGGGGTTGAATACAGCATAACAGGGCAAAGCCCTCCTTTTTGTCCGCCCCGGTAACATGGGCGGCGCTCATGGGTTTGAACGCAAGATAATCACCAGAAACGACCTTCGCCCTACAGACGCCGCACCCTCCCCCGCAGCAACCGTGCCCAACAGGGCCTTTTCCGTGGCGAATCATCGCGTGCAGAACCGAAACTTCCTCATCGCATTGAAAAACGATGTCCGTGTTCTGCACGATGACCGTATGCTTCATTCCCATCTCCTCAATATATCTCCTCTATATAAACTCTGCTTCGACTTTTCCGAATGAGGAAAACTCTGCCGTAAATCTATCGCCTTTGGCAGCCGCGGGCGCAGCGGAAAACGCCCCGGAAAGGATCACTTCCCCGGCTTTCAGGACAACGCCGTAATCCCACAGCCGGTTTGCAAGCCAGGCCACCGCCACGCAGGGATCCCCCTGCACCGCCGCTCCCGTTCCTTCGCCGGCAAGCTCCCCGTTTTTGTAGAGCTTCATCGTCACCGCGCTCAGGTCTACTTCTGCCGGCTTGTGCGCCGTGGTTCCCAGCACGTAGCGTCCCGATGATGCGTTATCCGCAACCGTATCCGGCAGCTTGATCTTCCAGTCCGCCACCCGGCTGTCGACAATTTCAAATGCGGCGACCACGTAATCGGTATTCGCCAGAACGTCTTCCCGCGTCACCTTGCCGCCGGACAGGTCGGCCTTGAGGATAAAGGCAATCTCCCCCTCGATCTTGGGCTGCAAAAGCTCTTCCGTTTTAATCTTGCCGTCTTTACATTCCATAGCGGCAAAAAGGTGGCCGTAATCCGGCTCGTTCACCCCAAGCTGCTTCTGAATCCCCTCCGAGGTAAGGCCGATCTTCTTGCCGGAAATGGTATGCCCCATGCCAACTACCCGCTTGATGTTTTCAAGCTGGATATGATACGCGTCGTCCAGCGAAATCGTGCTGTCCTGCTCCGTCAGCGGGCCGATTGATCTGCGGCTGCGCTCGGCATTAAAAAGCTGTTCCGCGAAAATGGGGATTTTTGCCGCGTCCATGGCTGCCTACTTCTTAAACTTGAAGAAATTGCTGATCAGGTCGGCAAATTCCTGGGTATGCTCGATCTGAGTCCAGTGCCCGCAGTGCCCGAATACGTGCAGTTGGGCATTGTCGATAAGCTGGATCAGTTTGTACGCGTTATCCAGGGGGATGACCCGGTCTTCCCTGCCGTGGATGATCAGGGTTTCGTGCTTGATGTTGCGGATATAGTTCTGGTCGGCGGCCATCCACTCCACCCCCTGCTGCCTTGGCGCGGGGAACAGGGCGTGGAAGCTCTCCTGGAAACCGGGCTGGATGCTTGCCTCGTAGCGGGTTTTTATCAGCGCTTCGTTGGCAAAGCTGTGGTCGTAGGTGAACAGTTCCAGCATCTCTTCCATTGCCTCAACCGACGGCTCGTAGCCCCAAACGGAGTCCAGCCCGTAGGTTATGGGGAAGGTGACGCCCATCGAACCCATCAAAACGAGCTTGTTTATTCGGTCGGGATGCCGGACGGCCAGGGAAATCGCCAGAGCGCCGCCAAATGAGTTGCCAACCAGGTTGGTTTTTTCGATTTTCAGGGCGTCTAGCAGGTCGATGGTTTGTTTTACCCAGTTCGGCATGGTATTTTTCATGCCCGCCACCCGCTCGGTGTAGCCGAAACCGGACATATCCGGCGCGATTACCCGGAAATCGTCTTTTAAAAGGGGAAAAAGGCGGTTCCAGTTCGCCCATGCGGTAACGCCGGGGCCGGAACCGTGCAGCAGGGTTACCGGTTCTCCCTGCCCCAGATCGTGGTAGTTGGTTTTGAATTTGCCGGTTTGGATGCTATTGGCAATTTCGGGTCTTTGCTCAGCCATACTCATCTCCTTGTTTACGTAAAATATTTATAAAAATCTAAACAATATGCTATTTCTTATTGTTTTAGTAAAGATTAGTATATGCCACTTTCCCGATTTGTCAAGCAAAATTTTTTATTTTTTTTATACTTTTAACATTATTCCGAAATTTCCCATAAAAAAAGGGCTATCTCCCTTAGGATTAGCCCCTTTTTCTTTCATTTGAAATTATCAAACTTACTTTTTTTGACTCAATTCGTACGCTACGTCCACAATCATGTCTTCCTGACCGCCAACCATCCTCCGGCGGCCCAGTTCCATCAGAATATCCCGTGGCTGAAGCCCAAATTTCTCCGCCGCGCGCCGCGTATGTAAAAGGAAGCTCGAATACACCCCGGCGTAGCCAAGCATCAGCGAATCGGTCTTGATTATCTGCGGGCGGTGCATTATCGGCTCTACAACATCCTCTGCCACGTCCATTACCTTATACACATCGGCGGCGATGTTCCATCCGTAGCGTTTCAGCACCGCGCACAGCACCTCCAACTGGGCGTTGCCGGCCCCCGCGCCAAGCCCCCGGCAGGTCGCATCGACAAAATCCGCCCCCGCGTCCACCGCCGCTAGCGAATTCGCCACCGCCATGCCCAGGTTGTTATGGGCGTGGAAGCCAACAGGCAGGTTTATCGCCGCTTTCAGGGCCGTTATCCGCTCGCGGATCTCCTCCGGCGTCATAAAGCCCGCCGAATCCGCCAGGTTGATGTAGTCCGCCCCCGCGTCGACGAATATTTTCGCCTGTTCCACTATTTTTTCCGGACTGCCCATGTGGGTCATCATCAAAAACCCGCATACGAACATCCCGTCCTGCTTCGCCCAGCTTATGTGCTGAATGCCGATGTCCGCCTCGGTAACATGCGTCGCCACGCGCACCATATTGGCCCCGCGCGCCCGCGCTTTTTTCAGGTCCTCAATCGTCCCAACGCCGGGCAGCAGCAGAACCGCCAGTTTGGCGTTTTTAACCACCTTGCCGGCGGCTTCGATCAGGTCCAGCTCTACCTCTTTCTGGAAGCCGTAATTGATCGACGACCCGGCGATTCCGTCGCCGTGGGCGATTTCGATGATGTCGATGCCCGCCTCGTCCAGGCCTTTGGCGATGGCGGTTGCCTGTTCTTTGGTAAAGGAATGGCTGACCGCATGGCTGCCATCGCGGAGTGTGGTATCTACAACTGTAATTTTAGTATCACGCATTTTTTAACCTCCTTAATATGAAATGAAGTTTCATGATGCCCCCAGCATTTTTGCGGCGAGCTTTTCGGCAACCGCTATCGCGCCCTGATTGATGATATCCAGGTTTCCCGAATAGGACGGCAGGAAGTCCGCCGCTCCTTCGACTTCGATTATTACCGTCACCTTGTTTCCGTCGATAAGCGGCGGAACCCGCAGCCGGTAGCCGGGAACATACGCCTGCACGTCCCGGATTATGTCGTTTACCGACTCGACTATTTTCTTTTCGTCGGGGTTTCTCACCAGCGAATAGATCGTATTGGTCATGATAAGCGGAGGCTCGGCGGGGTTGAGGATGATGATCGCCTTGCTGCGGTCGGCGCCGCCGATAACCCTGAGGGCTTTGGCGGTGGTTTCCGTAAACTCGTCGATGTTGGCCCGCGTGCCGGGACCGGCGCTTTTGGACGCGATGCAGGAGACGATCTCGGTATATTCGGAATCTGCGGCGCGGTTGATCGCGTAGGCAATCGGCACGACGGCCTGGCCGCCGCAGGTGACCATGTTGAAATTAACCTCGTCGGTCAGCTTGTCCAGGTTGACGCAGGGAACCACGTACGGCCCCACTGCGGCGGGGGTCAGGTCGATGGCGATAATGCCCGCGGCCTTGAGAATCGGCGCGGCGGCTTCGTGGGCCTTGGCGCTGGTGGCATCGAACACGATTTTTATGTCCGGATCGGCGGCAATCCCCTCGGCGGCTTCGGTAGAAATCTTGAAACCAAGTTTTTCGGCGCGCAAAATGCCGTCGGATATCCTTCTGCCTGCCATCATGTGCATTTCCAGGTGCTTGCTTTTCATCACCTTGTACATCAGATCGCTGCCGATGTTGCCGGGGCCGATGATCCCGATTTTAACTTTTTCCATACATAATCCTCCTAATGCCAGGAAAACCAGTCATTTCTTTTGTTTTAGCATAAAATTATACGACCATTTTTTTTGGCTTGTCAAGGTAAAAATGTAGTGGGAAGTATTGAAAAAAAACCCAAAATGTAATAGAAATAAGTGATGGCCTTTTTTGAGCAAATAATAAGGGTATGCCGTGGGCATAAAAAGGCACTGTTCCGTCTTACAGTAATATTGTGCCTCTACGGGGCGTTTTCTGCTGCATTTTTCCGTCCCGGCATGGGGTCGGAATCGCTTTCCGCTCAAATGCTGACGGCGCAAACCGGCCTGGGCGGCGGCGGCTACCTCGAAAATGAGGCCAACGAAGCCCACGGGGCGGAATGGTCGATGGAAGCGGGCATGTTGGAGCCGGAATCCTTTTCAAAGCCCCGAATGCTCCTGTACAGCAACTACGCGATACAAAAAGGCGACATCATCGGCAACCTGGCGGAGAATTTCGGGCTTAACCAGGACACCTTAATTTCAATAAACAGCATAAAAAACACGCGGCTCATTCAGATAGGCCAGGTTTTACGGGTTCCCAACCAGGACGGCATCATGTACACGGTGAAAAAAGGGGACACGCTGGATTTAATTGCCGAAAAGCACGGCTCCGATCCAGAGGCTATCCGGTTTGCCAACGAACTTTTTTCCAATACGGCACAAGCCGGCAAGGCGATCTTTATCCCCGGGGCGCGGCTGGACTGGGTTGAACGGCAGGAAATTAACGGCGACCTGTTTATCTGGCCGACCTCCGGCTACATTACTTCATCCTACGGCTACCGCAGGTGGCCTTTCGGCGGCAGCAACGTCCGCCAGTTCCACTCAGGCATCGACATTGGGGCGCCTACGGGGGCAGCGGTTCGGGCGGCAATGTCGGGCAGGGTCAGCGCCGTGGGCTGGGACAACGTGCTGGGGAACTATGTGGCGATCAGCCACCATTCGGGCTACCGGACCATGTACGGCCATATGAGCGCGGTCAGGGTAAAATCGGGGGCCTATGTCGGAACCGGCGAGCGAATCGGCGATGTGGGAAACACCGGGATGAGCACCGGCCCCCACCTGCACTTTACCGTGTACAAAAACGGCGTAACGGTAAACCCCCGCAATTTAATGAAATAGCATAGCACTATGTCCGGCACGGGGGTTCTTCTTCTCCTTCTATTAATTTCCTCGATTCCTGCAATTGCGGTGTTTATATGGTTCCGCATTGCCCGCTATCCGTTTTCCCAGGTACGTTTTTCGGCAGCCCTGCTTGCCGGGGCCGGGTCGTTTTTCCCCGCCCTTCTGCTCCAGAACCTCCTTGGAGGCGAAAACAGCATCTTCCGCACCGTCAGCAAATGGGGCCTTGTCGCCGAGATTTTTATCCGCATCGCCCTGACCGAGGAACTGAGCCGCCTTCTGGTGCTTGGCGTTCTGTTCTTTGCCATCTCCCGCTTTTCCAGGCCGAAGGAACAGGCCGAAGGCGTGGCCGTTTCCCCCGCCGCAATGGCCGGCGCCGCAGGGCTTATAGCCGGCCTGGGCTTTGCCATACTGGAAAGCGCGGTCTACGGCGCTTCGAACCCCGGCAACGCCCTGCTCAGGGCATTTACCGCCGCCCCCCTGCACGGTGCATGCGGCTTCCGCGTCGGCACCTCCATCGAAATGTGGCAGGAAAACCGCGCCCGGGCGGTAATCCGCTTTCTGACGGCTGCGGTGATTCACGGCGTCTATAATTTCATGGTACTGATCCCCGGCATATTATCCCCAATCGCCGCCATTCTCATCGCCCTGTCCGCCCTTGCAACCGCAGTCGTGGCAATACGCAGCGGAATGTTGGGCGAATAATTTTCCTTGCATATTCCAAATTCAGGTGCTATATTAAGATTCATGATTGACCGGATGCTGATTGATACCCTCAATCTCAGGGCGCGTGATTTTGCCATCCGATGGAAGGACACAATCAGAAGGAATCCGCAGCTTAAACAATACAACGACCTTGACGACGGAACCCTGATTGAAGAGGACATGCCGTTTTATCCCCTGTTGGCGCGTACCCTGGACCGCGGGCTTGACCGCTCGCTGGTAGGGGATTTTTTCGTCAAGTTGGGAAAAAACAGAATGCGCGGCGGGTTCCCCGTTTCCGAGGTGATTTTTGCCCTGAATTTGGATCAGGATATGGTTATCGAATACCTAATGACCGAATTCGCCCCGGAGAATGCCATGCGAATGTACCAGTCCATGGGGGCATTAACCCGGGTAGCGGAGTTTTGCCTTCTTGGCAGTTTCTATATTTCCAAGGGTTTCCTTGAGGAAACCTACACCCACATGAGTTCAAGCAACAAGGTTTCGGAAGATTTTCTGAAACAGTACTTTAAGGACGACTTTTTCTTCAAAAAAGATTAAATCGGTCAGGGCATAGGATCATGGAAGCTCTGGAAATACGAACGATCTTTACCCTGACCATATTCGGCGCGGAGATACCCATCACCGAAACGGTAATTATTAGCTGGCTGGTCATGCTGGTCCTCATCGCGCTGTCCCTGATTGTCACCCGAAACCTAAAAGAAATTCCCACAGGCCCCCAGGCAATTCTGGAAACGGCGGTGGAGTTCCTCAACAATTTTACCAAAAATCAATTCGGCCCTTTTTCGAAGGTGCTATCCTCGTACATCGGCACGTTGTTTCTCTTCCTGCTGGCAGCGAACATAATCCCGGTCCTTACGCCGATTGAAGTAAAGGCCTTTGGCCATGAATTTATCCCGCCGTTTATGATACGGCCCCCGGCCAGGGACATCAACGTAACGGCGGCGCTGGCGACGGTTTCGGTCCTGCTGACGCTTGTCTGCGGCTTTGCGGCAAGGGGCGTTCGCGGCTGGTTCAAGGGGCTGCTGCATCCGATGCCCATGATGATACCCTTCAATTTAATGGAATACGTCACGAGGCTTGTATCGCTGGCGCTCCGGCTGTACGGCAACATACTGGGCGGCTATGTGCTGATGAGCATGATCGAAGGGATATTCCCCGTCGGCCTGCCGATGATTGCATCGCTGTATCTGGATTTCTTTGACGGGATGATCCAGGCGGCGATTTTTGTGTTTCTGACCAGCCTCTATATTTCAGAGGCTGTAACTATACATGCGGAGTGACATTCAGGAGGTTGAAAATGGATTTGAACGTTTTGATCGCGATTGGCGCGGGAATTGCCGTATTCACCGGTATCGGAGCGGGCATCGGCCTGGGGATTGCGATTTCGGGGGCTACGCAGGCCATATCCCGCCAGCCCGAGGCAAGCGGCAAAATTACGCCGATATTTTTTGTCGGCGCGGCACTGGCGGAATCGACAGCCATCTACGGGCTGGTCGTGGCGATTCTCCTGATCTCGCGGCTGGGGTAGAGGTTATTAGCCATGCTTGATTTTTCCGTCACTTTCATTATTACCATTATCAATATCGCCATTCTGACTTTTATACTGCGGGCGATATTGTTCAAACCGGTAACAAAATTTATGGCGGAACGGGCCAAAAAGGTTCAGGACAGCATCAACGAAGCCGGACGGGACAAGAGCAGCGCGCAAAAACTTTTGGCGCAATACCAGGACAAATTAAAAAGCGCACAGGAAGAAGCGAGCGAGATACTCAACGCCAGCCGGAAAAACGCCGAGGCGGAGGCCGAAAGCATTATCGCCGAAGGCAAAGTACAGGTCGAGACAATGGTCGAGGCTGCCCGCAGGCAGATAGAGGCGGAACGGCACGCAATGACCGCCCAGTTTAAAATGGAAGCCGCCGCCCTGATAATGGCCGCTTCCGCCCGGCTGGTACAGCGGGAACTGTCCGGCGACGACAACCGCCGTTACGCGGCGATGCTGTACGACGAACTGAGCGCCCAAAAGGGGAACGTGTGATATTTCGCGCAAATCGCTGGGCGGCCGCTTTTGTCGGCCTGGCCGGCAACGACCCCGAAGCGCTTTCCTGCCTTAAAGCGCTGATTCCGCCGGTCAAGGCGATCCCTGGTGCGCTGTTCGGCCATGCCAGTTCCCGGCGGCTGGCCTTGCTGCTGCAGGACAGCGCCGAAGCGGCGGGCTTTGCCGGGCAAAGCGCAGCATACGCGATTCGCTTTATCGCGCTGCTGGTGGAAAAGAACCTTTTCGGGCACATCGATTCGATAATGGCGCGGGTCGAAGAACTTTTCGATCAGCAAGCCGGCGTGCTGGACGTTACCGCCGAATCGGCATCTCCCATGGACGACGCTTTTCAGGACGAACTCCGGCGGAAGATTGCCGATCTCGGCGGGGCGGCAAAGGTCAACCTGAAAACAAAGCTGGTTCCGGAACTGCTGGGCGGCTACCGACTCAGGTTCCGCGGATTTTATGTTGACGCAAGCATTAAGGGGCAGATGGAGAAAATGAAGGCCGACCTGGAAGCCGCGGCGCTTGTACCGGGCGTATAGAACAGAAGTAATTTGGATAATTTCCTTAACAAGGTGGTGAAATAACAAATGGCTAATTATACCGACCTTACCCGTGTCCTGCAGGAACGGATTGCCGCATGGGAAGGCAAGGCCACGTCGGGCGATTCGGGCTTTGTGGTACAGGTGGGCGATTCCGTCGCCACGGTCTACGGGCTGGATAAGGCGATCTACGGCGAACTGGTGGAATTTGCCTCCGGCGCGACGGGGATAGTCCTCAACCTGGAAGAAGAACACGTCGGCTGCGTACTGCTCTCCGGCGAATCGATGGTCAAGGACGGCGAAGAGGTAAAGGGAACCGGCAGGGTGGTATCGGTTCCGTCCGGCGAAGGCCTGTTCGGGCGGGTGGTAAATCCCCTGGGCGAGCCGGTAGACGGCAAGGGGCCGATCGCCGCCGAAGCATGGCTCCCCGTGGAATCCCCCGCCGCGCCGGTAATCGACCGGGGCAGCGTAGACACCCCCCTGCAGACCGGGGCCATTTCCGTCGACGCAATGATCCCCATCGGGCGCGGGCAGCGGGAACTGATCATCGGCGACCGCCAGACCGGCAAGACCGCCATCGCCGTCGACACGATCATCAACCAAAAGGGAAAAGGCGTCCTGTGCGTGTACTGCGCCATCGGACAGAAATCGTCCTCGGTGGCGGCGATCATCAAAAACCTGGAAAAAAACGGGGCGATGGATTATACCTTTGTCGTGCTGGCGTCGGCTTCGGACTCGGCGGCGCTGCAGTACATGGCCCCCTACGCCGCCGTCGCCATGGCGGAGCATTTTATGCACCAGGGAAAGGATCTGCTGGTTGTGTACGACGATCTTTCCAAGCACGCCGTCGCCTACCGCACGATCAGCCTGCTGCTGCGCCGCCCGCCGGGAAGGGAGGCATTCCCCGGAGACGTGTTTTACCTGCACTCGCGGCTGCTGGAACGGGCGGCGAAGCTCTCCGATTCGAGGGGCGGCGGCTCCATTACCGCCCTGCCCATTGTCGAAACGCAGGCGGGCGACATTTCTTCGTATATTCCCACCAACGTTATCTCGATAACCGACGGCCAAATATTCCTCGATTCGGAGCTGTTTAACTCCGGTTTCAGGCCGGCCATCGACGTAGGGCTTTCAGTAAGCCGCGTCGGCGGTTCGGCGCAGTCAAAGGCCATCCGCAAAATCTCCGGCCGACTGCGGCTGGACCTCGCCCAATACCGCGAAATGGCGGCCTTTGCCCAGTTCGGCAGCGACCTGGACAAGGCAACCCAGGAAAAGCTCGCCCAGGGCGAGCGGCTGATGGAAGTGCTCAAGCAGCCGCAGTACTCGCCCTACCCGCTGGAACAGCAGGTGGCGATTCTCTTTCTGGCAATCAACGGCTACCTGATAGACATAGCCGTTGATAAAATAGCGGCCTTTATCAAGTCGTTCCTTGAGTACTTAAAAAATAACCATGGGAATATGATGAGGAGTATTGGAGAAACAGGGGTGGTAACACCGGAGCAGGAAGGCGAATTGCGGTCTACGGCAGAAAAATTCAGGGAACAGAAATAGCAAATGGCCAGTTTACGTGATGTGCGCCTGAGGATACGGGCGATCAGCCAGACTTTGCAGGTCACCAAGGCGATGAACATGATTTCGACATCAAAGCTCCGCAGGGGACGGCGGGTGCTTGAGGATACCGAACCGTATTTTATCCGGATTCAAAAATCAATGTTCGACATTCTGTCCTGTGCCGGCGAGGTAAAAAGCGATTTCTTCCGCAAACCCGATCCTTCAAAGCCTATCCGCACAGCCATTGTGGTTATTACCAGCGACAAGGGGCTTGCCGGAGGCTACAACGCGAATGTCTTCCATCAGGCAAACGCACTGTACGAGAAGGCGCAAAACCCCATGCTTATTCTAATCGGCAATATCGGTTACCGGTATTTTCTTCAGACGCACCATGTCATTCTGGAAAATTTTTCTTATCGATCCCAGTTGCCCACCGTGCATCATGCCGGAGAGATAAGCGAATTTATTATTTCGCAGTTTTTATGGGGGATGTTCGATGAGGTGCATATCGTATATACCCACATGTTCAGCACGATCAAGCTGATGCCCATCGTCGACCAGATACTTCCCCTAAACGCGGAAAAAATACAGGCGGAACTGTCCAGCACGGGAAACATGCAGCGGGTGGATCTGGAATTTGAATTTATCCCCTCGGAAAAAGAAGTATTTGACGCGCTGGTACCCCTGTACATCAAGGGAATCATTTACGGCTGCATGATTGAGTCATACGCAAGCGAGCAAAGCGCCCGCATGGCCGCAATGGATGAAGCGTCAAAAAGCGCCGAGGAAATGCTTGCCAGCCTGCAGATCAGCTACAACCGCGCGCGGCAGGCGGGCATTACCCAGGAAATGTCGGAGATTATCGGCGGCTCAGCCGCATTGGGGAATTAGAAATGAGAAATGAAGAAGAGGTTATACATGGCTAATACAGGGCATATTACCCAGATTGTCGGGCCTGTTGTGGATGCCCGCTTTGACGAGGGAAAGATACCCGCTATTCTTAACGCGCTTAAAGTGGTGTCTGGCGACGGACAGGCGGCAACGCTCGAAGTCCTGCAGCACATAGGGGACGGGCGGGTACGCTGCGTGGCAATGTCCGCCACCGAAGGGCTGTCGCGGGGCCTTGCCGTCGAGGATACGGGAAAGCCGATCAGCGTGCCGGTGGGCAAGGAGGTGCTGGGCAGGATGTTCAGCGTCACCGGCGAACCCATCGACGACAAGGGGGCGTTCAGCGCGGCGAAGTACGATTCCATCCACCGCCGCGCCCCGAGCTTTGACGAGCAGCGTCCCGCCACAGACGTGCTTGAAACGGGGATAAAGGTAATTGACTTAATCGCCCCCTACGCAAAGGGCGGGAAGGTCGGCCTGTTCGGCGGGGCGGGCGTGGGGAAGACCGTCGTTATAATGGAACTTATCCGCAACATCGCCACGGAACATTCCGGCTACTCGGTCTTTTCCGGCGTCGGCGAACGTTCACGGGAAGGGGCCGACCTCTGGAAGGAAATGATCGAAAGCGGGGTTATTGAGAAAACCGCGCTGGTATTCGGTCAGATGAACGAACCGCCCGGCGCGCGCATGAGGGTCGCACTCGCCGGCCTTGCCATGGCGGAGCATTTCCGCGATCACGAAGGCCAGGACGTGCTGCTCTTTATCGACAACATCTTCCGGTTCATCCAGGCCGGCGCCGAGGTATCCGCCCTGCTGGGACGCATCCCCAGCGCCGTCGGTTATCAGCCCACGCTGGCAAATGAAATGGGCGGCCTGCAGGAGCGGATCGCCAGCACGTCAAAAGGTTCGATTACCAGCATCCAGGCGGTCTATGTCCCCGCAGACGACCTGACAGATCCCGCCCCGGCGACAACCTTCGCCCACCTGGACGCGACCACCACCCTTTCCCGCAAAATCGTCGAACTGGGCATTTATCCCTCGGTAGACCCGCTTGCCTCAAGCTCGCGCATCCTCGACGCATCCGTCGTCGGCGAGGAACATTACACGGTCGCCCGCAAGACCCAGCAGATACTCCAGCGCTACAAAGAACTCCAGGACATCATCGCCATTTTGGGCATGGACGAGCTTTCCACGGAGGACAAACTCATTGTCGCAAGGGCACGCAAGGTGCAGCGCTTCTTCAGCCAGCCCTTCTTTGTCGCGGAAAAGTTCACCGGCATACAGGGACGCTACGTACCGGTAAAGGAAACCGTCAAGGGCTTTAGGATGATCCTGGACGGCGAGTGCGACACGATTCCCGAACATGCATTTTACATGGCCGGCAGCATTGACGACGTACTTCAAAAGGCAAAGGAATAGGAAACCGGATGCCCGTCCATTTTAACTTCGAGGTACATTCGCCCCACCGGCTTTTTTTTACGGGCAGGGTAGAATCGATTATTTTGATGCTCAGCGACGGCGAAATTGGCGTATACGCGAACCATTCCCCCTTTTCCGCTCCCGCCCAAAGCTGCATACTCCGGATAAAAGACGACAGGGGCGAATTGCGCCATGCTTTTATTTCCGAAGGCATTCTGGAAGTAAAGGAACACAAGACCGTACTCATGGTTGACGACGCCGAATGGCCCGAGGAAATAGACCGGGAGCGATGCATGGCATCGAAGAAGGAAGCAGAAGAAAACCTGGAAACCGCCCTGCTAAAATTTGAAATTGACAAGGCAAAGTCAAAGATCCGCCGCGCCGAGGTAAGGTTACAGACCAGCGAACTGCGAAAACGAGGTTGACACATTTTCGTTATTTTTGTATAGTTACCCAGTTCCAAAATGTCAGATTTTGGAACTGTGTCTATGAAAACAGCAGTTTTGTAGGCCGGAGGCCGAAAAACTGCAAGATCGTGTGACAAAATAACCGATTTTGTCACACGATCCTGGGGCTGTAGCTCAGTTGGCTAGAGCGCTTGAATGGCATTCAAGAGGTCAGGGGTTCAATTCCCCTTAGCTCCAAAAAGAATTGAGTAAAGGCGATAGATTTATTTATTACAGAAAATTTCCGGAAACCCAAAAAAATCCTCAGGAGCTAAGGGGAATTGAAACTTTTTTGCGGCCTGTTTGGGGCGAGACATCGCAGCCCCAAACAGGCAAGCGGTCATGGAAGACCGCTTAGCAAAAAAGACGGC
>Ga0082212_10008557_pt1 | contig 13343 bp, 9 predicted proteins | sample TergutNt197P3_FD_71548 | JGI IMG/M metagenome (GOLD analysis project Ga0082212, IMG submission 71548) | Neocapritermes taracua P3 segment gut microbial communities from Petit-Saut dam, French Guiana - Nt197 P3 | ecosystem: Host-associated > Arthropoda: Insects > Digestive system > Gut ... | reverse complement strand
TTCGTCACCTCTGCGGGGTATAGCTTGGCGGAATTTTTGGTGGACAACTGCGTTTTTGAAAAAAACTTGGAAACGGTTTACGCAAATTCCGACTGGCTCTGGCTTTCGGTTCCAAAAAAAATAATATACGATTATGTAAAAAACCCGGATGTTCTGGAGCGCGCCAAAAGGCTTATAAAAGAAAAAAAATACGCCTATACGCTCCTTTACAAAAAAGATCTCGGCATAAAGCGCTATCTGTACATAAAAAGATATTACGGCAAGCGCATAAAAGAGTACAAAAAATATTTTTTCGAAAAAACGTGAACAAAAAAGGAACGCCGGCGGCGTTCCTTTTTTATGGCATATTTTAATTCATTATTTCTTGTCGCCTTCCGGCTCTTTCTTTTTTTTGCCCGTGACCGCGATCAAAATTATCACGATGACCAAAACTAAGCCTCCGCCCGCGATGCAAATGATCAAAATCATGTTCGATCCTTCTTCGTCGTCCTTTGCGGTCTCTTTATCTGCCGCATCTCCCTCCGCAGCGCCGTCATCTCCGGCTTCCGCTGCGGCTGCCGCCGCGTCTTCCTCGGACTGTTTTATGCTGGCGTCGATGCTGGCCTGTTCGCGGCTCGCTTCCCTGCTCGCGTCCGCTTCGGCTTTGGAAGCTTCCCTCGAAGCTTCTTCTGCGGCTTTGGCGGCTGCGGCTGCGGCGAAAGCGTCCATATCTTCCTGCGTGAACACCAAAAGTTCCATTTTTGCCGAGCAGTCTTTCTGGTGGGAGAGCGTCAGCTGCCTCGCCGCCCTTTCCTCGTCGGTGAGCGGAGGCAGTTCTTCGCCTTCGGGAGGATCAGGGCGCGGGGGCGGGGATACTATGTCGAGGGCTTTTTCCGCGCTGGGCCAGTCGGCCTCGTCCCTGAATACGACAAACTTTTCCTGGCCGTTGTTGGTTATCACTATGTTGTCGTAGAGCACATAAGTCGAATACTGAAGCTCGCCGTTGTTGGGGTGGCTGCAGATTTGGAAATACTCCATCGTAAAGCCCACCAAGCCGTCGTTTTCGCCTATGAGAAGCGCCCTGTGATACCACTGATCAAATGCGTATTCGGCTATGTTCACCCCGGTGTGGATCCCGCTGCCGTCCGAGTCGACCGCTCCGCTGTCACGCATTTCGCCCCATTGGGTGTCCGCCTTCGCGTCGATGGCGCCCCAGCCGGCTTCGTCGAGCCCGATGTACACGTCGTACTCGACCACGTCGCCTTCCTGGATCACATAGTCCATCAGCTTGAAGTTCACGTAATTGTAGGACAGGGTTTCGCCTTCGGGCTTATCGACGTCCACCGAATATTTGATGTAGGCGCCCGAGGGGTTGGCTTTGTCGCCGATCGCGGCGCTCACGCTGAAAACGGAAGCCGCCGAAAAAAGGGAAACGATCATCATAGCGGTCAATATAATCGCTGAAATTTTCTTTGCCGGTTTCATTTGTGTTTCCTCCTGATTCATAATTTTAAAATTGAACTGAAAATTTACTTCACAGGCATTGTAGCATAAAAAACAAATGTTTTCAATGAAAAAACTTTTAATTTTTTATAAATTTTACAAATTCAATTCATTTTTTTGTTTTTGCCGGTGGCCGCGATCAATATCGCCGCAATGACCAGCGCAAAGCCCGCGGCCGCAAAGCATATGGCCAAAATTGTGTTGGATCCGTTTTCGGCGGATAGCATAATTTCTTTTTCCGATGCGGTATCTTCCTTCGTTTTTTCTTCCAGTGCCGCTTCGGTTCTTTCCTCCGATATTTCGTCATTTTTGTTTTTGGCTGCGGCTTCTTCGAGTTCCTGTTCCGACTGCCTGATGCTGGCATCGATGCTCGCCTGCTCGCGGCTCGCCTCCTTGCTTGCCGCTTCCCCCGCTTTGGCCGCTTCCCTTGAAATGGCTTCGGCCATTTTGGCTTTTGCCGCCTCCAAAAATTCGTCGAGATTCTCTTGCGTGAAACTAAGGCACTCCAAAGTCGACGTGCTGTCTTTGACATGGCTTTGCATCGTAGTGCCGTCCCAGTCGGCCGCGTCCCGGAAAATTATGAGCTTGACCGCTCCGGCGCCGTCGGTTATCATTATGTTGTCGTACATGGCATATCCCATATATTCGAGCTCATCGCTCGTGGCGTGCATCGAAACCTGGAACACGGGCATTTCCTTGCCCCAGAACGCTTCCGGTATCTCGATCACCCTGTGGTACCACTGCCCAAACGCATATTCGGACATATCATGCCCGGGATGTATACCCACCCCCATGTCGTCGGCGCCGCCGCTGTCCCTGAAATTTTCCCCGACCACATCGGGTATGCCCTGGGAATCCACGAATCCCCAGCCGTTCTCGTCGGCCGAAATCCAGACATCGTACTCGATTTTGTCGCCCTTTTCCATCATGTAGTCGATCGTCTTGAAAGTCACGAAATTGTACGCGAGCCCCGGTTCGGTTTTGTGGACCATTACCGTGAACAAAAGATAGTCCCCCGAGGGGTTTGGCGCGTCGCCCGATTTCGCGCTTACGGAAAAAATCGAGGCCGCAGACAAAAGAAATGCGAGCGTCATAATCGAAAAAATTTTTTTTGCCGGTTCCATATATGTTTTCCTCATTTGACTTCACGATTGAAAATACATTTTGCAGATATTATACCATAAAAAACAATATTTCCGACAAAAAAATTTAATTTTTTGCAATTTATATTTGCAAATATTCCATAAAAATGATATAATGGGATCACAACAAAATAATGCGCGGGCAAAACAGGATGCGAAAGGCGTAAAATTTTATGAAAAATCTCAAATCGATCATGTTTTTCAAGGGAACAAAAATATTGGCCTCGGCGATGATCCTCTTTTTGCTTTTTCCGGTTTTTGCCTGCGGGGAAAAAACGGGAAAAGACGGCGGCGACAATATAGAAAACGCAAAAACGGCGAACGACGGCGTTTTGCCGGAGGAAAAATCCGAGGAGCTTCAAAGCCCGATTCCCGGCGACGCAAATTTCAACGGCGAGGAGATGCGGATACTCAACTGCGCGTACTATGAGGAAGATTCGCGTGATGTATACGTGGAATCGGAAATCGGCGAAATAGTGAACGACTCGATTTACAGACGCAATCTAAAAACGCAAAACGACTTGAATGTGCGCTTCACATTCATCGACCGCGCTTTGACCGGCGGGTACAATTTCAACCAGGCGATCAAAAATTCCGTCAAGGCGGGTTCCGACGATTACGACATCTTAATCGACGCGCAGTATGACTGCGTCCAGCTGGCGACCGAAAACGTCTATGCCAACCTTGCGGATTTCCCTTATGTCGATTTGGCGCAGCCCTGGTGGCCAGGCGAATATATCCGGGAGATGACTATAGGCAAGGACAGGATATATTTTTTGAGCGGCGACATATCCCTGACTTTCGTGCGGCAAATGAGCTGCGTCTATTTCAACAAGCAACTGTATGAAAACAATTTCGGCGACCCGGACGCAATGTACAAGATGGTGCTGGAAGGCAAATGGACGCTGGACAAACTCAGCGATATAGCGAAGGGGATGTACAAAGACTTGAACGGGAACGGGGAATATGACGACGACGACCAGTATGCGTGCGGGCTCTTGGCGGCGAATCTGACCGACCATTTCATGTTCGACGCGGGAATCCGCATAACCGCGAGAGACGGGAACGATTTGCCGTATTTTGTGATGAACAACGAAAAAACCGCTTCTTTCACCGAAAAGCTCTACCAATTGTTTTATGTGAACGAAGGCTCGCGGATATTCCCTCCCACAAACGACTCGAACAATATAACGATACCTCAAAAATTCATGCGCGACGAATTGCTCTTCGATTTCGGCTGGTTTTATGTGTCGGAGCTGCTTCGGAACATGCAGACCGATTACGGCATCATACCCTTTCCCAAATACGACGAAAGCCAGGCCTCCTATCTCTCGCTTGCGCACGATATCGTGCCGGTGTACTCTATACCGATAACATGCGAAAAAACGGAGGCGGCGGGGGCTGTGCTCGAAAGCATGGCGTTTGAGAGCTACAAATCCGTGCTGCCCGCATATTTCGAAGTCGCCCTCAAGCTGAAATATACCCGCGACGCCACCGACGACGCATTTTTGATCATAGACATGATCCACGACAACTGCACCACCGATTTTGCATATATCTACACTTTCGCGCTCAACAGCATCGGCCATTTGATGAGGGAGATAATGGGCGCAAAAACCGCCGATTTCGCCTCAAGGTACGAAAAGATAGAATCCAAGGCGCAAACAAATCTCGAAAAACTGATCGACGCGTATATAAACAATTAAACGGAGGAATTATGGAAAATCGGGAAAGGGAATATTTGAGGGATCTGGCAAAAAGACAGCTGGAAATCGCAAACAGCGAAAAAATGAAGGCCAAGGAAGCGCTTTGGTACTCGCACAACGATTTTTTGACCTATGAGCCGACTATAACCCTCGAGCGCGGAACCTTCAACAGAGAGTTCGCGCATCTTTGGGACCCCAAATGCCAAACCGAATCGGCGCGAAGCCTTGAGTATTATTTTCATTCCAATATGGTGCAGCGCGAATATATAGGCGACGACACGGTGATGCCCAGAGAGTATGCCGTGGGCATAGGCGCGTGGCTGAAACCCTTTGACATAGATATCAAATACGAAAAAAGCATCGGAGAGACGCTTTCGTATAAAATAGACTACGAAATAAAGGATTTGGAAGCGGATTTTGGCAAGCTCAAAAAATCGCCGATCGGCTGCAATTTCGGGGATGCGGAAAAACACAAGGAATTTGTCGAGGGCATAATCGGGGATTTGATGCCTGTGCGGCTGACATTCGGGACGCCCATTTATCTATCTTACCATATAAACAACATAATGGGTCTTGAAACGATGATGACCTCGATGTACGACTATCCCGAATTGTTCCATGAGATGATGAACAGGCTCGCCGAGGATTACCTTGCGCTTTGGGATTTGGCCGAAAAAAACAATTACATAAGGCCAAACAATTTCAATGTCGGTGCATGCCAGGGATCCTACGGATTTACGAACCAGCTGCCCAAAAACAAAAAAACCGGAGCCCGCTTTGAGCTAAGAGATCTCTGGGGATATATGAATTCGCAGGAGACCTCGGAGATATCGCCGGATATGTACCACGAATTCTTTTTCCCGTACTACAAAAAAGTGAGCGAAAAATTCGGCCGGCTCGGCTACGGCTGCTGCGAGAGCGTGAGCGCCATATGGGAATCCAGCCTCTCAAAATATGAAAACCTGACCAAACTCTCGATTTCCCCGTGGTGCGACGAAGAATATATGGGAGATTGTCTCAGGGGCAAAAAGATAATGTATTACAGGAAACCGTTCCCGAATTATCTGTGCGTGGACGAAATATTCGATGAAAAGGGGTTTTCGGCGCATATAGAAAAAAGCCTGAAAGCCGCGAAAGGCTGTTACTTCGAGATTTCATACAGGGATGTATATTCGCTCAAGGGCGACATTTACCGAGGAAAAAAAACGTACGAAACCATAAAAAAATGCATAGACAAATTCCGGTAAATTTAAAAAAGGAGGGCATACATATGGCAAACAAATGGTTCGCGGCGGTTTTGGCGTTCGCCGTCACGGCGGCGGTATTTTTAGCGGCGTGCGCGTCCGAAAATGCGGACACCGATCAAAATTCAAACAAAACACCCGACAACCCAAATGAAGAGCAGGAATCGACGGTCGAAGAGGACATATTCGCGGGAATCGAAGTAAACGAATATGGCGGAAAGCAATTCAATATTTTGGCGCGGGAAAATTATGTCGAACAATTTGAAGCCGAGGAGGAAAACGGCGACATAATAAACGATTCGATCTATAAGCGCAACAGGACGGTGGAGGAAAAATTCGACGCCAAGATAAACGTCATATCTAGCCCCTGGAATGAGCAAAACATAAAGAAATCGGTGACAGCGGGCGACGGGGCATATGATTTAATCGACAATTACGCGGCTTATGTGGGCAACCTTGCCGGGGCGGGGCTGTATCTGAACCTGCTCGATATACCACAGCTGAGGCTGACTGAGCGTTGGTGGTCGCAGCACGCCGTGGACGAGCTCACGGTAAATGGGAAACTTTTTGTGGTCCCCGGCGATATCACCATAAATTTGTGGGAAACCATAATGACGGTGTTTTTCAGCAAAGGACTGCTCAAGGATCTGAACCTCGAAGACCCCTACAAACTTGTGACGAGCGGGAATTGGACTTTCGGCAAAATGCTCGAAATGTGCAAAAACGCTTCAGCCGACTTGAACGGCGACGGTAAAATGTATACCGAGGACCGTTACGGCTCGCTGATATACGATGATTTGAGCTTCGTCAATTTTCACAATGCGTTCGATGTCCCCACGACGAAAAAAGACGAAAACGGGATGCCGTATTTCAACTTGGGCTCGCCCGAAGTATTCGAGCTGGCCGAACAGATGTACAACCTCGCCCATTTCACGGAAGGGATAATATACGGCAACAAAAGCGAAGGGTTCGACAAACTGTATACCGCAGGGTATCCGATCGTCGAAACTTCTCTGAATATGTTCGCAAACGACCAGATTCTATTCTATCTCACCACGCTCGGCGACGCCGAAAAGCTCAGGTCCATGGAAACGGATTTCGGGATATTGCCATACCCCAAGAAAACGGCGGAACAGGAGATGTACAAAACCTCCTCGCGAGACCAGCACACCATGTTCGGAATACCCGTCGATGTGAAAGACGACAATTTTGCGGGGCTTATGGCGGAAGCGCTGTGCGTGGCGAGCAATAAAATCGTGATTCCCACATATTACGAAATAGCGCTGAAAAGCAAATACGCGCGCGACGACGAATCCCAGGAAATGCTAGACATCATCCGCCGGGGCCTGAATTTCGATTTCGGGATAGTATTCGCGGCGCAAACCGATTCCGCAGGCTGGATGATACGCACCAGCGTGAACGAATCCACGTTCAAGTTCGCTTCCACATACGAAAAAAACATAGTAAAGTATGACAAAGCTTTGGACAAGTTTTTGGCCGCTTTTGAGTGAGGAAAGGCATAAGTTTTTATGGATAACGGAGCCATGCTCGAAAAAATACGGAAAAACATAAACTTGGCGGTGAGGTTCCCGGAGGAAATCATCGACAATATATTGATTTGCCTCTGCAATGCGGGCCATGTGTTAATCGAGGATATGCCCGGCACCGGCAAGACCACGCTCGCAAAAGCGGTAGCGGGTTCCGTCGGCGTTTCTTTTAAGAGGATCCAGTGCGTGCCCGACATATTGCCTTCGGACATAACGGGCATAAACTATTTCAACCAGAAAGAAAACGAGTTTGTTTTCAGGCGCGGCCCGATATTCGCCAACATAATCTTGGCCGACGAAATAAACAGGGCCTCCCCGCGCTCGCAGTCGGCGCTGCTGGAATGCATGGAGGAGCGGCAGGTCACCGTAGACAACAATACATATGCCCTAAAACCGCCGTTTATGGTGATCGCCACGCAGAACCCGATCGAGACTCGCGGCACTTTCCCGCTCCCCGAAGCGCAGATAGACAGGTTCATGATGCGGCTCTCTTTGGGATATCCCGAAAGGGAGAGCGAAAACGGGATAATAGAGATGAACCTAAACACAAACCCGGTGAAAGAGCTGTTGCCGGTCGCCGGGGCGGAAGATATTTTGGCCATACAAAAAAATTTGGAAAATATAACGCTTAGCGCCCCTGTACTCGATTATATCGTCGAAATCGTCCGCGCCACAAGGCAAAAAGGAGCCGTGGCGGTGGGAGCGAGCCCCAGATCCGGCATCGCGCTCGCGAAGGCCGCCCGGGCGAGGGCGATGATAAAAAACAGGGAGTATGCGACTCCCGACGACGTGAAAGCGCTCGTCATGCCCGTGCTAGCCCACAGGCTGGTCGCGGATTCACCAAAAGCCGCCGTTTCCGCGCTTGAAAACATCATCGATCAAATACCGGCCCCGGTGGACAAACCGGAGTGATTGGAGCGATTTCGCATGGTCATATTTATCGCTTTTGGAATAATCGCGATGGTGATTTTTTTGCAAAGGCTCATCTATATAAAATACGCATTTTTTAACTTGAGTTTCAACTATTCTTTTTCCAAAACCGAAGCAAGCGAAGGCGAGTTCTTCTATATCACCGAAGTGGTCGAAAACAAAAAATATCTGCCGCTTCCGGCGGTTTCGACGCTTTTGGAAGTGGGGGAGGGGCTGGCTTTTGCCGACGGCGAGAAAAACACCATAGAGCAAAAAAGCGTTTTTTGCTTCTACACGGTGGGAATGTACAAAAAAATAACGCGCACCTGGAGGATAAAGGCGACCATGCGCGGGCGTTTTGATATGAGCGGCATAACCGTGCACGCGCGGGACATTTTCGGGCTTGTCAAAATCTCGAAGGATTTCGGCTGCGAGACGAGCGTCTTGGTGCTCCCCGCCGAATATGAAATAAACCGCCGCTTGGCCTCTTTGAATCTGACCGGAGGGACAAGGGCGGTGGCCGCCGGATATTTTTCGAACCCGTTCGAAATCCGAAAAATCGCGCCGTATACATATTCGGAACCCTTGAACAAAATAAACTGGAAGGCGAGCGCCAAAATCCAAAGCCTCGCCGTAAATGAGGAACAGCCCGCAATTTTTGAAAAAATATTTGTGATCCTCGATGTTTCCGAAAGATATTATCTCGAAAAAAACATAAAAATATGCGCCACCCTAAAAAAAATTTTGCCCGAGGAAAACGAAATATTGTTTTTTTCCAACGGACATTTGCCCGAAGGCTGTTTCAATCCCTTGGTGAAATTCACCGAAACCGGCGGCATCGGCTATATCGAAACCCGCGAGTTCAACCTGGAAGCGCACGAAAAAAATTTTAAGCGGCTGCTGGCGGAAATCAAGGCGGATTTTGAAAAAGAAATGTTTTCGGCCGATGAATTGGCAAAACAGGTCAAAAAAAATATGTTTGGCGGTTCGTTGATAATCGTGAAAGGAGGCAAACTTTATGACCAGCAGTCCGGGCAGACGATATATGCGTAAAATGTTCACGGTTCTGCCGATCACTTTTTTGTTTGTGCCTCTTTTTTACGCATTTTTGGGCTATCACCCCGATATGCCGGTTTTGTTTCCGGTTTTGGTCTATGTCTGGCACGCGCTTTTTGTATTTTTGGGCGCGACGCTCTCTTTCGTGTTTAAGAAGTACAGATATTTGGCCTATCTTGCGATTTTGGCGGTAGCGTTTTTTGGCCGGAACATAATCTACGCCCCTTGGTTAAGTTTTCACAAGCCTGTGTACCTTGTCGAAGAAGGCGAAATGGTTGCATATGCGGCGCTTGAAACCGGGGAATTGGTGTACTACGCCTATATTTTTTTTGTCTCCGCTTTCATTTCGGGGTTTTCCGGGATATTATACTCGAGAAAACCGGCGCTCGATTTCGTGCAAAAAAACAATACAGTTTTGTTTTGCAACGTTTTTGCGCTGAGCGCGCTGTACTATATTTTCAGCGGCATTCTGGAAAACGACAAAAATTCCGGATTCGTATTCGCCGCCTATGTTACGGGCTTTGCCGTGAGCTATTTTCTCGTGCGCAGCTTCGCGTACATAAACCGCGAAATCGAAGTTTACGGCGAAATGGGGGCGTACAGCATTTCGGAGGCGAAACGAGTGTATTCATACTATTTTTCCGTTTTGTCATTGGCCGCCGTCGTGCCCGTGTTCGTTGGAATCGTCGTAATTCCGTTTGTAATGGGTGCACTGGAAACTGTGATCAGTTTTTTCGTGGCTTTGTTTTTCAAGGCGCTTTTGATGGGAAATGAAAATCAAGCAGGGGCGGCGGAACCGGTCATAGAGCCCAATTCGTTCGTTGTCACGGATTCGCAGGGCTCAGGCAACGAAATGCTCGTCTATTACATAATACTTGCGTCGGCCTTGGCCATAATTTTGGCCTTGATCATAATTTTCAGGAAAAGGATAATAAAAGCGTTAAAGGAACTCATATTGTTTTTGGCCGCAAAAACGAATGCAAACGCTTATGGCGCCGGCCTTATCATAGACGAGGAAATCATCACGAAAGCAAAAAAAACAAAAAAATCAAAGCCCTCGTATAAAGATTACCTGAAAAAGGCGAGAAAAATAAAGGATTTGCGCGAGGCGTTCTTTTTTAGCTACAGCTATGTTTTTTGGAACACGCTAAAAAAAGACGAAGAATTGAAACCCGGCTCCACCCCAAACGAACTCGCGGAAAGATACGAGGAAACCTTAGGCCCGGCGGAGCTGTACCAAAACATCAAATATGGGAAAAAGCCCGCAGACAACCGGGAAACATTAATAAAAATGATCATGATCTCAGAAGCGTTCATGCAAAAGTTTTTGTGATAGGTAACCATCATTATTTTTTGCGTTTGCCGTTGCATTTGCGGGCATTGACTTGACATCGCCGAAAATATGTTGTATAATTGTGTCATAAATTAAACGGGGAAAGATGCTCATGAAAGTTTTCAACGTGACGGGAAACTGCATACCATCGGAAAACTACATGGTGGACATAAGCGGGAAGATAGCCGAGATAAAAAAGCTGGTGGACGGCCGGAGCTACTTCACGATCAATCGGGCAAGGCAGTACGGGAAAACCACGACGCTGCACGTTCTCGAGCAAACCATAAAAGCTGATTATATGGTAGCTTCACTCAGTTTCCAGGGAGCAAGCGACAAAAATTTCGCTTCGGAGGAAAATTTTTGCGAATCATTCACGAGACATATATCGAAAGCATTGAGCATAACGACGGCAGACAAGGAATATGCGGAAAGATGGAAAAATGCAAGCGTTGACAATTTCGATTTACTCAGCGAGCACATCACGGAAATGTGCGAAGGCAAAAAGGTAGTTCTTATGATAGACGAGGCGGACAACGCAAGCGATAACCGCATATTCGTCAAATTCTTGAATATGCTTCGGGAAAAATACATAGCGCGGCGAAACGGCAAGGATCATACATTTCACAGCGTAGTGCTGGCGGGGGTGTACGACATCAAAAATCTCAAGCTCAAGATGATGGGCGATGGTACGCACACGCCGACGGCGGCGGAGAACAAGATATACAATTCGCCGTGGAACATAGCGGTCAATTTTGATGTCGATATGTCTTTTTGCCCGGCGGAGATAGCCACGATGCTAAGCGAGTACGAATCCGACCACGAAACTGGCATGGACATCGCGGCGATGTCTGGGGAAATCCACGGCTACACGGGCGGCTACCCGTTTTTGGTGTCGCGGATTTGCCAGTGCATAGACGAAAATCCTAACAGAGACTGGACATTGCCGGGCATACAACAAGCTGTAAACATCATAGTACACGAGCAAAATACATTGTTCGACGATATTTATAAAAATCTGGAAAATAATCGGGAATTATATCAATTGATATATGACATATTGATTTTGGGCAAAAATTACAGTTTCAAGTTCGGCAACCCAACGATAGATTTGGCGGCTATGTTCGGAATTATGCAAAACAAAAACGGCATTGCGGCGGTATCGAACCGAATTTTCGAGACGATCATATACGACTATTTCATCTCCAAGGATCAAACCGACGTAAAAACAAAAACTCCAAACGGCATCATATCGGACATTGTCAGAAACGACAAATTCGACATGGAACTGTGTTTGCGCAAATTCGCCGAGCATTACGGGGAAATATTCACCGAAAAAGACACGGAGTTTTTAGAGCGCCACGGGCGGTTGGTGTTTTTGTCGTATCTGCGTCCGCTGATCAACGGCAGGGGTTTTTATCATGTAGAAAGTGAAACGCGGGACCAGCGGCGGATGGACATCGTGGTGGACTACGGCTCGGAGCATTTCATAATCGAACTCAAATTGTGGCGGGGGGAGAAGTACAACGACGAAGCCTACGAGCAGCTACTTGACTATATGGAGGCAAAAAAGGCGGCGACCGGCTATCTTCTGACGTTCGACTTCCGGAAAGGAGCGACTAAGGAGCGCAGGGCCGGGTGGATCGATTTCGGCGGCAAAATGATCTTTGATGTTATTATCTAAAAAGGAGCTGTCTATGCTGCTATCGACGATGCAGAATATAAAAGTTTCGGCGGGGACTGAGCTTCTTTTTGCCCTCGACAAATTGGATATATACGAAGATGAAATTGTCGGGGTCGTTGGCAAAAACGGAAGCGGCAAGACCACTTTGCTGAACATGATCGCAGGCTCGGTCGAACCCGATTTGGGGTATGTCAAAAATTTTTGCGAATTGTCATATTTCAGGCAATTCAACGAGAGCGGCGAAAACAATCTGAGCGGCGGCGAGATCACAAAAATGCATCTTTTCGAAGCGTTTGAAAAAAACGCGCCGCTGCTGCTCTTGGACGAGCCGACCTCGAACCTCGACATATCCTCCACGAAATTGCTGGAAAAACAAGTCAAAAATTACAACGGAGCCGTTGTCCTCATTTCCCACGACAGGAAACTACTAAAAAACACCTGCACAAAAATCGTGAACATCGACAAAGATACCAAAACGGCGGCGGTTTATGAATGCGGCTACGCGGATTTTGTAGAGCTCAAAGAAAAAGAATCCGAACGCGCCGAATTTTTGTACGAAGCATATAACAAAGAACGCAGAAGGCTGACGGAATCCATACGCGAATCCAGGGCGCAGGTAAAATCCGCGAAAAAAGCGCCTTCGAGAATGGGAAACTCCGAGGCGCGCCTGCACAAGCGCAAAACCGGCGAACGGATGGAATCCGTTGAATCAAAAGCCAATGCCCTGAAAACCAGGCTGGAAAAACTGGAAGTCCATGAAAAACCGAAAAAACAGCGCAAAATCGGCATAACCTTAAAAGACGCGGAGGCGCGGTACAAGGGCAGATATATTGTCGAATGCGAAAATTTGAACGTGGCGTTTGGCGAAAGGGTCTTGCTTGAAAATACATCCTTTCGGATAAAAACCGGAAGCAAAGCGGTGCTGGTCGGGGATAACGGCAGCGGCAAAACCACTCTTGTAAAAAAGATTTTGGACGACGGCTGCGAAAACATAAAATCAAACGCGAAAAAAATCGCATATTACGAACAAGGGCTCGAAATCCTGGAAGCTTCAAAGACGATCTTGGAAAACGTGATGCTCGAAAGCGCGTTCACCGAGCTTGAAGCGCGAAATATCCTCGGCAGGCTCGGCATACGGGAGGACGACGTGCACAAAAAAGTGGAAAACATCAGCGGGGGCGAGAAAGTCAAAGTATGCTTTGCGAAGATATTCACAAAAGGGGCGGATTTGGTCATATTGGAC
>Ga0082212_10008556_pt1 | contig 13344 bp, 6 predicted proteins | sample TergutNt197P3_FD_71548 | JGI IMG/M metagenome (GOLD analysis project Ga0082212, IMG submission 71548) | Neocapritermes taracua P3 segment gut microbial communities from Petit-Saut dam, French Guiana - Nt197 P3 | ecosystem: Host-associated > Arthropoda: Insects > Digestive system > Gut ... | reverse complement strand
GCCGCATTCCAGGAGACGGTAACAAGACCGTTAGAGATGGAGTTTTCGGTTGCGATAACGTCTGCCGATGCGGACGCAGAGGCAATGGTAAACAGGAGAGCGGAGAGCAGAAATCGTGTCATGTCAGTGATGGACGAAAGGGACAACAGCAGTTTTAGCCGTGCAACGCGCTGTATCCATTGTGCGTATTTTGCGGGAAATGTCAACACAGAGAAGCAAACGTGTTTCCGGGGCTCACGACTGCATCAAAGGGAAAGAGCAATGTTCGGCATACCGGCGGCAAACGTTTTTAGTATAATGGTTCCCCATGACGTTGCCGCTGGAAGAATATATCGAACAGACGTTTTTTTTCGAGACATTTCGCTCTCGGATCGAAGAGGGATACTCCGCTCAGGAATTCCTGACGGCAATTCGCTCCGAACTCCTCTCGACGGTCCAATTGCCGATGGCGATTGATTTTCTGCTGACCGACATGAAACACACCGGATTGCTTTCGGCAGCAATGCGGCGGATCGTCCACTATTTCACGCCGTTTCAAACGTTCGTCATTGCCGAAAGTGAACGTGAAGAAGGACGTTTCGATTTTCGGATCGCCCTGGAAATTCTTGCCCGCGAAGCAAAGTACCGAAGCGAATCGCCGCCGATTCAAGGATTGTTCTTTTACCAATTTGAAACGCTCTGCCGGAATCGACTCGGCTATGACCGCGGTTTGGAAACACTCATGCAAGATGACGTTTACGATGACAATTGGAAAGAATGGTTGAGCATTTTGCGTAAGCAAGTCGGTCTGATTGATCTTGCCGAAATGGTTTTTTACCGGAGCGATTTTTACCGGCTCAAAAGAGAAGAGGCGGATGTGGTATCGTTGTTCGGCGAGCGGGAAGGACGCATTGCGTTTGCTTCCCGACAACGTGATCCTGTTTTTATGTTTTCGGCACTTTCCCGGCACTTGGGCTATCCGAGCGTTCCATGTCAGAAGCGGGCAACGGAAGAGGAAAATCTTGTTCCGCTGTTGCAACGGCGAATCGAACATTTGGAAAACCGGCTACAACTCTTGGAGGAGGAACTGCGAGGCGGAGTCAATTTGAATCGATATTACGTTTCTAAGTCCAACGAGAACGCTCAAAATTGAACGTTCTAAATCTTGCCGACGAGCGAGACCCATCATTACAGGTACGGAATCGGAAAACCGTGCAAGACAGCGAGAGCATTTTCCGCTGCTCGTTGTTCGGCTTCTTTTTTCGTAATCCCCCACGCCGCCGGAAACGCACGTTCGCCTACTCGAACCTGCACGTGAAATGTCTTGCGGTGTTCCGGTCCCTGAACATCTAAAATCTTGTATTCAGGAATGTGCCCCAAATTCTTTTGGCTATAATGCTGCAAGACCGATTTATGATTGTGAGCATCACTGTCTTGTGAAACTTCCTCGATCTCTTCTTCAAAGACCCGAAGGATAAATTTTCGTGCTTCTTCCATCCCGCTGTCGAGATAGACTGCCGCGATAAACGCTTCCAACGTGTTGGCAAAAATCGAGTCAGGAATCCGATTGGAACGCCCAAGACCGCGTCCTAATATCAGGAATTTATCCAAACCGAGTTGTTTGCAAATTTTCTGGCACGTTACCCGGCTGACCACTGACGATTTGATTTTCGTCATGTCTCCTTCGAGGGTGTTCGGCAATGTTTCATACAGATAATTGCAAATTACGTAGCCGAGCACGGCATCGCCGAGAAATTCCATCCGTTCGTTCGACTGACACGGCGTATCAGCACCCGATGCGTGCGTGAGAGCGGTACGCAACAACTCCTTATTCCGAAACGTATAGCCCATCTGGGCTTGGCAATTTGCCAGGAATTTCTCCAAATCCATAGCCCGCAATCCTTTACGGTGTCATGATAAAACTGTAACGATAAAATTCGATGACCGCCATCTGTACGCTGGTGGACATGGCAACAGCGGCAATGCCGAGCATCACGTTCGGAAGTGTCCGCTCTTTCGGGAACTTGTAAAACAGGATCGGAACTGCGGCTGCGACCAATCCCACTAAGTTAAATGCTCCGAGGAAACAGAGGGTTTGCATCATCGAGCCGCCCGCAGTGAGTAAGCCGGCAATGTTCACCATCAGTAAACTGACAAGCAGGAACACGGAAAAAGCGATACAGAGAATCGACTCCCAGTCACGAGGCACCAATTCACCGACAGGCTTTTTTTCCTTAACAACCTTTTCTTTTTTCTTCCCTTTTTCGAGTGAGAGTTTTTTCTCTTTTGTTTTTTTCTCTTTGGGGGCTTTTTCTTTCTTGGCACCCTTATCTTTCTTTCCGCCAAAAATTCCGCCCAAGAATCCCTTCTTTTTGTCGGTTGCTGGCGAAACTTCTCCGCCTTCACCAGATTCAGAGCCTTCCTCCACAGAACTATCGGTAGCGGACACGCTATCAAAGTAGGGATTATCCGCACTCAACCCCACTTCGTCGCCGAACTCCGCCGAAATATCGTCGTTCAGATCAAAGGAACTGCCAGTGCTTTCAGCCGGACTGCTCGTATTACTGTCTGCTATGAAGTCTCCAAGATCGAAGTCAAAGGACTCTGAATTATTGTTGTCGTCTGACATGGCTATTCTCCACTAGGTACGGATTCTCGTTCGCACAAAACTCCCTCTCGTCGTTATCGACATTCCATTGCCCCCTATTTTACTAATTTTCCCTAATTTGTCAATTTTGTCTGCCGGTTACGATCCACATGCCTGCGGCGGCACGGTGGGCGGACAGGGGGTTGGTTGATTCTTTTTGGCGGCAGTAACGGAATCCACCACAGCCTCTCGAAAGGGAGGCTTGCCGTAAGTTACCGATCCCGAATAATTACGAAGGTGCGACTGCGGTGACCAAGTGTCAATATTTACCGGATTCTGGCGGGGAACGATCAATGTCGTTGCGCGGGTTCTGCCGTTCCAAACCACGGTATTGCCCGATGTTGGCGTGCCTGCCTTCGGATTCGTCGGCGGATACGGTGATGTACCGCACGGATAATAGGTGCGACCGTCCGAATGACGGATAACGCTAATTGTTGCCATTCCATTGAAAATCAGAGGTACATCTTCTCTTTCGGCATCTGACAAAACCGGCGGGAATGACAAACGGATAAAAGCGATTTTAAGGTCTATTCGCGTAATCCGACAGCGCAATGAATTTCCCGTGGCTGGTCGCCCTGAGGGCAAGGCAAGAACGATTTTCCCTTGCCCTTACAGGGCGGCTGGGTGTTTGAGTGATACGTTACCCAGGGCGGCGGCGAGTACGCCTTGCCCTGGGCTAAAATGTGTCCGCCTTACAGGCTGAAAATTCGCCCTTGCAAGGCAGAACAAAATTGTGTAGATACTATTGGCTTTGAGTAGTGCTTCGAGTTCGGCGACTCGTTTTTCCAGTTCGGCGATTCGTCTATCCTTTGCGTCCATAATGCGGAATTTTACTCTTTTTCGCCAGTGGGCAAAAGACCAATTTTAGGGTAAAATGCAGAAATACCGTGAATGGTTACTAAAAAGAGTACCGGCACAATAGAAACTTGTGTTATCGTTTTCACAAATGTCCCATATTCAAATCGCCCAAAAGGAAATCGAAAGGCTTGAGACGGATTCCGTTGTCATCGTTCAAAGACTGACTCTGTTCGCCGATGCAATTCAAAGAGGAGCAAAAACTACTCTGATAGATTACCTACCCATCCTTGCAGATGCCGAGAGATGGTGCGGACAATATAAACGAGTCATCGATGAAATTGTCGGTCAAGTAGATTCAGAGTACAATCCGCCGGAATCTGATGCAATCACGTTCGATAGTTTACGTGAACTTTTCAAACAACTGGCATGCCGACAATCCGATCAACTTGCCGTGCCGCTCCAGAAACTTCTTGAATGGGTCAAGACACTCCGCTCATCAGATGCCGCACTTGAATCGACGTTGTCAAAAATTGACACTGAGGCAGAATATCTCCTTAACGAATTGTTGCAAGAGAATTTTTTTGCAAGGACAAGTTCTGAAACGACATTCCAGGATCGGATACGTCCACTAGCCGCACTCTATTTCTTGGTTACCAATTCAGAATCGCCTTACATCTATTTCGAGGCGGTGAGCGAAAGGTTTGGCGGTCCCTTTGCTTTTGCCGCCTCCAAAGGAGGACTGGCTTACGATTCGTCGTGCGATGTCTTGGAGCAAGGGACGGAGCCTTTTTCCCTTAAAATGCGAGGTGCGTCTTGTGGCAGCATTTCCGACGAATCACAATCATTTTCGACCGCAGAAAATGTTGTGTCTCGTGAAGAACAATCGACTTCGGATAAACGTATTGTCTCTGAAACCGAAACCGTCAATTCCGAGAGCAAACCAGAACCCCAAGAAACAAACTCACCAGCCCCCACGACGAAAATTGCGGAGCACGCTTCCATACAAAACGTAGCGACAACGAACGAATACGGCAAGGATATTCTGCTCGAGCAATCTGACGACAGTCCGAACATTGTTTCTAACGATTCGGCGATTCTACTGGAAGACTTCTCCGAAGAGATGGTGGCGGAAATCAACAGAGTTATTTGGATGCTTGCCACGACGAAACATTGTTCGCTTGCTCTCCACTTATCCCAATTTTTGGAAAAAAAAGGGATCATTTCGGAATTGCCGCCCGGATTCTTCAGAATCAAAGCCCTCTTGCCCGCTCTGAGTGGCGAATTTAGTTCCTTCACGAACGAATTGCATGATGAACTTCCGCATCTGTTGGAGTATCTGTCCAAGTCGCCATCCATTTCCGAATCGAGCCATATTCTGTTGACTCTTTCAAGTATTCTTTGGCCCGCTCTGGTTTATCCCATTGCTATTCCGCGGGATATGCTCCACTTTGGAAATAACGAACAGAGAGAAATTTTGGAACCACTTGTCGCGTTGTTTGAAAAAATCAGAGAGATCATTGCTGTTGGAGAGCCGTTCTCTCCGACGCTACTTCAAGGTAACAGTGGACTACGGGACTGGGATGCAAAACTTAACGACGTGAAAAACCAGGCACAAAATTGGTTGGAGAACAATCAATCTCGATCGTTTAAATACAAACCGGCTTCCGATCTATATAAATTTCTGGTCGCCGTTGATGGTCCTCTTGGACGCATCTGTTCTTTCATCATCAACGATCAACGAGACCAGATTGCCGAACTGCAAAAATTTGACGATCAATGGAAATCGGCATCGAGCATGATCAGGAAATACGAAGTCCAGATTCGTGGAGAAGGTGCGTCAAAGCGAAATTCGATAGAGTGTTTACCTTTGAACATTATGAAAAATTGTTCGGAAAACCTTCGCCAAATCGTCATTCATTGTAAGGAATGTTGGAACAATCCGCCGAACATGAGCGATGATCGCCTTGTGAAAAAAGCAGAAGAGTGCCGCCGGACGCTCCTGCCAATGTTGGAACAAGCACTGAAACGAGCGGACAGTATATCAAGCGATGGGCAGCACAAACTGGAAGTCAGAACTGCGGCGGCACTTTTTTCTGAGGCGGCACATCTTCTTGCATCGGTATTCCAAGGAGAATCTCTGAAGATTGACAAAGAAGAAGATGTTCGTATTGCAAAGCAACATGAACTCCTCTTGATTGATGGGATCAGATTGGATGATGACTGGAACTTGATCGGCGGATACGGACGAAACTTTTGGGTTCGCACCCAGTCCGCCCTTTCTGTTCATCGTCTTTTGGAAGACGGCGAAAATCTTAATGTTCCCATTGATTGGGTGAAAGTGCTCGAAGAAAAATGGAAGAAAGAGTGTTTTGCCGAAGCGGAAAAAATTCTTGAGGTTTTACGGCGTAACAATTTCTCCGAAATCAAACGTTTCAGTGAAGATCATCGCGTTTACTTGGAACATGCACAAAATGCCCTCAAACTGGACAAAATGCGAGTCCAGCAGGACTTGGAAAACGCCAATATGAAAGGATTGATCGAGAACGAAGATGATCGGCTCCAACTCCTGCAAGAACTCGATGTCATCATGCCCGAAGAATGTCTGGACATCGCCGCCCAGACTGCAAAACTGGTGAGAATCGCAGAGGACATCAATAAACTGAAGAAAGAACAGATTGCGGATTTCCAAAGTAAACTTGAGCAACCGGAAATCGCCAATCTGCCGAATTGGCAAGAGTGCAAGGACGCTATTATGCGTTTGGTTGATCAAGAAGATTTAGCCACCGCCTTCGAGTATCGTGAGTTTTTCAAGGAGAACGGCAGGATTCCCGAAACGATTGAAACACTCGTAGGCTGCGACTTTTATCCTGATTTTTTTGCTAAAGCGGAACAGTATTTTTCTCATCCGGACTTTAACGTTCCTGACTTCCATCAGGCACTTCGGGATTGTTCTTGCCTCGGCGACATTGACTTATCCAAGTTCAACATCTCCGAAGACGATGCCGAAATGGCGGCACAAGCGATGGAAACTTGGAACGGATTACGTTGCATTACAGATCAAAAGACTCCAGTTCAACCGATCAAAGATGCTGTTCAAACGATTTTAGAAAACAACTTCAGTTTTGAAGTCCAAGACATCAAATACGATGAACAACTTCGGCAGATGCGGGTACAAGTCCGTCCATTGGATACGCGGAAAATTTGCCCTCTCCCCGATTATGGTTCGGATGTCAAAGGTCGCTATAACGTACTTGTCCTGCCGGAGTGGCCTCGGTTCGCCAATGATCTCTTCGAAAACCATCTTCCTGGGCAAGGGGAAGCACGTGTGATTGTTTTTCTTCCGCACCCTTTGTCAAACACTCAACGCCAGGACTTAGCCGATGAATATGTCAAAAACTATGCCAATCGACGAGTGTTGGTACTCGACACAGTCCTTTTGCTTTTCTGTCTTTTACAGCCAAAACACTCCCGACTCGCTTTTTTCAACGGAGCCGGTATGTTTTCGGTTGCTTCTCCGTACCGAACTCAACCGGGGACCGTTCCTATCGAAATGTTTTATGGTCGAGACGATGAAGCCGAGCGACTATTTGACAGATATGGAAGTTGCCTCCTTTACGGTGGACGACAGTTGGGTAAAACAGCCCTCTTGAAAGAAGTCAAGCGACGGTATAATGACCGTGATGACCTGCGAGAAAAGGGAACTATCGTCGAGTATATCGATATTAAGGCGGCTGCCATCGGCACCCAGAGACCAATGAATGACATCTGGAATCTGATCGCAACCAAGTTGCCCGCGTACGTCTTGAACACTCACAGCCAAGTCAGTAAGTTCGAAACTTTTTCCAAAGGGATCAAAAATTGGGTTGATAAAAAAACGGGAAACCGTATTTTAATCTTATTGGATGAAACCGATGATTTTCTCAATAAAGACAGCGAACCCAAGGATGATGGTAAAGGGTGTGTGTCTCGTTGGCAGTTATTATTGCAATTTAAGCAGTTGTTGGAAGAAACAGACCGGCGTTTCAAAGTTGTCTTTGCCGGTCTCCACAACGTTCAACGCACATCAAAGGACAGTAATTCTCCCATTCATCACTTTGGAGAGCCGACATGTATCGGTCCATTCCGAGGATTCAAGGACATGGCAGATGCCATCAACATGATTCGTATTCCATTTACCTCTATGGGATTTCGCTTCGAATCGCATGACATCATTGGCAAGATACTTGCCCGTTCCATTTACTATCCTAGTTTGATCCAAATTTTTTGCTGCGAATTGCTGGCATATATGAAAAAACGAGTCGCAGACGATATGGATTCCTGTCCGCCCTACATAATCGATTCACGGGATATTGAAACCGTCGCTGCGAGTAAGTCAGTGCAGGCTAATATTCGGGATCGATTTAACTGGACACTCGACTTGGACAACCGTTTTCGTGTCATTGCACTTTCAATGGCACTTCAAACATCGGAATGGGCTCAAAGCAAACAAAATGTTAATAGTTTCACCGTTGACGAAATCATGAGGATGGTCATGGACTGGTGGCCGGAAGGTTTCAAAGGAACTCAAACTTCATTTTCTCTTCGGTTGCTCCTTGAAGAAATGGTTGAACTCGGCGTTTTACGCAAAGAGCAAAGGGGTGCCGATGAGCAGGTACGTTTTACCTTGCGGAGTCCGAACGTCCAACGTCTGCTGGGTAGCAGTGAGGAAATCTTGGATCAACTCGATCATGCTTCGCAGATACTTCCACCGCCGACCCCCAGCAATACTTTTTTTCGGCGCATCATTGAGGACGAAAAATCTTGGTGGCGTAGCCCATTGAGTCAGCCGCAAGAAGATGTATTACGGAATCCGTCCCGCCGCCATGTGATTGTTTATCGCGGAAACACTGCTTCGGGTATCAATGAGGTACATCGTGTCATTAGCAGTCTACAGACCAAGGAAAAAAATTCCGTGAATGTCTTTGATTTATCTCAGTATGCGCAGTTACACGAATTCATTCCCGTACTGCGTAAATTGGTCGAACAGAAGAGCAAAAATACAGAATTGACCATCTTGTACGTCGACTCCACAGCCCCTTGGACAATGGAATGGCTCAAAGCCGCTCAAGAAAAAGCGAGCCGACACAAAGGAAAAGTTAAAGTGATCTTTATCGCCGATGCGAAAAAATGTTGGGAATTTCTCGATGCCCCACGATGGGATCGCAACGAGCAAACCGAATGGATTTCTTTGGAGCCATGGCACGACGAAATGGTGCGATCTTGGAAGCGGGAACAAGGCTTTGGAGCAGACACCGAGGCAGGTACCAAAAATGTCAAAACCGCAACTGGATTTTGGTGGGCCTATTTGACAGAGTTGGGGGAAAAAATCCAAAAACAGCCCGAAAGATGGGGAGACGAGTTAGCGAATTATCTCCGTATCGATGCCAAAAACAAACTCGACCGTTTCGATCTTCTACCAGGAATGCTGCCGGTTTTTCAAGCAATGGCGGTTTATGGCGAGGCAGTGAGCGTGAAGGATATTCTTGATGAAGTCGGTACTGAGTATAATGCTACGTTGATTGAAAAGATTTTACAATGGGGACAGGCGATGAACTTGGTACGATGTTTCTACCAGGAACGAAACAATACGGTGGAGGTTGATGAAATAGAACGTTTCCAACTGGATACGTTCTTTTCAGAACTGGTGCGCAATCACCGTGATAAGGAGAATGTCGATGAAGATGAACGCTAACATCTGGTGGTCGCATCCAGGTTCCAAGTATTTTCTCGGCGAATTCGTCTCGCACCTGCACCAAGGTAAAAATATCGTTGCTTCTTTTCCTCAGTTCGCCCCGGAAGGTTTATATGATGCGGTGAGAGAGAAAACTCGCAAAGACTGGGGAACCCCCGTGCGAATCCAGATCGACCAAGAAAAAGAAGTGGGTAGCCATCCAGAATTACTCGTGTTCAAGGCGTTTAGTGTCCCGGAAACCAATTACTCTCTCCGTGAAAATAGTGTGGAGAGTTTGGTAACTTGTCAGAAAACACGGGGAAGAATCGCATGGATCGATAATATGAATACAGAGTCATGGCTCTCATGGAAGAATTTTCTCGTCAAGTACGCCGAAGCGTGTCGATTAAGAACTGACCCGACCTTTTCCCCGTTGAAGTTTATTATCCCTATACACGGTGAGTTAACCGGACAAACTCCACGGACAGATGTTTATTTGACCAATGCCAAATATCGTGGATATGTTACGCGGCTTGATATGCAGATTTACGTTTCGGCAATCATGGATACCATTGAAATTTTCCATCGTGCAAAACCGAGGGTACGACACTTGGCAACTGCTGTCGTTTCCGAAATAGCAGGACCAGATCCTTTTTTGGCATCGCTTTTATTGGAGATGCCACTTGAAACTATTTTTGCCCCCAAACAGGTTCTCATCGATTTTGCACAGCGACGTGGATGGACACATGATCAATCAGGTTCCACATCGTCGGAAAAGGCTTGGCAACAAGGGATCCTCAACGAATTCAATGAAGAGCGTCATGTTCATTCTGCTTTTCTTGCCATTGCCAAAGAGCCCACGGATTACAACCGGCGGCTTTGGAAAGCACAAGTTGGTGTCCTGCTACCGGAAATCGAAGAGTATCGTTCCAAAATGTTGGAGCGGCTTCCACCGGGAACGAACCGATATACCCAACACGGAAACCTGAAAGAATTATCACGGCTACGGTGGGACCTCCAAGGGAGAATATCTATGAACGATTTGAATGTTCTTGATGCTCACTATATTGTTCGCAACGAATTGGCTCATCTTCGTCCTGCTACTCTGGAGATGTTACAAGCCATTGGTTATTGACAGGTCGGTTTGCGATTGAAAATCAAACGTTTCCAGTGTCTTCAAACTCGGACAACGTGCTGACTTCAAGCGACGTTCTGCACGGGTCTCACGATCCTGAACCTCCCACTCCGACAACTGAAGCAAAAAGCCCAAGTGATCGATGTTCTCCACCGCACAGCGAAACGAGGTCTCCTCGCATTCACATTCGAAGACTGGGAATTTCAACTGTTGCAAGTGATGCTTCAACACTTACTGGTTACTCTACGACCGAGATGTCCCCCAAATACTCCGTCTAGTTGAAATAGTCCTTACAAAAATGATATGCCAATAGCCGGAACCCACCATGCTACAAATAGGGAAATGAAGGAGATAACAGCAGCGTATGCACACATGCAAAAATTGACAAAAAATCCAGTGTTGGGACAAAAAGAAGGAAGGGCGGTCGTCAGGTATAAGGAGAGGGCTTACTACCAAAAAAAACTTGTGGCACTGCTTGTAATGAGTGATACAAAAAAGGGGCTTACGCTCCCGGTTCTACATCTTCGCTCCCAATCGGTAACTCGCATGCAGTTGGTTATATTCCGATGACGTTTGCAGCAATTCATCATGCGTGCCGACGGCAAGGATTTTGCCTTCGTCCATCAGAACGATCCGATCCGCCAGCGATGCCGCCGAAAGACGATGCGTAATCATAATCGTCGTTCGACCCTGCTTGAAAGAAGACAACGCCTCATGAATCATCTGCTCACTCTGAATGTCAATCTGACTCGTTGCCTCGTCCAACAAGAAAATCGGCGGATTTCGTAAAATCGCCCGCGCAAGTGCAATCCGTTGCCGCTGTCCGCCCGACAGTCTTCCTCCCGAAGGTCCCACCACCGTTTCGTAACCTTCCGACAACTCTTTTTCGATAAAATCATGAGCAAACGCCTGTTTTGCCGCCGTGATAATTTCTTCCCGACTCGCTTCGGCACGTCCATACCGAATGTTTTCCAGTACCGTTTCATCGAACAGCACAGGTTCCTGTGTTACCAACCCGATCTGCCGCCGCAAGTCCCGAAGACGAACCGAAGTCGTCGGCAAACCGTCAATCAACACGTGCCCCTTGTTGGCATCTGCAAAGCGGGGAATCAAACTCAACAATGAACTTTTTCCGCAACCGCTTGCACCGAGGATGGCAATACATTCTCCGAACTTAATTTCCAACGAAACGTCATGCAAGACGGGACGATTCGGATCGTACTCGAACGAGATATTTTCAAACCGGATCGATTCCTGATGTTTCGGCATCGGCACGGGATTATAAGGATCATGCACCGGCACTGCCCGGTCGATCATTGAGTAGACACGGTCGGCAGCAGCGGAAGCACTTTGAAATTGCGTAAAGACATCCGACAATCGCCGCGCCGGATCGGAGGCTCCCACCATCATTGCAAAAAAGAGGATCAGCCAGCCCATATCCATCGGTTCATGCAGCATCGGAATGCCCCAGATGTCCGTCCGCTCTCCGATGACGAGATACGCTCCTGCAATAATTGCCAGACAGATCATGAGAATTCCGAAGACTTCAATCGTCGGATTGACGAACGCTTCGTACTTGGCAATTTTTAGTGCCCTGCGATAACACGCCTGGTTTACGTGGTGGAACTTGGTATGTTCATACGATTCTCTGGTGAACGCCTTGACGATTCGAATCGACTGAAATGTTTCCGCCAGCCGGGCGTACAGGTTGGCAATTTCTTCCAAACTCTTTCGGACAACCCGCTTGATGGATTTCGCAAGCCAACGAATTGCCCAGGCGGCGGGTGGGACGAACAAAATCGTTACCAAGAGCAACTGCCAACTGATATAAGCGGCAACGGCAAGGCAGACGATCAATTTGAGCGGTTCCCGAACGATTTTGCCGTAGAGCACTCCGATACCGCCGGTCAACATTCCCATATCGGTCGTGAATCGGCTCATCATGTTGGTAACGCCCTCTTTGGAAAAATAGTTCGCTTCGTATTCGAGAGCCTTTTGGTAAAACTCTTCCCGAATTTCTTTTGCCGTGCCCAGCGAAATCATTGCCGCCAAAATCGTTTGCGTAATGATGAAAACGACTTTAATGACCGTTCCGATGAGCACGATGACCATCAGGAACACGACTGTTTGAAAGGGTTTGTTCGGCGTGTACTGCTCTACGTAGGGGCGGCACCATTGATACCATGCCCCCCGCCATTGATTCCAGGCAAGGTTATATTGTTCGACGGTAATTTGGGAAGAGTTTGCGGATTCTGCGGATTGTAATACTTGTATCGCTTTTTCCGACTCTGCGATTTTTTGTGCGTTCTCCTCTATCTTCAGGTCGATCCATGTCGTGAAGGTGCTGTCTTTTTTGAGACAGATTTCCGTGATGGGATAAACGACAACAGCAATGTTGCCGCCCCAGAGCACGCCGATCATTGAAGCACAAAAGAGGCTGCCAAAAATCAGCCAAAGACGATTACGAAACGATTGACGGATAGCACGAAGGTAATTCCTCATTCGGTTATTGTAGAGTTTTTGGGGCAGTCGTTCAAGATGCAAAAATGTTCGGGAAGCGTAACCAGGGACGTTGTTAACGCGTAGTGATTAGCACAAAGAAAGGATTTTTTCCGTTTCTTCTGAGCGTTCGGATGCGAACTTGGAAAAAATGGATGCAATCGGAGTTTTTGGGTTCATTCCAATCTCAGAAAATACCGATTGCTACGGTAGGAAAAATTGCGGTTGCCGCCGAAGCGGTGTTCGCAATAAATTGATGTAGTGAGTTCCTTGGTGTTGTGTGCGTTGCACAACGTCGGAAACATTAGAAGCCCTTTATTTTATAGGAGATTTCCAGAATGTCTCGAAAAATGGTGTTGCCGGCGTTGGTCGCCTCGCTGGTTATTTTAACAGGTTCGCAAGCATTTGCTTCGGGCAGCTTGTTCAGTTATCTTTTTGGCAGCCCTGTGGTTCGCTCTTGCGATCCGTGCAATCCTGTTGAACCGTGCGTTGCGGTCAAGGCTTGCGAAAAGGCTGCACCTGCTGTTTGTGAAAAAGCCGCTCCGGCTGTTTGCGAAAAGGCTGCTCCCGCCGTAT
>Ga0082212_10008555_pt1 | contig 13345 bp, 12 predicted proteins | sample TergutNt197P3_FD_71548 | JGI IMG/M metagenome (GOLD analysis project Ga0082212, IMG submission 71548) | Neocapritermes taracua P3 segment gut microbial communities from Petit-Saut dam, French Guiana - Nt197 P3 | ecosystem: Host-associated > Arthropoda: Insects > Digestive system > Gut ... | reverse complement strand
AACCTCTAAAAACCCCTCGCCGCCATCTTCGCTGCCCTTTTTCCGCCTGGACTGCGTTGTCGTCACCTCACGTAGCTCGGCTACGCTTCGGCTCCTGGGCCTTGCCAGTCGAAAAAATTGCTAGCGAATCTGGCAGCGCTGTGTTTTTAGAGGTTGCCATATTTGAAAATGTAATTACATGTATTTCATAAAAAATAGTAGAGTAAATTGAGGGTGATCTAAATGCCGGCTGAGTATGTTGTAGAAGGGGCGACTCTTGAGTGCTCGTTAGGGGTTACCAGCAGTAAATTGTTAGTTGCACCACCGCATGGAATAGAGTTGAGAGGAAAGAATAGGGCCAATATTGGAGACGGCAAACCGTTTATCAATATTGCCTCATTTAGTGCTTGTAAGATAACATCTCCGCCCAAACCATGCACACCTGCATGCGCTATGTGGACCGGGGGCAAAGCTGATACTCTATTACAAGGGTTACCGGCACTTTTAAATACTGACAAAATCATATGTACTGCCGGCGGAGGATTGATTAGAATTACTGATAGCGGACAGTAGATGAGATATTTCAGATAATCAAAGAAAACTGCGGTATCAGGATTAACAATATCAAGTATTGCCCTGACTTATAATTGGTGATCACATAATGGGATGGTCTAAATACTGTGGGCTTACGTTTAAAGTGCGGCGTTTTGGAGCAATGGCGCTGGACAGGAGGGGAAATTATGAAAGCAATTGATGTTGGTAAGCTTAGAATTTCACCGTTTGAGTTTGAAAGCATTATCGAAATGAAAATCAGGAAAAAACTCAACGAACATGACACATTTTATATTCTTGGCGTTATCAGGGATGAAAAGAAATTCACTCCTGTTTCGGATGTGACAGAAGGCACAAATATCATTTGTGAAAACGATGGCATTATCTATTTTAATGGCGTGCTGCAAAGCGTTAAGGTGAAATGCCGGGAAAGTGTATACTGTTTAGAGGTTTGGGCCATTTCAAACACCGTATTACTTGACACTGTAAAACATAAACGGTCTTTTCAAGATAATTCACAAACATATAAAAGCATTGTTGAATCAGTAATAAAAAGCAGCAACGCTTCTGTTACATACAATGCATCAGAACTGACCGCCCTAAACATCATTTTGCAATACAATGAAACAGACTGGGAGTTTGTAAAAAGGCTTGCTTCTCATACAGAGGATGTATTGATTCCTATAACAAACGACAAGCCTTCCTTCCACTTTGGAGCAACCGACAAGGGTGGCGCAAAGCTGGAAACAAACAACATTGATTTTTCCAAGGAGTTTATTCGTGAGTTGTCGGAAGACGGATCACAGGAAATAAAGGATCTTCTTTTGTGTTCTGTTGAAACGGATGAGTTTATTTGTGAATTGGGCGAGAAGTTTAACGTGAACGGGTCGGATTTTTTTGTCCGGGAAATATTACTGACCTTAATAAATTCCGCATTGACAGTTACATATACTTTATCAGACAAAGCAGCTATTTCAACAAGCAAGTACTTTAATCCTGCAATTATAGGTCTGTTGCTTAACGGTACAGTATTAAAAGTTGCAAATGACAATGTCAAGTTACATTTAGTGATTGACGACGAACAGGACGAGGGTACGGCTCATTTGTTTAAATACGCTACCGGCTACAGTACGGAAGGGGGTACAGGTTGGTATGTAATGCCTGAAGAAGGCGATACTGTGCAATTGCTATTCCCTAACCCGGACAAGCCGGAGTTTTGAGTCTTGAGTTCTGAGTTCTGAGTTGGAATACGAAGGCACAAAAATTTTGCCATTTTGCGCAGAATTTCGGGAGTAAGTGCCTAACGAGGACGAGAAATTTGCTTACGCCGCGTCTTCCGTAAGGCAGAAAGATGTGGAAAAGCAAGAAAAAGTTGGAGGCGGAACCGGGAATCCTGCAGTAAAATTTCTGCGTACATCTACCGGGAAGGAAATCAAGCTGGATGGCGAAGAAATTCTGATAACCGCCGAAGATGGTACGACGTTTATGCAAATCAACATGGGTACCGGTGTGGTAATTGACACCCCGCATCCAATCTTGATTAATAGCGCAACCTCTACTATCAACATCGAAAGCTTGGATGATATGACAATCAAAACTATGAAGAACTTGTTGATCAAGGCTGATGAATCTATAAAAATTGAAAACGCCGGTAATACAATGGAATTTGTACCTGCAGACGGTATTACCATAAAAACTGACAAGAACTACAAATTAGCGGGTGATATTGATGTTGCCATCAAGAGTGGAAAGGAAATGAGTGTGACCTCCGGAAAGGATATGACTATTGAGAGTAATACAAACATTGTAGAATCCGCACTAATGCAGATCGATATAGTAGCAGCTTCGGATACTTCAATTGTGATGAAGAGTAGCGGCATGGACTTGACTGGTACATTGATAAGAGAAAATCCGTGATGTGCGAGAATTAGCAGGAAAGTGAGGAGCAGCTATGGCGGAAGAAAATGGAATATTCGGCGATGAACAGTTTATTCGGCATATGGGCAGGGAGTATAACCAGCCTCACAAAAATAATATACTTGATGGCTATATCATTATTGATGAAGAAAAAATTTCGTTTGAAAGAAGAACTATATTAGATGAACGGGTATCGGTGCTGATGCCTGAATCATTTGTAATTATGCCATTGGAATTGGCAGAAAAGAAATACCCTGCTATACAACGCCCTGATGAGATTTATACAAATAACGATACATCTGTAAATTTTTGCGTATCATTGAAAAATGACAAAGCCACGAATGAGGATATTCCTCGGGCAAAGGATATGATCCAGCAAGCAGTGATGAGGATGCACTCAGGATCCAAGGTTATAAGCAGTGAGATAATTGGGGCGAAAGGTATTAAGATAGCTTATTTTGATTTTTGTTCAGCGGCAATCGATACGGATATATATAACATGATGTTTTTTCTTTCTGTAGATAACCGCATTGTAGTCGGTTCATTTAACTCCCCATGGCAGAATATGGATGTGTGGAAACCGGTGATCGAGCAGATTCTTGAGACGGTGGAAATAGCTTAGAATAGACAATTAAAGCGATGAAATGTCACAGGTGAGTAACAACTGAACATAGCATACTGATCGCTGGTAATTGAGTTTCACGGTTGCTCAATTTTGGGGAAGAAGATGGGAGAAAAAAAGGATAAAGCGAAAAGCATTCTTGGGTTTATAGCGTTGGGCTGCGCGCTCGCCGTTGCATGTGTAGTCGCGGCTCCTGCATTAGCTGTAGTAGGGGTAGTTGTTGGCACAACAACATTAATAAGCGCCTCCACAGTAGTTGGCGTTACCGCAGCTGTAGCAGCTGTTGGCGCTACTGCCGCGGTTACAAAAGCAGCTCTACACGTTTCGGATGGTGAGTATCAGGAGGCATTGGAGTCCGCAGTTATGGCTGTGCCATTAGCGTCGACTGCCTATGCTTACGGAAACGCCTATGTTGGCATGACAAGCACATCGGGAAGAATGGTAACCGGATCAAGCGCCTCGCAAGCCGGTTCCCAAACTAATCCCAAACCAAATCAAACTGCCGGGGATAGCAGCGGTCAAGGTAGCACGTCTTGGCGGGCGCCTGCAGGATATACGCTGGATGCAAACGGAAGATGGCATAGGCCGAATGGTCAGTTCGCAAGTAATGCCGAAATGAATCTTCCTCCAGGAGCTCAAACCGTAGCAAATCGAGGATGGTATAATGCTGATGGCACTATTAATTATCCCCCGTATCCAGGGTCGGTCCCGGGAACAGAGAAAAATGTCACTTTACAGCCAGGACAGGTTGTAGGAAGGTATGGAGAGATTAAGCCAAAAACTGTGTTTACTACAGATCCTAATGCGTCTTCAAAAAGTTTGTCTTTGCCACCAAACACAAGTCCTTCAACTTATACTGAAATACAAGTTTTGAAGCCTATTGAGGTAAAACAAGCAACGATTGCTGAATGGCCTATAGGCAGTGGAAATGGTGGTGGTACGCAATACGTTTTTCCAAGACCATTATCGGATTTAGATGGCGATTTTATTAAAATAATTAAATAAGAGGTGCACAAATGAGCTATTTATCTACACAAGAATTAGAAAGTTACATTTATTCTATATACGAAAAACTCAAACCGATAGCGGAAAAAGATGATGTTTATCAACCATTAACAATACACTTTGCAACAGGCACACCACACAATCAACCCGGAGATTATTGCTATTCGGATGAGGATGGATATCACTATTGCAATATTGGTGATTTTGGAGAAACTTATCCTGAAGAGGTTACCAAATCTTTATTTGAAATTTCATATTTGATCATTAAACATCCTATTATGCTAATGTGTATAAAGTACAGATCAAAAAACAGCATAGAAGGACAGGATTTTAGAAGGATTTCATTTAAAAAACAATTGCAATATTTTGAAGCGCTAGGAAATGAATATAAGCAGAAAGCAGAGCTTGAAATTAATGCTATTCTGGAGAAACGCCCGTTCGAAGATTGCGGTATTATGGCACAGAATGCTAGACAAAAAGAAGCAAATAAACCAATGTACAAATTAGAGACAAATGGATACTATTATGAAGATGGACTTTTTTCGATAGAATTAATGAAGGATATTTTAAGACACTTTTCTCCAAATGAATGGGATTTCATGACTTTGAGTTCCAATATTCCGATAAAAGGGAGCAGCTTTATTCAAGTTGGCTCGCCGGACGCAAAAACGGATCATAAAATGACAGTGGAAATTGGCTTCCCAAAATCAAGCGGAGTAGAATTGTTTCGCTATTATACCGATGATAAAGATGAGGTGCTGCAAATATTTAAGAACTATTATCTAAAACAAGAAATTCCAAACTATAAAAAATGGCATAATGTTTCTAAAGAATTAAAACGCCATAGACCCAGAAGATTTCTTTAAAATGCCATTATTATTTGAGTTCCGAAGGGGCTAATATGACCGATAGTTTTCTTGATATTGCTGATGCTCTGGTAAATGAGTATCTTCTAAAAACTGAATCATTATTCGTTAGCAATCGTCAAACCTGGGTTGCTCATTTTGCTGAGCATTTTCTGTTGACTTGTGAAGCGATCCAAAAATTGCAGGCCAAATCAGATTTACCGTCAGTTTCATATCTGGAATACACTATGCTTTATACTAACTTCATAAACCGGAAATATATAGCCGAAATTCGCGTCTATGGCGATGATAGCTATCTTGATAAAAGACAGTGTATAGTAGGTTCTTATGATATTTCCTGCTTATTCGCTCTCTTTGATCAACTTTGGGATGAATTGTTGCTGATAAGAAAGCGTTTTGTCGGTAAAGTGTCTTCACGGGATGTTAAAATATGTATGATGAAAATTCTGCCTCATTTCTATTCCTATCTCGCAAGCATTGCCCGTTCCGCGATTGCAGACTGCGCCTACTGCACACAGTTCGCAAACATAATAAAAAGTGAAAAATTTATTGTAAATGTGGGCGATTATATGGCTTTAACTGAAAATGTTTATATCGAAAATAAAACAAAAAATATTGGGGAATTAGTCAAGTGGTTCCGGGAAAATTTAGCAGGTGAGTATACATTCGGGGATTATTCCGGCTTGGACTTTTCAGAATGCAATCTTCAAGGGTTAGACTTTCGTTATGCAAATTTCAGAAAATCTATTTTCAAACAAGCTTCTCTTTTAAATTCATCATTTGAAAGGGCGAGTTTTCGTAATGCAAGTATGGAAGACTGTGTTTTGGACAATTGCTCCGTACATGAAGCAGATTTTTCGAATGCAATGTTAAAGAATTCAAGCTTTATCAACGCAAAAGCCAAAGCCGGGCTAATTGATGATGAAGAGTGGCAATTTGTTGGATTTTTGCCTGTGAGTTTCCGTGATTCGGACTTAACCGGCGCCGACTTCACAAATGCCGACCTCACCGGTGCTGATTTTTCCGGTGCTATCCTTACAGACACAGTTTTTACAGACGCAATCCTGGATGACGCGGTTTTCAGTAATTGTGTTGATCAGTTGTCAAATGAACAGCAAAGAAGGACAATAATACAGAGGAATTGCAGTATTCCCAATGCTAACAAAGGGAACATCGCCGCAGCCGGTTCTTTTGACGCAGAAATAAGACAGATGAGCCAACCCCGGTATACTTCATATTTCGTTATGGAGCAGCTTGACAATGTACCAAACATACCTTCACCAAAAATAACAGAAGTTCAAAAGATAAGCAATCTTATGAATATAAATGACATTGACTACTTTTCCCGATATAACTTAATAAGCGACGACCTGAAAAAACTTATTGAAATTTATCTGCCAGGATATAGTTTTGAACTTGCCGCCTATCTTGATTCTGCAAAGCCGGTCGTAACCGCGCTATGGATATTCAACCCGCAAGTCTGTAGTGATTTCGAAGCTGTTTATAGAACAGATGGACATGTGTCGCACATAACACTTACCAGTGCCGATATGCCGCGAATTTTTATAGTAAAGTCACCAAAAGGCATCCGTTCGATAATAATACATTTAGCCGTAGCTGAGAGTATGCTGCGAAGGAACATTTGTGGCTTAAAGCTGACACGAATACTTGAATGCACATAATGTGTTTCCTGCTGAAGATATAGGGAACTGGGAAAATTTACCAGTACCCTATATACTTAGAAAGAGTAATAAAATAGCAGAGGAGTGTAAAATAATCCCTGCTAAACATTTATTTCGACTCATTTTAGCAGGGAGGGGGATTTCCAGGTTTTTGTATTGAAATATACCTTTTACCAGTGTTAAAATAATTTTATGAAACTTTCAAAAATACATAATATTATCGTTTTATAGACAAGAGGAGGAGATTTATATGCGTAAGTTTAGTTTATGTTTTTTGTTGTGTTTGCTGGTAGGATTATTGATTATTCCTCAGGCAGATTTGACAGCCAGCGCCAGCCAAGCTGCCAATGCCACTGATCTGGTAGCGGAAATCAATGGTTGGGGTATTGGGCTTAGTGCGGCGCTTTCCGGCAATACCGTTACGGTAACAGGCAGTGCTGCTGGGCAGAATGTGAATCGTAGTCTGGAAATTCCTGAAAATGTAACTTTAGACTGGAAAGCAGATTATTCCGGGGAAGTTGCATCTGAGTCCATGTTGTACTTTAGTGGAAAGGGAACTGTCGATATCAGCGGAGGAAAAATTAATAATAGTGGGGATAAAAGTAGCACTATAGAGATAATACTTCCTGTTTTTACCGTTGGCGGCGGTGAGGTAATAGCCAGTGGAAATTGATACCTTTGGCAGGGTTAATCTCAGGGGTAATTCCAAGATAGAGACTACCGGAGTCTATTCATATGCGATTAACTGCAGATTACTCCTTGACGGCAAAAGTCAACGCCTTAATAATCCCTATATCACCATCAGTGATAGTGAAATCAAAACCAGCGGGGAATGGACGCATGCGATAATTACCTGCGCTGATGTTGAAGTAAAAGGCAGATCTAAAGTGGAAACAGCCGGAGATGGCTGCCGGACTATCTCTGCAATCGGCTGTGCCGCTGTAAGCGATGACTCTGAAGTAAGAGCTTTGGGTAATGATTCTATTGCTCTTTTTGTTGGCGCTCTTTGGCGCAATTATTTTGATAGCATCATCACCGTCAGCGACAATGCTAAGGTGGAGACTGCCGGAAATAATTCTTTTACGATCATTGCTGATGCCTTTGATTCCGCTGTTGTCATAGAAGGCGGAGAAGTGATAGCTACCGGGAATGATAGCATTGCTATCTGTCCTGGTAATGATATAAGCGTCAACGGTGGTGTGGTTTTGGGTACCGGTTCCGATTTGACGGATGTTATTTGTCATCACGAGACCACCGGGCCTTTTTCTGGTCCAACCGGTAACGGCTTGATCAACGATGCCGATCTGACCGTTTTATGGCGGGTTGGTAACTATAATAGAAAGACCGGCGAAGCAGAAAATGAACGGTGTGATTTGAACGGGGACGGCTTGATCAATGATGCCGATTTGACCATACTCTGGCAGGCCTATAACTACAATAGGGGAGCAATTGTTGTTGACTAAATCGGTTGTGCCGCAAAGGAGTAGGGAGTAGGAACTAAGCTCTCAAATATCCGTCGTTCTGCGCGAAGTCGCAGAATCTATTTCCTTTGAATCCGCTTAAAAAAAGAAGAATATTTGAGTAATCGCCCGGCTGTCATAAACAGAACCGGGCGATTTGCGTATATTGGGGTGACTGATTTTCCAAGGTCAGGTGGGTATTTGAGTAATTATATGTTTTTTTCTTGCAAAATTTGACTTGACACTATCAGAAACTGGTAATATAATTAGATTGTTTGCTTTATAGTTAAAATATGACATAAAATACAAAATTTGTTATATTGGCTAAGCGGGCAAAAAATTTGAGGAGGTAAACAATACCATGAAAAAGCTGATCTCTCTATTACTAACCGTTGCCTTGTTACTAAGCACACTGCCAATGACCGTCTCGGCAATTCCGGTTCCTGTCTCTGATACTGCTGCTTCCACAGAAGGCTATTATGGACCGGGCGGCAAATTCCTGGCTCCTATAGAGGCTCCGGATCCCGGCGCTATTCCTATCTATACTGCGGAGGATTTAGACAATATTCGCAAAAACATGGCAGGATCCTATGTGTTGATGAATGACATTGATTTGACTGGTTTCAACTATGGTCAGTGGAAGCCTATTGGGGATTTGGATAATCCTTTCAAAGGTGTTTTTGATGGTCAGGGTCATGTGATCAAAAACATGGCTATAACGGGTAGTTATTATAGTGGCCTATTTGGCGAAACAGGAGACACAACTATTAAAAACCTAGGCATGGAAGATATCCGCATTGAGAACGCTGCTAATGCCGGAAGTATTCTAGCTACTGGTGGCGTTGTCCTTATCTATAATTGTTATAATGAAGGAGGTATTATTATTAATGGCCGGAATGCCGGCGGCATCTGCAGTAATATCGGTAACGGTAGTGTTATTGCTTATTGTTATAACACGGGATCTATTACTGCTGCTGAGGCTGGTGGTATTTGTCGTCATTGCTATAGCGTTACTATCAAAAACTGTTTTAACACAGGAGATATTACCGGGGCTTATAGTTCTGCTCTTCCCTATTTGATTGGAGGTATACTTGCCACGGGTAGTTCTGCCTCTATCTCCAATTGTTACAATACCGGAGATATTTTTGCTGTTTCTTTGTCATCTAATGCAAGAGCCGGGGGCATCACTACTGATATAGGTACTATCTCCAATTGCTTTAATACAGGGAATATTTATGTTGATAACCAAGCGATTGCTTATGCTGCCGGTATTAGCTGCACTTCTGGGGCAAATAATTGCTATAATACCGGAGATATTGATGCTGTTTCGAGCAGGAATGCTAGCCTGGTCAGGGCTGGAGGAATAATATGCGATAGAAGTATTAGTAAACATGTTGTCAATTCTCTTGTCTTCTCCGGGAGAATATACGCGGAAAATACCGCTAATCCAAGTAATGCAAGCAGTTATCTAATCGGTAATCTAGGAAGCTATGACTTTAACAGTGCCAATAACCTGGCGCTGGAGAAAATAGAAGGTAATGCTATTGACGATTCCAACGGTCGCATAACCCGAGCCCAGGCAGAAAAGCAGGATACTTATGAGAAGGATTTAGGCTGGGATTTTGCCGATGTATGGCAGATGGTTCCCGGTTATAAGTATCCTCAATTGCAGGGATTGCCGCCTGCCGGGCCCCCAAGTGACGATTACCCTTTCACTGTACAAGTGGTCAACACTAATTACAGCGGGCTTAATTATAATGGTCAAAGGACTTTGGTCAGCGCTTTCCAGGTGCGGGCAAACGAGGATGATTTGATTCTTAAAAATGTCCAAGGCTTGCGTCTGGCTTATGATAATAGTGTTTTGCAGCTGCTCAAATGGGATGCCTCGGCAGTCATTACCGGAGTTGGATTTGATGATCCTGTAAGTGGGGCCGGTAATTCCGGGGTGTTGGGGGGTTCGCTTACTGTATATAATGCCATCAGCGCCGATGGTAATACCGGCTATCTTTCTCTGAACGCCGGCGATTCCGATTCCAGCTTTGCCTGTCCCCCCGATGAGTTTGTCGCTTTGGGAGAGGTTCGTTTTGCCTTGCGCGAGGGGAAAAGCGCTGCCGATTTAAGGGATGATAGTATCCGGATCATGCTCACGGGCGAATTGGCTGCTTTAAATCAAGCTTTTTCCGTGTTGATAAATGCTGCTCCAGAGCTTTCCTTTGCCTATGGCTCTCAAAAAGATGGTATAGCTCAGCCCGATTGGGATAATCTGGCCGAACCGGAAATAATCTGGATTTTGGCAGACCGGGTCAGTGTCAGTGGTATGATCAACAGCTATAACCCTCTGAACCCGACAAATGTCCGGCTTATGGAGGGTGGAATAGTTGTTTATGAACTGGATATTGACCCTACCGGCCTTTCGGGTTGGTCTTTGCTGGAGCAAAGCTTCTGTTTTGAAGACGTAGCGCCCGGTACATATGAGCTGCTTATCACCAAAGATGTTCATAGCAAATTTACTGTGCGGAATCTGGCCATCGGCGATGATGATGTAGATTTGACCCTGGATAGCCGCCCCGAGGTTCAGGCATTGAGGCTGCGCTGCGGTGATATTAATGACGACGGCCTGATCAATGACGCTGACCTGTCCATTTTATGGCGGTCAGGCAATTACAACAAAAAAGTCGGTGATGCAGATAACGACCGCTGCGATTTGAACGGCGATGGCTTGATCAATGATGCTGATTTGACTATACTTTGGCAGGCTTATAATTATAATAGGGGAGCTATTGTTATTGACTACTAAAGCGACTTCGCTGCAAGGGATTAGGGAGTAGAACGTTTTCTTGTTATTCTTTGCTGAAATCTACCCCAAAGGTGCTAATGATTGGGTTATAAAAAAGAAGCAGCTGCATTATTAAGCAAGGCAGAGGGTTCCTGATGTTTTTCCGGAACCCTCTGCCTTTTTTTGAGTCCATGATTATATTTTCTAGGATCCTATGTTTTTTATAAATAGCTTGAAACATTCATTAATATTGCTTATAATAATCAATATAAAATGATTAGGGGAGGATGTCATCTATGACGAATATCAGCGATTATTGTGCAAACAACCAGGATTATCTTCAACTAATGGAAAAATTTACCAAAAATTACATAGCTGTATACAACAAACGCAAGGTAGCCATGAGGAATGAAGTTAAAATTCTTATGAGCAGGAATTTTAACACCTGGTATTATTCCGATGCTCCTGCCTGCTATTTATCTCCGGCACGTTTTGTCAATTCGGATATCTATCATAAATTTGGTTCCGATGCCATGGTGTTCCCGGCATGTAAGCCGGTGTTCAAAAAAGATAAGCTGATGGATATTACCTATGATTTTCGTGTTTTTACCTTAGACGACCATCCGTTTATAGGCGACATGCATCTGTTTCTGGAGGCAACCCGGGAAATACTCCCCGGGTCGGAGCTGGGTGATGGCATTGATGGTATCATAAATAGTATCTATAGGAGTTACTCGGATCCTAAAAAGCAAGGGAGATTTACCTTTGATGATCCGCTCTATTTAGTTCTCCTTGGCGATATTTGTCTGCGCATGTCTTTGCTTACCCTTGAGGATGATGATGCTGAGGTATTACCTGATGAGGAAAACATCAAGGCCTTTTTTGATTTGCCGGGCAGGGATAGGCTGGAGCGTGTTATCACTATGCTGATTGAGCGGTTTGTGCAGTCTTTTGGTGAGGTAGGCTTGCCAAAAATGCAGCTTGATGCAGCAGATGTAGCGGCAGCTCTGGAAGAAGAGCAAAATATTGATTTTTTTATGGAAAATTTGTTTTATGACATGTATAATGACCTTGGTGACTTGATGGGCTCAGTGTTAGTTGATGATAGGGATCCTGAAACTTTTTTTGAGTCCATGGAACCTCTGGATTTGGCAAGGATGAAAGAAATGTTTGAAGCCAAAACTGTTTTAACCATCTGCAGTTCTCACTTTTTTACAGTTTTTGGTCAGTATCTCCAATTAATTCAACCGGAGCATGACAATAATTTTGAGTTCATGCAAACAGATGATGAGTTTTTGAAAATGTTGGATTCGAATGAGGATGATCAGAATGATCCGGGTAACAGAAGTCTTATAGAAGTTTTGCTTTATTATTTTCCGCCGGGAGGATACAGCTTAACTGCGCTTGGCGCTGCCCGGGCAGGTAAAGACTTATCTCAAACGGACGAGCAGCTCTATCCATTGGTACTTAAAGAGGAGTATCAAGTAGCCTTGAAAGATATACTCAAAGAGAATATCGGTGAAAATATGTCTGAAATTTTGACAGGGATGCTTGATGACTTCAAAGGAGGTGGTGGGCTATTCTCGGCGATTGCAGATATATTCTCCCGCGAAAGGCTGGATAAGAAGCCGTACAGGGGGCCGGATCCTTTAGAAGGGCTTAATCCTGATAACTTGCCTTTTTTTAATTATAAAAACGCGACATATATCTTTAAAGTCAAGCGCCGGACAATTACGCTTAAGGGTACGGATACCTTGGCTGATCTTTCTTTCTTGATCAAGTCGGAGTTTGATTTGGATGAAGAGCGTTTGTCTTCTTTCTATATGGGGGCGAAGTTTTTTGATAGTAAGCGGGAGATTACCTGTCCAAGGCTTTGCTTATTTGGTGGTGATGAGCCAACAGAGGCTGAAAATTATAAAATCCATCAGCTTAACTTGTACGAAAAGCAGAAATTCTTATACCTGCATGATTTTACCCGCGAGAACCGCTTCACTGTAACATTTGCAGGGATAAAAGAGTAATAACAGAGAAAAGCTTGATCGGATTATTAAGCAAGGCAGAGGGCGCCCCAAAATCTCCCGATTCATCAACGAAAATGCTGAGTTCCTTCATTCAAACACCGCCAAAAAAAATGGCGGGGTAACTCCCCGCCTTGGTGGGACCCGGGCCTTTCGGCCAGCCCCGACGATCAACTAAAGTCATCTTCTCGCAATTCTTTAGCCCAATCAGATAAACCATTGCGCATAATTAGTTCCGGCGGAACACCATTAATTTTTCCAACCTCACAAAAAGTAGCCCAATCTTCTTTAGTGATTGCAACCTCTACTTTAGTCATCAACTTATCAAAGTGAGGATTCCTAACAGCACGGGCAAAATCTTTTTCTGTCAGCTCTCGTATCACCCTAAACACTCCTCTCATAGAGTTTTTTCTCTGCTGTTGTTGCTCGGCGTGCTGAAAATAATCTGATTACTTCATCGCCGTTCCA
>Ga0082212_10008554_pt1 | contig 13350 bp, 14 predicted proteins | sample TergutNt197P3_FD_71548 | JGI IMG/M metagenome (GOLD analysis project Ga0082212, IMG submission 71548) | Neocapritermes taracua P3 segment gut microbial communities from Petit-Saut dam, French Guiana - Nt197 P3 | ecosystem: Host-associated > Arthropoda: Insects > Digestive system > Gut ... | reverse complement strand
TAACGGCTATAAATCACAGCTTTTATGTCTGTTCACCTCCTGACATCATACGGTATAACGTATCTTTGAGCTTCACGCTCATCTTTGATTTCGGATCGAAGCACATCTCAATAAATTGACGAATTTCTTCATTATCGCCGCCGATATTCGGACGCGCCGTAAATAATTTTCCCTCCGGCTTATCAGTTCGTCCACAAATATAATCCAGCGACACGTCAAAGTAATTCGCGTATTTTAATATGACTTCGTCCGAAATAATTTGTTGGTTATGCTCATATCTGTTGAGTGCCGCCTGAGCCACATCAAGAGCCTCTGCCAATTTTGCCTGCGTCATATTCACGCTCTTGCGAAGTTCGAGTAAACGGTTTGCTGTTGCTTCCATTTCAGATTCACTCCTCATCTTGAATTTCTATAATAATATTATAAACCATATTTAGATATTTGTCAAGTCTAAACAAGCAATTATCTTGTTAAATATTCGTGGTGTTTTTATTTGACAAATAAATAAATCTGTGATATAATAATTATGCGGACGCGGTTCGGGTCGAAAGACTTGACAGGCGTCCGTGAAATAATTTTATATGGAGGTCAGCGTTTTGAGAGTGAATGAAAAAACAGAAACAGAAGTCAGCGCAATCCCTGACGACGCTCTTGAAGCGTTGGCGCGATGTCTGCTCCCCGCGATACGCTCTTACTTCGAGAGCGACGAGGGTCAGCGTGAGTTCGACGAATGGAAGTCACGCGAGAGCAACAAAAATATACCCGACAGGAAAGCGGAGCCTGACGAAAAAGTCAAGCTCGCCGGGTAGGAGTACAGCGAGGGGCAGGAGTGATCCTGCCTCTTTGCCGTTCTCGTTTTCTTTTCCTGCCGGTCCCCTAACGAAACATTAGGGCATAAATCCTTGACGAAATTTTTGAGCCGATAGGTTCAAAATGCCGTTGGCAGACTGAACATACCATTTCACCAATGGCGTGAAATTTTATAGCGGCAGAGCCGCGCAGCCGACCACGCAACGCGGGGGCGATCAACGGGGTATGGGGCAGCGCCTCATCGAGCAAATGCGGCGTGGAGTCCATGCTGCACTGCTCGCCACACGTTGGAACATCGTAAATAAACGGCTCGATTGTTTTGCTAATGCGGTAGCATGAATAATAATTGTTCGCGTGACAGTGTGACGGTCAGTTATATATACCTCTTTACCGGCAGGAGAAGAAAAACGTAACAACTGATACGCCGGCGGGGGTATGTATAATCAACCGTCACACTGTCATGGCAACGTGTGGCGAGCAATGCAGACCGGTACACACTCTGCAATTTGCTCGATGAGGCGCTGCCCCATACCCCGTGATCGCCCCCACGTTGCGTGGTCGGCTACGCGGCTTCGCCGCTATTTTTGTTCAGGGATGAGGTTATATTATTCTACATTTCGATTTCGCAAAAACATAAGAATCTGATTTGGCAGGCAGAGGATTGGAATGCCATTTTTCAATTTCATTGAAAATTTTTGTCGCTCCACTTCCCGCTTGCCTACTTGTTAGGGCGAACCCTAATACCCCTCAATCAATCCAAAAATGGATTGATTGTTAAGCCAACAAGTTGGCTGCTGTGGGTCGTGTTGAACAACTATTTTATTACTTACCATACATTCCCACAGACAAGACAAATCCTAAACAGCTCTCGTTCTAAATGGTCTCCTACTTTTTCGATAGGGTCATCATAATTATTAGTTTCTTCATTTACTACTTCTACCACCGAATCAAGAAAAATAATACCTAAATTTTTCAAACTAAAAAATCCGAATAAATCTCTATGTTTTGCACTTGCGATTTCGTTGATTTCTCCACAAACAGTACATTGGCGGTCATTATGAAATTTTATATTTGAAATAAAGCGTTTTATTCCTTTTTCATCTAAATTAGTATTTGCTTTAAGCACTTCTTCAACCTTTTTTTCAAGAGTTTTCGCCTTTTTACTATATGTAAAAGGTGTGTAAGCTGTTTTTTTGCCGCAAGAACCGCAAAATGAATTTTCAACAGGATTTGTGGTATTACACCAAGGGCATATTATAAAAGCCGCGATTCTATCACCACATGAACCGCAGAATGGAGTTTTTGAATCCTTGCATTTTGGGCACGACATTAATATAAACCTCCTGCGTTTTTAATTTTTGATAAACATATATTATCAGAATTTAACAATATCTATCTTTTTTGAATGTACTTTTTTATGGTGATTATCACAAAGAGTAATAATATTGTCAACGCTTGCAGCCCCTTTATATTTTACATCAATTATATGATGTCCCTGCGGATTATCCGTACTACCACAAATTTGGCAAGCACGAAAATCTCTATCTTTGCCATCTTTTTGAGCTTTTATATGCTCACTACTTCTTTTTGCCATTGGAACGCCCCCCTTTACTTTCGAGTCTTTTAATATCATCGTGTCCTGAACTAATCATTTTACCGACATCTTGCCTACTACCCTGAGTTGAAATAGCGCGAGCAGTAGGTGCATGTTTGTTTTTAGATTTTGATATATCTGCTTGTATATTCGCAGCTTGAGTTTTTGTTAATCCATCTATAATGGTTACAAGCGATTGGTCTTTTTTCCCAGCCATTAATAATTTCCTCCTTAAAAAGTAGTTATTTTTATTTCGCCGTCATCACCTTCTACTGTCGTTTCTACACTATTTGTCCCATACGATATAGTTACAATATTTTCAATATCGACTCTGGGTGGGTAGCCAACTTCATCGAAAATTAAAGGTATAACATCAACCTCTCCATTTTTTCTTTGAACAGCTATCATTTTTTCAGTTACAGAAATTACTGTATCGCCTTTATTAAGGATTTTTATTTTAATTTTTGCCACTTCTTTCCCTCCTAACAAATCATATTTATATTATAAATATGATATTACCACAATCGACCAATTAAATCAATATTAATTTTGTAAATTTTGAAGCCCTTATTGCTACCTCATTCAACAAAAAACAAAAGCAAACGCCTCCCCGACAATAAAGAATCGGAAAAGCGTTCGCTTTTGCGCTATTCTAACTTTACTATAATCCCAAAACACTTGCCTATAAACAAGGTGTTCGGATTATATGACTTTGGTGACCCGTACGAGAATCGAACTCGTGTTACTGCCGTGAAAGGGCAGTGTCTTAGCCGCTTGACCAACGGGCCTTTTTTAAACGAACAAATTCGTTTGCGAACTTTGTTCGTTTCGTATGACGGAAAATTCTGGTAGCGGAAGTCGGATTTGAACCAACGACCTGTCGGGTATGAACCGAATGCTCTAGCCAACTGAGCTATTCCGCCATAAATCTTAACGATAAAATTATCATCACCTTTATATTTTATCATAATAAAAGACGTTTGTCAACTACTATTTTTTATTTTTTATAAATTAATATAAAATGCTGAAAACTAAACGAATTTACTTGTTTTATATTGCAAAATAAATTATTTCATGCTATAATCAAATCATAATTTATTTAAATTAGGAAAAGGTTTCATGTTTTATACAAACACAAAAAAAATGCTTGAACATGCAAAAAATAATAATTATGCAGTATGCGCGTTTAACGCCGAAAATCTCGAGATGGTCCAGGCAATAGTCCGGGGCGCGGAGGAAATGAACGCCCCAGTTATAATTCAGACTACCCCCTCAACCGTAAAATATACAGACTGCGCTTATTTTCACGCCATTACGAATACAGCCGTCAAAGATTCGCGGATTCCTGCGGCTCTGCACTTAGACCACGGCAACAGTTTTGAGTTAGTCTGCAAAGCAATAGAATCCGGTTACAGCTCGGTTATGATTGACGCAAGCCACGAATCTTTTGACGAAAACATAAATATCACCCGAAAAGTAGTCGAATTCGCTCAACGCGTTAATGTCCCCGTCGAAGCCGAACTCGGTCAGGTCGGCGGAAAAGAGGAAGAAGACGATTTAGATGCGGACAACGTTTATACAAATCCAAACGACGCCGTTGAATTTGTCAGGCAAACCGGCGTCGATTCTCTCGCGGTCGCAATCGGCACGGCTCACGGGATATATAAAACTATGCCCAAATTAGATTTAGACAGGCTTTCAGAAATCAAAAAAGTTATTGATATACCATTAGTTCTGCACGGCGCGACGGGATTATCCGACGATATAATAAAAGAGTGCGTAAAACGCGGGATAAACAAAATAAACTTCGCGACTGAGTTAAGATTAACATACACAAACGCAGTGCGCGAGAAATTAAACTCTGATAAAAATATAATCGACGTGAAGATATACAGCGGATACGCGAGAGATTGCGTCAAAGAGCTTGTGAAAGAAAAGATTAAGTTGTCGGGTTCTGCGGGGAGGATTTGAATAGCGTGAATAAAATCAAAAGAATAATTTTTTTATTGATTATCTCGTTTGTTATGACGTTTATATTTATTTTTATTGTCTCGGACATTCCGTTGGTTACAAGATATTATGCCGAGATATACTATAATTATGAACCGACCGAGGGCGAAGGCGGCGCGCCCTTAGTTGAAACAAACAATAATTTTAACAATTTTACGCCTGAACAGGAAGAAAACCAAAAAATCCGGAGAATATACGATAATTTTCTCGCCTCGATAGACGAGGATAAATATTTTGCCGGTTCATATTGGGACGGTATTCCGTTTGTATACGACGAAAACGGCGAGCGTGTAACCGATGAAAAAGGAAAGCCGCTTAAAAGATATGACAGGGATTTGTATATATTAGTCACGGATTTAAAAATTGTCCCAAGTTATCTCAGAACCGCAAGCCCGAAACTGCATTTTCTCGAAGTCAGGTATTCGTGCAGTCAATTACTTGGTTTTATAAATAGTATCGAAGATAAATTTATTCCCGAAGGAGATATAAATATCGACGAACTGCAAATTTATGTAATTAATATGGACACGATAAACAACAGGATTGAAATAACCGCTTCTTCTGATTTCGACATATCGGAAATGCCAGATGAAATACCTGTGGACGCTTATATCATAGAATATTCCGACGTTCCGGTATTCGGCGAAACAGTGGAGATTTATAATACTGAGAGGAGTGAGTAAAAATTGCCTAACTACATACTCGGCATAGATATTGGCACGTCGGCGTGCAAATGCGCCGTTTTCGACAAATCCGGCAATGTGATTGCTTCCGAAACCGGAGCGTATAACGTATATTACCCGCAGGACGGATATGTTGAGCAGAAACCCGCCGAATGGTGGACTGCCGTATGCAAATCTATAAAAAATATCTTATCGCAGGGAAAAATAAAACCCGGGGATATAAAATCCGTAGGCATAGACGGTCAGAGCTGGTCCGCCATTTTGATTGATAAAAACGGCGGAATATTGTTTGACAATCCGATATGGATGGACACGAGAGCCGCGCAGATATGCGAAGAAATCAAAAATTCTGTCGGCGAAAAATACATCGTTGATTTGTGCGGCAACCCCGTCACGCCTAATTATACAGCCCCCAAAATAATATGGTTCAAACGCAATTATCCCGAAGTTTTCAAAAAAACTTATAAAGTTTTGCAGTCAAACAGTTACATAGCGTATAAACTCACAGGAATATTATCGCAGGATTTATCGCAGTGCTACGGCTTATGCTTTTATGACATGCGTAAAAAAACATGGGATAAAGACACGGCGAAAACACTTGATATAAATATAGATTTAATGCCGGATATATATAACTGCCATGATATAATCGGCGCAGTAACGGAAGAAGCGGCGGCTCTGACGGACCTGCTTGCGGGAACGCCCGTAGTTGCCGGAGGCGTCGATTCAGCAACGGGAACTCTGGGCGCGGCGGTTACCGAAAAAAGCGAAACTCAGGAACAGGGCGGTCAATCCGGCGGAATGAGCATTTGCTTAGACGAATATAAGCCGCACGAAAAATTAATAATGTGCAATCATGTAGTCCCCGGAAAATATTTATTGCAGGGGGGAACTATAGGCGGCGGCGCGTCTTTTAAATGGCTCAAAGAAAATTTCTTCCCCGGGTTAAGCTTCGCCGAAATGGACGGGCTTGCAGAATCTGTCCCCGCAGGTTCGGACGGAGTAATCTTTCTGCCGTATATGGCGGGGGAGCGCAGCCCGTTATGGAACCCGAAAGCCAAAGGCGTGTTTTACGGCTTTGATTTCGCGAAAAACAAAGGTCATTTTATACGCGCAGTCATGGAAGGCGTGGCGTATTCGCTTTTGCATAATCTTGAAACGGCAGAAGAAACCGGCAGTATAGCCGGTACTTTATATTCAAACGGAGGCGCGGCAAATTCTGATATATGGATGCAAATCAAATCCGATGTTACAAATAAACCGATAGCTGTCCCGTCACTGAGCGGAGCTCAGTACAGCGATATTTCGACTACTCTCGGTGCGGCAATACTCGCGGGGGTTGCCGCGGGGATATATTCCGGCTTTAAAGACGCTGTAAAAAACACCGTGAAAATAAAGAAAACTTTTGAGCCCAACGCTGAAAATCTTGAGGTTTACAGGAAAAGATACGTGACATATCTTGAGATTTACAGGAATCTGAAAGAGACGATGGGTAAATAATAAATTTTAATTATTTAGGAAAGGCGGTTAATAACATGAAAACCAAAAAATTATTATGCGTTGTTCTTACGGCTTTTATAATTTCGCTTATTTTACTGGCGGCGTGCTCGCCGGAAAAACAGGAATCCGGGGATACGAATATTCCCGCGAACAATGACGGCGACGCCGAATCAAACGCACAAAGCCCGAATGACGCGGACGGCGCGGCGGCAGACGCTGAAGAAAAATACGAATTCACGGGGCATGACTTCAAAGGATACGCAATGCGCGTATTAATCCCGGACCACGACTCTTGGGCTATGTCTACTATTACGTCCGAGGAAGAAGACGGCGACCCGCTGAACGACGCGATTTTCAGGAGAAACTCATTAATTCAGGAAAAACTTAACGTGACAATTCAGGAAATATGCGTTACCGGGCCGGAAAGCAGGGCTAAAAAAGCCATTCAGTCAAACAGCGACGATTACGACGTTATATTTACGGACTGCGCTCAGGCAGGCTCTATCGCAAGCCAGGGATTTTATTTAAATTTATACGACGTTCCCGGGCTTAATTTAGAAAAATCTTACTGGAATCAGGGGGCGAATAATTCTGCCGAACTTTTAGGCAAGCTTTATTTCACGACTTCGGACGCGAATATTATAACAAACGACGGCATCTGGGTTCTTTATTTTAACAAAAAAATACATCAGGATTTAGGGCTTGACAGTCCGTATCAGTTAGTGCGCACGGGAAAATGGACGATAGACGCGCTTTACGATATGGCGAAAGCTTCGGCTATAGACGTTGACGGCGACGGAAAGTGGACTGCCGCCGATTTATGGGGAATATCAACGCACGGTTTAGGTTTTCTCGCGTTCTTAGAATGTCAGGACGAGAAACTGATTAAATTAAACGAAGAGGGCGAGCCGTATCTTATAAACCCGAGCGCAAGGTTTGTAAACGCGTTTGTCAAGGCTCACCAGATTATGAATAAAGACAACGGGTTATGGCTTCACGGCGAGGGTTCTTTCGTCGGCAAAAATTCAGATATAGACCATCAGAGAAAAACTTTCATGGCTGATATGTCCATGTTCTGTTCAGAGGTTCTCGGACACGCCAGGGCTTTCAGGGAAATGACGGCCGATTTCGGACTGCTCCCGCACCCGAAGTTCGACGAATACCAGAATAATTATTACACGTTCATGATTGACACAATCCCCGCGTTCGGTATTCCCATCACCGTTCCGGAACCCGAAAAATCCGGGGTGTTCATGGATGCTTTCACGGCGGTTTCAGCCGAAACGATTATCCCGGCGTATTATAAAATATCGCTCGAGGGCAAATTCACAAGGGACGAGGATTCAATCGAAATGCTCGATATTATACGCGACGGACGCGTTTTCGACCTTGCAGTTTTATATAACTGGAGCAATTTCTACAACGCGGTTATAACCTACGGCACGGGCAAAGAGGGCACAAACCCGACTACGATTTTTGATAAAAACAGGGGCAAAGTCGAAGCGGCGATAGCAAAAACCGTTGACGCTTTCAGAAATTTTGATTAAATAAAACGTATGGGGCGGAATCTATTTCCGCCCCATAATTTTTTATAAGATTTATAATTCTTTTATTTTTTCGTTAGCCATTTATATTTTTTATGACAGTAATAAAAGTCCCCGGAAGGATATTTTATAACCGTTCATAATTAAACGAGTTTCATTCGTTTGAGTTTGTATGTTTTTTACAAAATTACTCGCGGATAATTTAATTTAAAGGAAGTTGTTGTTTATACGAATTTATTAATTATCCGATTGTTTTTATTATCATTTTATTTTCGCCGCTAATTTAGAAAAAATTGCATGATGATAGAAGAAGAATTACAATTATTATTATAATTATCCACCACCAGCTGTTATTATCGTCAACGCAACCGTTATCAAACCTATTAAAACAACCCATAAATTTAATACCTCCCTTCTGTTAATATATTATGTAAAAACAAAAGGGAGTGTTACTTGTGAAACGGACAAAATCCGTTTATTTTATATCAGTTTAGCCTCTTCTTCTATCGCTTCGTCGAGCCGTATGACTTCATTGTGCAATTCTCCCGAAGCGGCAGAATTTTCTTCGGCTATTGCCGCGTTAGCCTGCGTGGATTGCTCTATCTGGCTCACGGCTGAATTTATCTGCTTTATTCCCGACGCCTGTTCCTCGCTTGCCGCGCTTACTTCTTTTATCAGCTTTTCCAGTTTTCCCATTTGCCCGCTGAGTTCGCCCGCCAGATTAGCCACTTCCACGGCGTCCGTATTGACTGCGTTTGTGAGCGTTATATTTTTTTCTATTATTTCAGTAGTGTCAGTGACGGAACTCGCGCTTTTCTGCGCAAGTGTGCGCACCTCCTGCGCGACTACCGCAAAGCTCCTGCCCGCGTCCCCTCCCGCTCTTGCCGCCTCGACCGTCGCGTTTATCGCTAATAAATTCGTCTGGAACGCTATATCGTCTATCGTCTTGATTATTTTGCCGACCTTTTGGCTCGATTCTATAAGCTCGTTCATACTGTTCATCATATTCGCCATATGCTTTCCGGCTTCATTTGTGAGTTCTGCGGAGCTTGCCGCAATTTGCGAGGCGACCCTTGTATTTTCGGCGTTCTGCGCAACCATTGATTCCGTTTCGTTCATAGTTGCGGACGTTTCCTCTATTGCCGCCGCCTGTTCCGACGAGCCCGCGGCAAGATTATTCGAGGCGTCGTTTATTTGGTCCGCCGTGCTTCTCACAGATTTTGATATATCCACCAGTTTGTCTATGGTCGTTTTCAGTTCTTTTGTTACGCTGCGCGTGATTATTACGGCAAAGAGAACTCCCGCTCCTATAGTAAGCACGGATACTATGAGAGACATTGTGTTCATAACGCTTACCATTGATTCGGAGCTGCTGATTCTGTCGTACATATTAGAAGCTATCGCTTCGAGTATTCCGGACACTAACTTATAGTTTTCGGCAGCCTCGGATTTTGTTAAATCCGCAAGACGCGCGTGATTGTCTACTTCGTCTATAAAAATATCAATCAATGGAATATATTTTGAGAGGGCTTCTTTTGCGCTCTCGCTTAAATCAATGTCTTTTTGCTGCGAGCTGTCAGATATATATTTATCAAGAGATACTACTATGGCATGGGCGGCTTCTACTGCCTGCGGCACTCCGTTCATATCAAAAAAGTCAATCATGCGGACAAACGAACGGCGCATCGTTCCGATGTCAAGCGCGAGAGAAGTCCCGTGCTCAAGACGGTTTCTTCTCCGGTGCATAGCTTCCGCGTCTCTTCCGGCGTTAATATCGTTTTCAATATTTTCAAGCTGACCTTCATATAATTCTATGGCCTTTGCGTATGCTTCCGCTCCCAATGAGGCAAACTGCCCTCTCATGTATTCCAGCGACTCTTGAGATGTTTTCAATTTATTTATATCGTCTGTCCATTTGACGAGCGAATCCGCGATTTCTGCAAGTTCGTCTTTATACTCCGAAAACAAAGCGTTACTTGAAGCGACGCCGGAAAGTTTTTTCAAATCTTCTTTCACATGGGCATATTCGTCTTCAATATATTTATAATCGCCGGCATTATAAGTAGTGCCGTATAAGGCGTTCGCTCCTATACGCATATTACCGTAATAGTCGGAAAAATCATTTATTTGCTCATTAAAATTCGCATATTCTTCTATTGCTTTCAGATTATCGCTTGAAATGCTGTTTGCTATACGCATTATAAAAGCGAGTGTCATGGTACAGACAATAATCGCCGCGAACCCGATTATAATTTTTGTGCCTATCTTTAAACTTTTAAACCAACCCATGATAAAATCCTCTTAATCATACAAAAAATTTACAAAATCTTTACTCGGAACTTACATAAAGCTTATTGTAACAGAAATTTATTAATTTATTTTTAAGAATTTATAAACGTTCATAAATTGTCAATATATGGTTTTGTCAATCGTCAAAATCTAAATACAGCTTATCGAGCCCGCTCAGATATTCCGCGTCTGAGATATTAACGGACTTTATGTTTCTGTATGACCCGCAGTTCTTGCACTCTATATGGACGGCGTTGCCCATAATAACTATTTTGCCGTCTAAATTCCCGCATTTGCAGAAAATCTTTTGTTCGTCGTATAATTTTGAAATATTGTCAAGCACCTGCGAAACAATCTGATACGAATGTATTTTTAAACGAATATCGGAACTGTCGGCATTGTCCGGAATTTCGACTGAATCCTGTGAATCCGGCTTGAAATCTTTATTTTTATATAAAACAAACCCCGGATTTTCCTGCTCCTGCCCCGAATCGAAATCGTCAAATCCGTCGTCGTCAAAATAATAGTCGTCGTCATAATCGTCGTCAAAATATAAATCGTCGTCCATGTCGTCCATTTCACCGTCGTATTCTTCTTCGTAAGCGGCAAAAGTTTTCATGAGTTCTTCTTCGTTCTGTTTCAAAGCTTCGTAAACCCTGTTTCCCTTGCCTATAAAGCATATATTTATAGCCGTAAACTTGCACGAAAACGAAAAAAGCTCTTTTTTAAAAAACGCTCCCGACGACAGCGTGAAAGAGTGCGAATTCGGGCACAGTATGCACGGCACGGTAATCCTGTACTTGTTATTTTTCATTATCTGCACAATAAGCTCGCTGCCTAAGCATACGCATTTTATTTTAATAATATTGCCGTTCATCGAGAATATATTAATATTGTTTAAAATAGACATGCCGCAGAACGGGCAATGATAGCCTATTGTCGTGTCCCTGTCTTTTATCATGATTTTTTCCTCTCGTAATAATATAAATATTCCTGCGCGATTCCCGCGTACTCGCCGAAATGCTCATACGGCGAGAAATGAGGTTCGGGATAATATTTTTCAAGAACCCTTTTTATCCATACATCAATGGGAAAAGCGTCGAGTTTATTATAAGCAAATAATAAAACGCACGCCGCAATTTTCGCCCCCACGCCTTTTATCTGCTGCAAATATTCAGACCCCTGGTCTATCGTCATTTCATATACATAGTCTAAATCTATATTTCCCGAGGCAACTTCTTTTGACGCGCCGAGAATATATTTTGCCCTGAACCCTGACTTCAAGACTTCCAAATCTTCAAGCTGCAAACCCGCGATTTTTTCAACGCTTGGAAACGCGTAATATTTATTATTAATTTTTTCGCCGAAATTTTCGCATAGCCTTTCGATTGTCTTTTTAATTCTCGGTATATTATTATTTGCGCTGATTATAAAAGAGATTAAACACTCGAACGGGTCTTGTTTTATAATTCTTATACCGGGACAAAAATCCGACGCTTTCTTTAGAATTTCGTCTTGTCTTAAAGTTTCAAATATTGTTTTATAATCCCTGTCGATGTCAAAAAAATTTCTCCAGATATTATTAAAATCTTCGGGGCTTGTTTCAAAATATACTTTGTTTTCTTCTGCATTCTGATAAATCCGCAGATATTTCCCGAACGCCACGCCCTCAAAACTGCTCTTATCGTTTTTGTCTGTTCTGTTAAACCTAAAGCACTGACCGCAGTCAAAAATATCGGACAGATTAAAATTTTCTAAGTTCTCTATAACTATTTTATTTTCAGATTCATAAATTTTCATACTCATATTAAATTAATCCTTGACTATTTTGATTTTTTATTTTAAAATTAAACTATAAATATTATTATATAGGGGAAATATTTTTATGTTCGAAAAAATATACACGATACCGGTAAACGAAGCCTTTGATTTATATTCAGGATGTCCAATCTGCTCGCTCTATAAAAAACTTGAGGACAACGAGCTTGATATAATACTCGGCGCGGCAATGATGGAGCCCGACATAAGAATCCAGACAAACGAAAAAGGTTTCTGCGGCAAGCATTTTGATATTATGTTTAACATGAAAAACAGGCTCGGGCTTGCGCTTATGCTCGAAAGTCATTTATCAGAAAACATAGTCAGGACAATAAACGGAGGCTTGTTTAATTTCTCCGGCAAGAACAAAAAACTTGAGAAACAGAAAAACAGTTGTTACGTCTGCTGGAGAATAGAACAGTCACTGACAAAAATGCTCGAAACGACCGCGCTTTTATGGCAGCGCGAAAAAGAGTTCAAAGAGAAACTGTTAAAACAGCCGTATTTCTGCATGAGCCATTATTCTTCCCTGCTTTACGCGGGAGAATACACCCTGCCGAAAAAATCATATCAGGAATATGCTTCTGATTGCAAAACCGTCATGACGGGATACGCCGAGAAATTATCGCAGGACGTTTCATGGTTCGTGAAAAAATTCGATTACAGATACGAAAACGAACCGTGGGGCGATTCAAAAGACGCTGTCGAACGGGCAATCAAATTTTTGTCAGAATATAAAGATTTAGATGCGCTGAGAAAATAAAATCCTTTCACACAATTCAAGCAGCTTTTCCTCGCCCTCGCCCCGTATCAGAAAATCTACAAACGGATAAAGCGCGTAAAATTCCTGCTCATCGAAAAAACTAACTTCCGGTCCCCCGAATACAATATATATATCCGGTAAAAGCTTTTTTAAATCCCCCGCGAATTTCAGCATTTTTTCGATATTCCAGATATAACACGAAAACCCCGCGAGCTTTTTATCTTTTGCGTTTTCGTAAAGCTTATAAAAAATCTCGTCGTCCCTCTCGTTTATATTGCACTCCAAAACAGAGCAAATATTATTGCTCGGACGTGAGTTTATATATGATTCAAGAGTCAG
>Ga0082212_10008553_pt1 | contig 13351 bp, 9 predicted proteins | sample TergutNt197P3_FD_71548 | JGI IMG/M metagenome (GOLD analysis project Ga0082212, IMG submission 71548) | Neocapritermes taracua P3 segment gut microbial communities from Petit-Saut dam, French Guiana - Nt197 P3 | ecosystem: Host-associated > Arthropoda: Insects > Digestive system > Gut ... | reverse complement strand
GTTTGCCGCGTGGGTGGCAACATTTTCGTTCATGTCTCCGATCATGCTTTTTTTACTTATATACAGACGTATCCGGAACAGCCGGCACATAGTTTGAGTTTGTAAATCCATCCTGTTCCGCAATCTTCTTAACCAATCTGTTTATTTCACTCTTCGGCTCATACAGCGCGTCTACATCCTTCGTCATATCCCGCGCCGAATGTACGAGGCACATGGCAGCTCCGCCGGTCAACAGTATTTCGCCGCTCATGCTGAGTTCCTTCAGTTCCTCGCCAAGCCGCCTCAATCCGTTCATTATTTTGTCTCTTGTCAGCTAAGATCGCATGTTATCGTTACCCGTTTATATTATTAGCTATGGTCTTACAGCCCCGCTGCTTCCAGCGTTGCTTCTTCGCGCAGGATGTTCAGTGCACCGTCCTCGGCGAGTTTCCCGTTTTGCAGAAGCAGCACACGAGAACAAACCTTTTCCGCGAATGCCAAATCATGCGTCGCGATTATCTTGCCTTGCGGCAGCTCCGAGATCACTGCCGCAAGGTTTCTCTTTGCTCTCGGATCCAGGTATGCAGTCGGCTCGTCAAACAAAAGGTACTCCGGCTTCATGGACAGCACGGTCGCGATAGCCGCGAGTCTCTTCTCGCCTCCTGAAAGCTTCAGTGGCGAGCGTTCCGCAAGGTGATCTATTCCGAGTTGCGACAGCGCGGTATGTACGCGCCGGTTTGCCTCAGCCTCGTCGCATCCAAAGCTCCGCGGCCCGAACGCGACGTCCTCGTATATACTCGGCATGAAGAGCTGGTCATCGGGGTTTTGGAACACAACGCCTATCCTCGAACGTACCTCTCGCAGCGTGTCTTTGCTCGTACGCGCGCTGATAATCACACTCTGTGCGTCCGCGCTATCAGCGCTCGCGTCGCTTAACCTTATCACGCCTGTTTTCGGCAGCAACACGCCGACGAGCGCAAGCAGAAGCGTCGTCTTTCCCGCCCCGTTAGCGCCGATCAGCGCGACGCTTTCTCCCGGCGTAATGGAAAAGCTCACGCTCTCGATCGCGCGGGTGCCGTCCGCGTATTCAACTGTCAAGTCGCTGATTGTGAGCATAAGCACCTCAAACGCAAGGCCGCGTAAAGCGTCGTATGCGACGCTCTACAACCTGTTTCGGATTGCGCAAAGCGTCGTATGCGACGCTTTGCAACCGTTGTTGGACCGCTCAAAGCGCCGCATACAACGCTCCCCGAGATATCACGAGATATCATATAAATGAAACATGCGCAGGAGTATTGATAGAACGCATACCGCGATCAGTGTTACTATGTCTGGCAGCGCGAGCCGCTTACGGGACGGCGGCGCAGACTTCAGCGAGTAGCCCCTGCAGCACATCGCGGTGTGGACTCGCTCCGCTCTGTCGAACCCGCGAAGCAGAAGATGACCGGTAAACGAACCCATGTGCTTCACCGAAAGCGCCTTCTTTGTTCCGGAGCGAAGCCTGTACGCTGTCTGCATCGAATGTACTTCTTCCGGAAGAACGCCTATATACCGGTATGTCATCTCAAAAATCATAACAAAAAACGACGGTACACGGAGCCGCCGGAGCTGTGCCGTCAGTTCGGTAAAGGGCGTCGTCGCCACAAGCAGAAGCGCAGCCATTACGCAAAGGTACATCTTCAGGAGTATTGTCGCCAGTGAAACCACGCCATAGCTGACTGCGACGCCGCTCAACGAAAACGCCGCCGCCCTGTCCAGAATGGCATTTGATATCCCTGCGAACAGGCAGAACGGCAACGCGATCAGCAAGCGCCGCAGCAGTATTTTGTACGGAGATTCCGAGAGCGCCATAAAGACGAACGGGTATACTAGATACGGCGCGAGGCGCAGGCACTCATAACGCCCGAACGACGCCACCGCTACGATAAACACAAGCGACGACGCCAGTTTCGTAAGCGGGTGCAGGCGATGGATAACCGTCCGCTTTGCAGCGAGAGTATCCATTGCGCGGAGTTCACGGACGCGCGAACCGACGTCAGGCATCGGCGCCTACCTCCGCTCTTTTTCTTTTCTTCAAAAACGAAATCAGCAGCGCGGCGCCGCCCGCGACCGCAAAGGAAGCCGCGGCGCCTATAATACCGGAAAAGGACGTTCCCGCGGGGTTTTCCGGGTTGGATGCAAAAGAGTAATCGGGAAGTATTGCTGTTGCATCCTGTATTTCGGCTGCAGCGTTATGTATGCTGCTATCGGCAACGATCGCGGATGTCGCTCCCGTTTCTGCCCCAGTTTCTGCTCCGGTTTCTGTCCCCGTTTCTGTACCGGCTTCTGCTCCGGTTTCCGCGGTATTGTTTATGCTTCCGCCGTTCTTTATAGCGCTGTCCGCTTCTTCCCCGGTGGTTGCCGATGCAACATTTTTCGAGGTCGTCTTCCCTATCGCCCACTCCAGGCCGTCCGGGTTTGCCGAAGCAAAAAGCGAAAGCGCTCCGCCCACCACAACAGTCAGGACAACGAGCGCGATCAGTGTTTTCTTTACAGTAACGCCGCCGGACTTTTTCTCAGGTTTACAGCCAGCGGCAGATCCCGATACAGATTCCGTGACAGGCCCCGTTACAGACCCCGTTACAGACGCCGTTACAGACCCCGTTACAGACCCCGATGCAGGTCTTAACGCAGGCTCTGATATCACTCCAATCGCGCTCCCCGATACTGCGGACGTGATTATCTCAGGCCGCATCCTATGGACAAAGCATAGTATTGCCGCCGTAACGACGCCCTCTACAAAACCGATGGCAATATGGATCGGCAGCATTAGCGCCGCGAACGTGCCAAACGGAAGCTGCGTTATCCCGGACATGAACGTCTGCAGAACTACGCAGAACGCACCGAGTTCAAGAGCTATGATTGCCGATATCACCGAAGCAGCGGAAAGATGTTTATAAGAAGCGTTTCGATGTATAACTATACTTCTTTCAACGTACTGTTCCCGGTTTCCCTGAGCTATTAACTCCTGCCCAAGAGTGTTCTTTACAAGCGGTTTAAAAATCAGCGGGTAGACAAGAAGGCATGGTATTACGCCGAGATTGAAGATATTGCAGCCGAGCGCCAGCAACCCTCCATCGGCGAAAAAAAGACACTGTATGATAAGTACGGCTGCGATTGACAGGAACGCCGGAACGCCTCCAAGCAATCCGGCGAGCAGGACGCCGCCGCCAATATGCCCGGACGACCCCGTTCCGGGTATAGTAAAGTTGATCATCTGCGCTGCAAAGACCAACGCCCCTGCGACGCCTATGATCGGTACTTTTTTTTCGCTGAGCTCATCTTTCCTAACTCTTGCGACCGATATGCCGATCGCGGCGACGCTGATCGCATCCGCCGCAAGTCCGACCGCAGGAGAGAGCAGGGCGTCCGCCATGTGCATGCTGGTATCGTATCCTTCAGTTTTTTGTAATCCAAGTGGTCTGCAAAAGCTAATGAATCCAATCTGCTTTGCAAAGCGACGTAAACGACGCACGTTGAACGTACTCACGAAAAGCATCTGCTAAGGTTAACATGAAAAGACTCACAGTAGTATTGCGCTAATACGCTCATTGATTATACACGAATAGCCGGGAATTGCAAGTTATCCGGGGAAAAGTTACTGTGTTACAGAGGGGTATCCGGGAGATGCTTTTTTGAGGCTTCTACAAATGTTCCGGGGTATATGAGCAGTGGCTTCCGCCTCCTGCTTCGCAACCAGCCTCATAAAAGGCAGTCTCCCGGACACCCCTCTGATGTGTAACCTATAATAAGGCGCCAGCAACAGCAAGTAACAGTTAATATTGCTATTCATTATCCGGTCTGCTAAACTGGTTACAGTTCCACGTAGATTGGGAGGTTGGTTATGTTTGACACTACTGATGAGTTATTAGCACAAATCCGTTTGGGTGAGGATTCGTCGCTTGAGTTAAAGGATCTACGCTATAGAGGGGACAAAGTCAACGAGCCCCATAGCAACAGTATTGCCGACGAACTGGCTGCTGTGGCAAACACCGCCAATGGAGTGCTTGTCCTTGGAGTTGACGATAAAACCAGATCAATAACCGGAATACCTGCGGATAAACTTGATATCGTCGAAATGTGGATCAGAAATATATGTAACGGGCTAATCAAGCCGCAACTGTTTTTCAGGCTACGAAAGCTGGTTGTGAGCACAGAAGACGGGTCAGAGAAGAACATTATCCGAATCGACGTTCCTAAAAGTTTGTTTGTTCACCAGAGCCCGGGTGGTTATTATGAGCGCATCGGCTCGGAGAAGCGCCAGATGGCGCCCGACAGGCTAGCGCGCCTGTTTCAGCAACGCAGCCAGGCGAGGATGATTTACTTTGACGAGCAAGCGGTGACTAATGCGCCTGTTGGCGCGCTGGACAGAAGCCTATGGGAAAGATTCAAGACATTCAACTCACCAAATGATGACGACGAATTTCTGCGAAAACTCAGGTTTCTGACCGACGATGAGGACGGCAACCCGTATCCGACAGTGAGCGGGGTGCTTATGGCATGCAAGAAACCTCACGAGTTTCTTCCAGGGGCCTTTATACAGGCTGTGGCCTACCGCGGAGATAAACGTAACGCGGCTGACCAATTGGATGCCCAGGATATAACCGGGCCACTTGACAAACAGATAACGGACGCCTGCGCGTTCGTGAAAAAGAACATGCGTGTTTATGCAGTCAAGGAACCCGCACGCAGGGACATACCGCAATACTCGATGCAGGCGGTGTTTGAAGCGATTGTGAATGCGGCTGCGCACCGTGATTATTCGATTTCGTCATCAAAGATTCGTCTCCATGTGTTTTCGGAACGGATCGAACTGTTTTCGCCCGGAACAATACCGAACACTTTGACGATAGATTCGATGGCGCTTCGCCAAACCACGCGTAATGAGTTGCTTGCAAGCATGTTATCGCGTTGCCCGGTAATGTCACTGGTCAACGAGACAATGAGGCATTATTATATGGAGAGGCGGGGCGAGGGGGTGCCGATTATTTTAGCGGAAAGCGAGAAGATATCAGGAAGACTCCCCGAATACCGGCTATTGGACGATTCCGAATTACTACTGACGATATACGCAGCCGCCATGCCTGAAAAGAGAGACGTGTAGAGCTGGATATACTCGCCGGAGATAGCGTTCCGGTTAAATCCCGCTCCAAATAAGAAATCCGGCCGGCGGTTCGTACTCGTCCCGTCGTCCGGATTTCTTGCGGTTATACGCTTTCGGGTTAGGAGGTTTTCGTGTAACAGGGTTGAAACCACCCCAGTCTTTGCGTTTGGCCGTATGGAATTCTTTTTGCTTCCGCTTGGATTGCTTCTCAAGCGGAGTGAACCTGAGTTTCATGTTTCGATCATTCCTTTCATGTTTGTGTCTGTTCCGGCGCGCTCGACAACCGCCGGTATATCGATGTATACCTCATTGCGCCGTTTATACGCTCTGATTTCATCAGGTCGATTTTATAAACGGTCTCGCCGAACGGCTCGACACGCTTCGGAACCGCTTTCGTCAATACTCTTCGCCCAAGCGTGATGTGCGGGCTGAACTTCCTGCGGTCGAGCTCGAACCCGGCTGCGCGTAATTTCCCCGTCAGTTCACTCTGCAAATCGAGTAACGGCTTTACCTCCCGCATTCCCGCAAACCACAGCGCTTCGCCGTCGCCTCGCCCGAACCGTCCGACATGCTCAATCATCGCGTCGAACGGTTCAAAGTTTACTGTGTCCATAACTGCTCTTACAACCGTGAGTTCCCCGGGGTTGCATTCGCCGAGAAACGCAAGCGTCAGGTGCAGGTTTTCCGGCGACGTGAAGTTGCCATGTTCGGAGCTTGCGTGAAGCTCATCGCGTAAATCCAGTAATGCGGACTTTGTATCTTCATTGAAGTTAACGGCAATAAATAAACGCACTTTCAGCAAAGCTCCATTGGTGGTACAATGATTTCTACGAGATCATCATACCACATTCTTCAGTGTTCGGCTATATGTTCCGATAAAATGACACAAAAAGTCCATTCATTTTCATGGACGATTTGTGTTTGCAGAAATCAGAAAGGATTTTTATATGAAGATTCAGTCACTCGGCGGGACCTGGAAGCTCGACATAACCGGAGGGCCGTTGTCCGGTGTGTCAGTACCCGTGCAGACGCCGGGCTCTGTCTACAGCGCGCTGCTTGAACAGGGCAGGATCGCGGACCCGTATTACAGGACTAATGAGCTGGACGCTTTATCTATAATGAGCGGCAGCTTCACGTTCTCGCGCTCATTTGATATGGAGCTTTTCACTGCTGACGCTGCGGCTACGGCTGCGGCTAACGCTACGGCTACGGCTGCTGCTGCTGCTGCGCCTCAGGAAGACGCGGGCGAGTATACGCAAAGCGATCATCCGCTCAGCGGGCATGCAAGAAACGGCGAGCATGCAAGAAACGGCGAGCATCCGCTCAGCGAGCATCCGTTCAATGAATACGTACGAAACGGCGGAGAGGTTATCCTCAGCTGTGAAGGTCTGGACACACTGTGTGACGTGCACCTCAACGGTCAGTTACTGGGCAGAACCGATAACATGCACAGGATATGGGAATTTGATGTTTCCGGCGTTGTCAAACCCGTGGGTAACGAGTTGAAGATGCTGTTCTCTTCGCCGACAGAGTACATCGCGGAATGTGACCGCAAGGTCCGCTTGACTGCATCCGACGACAGCATGCGCGGATTCCCGCACCTCCGCAAGGCGCACTGTATGTTCGGCTGGGACTGGGGTCCCCGTCTTCCCGACGCGGGAATATGGCGCGATATATCATTACTGTGTGTTGACAAAGGCAGGATATCGAGCGTCTGCGTAACACAGGAGCATCGCGCAGCAGAAAGCCCTGGCGGCGCAGAGGTTGAACTTGGTTTCAAAATCGATTTGCCGGAAGGTTGTACGGGAGATATCGCTGTCACCGTATCGTCGCCCGGCGGTAAGCAATATCATTCGGACGGCTCCCCTATCGTCGTCGACGCGCCTGAGCTATGGTGGCCAAACGGGTTTGGCGGGCAGCCGCTGTATACAGTGCGCGTTGAGCTGAGCGCGGACGGTGAGATTCAGGACGTATGGGAGCGACGCATCGGCTTACGCACATTGACAGTGTCCCGCGAAAAGGACAAATGGGGAGAATCATTTGCCCTGACAGTCAATGGAGTTCAGTTTTTCTCGATGGGGGCGGACTATGTCCCTGAAGATAATATCTTCTCAAGAATAACCCCGGAGAGGACGCGCCGCCTGCTGGAAGACTGCGTCACAGCAAACTTCAACACCATTCGCGTCTGGGGCGGCGGTTATTATCCCGACGACTTCTTTTACGACATTTGCGACGAGCTCGGTCTGGCGGTCTGGCAGGACTTCATGTTCGCCTGCGCCGTCTATGAGCCGTCACCCGGCTTTGAGTCCACTGTCAGAGCCGAGATAGCGGACAATGTGAAGCGGATACGGCACCACGCTTCGCTTGCGCTTTGGTGCGGAAACAACGAGATGGAGATGTTCTTCGCGGACGGAACGTATAAGCACACCCCTGCGCAGAGGGATTTCTACACCCGCATGTACGAGGGCTTCATCCCGGAAATATGCGCTGCACTCGACCCGCAGACGTTCTATTGGCCCGCTTCCCCCTCATCCGGGGGCGGTTTCGACGAGCCAAACGACGAAACAAGGGGCGACACGCACTATTGGGACGTCTGGCACGGGAACAAACCATTCAGCGAATACAGGAAGTTCCACTTCCGCTTTGCGTCGGAGTTCGGGTTCCAGAGCTTTCCGGGGCTGAAAACAATCGAGTCTTTCACGTTACCTGAGGATAGGAACATTTTCTCCCGGGTCATGGAGATGCATCAGCGGAACCCCGGAGCCAACGGGAAGATAATGACATACCTCTCGGCTGTGTACCTGTACCCGACAGACTTTGACGTCCTTCTGTACGCGACACAGCTTATGCAGGCGGACGCGATGCGATACGGCGTTGAACATTGGAGACGCAACAGGGGCCGGTGCATGGGTGCGATCTACTGGCAGCTCAACGACATCTGGCCTGTGGCGTCCTGGGCTTCGATTGATTATTTCGGACGTTGGAAAGCGCTGCATTATTACGCAAAACGCTTTTTCGCTCCAGTGATGATATCCTGCGAGGAGACGGGTGAGATGACGGAAAGGCCCTTTTGCGTAAGCCAGCCGGAGGCGATCCGTAAGGCCGCGCGTTTATCCGTCGCAAACGAAACAACGCGCCCCGTCTCCGGTACCGCGTCGTGGGCATTACGCGATCCGGCCGGGGCCGTGCTTGCGAGCGGGAGCGTTCATGTAGATGTACCCGCGCTATCATCAGTCTGGCTTGATGAAATGGATTTCTCCGGTTGCGACGAACTGTCGAATTATATCAGTTATGAGTTTGAAACAGGCGGAAAAGTCTTAAGCTCAGGCACGGCGCTGTTTTGCGCGCCAAAGCATTTTGCTTTCCGCGACCCGTGCCTTACTGTCAGTCGTGAAGGCGATGAGTTACTGGTGACTGCTGCGGCTTACGCTAAGAGCGTTGAAATATACTCCGACGACGAGGATTTCGTACTGTCCGACAACTTCTTTGACGTCAACGCAGGAACCGTCAGGGTTGAACTCATTCGCGGCGACCCGAAGCACATCAAGGCAAGATCTGTATGGGACATCCGTTGACAGCGGCACTGATCAGGGAACTTGCTTTGCCACTAGCCGCAAATGCACCGGAACAGCACACTGTGCTATTCCGGTGCATTGTGCTTTTCCAATGCATTGCCAACGCAGGAACCTAAACCATCCAGCCGTCCAGGCACACCCCGGTCGCTTCGTCGATTTTCCGGCTGAACGATTCGGGGTATTTCTCGCGCCATCCGGCCATTTCCTCGCCGGATACCTTCGCGACCTCGACAAGATACCCGGATACGACCATGCCTGTTGCGTGCTTCGATATATTGTTATGCGGCGATATCAGGTTGATCGCGCCGCCGCGGTCCAGCGCTTCCGCGTCGATCGGGTCAAAGCGCGAGCCGTGGTCCACATATACGACGCCGGGGATGACGCGCTGCGTCACATACGCCGCGCAGAGCACAGTGCCGCGCTCGTTGAATATCTTCACGATATCGCGATGGGCTATACCGCGTTCCTTCGCGGTGTCCGGGTGCATCCAGGCGGGCTCGTACTGGTATCCGTCGTCCGCGCGGATCTTCATCGTCTCTATCTCGCGGTTCCACGTTATATCATCAAGATTCGCGTGGAAACGCCATCTGCCGTGGTTCGACATGCACAGCAGCGGGTAATCTTTCGCGCGCTTTGACGACAGGTTCTCATCGTGATAGTCGCTTTTCTCTACCCATTTAGGATACGGCGGGCGCTCCGGGTCGTCCGGGAAGTGCTTCTGTATGCCCGTCGATGTGAACTCCAGTTTTCCCGTTGGCGTCGAGAGAGGGTTGTTGTCGGGGTCCTCCGCGAATGGTCGTATGCCCGGCGGGATATCTTTCAGGTCTTTTCTAACCGGCATGATGAAGATATCATTCTTGTGGAACTCGTCGTCCTTGTCAAGGTGCGCCACGCCGCTGCCCTGCCAGAACAGTTCGATGACGCGCTCCGTCGCCTTCTCATCACCCGTGTACGCCATGTACACATCGTCGCTTATCTTCTTCGCGACCGCGGCTACGCAGTCGAAGTCGCTCTTCGACTCGGCAACCGGCGGGCAGGCGGGGTACTCGCGGAAAACTGACGTGAGGATGGCGCTGTTATGGTCGTCGCAGATGTCGTCAAGTTCAAACTTCGTCGCTACGGGCAGGATGATGTCCGCCATATAACAGTCGTTTTCCATCCACGGGTGCTGCGCGACGATACATTCTATCTCCGGCGAACGCATGGCTTTCACAAAGTTGAACCCGTCGTTCCAGCATGTCACCATGCAGGGCGAGTCCGTCCATATCATATGCAGGCGCGAACATCCCGGCTGCGGGAAAACGTGCTTTGTCCACTGTTCTTCCGCCGGGCCGCAGAATGAATACAGCCCCCACCACTCGATGCTCTCGTTCAGGATCGCGTCGTGGACCATGCATTTCGGTATCGCCTGCGCGGGCGGCGTCTCCGTCGTTTTCATGACTTCGGTGAGCTCCGCAATACCGGCGTTCAATTCGTCAATCGAGTAAATGCCCTCTCCCGCCTCGGCGCGTCTGAGCATTTTCTCGCCGGCGCTGCCGCTGCGCATATCACTGAGCGCGTCGCTCAGATCGGTGGCGGAGCCGTAGGGGCGCACAAGCTCCGCGCGGTGCGGGAGAGATATAGTCGCCTCGCCTTTGTACGGCAGAGGGTATTCGGGCGTGTGGATGCTGAACTCAAGCCACTTCACCTGATGGACGCCAGGTTTGCCGAGCCCCTGCATCCCGAGCAGTATGGACTGCAGCCGCGCGGGTTCCGTTGAGAACGGGCCGCGTATGCCGGGGCCGCCGTTGCCTATCGTGAGGCTCGTTATCTTATTCGCCCAGTCGCGGGCGAGAGCTTTGATCGTCCATTCCGGCACGCCGCATTTCTCACTCGCCCACGCCGGAGTCTTCGGCTCGCCGTCTTCTTTGCCGAGCACATAGTCGAAGAACGGCTCCGCGCCTACAGTGTGCGTCTGAACGTAGTCCTTGTCATACGTTCCCTCCGTACACCAGACATATGCGATCGCGAGGTACATAGCGGCGTCGGTATTAGGCAGAATGGGTATCCACTTATCCGCCATCCTGCAGGCGGAGTAGTTGAGCGCGGGGTCCACATATACGAACTTTATGCCGATGCTGTGTATCCACTGGCTTAGCCGGCTCGCGATATACCCGTCGAATCCGACGGACGTGGTTTCGGGGTCCGCCGCCCAGAACAGCAGCAGCTCGGAGTTTTCAATAATATCCGGCCACACGTTACCCGACGGCTGCAGTTCGCCGACCGGTTCGCCTCCCCAGACGTTTTTCGAGCCCCACGAGTAACCTTCCCAGCTATCCATGTTGCGCGTCTGGATCGTGTAGCCTCCCAGCAGCGAAAGGAACTTGTTCGCGCAGCCGTGGCTCGGGGCGACGTGTTTGCCCTCGCCGTGCATGTCCGCCTGTGAGAACACTGCGGACATTCCGTACTTCTCCCGCACGCGTAAAAGTTCGTCCGCGACAAGCTGCGCGGCTTCGTCCCACGAAATGCGCACAAAGGGTGACTTCCCGCGGTTTTGCGGGTTGCGCTCTCCGTTCGGATCCCAGTCGGCGCGCTTGAGCGGATACCGCACGCGGTTTTCCGAGTACACGCGCTTTTTGTATGTCATGTAATAACACGCCGGCAATGAATGTTTGGGCGGCCTGAACGTTTTCCCGCGCGCCTCGATCTTCCACGGGTTCTTGCTCTCCCAGTCGACGTAGTCCTCGTAATGCATCGGGCGTACGCGTGTAACAGTGCCGTCTTTGCCGGACTCGACGACGGACGGCAGCCCGCTCAGCGGCCCCATCAGGCTCGCCGCTTTGAAGACTTTTTTATCGGCTTTTATGTCAATAGGTGTTGTATTCATAAGGCAACTCTCCACTCTTCGTCGTCACGGACTTCGCTTAGTCTCACTATTCTTCATTCTCCACTTCGCGCCTACTGCGCAATCAGCCATCCTTCCAGGCATACGCCCGTCGCGAAGTCGATCTTGCGCGCGAACGCTTCGGGGTAGTCCCTCTTCCAGCCGTCCATCTCTTCGTCCGTGACTTTCGCGACCTCGACAAGGAAGCCGGAAGTCGCCATGCCGGTCGAGTTCTTCGACGTCATGCCGGTGGGCGTGATGAGGTTGATCGCGCCGCCGCGGTCCAGCACGCCGGGGATTATCGTATCGACGCGCGCGCCGTGGTCTATGTAGCACACGTTCGGTATAAGCCGCTGCGTCACATAGGCCGCGCACAGCACCGTTCCGCGTTCGTTGAAGACCTTCACAATGTCGCCGTGCTCTATACCGCGCTTTGAAGCTTCGACCGGGCTCAGCCAGCAGGGCTCGTACTGGTAGCCGTCCTTCGCGCGTATTTTCATCGTTTCGACTTCCCTGTTCCAGATGATGTCGTCGCATTGCGCGTGCATGCGCCACCTGCCATGGTTCGACATACACAGCAGCGTGTAATCCTTCGCGCGCCCGCCGCTGAGGCGCTCGTCGTGCGTCTCGCTTTTTTCCACCCACTTCGGCACGGGCGGGCGCTCCGGGTCGTCGGGCATATATTTCTCAATAGCCGAGGATGAGAACTCGAGCAAGCCGGTCGGGGTCGTCAGCGGATTGCTCCCGGGGTCTTCAAAGAAGATGCGTAACCCCGGCGGAATGTCCAGCGCGCCTTCCTTGCACGGCACGACGAAAATCTTCTTCTCGCTGAATTCTTCCCATGTCATTTTCTCCTCGCAGCCTGTCGCCTTGTAGAAGAAACGCACGCGATCCTCCTCCGACATGTTCCCGGTGTAAGCGTCGTAGTACTCCTTACCGAGCTTCTCCGCGACTTTCGCGCAGACGTCGAAATCCGAGAGCGATTCTCCGATCGGATCGCAGCACGGGCCTTCGAGGTATATGGATGTGAAGCCGCCGCTCGATAAATCATTGCATATGTCGTGCATCTCATGCTTCGTCACGACGGGCAGCACGAGGTCTGCGAAACAGCAGTCGTTCTCAAGCCACGGGTGCTGCGCGACTATGCACTCGATGTCTTCGCTCTGCATGGCTTTTATGGTGAGGTTGCCGTCGTTCCAGCATGTCGTCTGGCAGGGCGCTGAGGTCCAAATCATGTGCACGCGTGAGAGTCCCGGGCGCGGGTATACGACTTTCTCGAACTGATACTCAGCCGTCGGCAGCCTGTAGTTGCCGGGCCCCGCTATCTGGCTCGATGAGAAGCACTGCATACCGTACCATTCGGCTTTTCCGTCGAGGATGGCTTTGTGTATGAGCACGCGCGGAATAAACTGCAGCGGCGCGGGGAGTTTTTTAAACAGATCGACGAGCTCCGGGGCTCGGGCTTTCTGCGCGTCGTTCAGTTCGAAGCGCTTCATGTTTATCTCCGGGGCGACGTCGCCGTCTATCGGGCGCAGCGGGTCCGCTATCGCGGGCAGAGCAGGTACGAACTCGCCCTGATACGGCAGCGGGAAGTCCACGTTCCACAGGTTGAACTCTATCATTTTTGCCTGATGCACACCCGGGCTGCCAAGCGCGCGCATACCGAGCAGCATCGCTTCGAGGCGGCCAGGCTCCGACGCGTAAGGCCCTCTGATGAGACTGCCGCCGTTCGAGTGGATAATGCTCGCTGCTTTCTTCGCCCAGTCGCGGGCGAGGGCTTTTATCGTCCAT
>Ga0082212_10008552_pt1 | contig 13352 bp, 16 predicted proteins | sample TergutNt197P3_FD_71548 | JGI IMG/M metagenome (GOLD analysis project Ga0082212, IMG submission 71548) | Neocapritermes taracua P3 segment gut microbial communities from Petit-Saut dam, French Guiana - Nt197 P3 | ecosystem: Host-associated > Arthropoda: Insects > Digestive system > Gut ... | reverse complement strand
GATGCTATGTTATTTCTTTCGTGCGTAATAAATTTCCTGTAAAATATCGGGGTGGTATTGCATTTTGGCAATGCGTAAACCGGGGTCTCCGCAGTCTTCTTCCTTATTAATATAGGTATAGGGCATGGCGTTGTGAATTACAAACTGTTGATTCATTATGGAATATAAACCTCTGATGTTAGGATGCGCTTTTTCAAAAAGTATTAAATAGGTATTGCTGTTCAGACGGCAACCAAACGAAAAGGCTGTTATTTTTCCGTTGAGCCGAATGACGCCTCCTGCGATGTCCAATGTTTTATAATGCTCAAAACAGCGCATGATGACGCGATTTTCCAACTCCAAATCGCTGCCCTGTGTGGTTCCTTGCGCCGCGTTCCATGCCTGTTCCAACTTTTTACACTCTTCGATATGGGCGTCGTTCAAAACTTCGTATTTCCAATCGAAGTTTTTTGTTAAATAGTTGATATTGTTTCTTTTCGATTGCAACGTGCGTCCTTTCAAAGTCGCCAAACGTTCTTTTAAATAGATGTATTCAAAACGTTCTCTAACGGGAAAAAACTCAAATTGTTCGGGAAAAAGTTGCTCTATCAATTTGACACGTTCCGGCGTAAGCGGATAGTATTGTATGTCAAAATGTTGGCGTTGCGCATATTCTTCCAATAGTTGGAATTTTTCGTTGAGGTCTCCGTTGCCAATCGGAAAAAACATCGCATGGGTTCCTTTATAACAGGCTTTCAGAAAGAGAAAATCCTGATAAACAGCATATTGATAGTTATAAATCGGCTGATAAAGAAAAAGTATTTGAAATGTATGATCAAGAAGATGTGCATCTTCCTGTTGCAGGTATTTTTCGATTACCTGTCTGTCGGCAAGTTCAATGTCTTTGAAAATCAACAAAGTAATGCTATTGCAGTTTTCCTGCTTTATATTTTTCTGTTTTGATTTTTTTGCCTGTTTGGTCGAAATCTGTCCATTCGCCCTCTTTTTCTCCGTTTTTGTCGAACTCTCCTTTTCGTTTTATGGCGCCATCTTCAAAATATTCGAGAAACTCGCCTGTTTGTTTTCCGTTGGCGTATGTTTCTTTAGTGCGAACAGCGCCGGATGAGTAAAAAGTTTTTTGTTCGCCGTGAAATTCGCCGTTGGAATAGTTGTATTCGGCAATCATCTTTTCGTCTTCGTTATACCATTTTACGGCGCCGTCTCTCAATCCGTTCAGCATGTTCGCCTCTTCTTGTTTTTTGCCGGATGAGTAATAGAGTTTTTTTATTCCGTGTTCTTTTCCGTTGACGTAAGAGATTTCGGAAATCAAACGATTGCTTTGATACTTGGAACTGATGCCATTGAGCAGGTCATCTTGATAATAATTTATCTCCGACTGGTAGCCGTTGTTGTCAAACATGATGAAAATGCCGTTTTTCTTTCCGTCAACATAACTTTCTACCAATGTTGCTTTTCCGTTGGAGTTAAAAGACGCCCATGCGCCCAATTTTTTTCCGTCTTGATACCAACCTTTCATCACAACGCCGTTTGCTCCTTTTTCTTCCCAACTGCCTTGTTGGTTGCCTTTTGCATCTGTTTTGTTCGTTTCGGTTTGAGCCAATGTCATCGAAACGCTTAATGCCATAATTCCAAAAATGATAAATACTCTTTTCATAATTTTACCTTTATTTTTAATGGTGCAAAAGTACGAAATTAATTGAAAGTTTATTAAAAGTTCAAAAGTTTAAGAGTTTAAAAGTTCAAACTCCGAAACTCTTAAACTCCGAAACTTAAAAAAAACTCCGAAACCTTTGAAATTACCCCACAAACGGAAACGGCAGCAGATTATCGATACCGTCCAAGATGATTGTTTTTCCGGATTGTGCGTGGAGGATGAAACGGATAGGTTTTTTGTGGCGATATTCGTATTCGGCTAACACCTGTCGGCAGGCTCCGCAGGGGAAAGGCGGGATTTTCAGCACAGATTCATCGGAAAACGCTGTAATGGCGATTGCCGTTATTGCTCTTTGCGGATGTGTTGCCATAGCGTAAAAAGCGGCAACGCGCTCGGCGCACAGTCCACTCGGATAAGCGGCATTTTCCTGATTGTTGCCGGTGATGATTTCGCCGTTGTCCAACAAAACAGCCGCCCCAACGTGAAATTTGGAGTAAGGCGCATAAGCATCTTTTGCCGACTGTTGCGCCCGCTCAATCAAAAAACGTTCATTGTCAGCAAGTTCCGACATAGATTCGTATTCTTTGTAGGTGAGGGTTATGGTTTCTTTTTTCATTGTATTAAAATTATAGTTTCGGTTTAATATCCGCCTCCGTCCAGTTCAGAATATTGAAAAAATCGTAATCTTCGGGGTTGGGGAGGTAGCGACGGGCGGCTTCGTAGTCTTCTTTGATGAGATATTGCTGATTTTCAGCGTAAACCATTTTTATTTTATTAGACTCAATGTCCACCAAGCGGGTACGGATTTTGCCGTGTTCGTTTTCTACATCTTTGAGAAACAACGGATTGACGTTTCCTAATGCGTCCACTGTTACCATACAGCCGGTTTGTCCGGCGTCGAACAGTTGTTTTACGCCCATTCCCAGCGTGCTGCAATACATTTTGTCGAAACCCGAAGGCGTTACACAGCGCACGTGATAGCCGATTTCTACGGGACGGCTTTTGATGGAAATTTTCAAACGGCTCAATTCGTTTTGCAGTAAAGTATTGAAAATGTGCGCTTTATTGAGCATGTTCAACTCCGGATGACCGTGTGCGTCGTATTCAAACTTGATGCCGCAGTTTTTGATTTCTTCTTCCGAAAGAAAATGGAAGATGCCTTCGCTCAAGATGATAGCGCCATATTCGATGCCCAAAAGTTTCCGTTTTATCATCGATGAAACGATGAGACGGGTGATTTTGTCGAATGTGATTTCGGTTTTGTTAAACATTTCGGGAATGACAATCATCGCCAAATGACAGGCTGCGCCTACCGCAAACGCCAAATGACCGGCTTCGCGTCCCATGATGGAGATTAAAAACCAGTTACCCGAAGCGTGCGAATCTTCGTAGATGGTGCTGGCAATTTGACACGACTCTTCCATCGCCGAAATAAATCCGAATGTATATTGGTCTTCGGGCAGAGGCAGGTCATTATCAATGGTTTTCGGGACGTGAATGTTTTGTATCTTCACATTTTGAGTTTTCAGGTAAGATGACAGCCGGTTGGCGGTAGAGGCGGTGTCGTCGCCGCCGATGGTTACCAACAGTTTCACGTTGTTTTCTACGAAAAACTTGGTGGAAAACTCCGAATCTTTCGGTTTGTGTCGGCTCATTTCGAGGTAGGAGCCGCCTGTTTTGAAGATTTCATCGGCTTTGGCAAAGGTGATTTCTTCGGTGCGACGGGATTCGCTTAACAGCCCCGAATACCCTTTGTGAATACCCAGAACGCGGTATCCGTCTTGTAAAAATGCTTTCGCAATGGTTCCCGCCACGGTGTTTATCCCCGGCGCCGGACCGCCACCACATAAGATAGCAACGGTTTTTTGTGTGGTTTCTGACATATTTATTTAGATTTGAGATTTTGTACTTCGACAGGCTCAGTAGCCAATTGAGATTTGAGATTTTTAATCTTCTTACAACACCTTCCTTAACTCTTTTTCCAATATTCCATATATTTCTTGCCACATCTTTTTGTAAAGTTTTGTGCTTTCTTCGGCAAGTTGCGTAAAAGTTTCTGAAGTGTACAAAATATCAGCCGCCTGTTTTTCATCAATATCCAAATCAATCATTAAATTTTCAATAATCGACTCTGAAATTCTTACCACATACGAAGAATATTTTGTGTCTGTTTTTTTCAATAGTTGTAATGAATTTATTGTACAGAAACAGATTTGGTGAGTTTTTTCATGATATTTGAGTTCATTCAGAAAATCGTTTTTTGTGATTATTCCGTCTAAAAAATCGTTAATTCGGTTTTGTACTTTATCATCAGCAATTGGACCTTCAATAAGGTCATAATTGTGTCTATTGGTTGTGAAAGCGGGGTCGCGGTTTAATACTACAAAATCCAACCATGCCTCGTTGTAATCGTCAAACCGCAAAACGTTGTACCTATTTTCTTCAAAGGCGCGTTCGTAAAAAGTAAATTCCGTTACAAATGGCTTTTTATCATAGCGACGGGCAATGTTCACCGCCCATGATTCGGCATGTTTGCGGATTTTGGTTACGTAAAAACCTTTGCCAAAATCTTTGTTTGATTGGCTTTTTGACAGGTCAATGTTAAAAATTTCCGTATAACTTCCATGATAAACTTGCATTATCGTAGTCCTCCATTTTTGTAACATACATCATACAAATATCTTACCGTCCAAAAAGGGTTGTCTGTATGCAATGCCCACCAATTTTCATTAAGATAGTCCCACGCTCCATATTTTTTCAAATACTGATATGTATCCGGCATTGGCATTTTGTACGACTTGGCAAATTCAGGAACGATAAAACTCAAGAATGCAACCTTGTCGCTCAATTCTTTATTTAATGTTTGCATTTCCATACTTGTATCATTTAAACAATTACTATCATTAACGTTCTGTGGCAAGGTTATAACGCCTAACCGCCTCCTCCCAAGTTATGCTCTTGCCCGTCTTCACCCACTGACCACCGCCACAGGGATCATTCCAATCGTCCCATTCCAATTCTTCTATACCAACAGGATTCTCATCTTGGCATTTTTTCAGTTCTTCTCTTAAGAAGGGCATCGTATCGCATTGGTCCAGATACTGTCCGCCGATGTTGTATACTACTTTGAATAGGGAATCCACAAAAAGATTAGGTAAAGGATCGCCATGAAAATTCCACCAATCGTCAGCCACCTCTCTATGTGCAATTATAGAATCGCCAAGCTTGGGATCTGAGGGAAGCAGGGATTTAAGGTCTTGCCAATAAAATTTCCATGGATAAGGGTCCGTCTCACCATCCGGCATCGCGAGAAACCCCACACGCACGTCGCTTGCATATTGAATGCTATCCGTCACGCCTTGTTCGAGCGCAGTCCGTTCGTCTTCGCATGGGTCTTCTTCTGCAGTGGATTTGAGGATGGTGATGGGTGGGCTTTTCTTGAGGTTAGAGTAGTATTCAGCATCGGGACATTCAGTTTGTTTTTTGCTGCATGACAGCGCAACCATAAGTCCTGTTGCCATCAGCGAAAGGAAAAACAGTTTTATGTGATTTTTCATTTTAATCTCCTTTTTTTGTTGAATTTATAAATTTGTTACATTAAATTAAGGTGCAAAAGTAGTGATTATTTTGATATGTTGGGGGGAATGCCTCTTTCCGACCACTTTTTCTGACCACTTTTTTCTGACCACTTTTAATTTTCTTACAACTCCTTCCGCAACCGTGCCGGCGCTATGCCCATCTGTTCGCGGTATTTGGCAACGGTGCGGCGGGCGATGCCGTAACCCTGCTTTTTCAACAATCCTAACACTTTATCGTCGGTGAGCGGCGCTGATTTATCTTCTTCGTCTATCAATTTTTTCACCACCTGTTTAATCTCTTTGGTGGAAATTTCATCGCCGTCTTCATTTTGAAACGCTTCCGAAAAGAGGTTTTTCAACAAAAACGTTCCAAACGGCGTCTGTACATATTTTGAACTGACAACGCGGGAAATGGTGCTGACATCCATCATCAACTTTTTGGCTATATCGTTCAAAATCATCGGTTTGAGGTCTCCTTCGTCGCCGGAGATGAAGTATTCTTTTTGCACGGCGGCAATGGCGTTCATCACTGCCATCAGGGTCTCTTTTCGTTGGCGGATGGCGTCAATAAACCAGCGCGCCGCGTCAATGCGACTGCGAACAAACTGCACGGCTTCTCTGTTTTGAGCGTTGGATTTGTCGCTGCTTTTCGAATAATGTTCCAACATATCCTGATAATCGCGACTGATGTGCAGTTCGGGAATATGGCTGTTGTTGAGTTGTATATCCAATTCATTTCCAACAACATAGAGTAAAAAATCGGGGATAATGCTTTGGTTGGCAACATAAATATCGGTAGAGAAGTCGCCGGGTTTGGGGTTTAGTTTCAATATTTCGGCAACGGCGTTTTTCAGTTGGTCTTCGGTTATTGCCGCTCGTTTCATGATGCGGTCGTAGTGTTTTTTGGAAAATTCGGGGAAATATTTGTCTAGAATGGTGATGGCGTTTTGGATGGCTTGTGTAGGTTTTTTGCGTTTCAGTTGCAGCAGGAGGCACTCCTGCAGATTGCGCGCGCCGATTCCGGCAGGGTCAAAATCTTGTATGATTTGTAATATTTTGATGATGTGTTTTCCGGAGACGTTGATATTTTTCATCACCGACAAGTCGTCGGCAATAATTTCGGGATCGCGCGACAGATAGCCCGAATCGTCAATACTGCCGATAATTTGCAATGCAATCTGTTCGTCTGTTTCGTCCAAATCACGCAGATGCAGTTGGTCAAGCAGCGATTCGTGAAACGATTTACTTGAAGCCATCGGAAACTCTTTTTCCTCGTCATCGCTGGAGTGGTTGTTGGAGTAGAGGCGATAGTCGGGGATATCATCTTCGTCTAAATAATCTTCCAACGAAAACTCATTTTCACTCTCCGTTTCCGGCTCAACGTCTTCGTTTTTATCCTCTTTTTCCTGTTCCGGCGTTTCAAAATCTTCGCTTTGAGACTCCTGATTTTCGGAATTTTCATCTTGATTATCAGCATTTTCATCTGTGATGTCCAACGCCGGATTTATTTCCATTTCCTCTTTGATACGCTGTTCCAACAACATGACGGGAACTTGCATCAACTTCATGAGCATGATTTGTTGTGGCGACAGTTTTTGTCGCATTTGCTGCTGTAAGTTTTGGTTTAACATAGGTTTTTATTTAATGATAAACACTTTATTTATAACACTTTCGGAATATTTCAACGATAAAATCCATGACCCCGAAGTGAGGCTGTCGAGCGGAATACGATGCCCCGTTTCAAGTTCTTGAAGTGCGATATTTTCCGAATATTGCAACTTCCCGTCCATCGAAAATATCCGTAATGTTCCGTTTGGCACGGGAAATTTTGCTTTCAACTCTACGGTGATGTAATCTTTTGCCGGATTGGGTATGATTTTCATTTTTTTCGACGAATCGTCTATTTGATAGATGGCGTTGGCAGCCTCTACGTCGCCCGATTTTCGTAATTCGATACGCCAAACGCCGTTGTAATAAGTCAGAACTCCCTGTATATCATACTTTTGATTAACAACCGGCGTGAAAGAATACGCCGAACTGTTGTGTACCATGATGTTGCCGTAACTGTCGGAAACTTTCCAATTTCCGTTGTTGTCGGGCAGGGCAACGCAGGTAACGTCGTTCAGCCGGACAAACATGCTTTGATAATTTTTCGACGCTTTTCCGGTGTTGATGACAATGGGTTTCAGAACAGGATTGTTGATTTGCAGCAGTTTATAACTCGTCAAACTCTTTATCTCCGTTAAACCGTTATAATCCGCCACCGTTCCCGTAAGTTGTACCACATTGCCAATCATGGTTTTACGGTTGGAATCGTAGATGTAAATTCCGGTGCGGGTGTTGGTATCATCTTGAACATAATAACCGTCTGAATAACTTGCAGTTACGATGCCGGAGACGGAAACAGACTGATTTTCGTAGGGCGAATGGTCGCCGTTGCCTTGAACTTTGGAAATCGGCATAGTTCCATAAACGTAGTAACTGTATCTCACTGATTCTGTTCGCATTCCGCCGCTATTGACGACAACGCACAGATAAACCCGCGTACCTTCCGGCTGCGACGGAATTTGGGCAAGCCAGCGTCCTGCTTCCAACTCCATGGCGGTGCTATTTTCCAAATCGTCAAACGAAAAACCCCACGCCAACTCCACCGTTGGGTTAGAGGCGTTGGAAACTTTCGCCGAAATTTCTACCGGATTATAATCGGTGGCGATAATCGGCGTTTGCGTCATGTTGCCGATTAAAACCGTTGCCGGATTTCTGTCGCCCCAAATCATCTCCACCCAATACGGGTTGTCGATGTATGGATTTCTGTTTCCTTGATACTTGAAAATCACCTCGTTACGATTTATTTCAAAGAAATCGGGCAGGTCGCGGGTGTTCCATTCGTAGAGGGCGTCCAACTTTCCGTGTTTGGGTTGCGGGTAGGTTCCTAATGAGTTCACCACGGTCAAATCCAATTCTCCTGCAACGCCTTTGTAGCGGGTGTCCATATAAAATAAGGTACGTCCGATGTCGCCTTTCACGGCATCACGCGGCTCCCATGCGCTACTGTTGTAAAAACAGCCGGAGCCTTCAAATTCCGTTCCGGGTGGAGATGGAACCCAGTCGAAATCCAAGTTGCTTTTTTTCCGGTTGATGGCTGCTTCCGCAGGTCTGAGGTTGTGATAATCGCAATATACCGCTGCATTTTCCGGAAATGCGCCGTGCGATTTTGCCCAGATATGTTCACGGTTGAGGGTGCCGTTGGCTACGCCGTAGTTATTGCCGTCGTAAGAGAGTCCGCGATAAACGCAGATGACGTTGCCCGGTTTGTCGGGGTCGGCGTCCGATTCCAAAAAGACAAATTTTGCGTTGGAATAGGAATTATTTTTGTTATTAAACCAAACATTGGACGCTCCGGATTGATAAAAATATTGCCCCGAAACAATCTCATTCAACTTCATTTTCAACGCATTACCTTTTAATCCTTCCGTTCCGTTATAATACCCGACAGGCTGTGCGCCCACGCACAACACCCACAAAACGAGTTGCAAAAAAAATAGTTTTTTTATCATAATAGAGTTTTTTATTTATTTATGCCAACGGCTATTTTGAATGCGGATAAAGAGAGTAATTTTAATGGTTGTTTAACAGGAGTAGTAAGCAGTTTTTTGTCGCCCGAAACAAAAAAATCGGAATGACTTTGATACGCCAAATCGAAAAGATAATTATCCTTCGGGTCGGAACATTGGTTGAAAATGGCTTGTGTATTAAATAGTTCTGCAACTTGCTCTACAAATAAAATATGATTTTCAGCGCCGTTAGGAAAATATTTAGCGAACTTTTTACGATTTATCACCTCTTTCAATTCCGACATCATTTCCTCGGAACGATAGAAAAACACATCGTTGTTTTCTATCATGTCAATTATTTGTTCGGATTTTCCGGAAATGAAATAACTTATCCAAATATTGACGTCAAATACGGTTTTGTTTTTCATAACGCTCTTTTCTTACCGCATTTACTTCGTCAACAATTTCTTCCATCGTTATATCATTGTCAGGCATTGAACTATCAAGTTTTTGCGCCATAGATCGTAAATACATTGTTTTTAGTCCGTTTTCCAATGCATCAGGCTGACTTTGCTTCAACGCAGAAACATAATAATTAATACGTTGCATCCTGTTTTTCCTTTTTTCAAAAATTGTCTCCATATCCATTATACATAATATAATTTAACCCTGCAAAGGTACAATTTTAATTGAAAGTTGAGGTATTGTAGAAAAAGAAATTTTACCCAATCTCATAAACATCTCCGTCGCTTACTACTTTTGCGTTGGGAAAGACTTCGCGTGCTTGTTGTTCTAAGGCGGTGGTGTTGTTGAGGAAACGGGAGGAGATATGTCCGAGCAGGAGGCGTTTGACGTTGGCTTTTTGGGCTAATGTGGCGGCTTGTCGGGAGGTGGCGTGAAAACGTTCACCGGCTAAATGTTCTTCGGCGTCGCTGAAAGTGGCTTCGTGGTATAAAACTTCAACGCCGGTGATAAATTTCGCCAGCGACTCGTCGAAGAGCGTATCGGAAAAATAGGCGTAGGACGCCGGTGGTTTCGGGGCGGTGGTGATGGTTGCGTTGGAGATTGTATTTCCTTGTTTATCAACAAAGTCCGCTCCTTTTTTTATCTCTTTTATGGTGAGGTAGTCGGGACGGTATGTCTCTATAAAGTTGCTGTTGATGTTGCGTTCTTTTTCTTTTTCACGGAAAACGAAGCCATACGTCGGGATACGGTGAAACAGCGGCACGGCTGTAACCGTCAGACGGTCATTTTCAAAAATCGTTGTCTGTTTTTCTTCTTCCAGCGCAACGAAATCGAGCGGAAAACTCAACCCCGGACATCCGGCAAGGGTTAAAGCCGTCGGCAGAAACTCCTGTAACGGTTTCGGGGCGTAGAGCGTGAGTTTTTTCTCCCGTTTTTCCAAACTTAACGTATTCAAAAATCCCTGCAAACCCAAATAATGGTCGCCGTGCAGGTGCGTGATGAAAATATGATCGATGCGGTGCAGTTTTACGGCATATTTCAACATTTGCAGTTGAGCGCCTTCGCCGCAGTCAATCAAAAACAGCGTCTGTTCATGTTCCAACACCTGACTGCTCAAACTTCGGTATAAAGTCGGAACGGCTGCCGAACTTCCTAAAATTGTAACTTTAAATCCCATGGTTTACAAAAAAACCGACCCGTCCAATGGGGGGAGGACAAGCCGGTTCCATCAAATTATTATGAAAACAAAAAAAATCTATAAAAACTTCCACCCAAGACTGATGGAGATAACGTTGTTGTGTGGGTTGTAATGTTCAATACGTCCATCCGGGTGCGGAATGGCGTCATCTTTTACAGCCTTGTTAAAAGTGTAGCCATATCTCAAATCCAAAGTGAGCATGGCAATATCAATTCCTGCTCCGATACAACCTGAAATATTTGCCGGATTGCGCCAACTGGTAGCCGTACTTTCAGACAAAACATAATTGAACTCAGGTCCTAAAAATACTCTTACATTGGTCATTTTAACATCAACCAATTTATACCCTACTAAAACAGGTACATTAATATTGTGAGTATGAAATGTTGATGCTCCGGAAAAATCTTGTTTTGTTGTTTGATACGAATAAAACAATTCCGGCTGTACATACAACTTATGATAGTTAAGACGGGCAAAAAAGCCAATATCAAACCCCGGCTGGAATTTATATTCCGTCATATCTTTTTTCACTGACAACTTTGAAAAGTTACCGCCGATTTTCGCGCCAAAATTCGGTAAAGCGGAGCAAACTGCTGCTGCACAAACAAATAGTGCTGTTATAAATACTTTCTTCATAAGATTAAAATTTGGCGCAAAGATAATACTTTTTATTAATTACGAATTAAAAATTACGAATTACGTTTTTTTTTGTTCGGCACAGAGATACGGAGTTCGCAGAGTTTCACAGAGTGTTGTTTTACCGTTATGCTGATACTGAATCAAGTTCAGCAGATTCAGTATTCTCTTATTTAGTTGTTCCTTAATAATTCTTTTTCAACAATAACATACATCAAAAAAATCCCGTTAGGGATTATCTCTCGGTAGAAACGAGTATTTTCCATGCTTGGCATGCCGTAGGTATGCCACCATATATTGGACGCATCCCTACGGGATGCTGATGTTGGCGGCGTTCTTTTTCTACCGAGCGAAACATTCCTAACGGAATGTTTGGTTGTAATTTCCAGAATTTTCAGTTATTTTGGAATTTTTTGGTGTTTTTTTTGTTTTTTTTACAATCGTATCTAATTGATATTAACCGGATCATATGGTTTTTAAGGAACGACTATTTACAGAGGATTGCGGGTCAAGCCCGCAATGACGCTTGTATCAAATCACAACTCAACCACTTCCACCTGTTCAACATACCGGCTGTTTCGTTGTGTGATGGCAACAATCAGTTTGTAGGTTGAGTTTTCGGCTTTTTTGTCGATGGTTTTGATGTTGTAGTTGTTGAACGAATGGATGTATTCTTTTCCTGCTGTTGGTGTTTCGATGGGAATGCCGTAGGCGTTTTCGTGGAGTGTTTCTCTTAAAACGTTGTGAAAAACGTACTCTTTCACATAACCGTTTGGCGCGTCTTTATCTGCCTGCGTCCCTTCGATGCCGTCTTCGACCAAAAAGACGAGCAGATTGTACTCTGTTGCCGTTTCTGCTGTGGCGGCGTAGGTGATTTTGGCATTGATGGCGGTTCCGTTTTCTGTGAGCGAACCTTCGATTTTCAGTTTGAATGTTAGCGGTTTTTGCAGTTCGGATGCTACAACATTTGCCCATTCTGATGCGGAATAGCGAACATCACCGTTTTTTTGCGACCGGTTGATAACGCCGGTGGGATAGGCATTGACGCCAAAATCGCTGTTATAGGTATTCCCTTCGGGGCAGCACAGGTCTAATGGATAAAGCGGCGGCACCGGCTGTGCCAAATGACCGGCATGAACAGCCATAACGATGACGCGTGCGCGGGATCCGTCGGCAATTTCTTCGGCTAATTTTGCCGCTGCCGGACAGTTTACGCAACGAATACCGGTATAATCTTCCAACAAAACCTTTTTAACGGAATCGGCAAACAACGGAACATTCACCTCCGGGTCGGTGGTGTAATACGGGTCTTCTATTTTTTCGCAACCCGAAAAAAAGAGAGTCATTGCGCAGGCAACGATAAAGGAGAAATGATATATATGTTTCATTTGTATATTTTTTTGTGAGTTATTGAATTTTATTTAAAATTTGACTTGTAAAAGTTCATTTGCTAATCGATGTACGCCTGTTTCGATTTGTTTTTTTCTTTCTTCGGAAATATATGTTTTTCCCGTTTTGTATTGTCGCATCAAACTGCTGTTGATTCCGATTGCTTTTGCCAACGATGATACGCTGAATATATCAAATGTTTTGAAAAACGCCGAAGGGTCATAACGATAGGATATATCAAGATTTCCGCCGTTTACGCAATCAGGGACTCTGTCTATGCGGCATTGTTCAACAATATCCTCGATTACTTCTTGAAGATTTGCTTTTGTTTCTTCTTCGGTATCGCCTGTTACGCCAATGCCCGGTATATCCGGTAAATAGATACCGTAATTTCCGTCAATTGATTTTTCTATAATCGCTTCTACTTTTTTGCGTTCCATGACTTTTAATTTATGTGGCTATTATTTTGCTTCAATCTGTTTTAAAATATGATTTGCCGTTCCAATAGGAACTTCTTTTGATTCATGACGTGGAATGGCTATCAGTACTCCCGGATGATTATTATGTCCATACAGGTCGTGTTTTGAACCATGTCTAACAAGATACCACCCTGCGTCGATTGCTCTTCTTTTTAACTCTGAACCTTTCATATTTTGACGCTGCAAAAGTATAACGTTTTTGCAATATATGCAAATATTTTTAAAAAGAACTTGTTATAGACAACGTCAATCCGGTTGATTGGGGAACGTAGCGGCAAACGCCGCCGACGCAGAGTAAGCCTTCGCGCTGACGTCCGTAACGCAGGGCGATGCGGGTAGCGCCTTGTGTGTAACCTGCTGCTACATTATAATAATGTAAGTTGTCATCGGCGGGGTTGT
>Ga0082212_10008551_pt1 | contig 13352 bp, 11 predicted proteins | sample TergutNt197P3_FD_71548 | JGI IMG/M metagenome (GOLD analysis project Ga0082212, IMG submission 71548) | Neocapritermes taracua P3 segment gut microbial communities from Petit-Saut dam, French Guiana - Nt197 P3 | ecosystem: Host-associated > Arthropoda: Insects > Digestive system > Gut ... | reverse complement strand
GAATGCGGCGACGTATTACGTTGATCCGGGGTATACGGGTGCAAACGGGGTTTCGGACGGCTCGGAGAGCCGTCCCTACCTGACGATTGGGGAGGGGGTGGCGGCGGCCAATGGCAGTGCCGCCAATGTGGTGAAGGTGGCGGAGGGGACGTACTCGTCGTTGCTTAACGGGGGCGCGGAGGACTTCGGGACGGACGGGATTGACCTGAAGTGCAACGTCTATGGCGGGTATGCGGGGTGGGACGGGATTGGCTGGGACGATGCGCGGGTGGCGGGGTCTACGGTGATTGACTTGGACGGCGCGGGGACGCGGGCGTTTTACATGAACGGCGTGAATGCGACGCTGACGTTCGACGGTCTGACCATCCGTAATGCGAACCATGCGCTGGATGGCGGGGTCATTCACAGCGTTGACGGCATTGTCGGCGGGATGGGGGTGCGTCTTGCGGGGTGTGTCTTTAGCAACAACGTGACGACGGGCAGTGGCGGGATTGTTCAGGGGTATGCGTATGGCGCGAGCCATGCGGGGATTTTTGACTGTGTGTTCGTGGATAACGTGGCCAGCAACGGGGGCGCCGTGTATATGCAGGTCGGCTACAGCACCTACCGGGTGGAGGACTCGATTTTCTCGGGGAATGTCGCGACCGCCGTCGGGGGCTGCGCGTTCATCGGCAACCAGTTGAGCGTGCATCCCACCGTCATCTTTGAGCGGTGTCGCTTTACCGACAACACGGCCGCCTATGCAGGGGTGGTCTCGGTCTCGGAGGCCTCGACGACGCCGTTGACCTTCTCGCAGTGCGTCTTCACGGGCAATGCGTGCACGGTGGCGACAGGCGGGGCGGTCATCGGCGCACAGGATTATTACTGGAGCGGGAATTGTCGCCTCGTGAATTGTCTCGTGACGGGGAGCGTTGGCGGCTATGCGTTGCAGGCCAACAGCGGTCGCACGGACGGTTATGGAATCGCGTCGGTGTTGACGTTGCAGCATTGTACGGTGGCGGACAATCTCGATGGCGGCATAAACGCCTCGCTGGCCCTCACCGTCCAGAATAGCCTCATCGTCTCCAATGGCGATGAGGGGATTCGCTTCTCGGGGGCTGCGGAGCGGTGCGTGGTCACGCACACGGACATTTACGGGCACGTCGCCGACACGGTGAACGTGGCGTTGGGGGCGGGGTGCCGTTCGGAGGATCCGCTTTTCGTGGATGCCCCGCTGAACTATCGTCTTGCGGAGGGGAGCCCGTGCATCGGCGCGGGGGTTGACGTTGGCGTGGCGGTGGACATGAACAATAATATGCGCCCATCCTCCGAGGGTTTTTCGCTGGGGTGTTATGAACTCGTGATTCCTGCGAAGCTCGTTCTTTTGCCTTCGTTTGCCACGGCGACGTCGGCGACGCTTCGGGCGGTGTTTTCGTATATTCCGCCTTCGTCGGAGGAGTCGGCGTTCTTCGTGGTGGATACCGTTCCCGGTCTCGGGGAGAGCGTCGGGGCGTGGTGGAAGGTGTCGGACATGGTTGACCCGTGCGAGGAAGGCGTGATTTTCAGCGTGGAGGTGGCGGGGCTTGCCCCGGGGACGACGTACGCCTATCGTTGCGTGACGGTGAACGCCGAGGGCGACACGTGGAGCGAGCCAATGGAGATCACGACGTTGCCGTCGGGGACACGGGTCGTGACGTGGACGGGTGCGATGGGAGATGGACTGGCGAGCACGGACGGGAACTGGGATGTCAGCGGCATCCCGACGAGTGCGGACGTGATTTTGGTGGATACGGCGACGGCGGACATGACGTGGGATGCGGGGGAGAACGGTTTGCCGGACACGGTGCTTCAATGGATTCAGACGGAAAATTATGAGGGGGTCGTGACCATTCCAACGCGGTACCCCGATGAGAATGACCCGACGCTGTTCACGACGTTGACGGTTATGCGGACGCTGGCGTTGGAGGGCGGGACGTGGAAACCATATTGTCCTGTCAACGGGCAGACGGAGGAGCAGTGGCGGCTCGTTGTCGCCGTCGGCGGCGACATGATTGTCGACAGTCCGGCTTCCATCGTCGCCGATGCGTGCGGCTTTGCGGGCGGGCAGGGGCCGGGGGCGCCGACGGCGGGGGGATACCGGTTCGGGGCGGGGCATGGCGGCGTGGGGGGCTACAGCCACGAGGTCAACCAATGGACGCGGGGGATGCCGCCGTCGGGGATGGCGTATGGCTCCGCCATCGCGCCGGAGTCGCTGGGGAGCGGCGCCTGGGTCAGCGACTCCTCGGCCATTGGCGGGGGCGCCGTCGCGGTGTCGGTCACGGGGACGCTGGAACTGCGAGGCACCGTGTCATGCAATGGCGGAAGCTATTTTTACGGCACGGGTTCGGGGGGCAGCATCGCCGTGACCGCCGGGAGTCTTTTCGGGGAAGGGACGCTACGCGCCCACGGCGCAGGCAACGCCTATTCTTCTCCCGGGGCGGCGGGCGGGCGCATTGCCGTCAAGCTGACCCAAGGCGACTTCGACGACTTCCACGGCAGTTTCACGGCGCTCGGAGGCGACAACGCCGCCAGCGCCTCGGGGCGCGGGGCGACGGGGACGGTCTACTTGGAGTCTGCCGACCAGCTTGCGGGACGCGGGACGCTCATCATCGAAGAGCAGGCGCCGTTCTACGCCGTCGGCAAGACGGTGGGCATCACCACGCGGCTCACGGACGGCGAAGACCTGAACGCCTTTTCGCGAATCGTCCTCAAGAACGGAAACCTTGGCGTGATGGCAGACAACGCCCTCGACATGGGAAGCCTAGCCCACATCGAGGCCTCGGGGGTGGGATCGGCGACGCTGACCATTCACGATGGCTCGGGCGTGACGTTCCCGACGGAGTTTGCGGTGCCGACGGCGTTCATGCTGTGCATTGACGATGCGCTTGACGTGACGGGGGACTGGACGGTGCCGACGGGGGCGATATTGTCTCACAGCGCCGCAGGGTTCTACACGAACGAGTGGCCGACGGCGTTCTTTGACGTGACGCTGCGCGGCAACCTCACGGTGGAGGCGGGCGGGCGCATCAGCGGCGACGGGTGCGGCTATGCCGCCTTGTTCGGTCCCGGGGCTGGCACGTCGGGCAACAATTCCGGCGGTCATGGCGGCACGGGCGGCGCCGGCACGGCGGAGACGCCGCCCCAAGGCCTTCCGTACGGGGATGTCCGCAACCCCGTGGATTTCGGGAGCGGGTCGCAACATACGTCCGGCGGCGGGGCGATTCGCCTGACGGTCACGGGGGACGTGATCAACGACGGCATCATCAGTGCCGACGGCTTGGCCGGCACATCAAGCGGGGCGGGGGGCAGCGTCATGCTGTCCGTGGACGGGACGCTCACGGGAACGGGAAGCATCTCCGCCAACGGCAACGGCGGCTGGGTGACGACGACGGGCGGCGGCGGGCGCGTGGCGGTCTTCCTGACGGGGGCGGGTTCAACCTTTACGGACTACGCCGGGACGATCACGGCGACGGGGGGCATCCTTTATCCCGTGCCATCGACGTGGCACACGGTCGGGGCGGCGGGGACGGTGTACCTCGTCTCGGCGCAGGAAAGGGAAAAGGTAGACATTGCCAACTTCGTCGGGGCGGAGGCGAATCCGTATTCGTGGACGACGTTGGGGGCGGCGGGGCAGAAGGAGTTGCGCGAGGCGGTTGTCACGGTGGCGAGCGGGGCGACGCTCCTGCTGGAGCAGGACATGGACGTGGGGGATGTGATTCTGGAAGCGGGGAGCGTCCTCGACCTCGGGAGTCACACGCTGCGCGTCTATCACTCCCGCCATGACCTTGACGGCGCCGTCATCGGGTGCGGCGACATCCTCTGGATCGACATCCCGACGCTGATTATAGTGAGATGATGGCGACATCCGACAATCGACTCAAATCGATTTAAGTCGACTTGAGTCGACTTAAGTCGAAAGGTTGATTCGGCAGGACAACCACCTCAAGGCGCGGGTACCGTTGCGCCGCAAGGCCGCGCAGACATTCATCGAGATACCCCGACGGGCCGGGACAGGCGATGACGACGGAGACGGAGGGCAAGGGGTCGGGCGGCGCGAGCGTTCGCAAGGAGGCGTAGTAGTCGAGGACGCGGATGCGGTAGAAGATGGCGAGGGTGTCGAGCATCGTCTCGCGGACGGCGCGGGGGGAGAGGCAGCCGAAGGTCTTGGAGCCGAAATTAAGCTGAATGGGCGCCTCGGCGATCGCATACCCCTTCTGGTGGGCGACGGCGAGGAGTTCCAAGTCGAAGGCGAACCGCTTGCACAGCATTCGGTCAAAGGCGTAGGTGAGCGCCTCCGTCTTAAAGAGCTTCATCCCCGTCTGCGTGTCGTGGACGGGAAGGCGGACGAGGAGCTTGACCAGCGTGTAGTAGACACGGCTCGCCAGCCGACGGTGCCACGGGTAGCTGACGCACGAGGCGGGGTGCATCTTGGAGCCGATGACGATGTCGGCCTTCTCGTGGTGCAGGATGTCAAAGAAGCGCGGGATCGGGTCGGGCAGGAGGTCAAGGTCGGCATCCAGCAGCAAGACGTAGTTTCCCGTGGCATGGCGCAACCCCTGCCGCAACGCCTCGCCCTTGCCGCCGTTGGCGGGAAGCAGGACGGGCACGACGCACGGGAGCTCGGCGGCGACACGGGCAATCTCGGCGGCGGTGCTGTCCGCCGAGCCGTCATCGACCGCCACGAGCTCGAACGAAATGTGCGGCGAAAGAAAGGCGTGGAGGCGGCGCACATTTTCCGCGATGACCGCCGCAAGGTTGTACGCGGGCAACACGATAGAGAGCCTCCCCCCTTCTCCAAGGCACTCCCGCGCGGCATCCCATGTCACATCCGTCATTCCCGTATTCTACCACACAATCTCGCGGGCTTCAAAGACGGGGCCGTCCTTGCAGACGCGGCCGATCCACTCGGTGCCGTCGGGCTTCCGCAACGTCTGGATGCAGGCGAGGCACGCCCCGACGCCGCAGCCCATGTGCTTGTCCAGCGAGAGCCACGCCGCGCAATCCATCTTCTGCGCCAACTCGCCCACCGCCCTCAGCATCCCGTCCGGCCCGCACGCATAAAAGACAACTTCTGACCACTGACCACTGACCACTGACCACTCTTCTATGGCATCCGTGACATAGCCTTTGGTGCCGACGCTGCCGTCTTCCGTGGCGAGGCGAACGTCCCAGCCGAGGGCGGCAAACTCCTCCGTCAGCATGATGTCCTCTTTCGTGCGCCCCCCCATGAACACCGCGCCCTTGCGCTTCAACCGCATCGCCAAGAACAACAGCGGCGCCACGCCATATCCCCCGCCCACCAGAATAGGCCGAAGGTCGAAGGTCGAAGGTCGAAGGCGAGAAGCCGTGGATGTATCATCTGCCCCTTCCACCTTCCCGCCTTCCACCTTCAACCCCTCCATCGGGAATCCATTCCCGAGGGGGCCGAGGAGATTGACCGTCTCTCCCGCCTTCATCCGTGCCAACGCCTCCGTCCCCTCTCCGACAATCTTGTAGAGGAGCGTCAGCGTGTCGCCCTCGACCTTGCAGAGGCTCAGCGGTCGCCTCAACGCCCCAGGGCGCAACGCAGGAATCCGTACATGGACGAACTGCCCCGGCTCCGCCACGGCACACACCGCAGGACACCGCAACTCCATGACGTTACACGTTTCCGACAATGACCGTTGCGTGAGGATGGTGGCATCCTCGATTAAAGTCGACTTAAGTCGATTTAAGTCGACTGGAGTCGAGTCACTGGTCACTGGTCACCTCCGCTCCCTCGGAACAGACGACCGCACGGACATCGCACGGCGTGGCAAACCTGCTCTCATAGGCGTGACCCAGCGCAGCGGAAACACTCTCCGCGTTGCGGACGGGAACCATGACGACGACGCTGCCGCCGAAGCCGCCGCCCGTGAGCCTCGCCCCGAGAACGCCGGGGATCGTCTTGGCGGCGTCCACCAGCGCGTCCAGCTCGGGGCAGGAGTTCTCGAAATAGACCCGCGAGCTTTCGTGCGACGCAAACATGAGCTTCCCGAACCCTGCCACGTCGCCGTGCTTCAGGCACTCCACGCCTTCAAGCACCCGCTCGTTCTCGCCGATGGGGTGGGCGGCGCGGCGCATAAAGGTAGCACAGACATTCCTGTCTGTGCGCTCAGTATCTTGTGCACAGACAGGAATGTCTGTGCTACCTTCCTTGTGTGCTTCCCATTCGCGCCAGCGGACATCGCGCAGGGCGGTGACGGGATGATCCAAGACGGAGGCGAAATACCGCGCCGCCCTCTCGCACGCCTCGCGGCGTTCGTTGTACGCGCCATCCACCAGCGCATGACGCGCCTTCGTGTTGCACAGCAGGAAACAGATGTCGCGGGGAACCGGCACGGTCTGCGCCGTGAGATGGCGGAAGTCGCTCCACACCATCGCGTCGCGCTTTCCGAAGAGGCTCGTCATCTGGTCCATCAGCCCGCACTTGACCCCGGCGAAGCGATGCTCCGCCTGCTGGGCGATCTTCGCCATCGCCAACGGCGCGATTTCCAGCCCGAAGTGTCGGGAGAGCGCAAGCCCTGCGGAGACCTCCAACGCCGCCGAGCTCGACAGCCCCGACCCCAGCGGGATGTTCCCCAGAAACATCGCGTCCACGCCGGTGGCACAGACATTCCTGTCTGTGTCATGAGATTTCCGCCGGAGGCATTCCTCGTTCAACCCCGCCTGAACCCCCTTGACGTAGTTGCTCCACGAATGCTCCTTCGTGGCGACAGGGTGCGCCGTGTCGTACTCCACCGTCTCCATCACGTCGCCCGCCGTCAGCCGCGTCACTCCGTCCGTCCTCGGCGCCACCGCAAAATACGTCCCCAGATTAATCGCCGCCGACAGCACATACCCCTCGTTGTAGTCGGTGTGATTCCCCAGTATCTCCACCCGCCCAGGAGCGTAGGCGACAACCTCGGGAGCGCGTCCGTATAACGCTTGGAACTTTGAAAGAAGGGCTGTTTTAATGTCCATGGAGCAGGCTCGCGGACGCGGTATCAAGGAACAGGTGCCAGCAAGGATGATTTTTGAGCGCCGTCGCGGGAACAGTGGGGGTGACGGCGGCGCTCTCCAGCGTGTCGCGCACGGCGACGGCCTTGACGGCGTGGGGGACGGCGGAGAGGATGACCTTGCTCTTCAAAATCTCCGAGACCGTCATGGAAATGGCCTTCGTGGGGACGCTCTCGAAGCTGGGGAACCACCCTTCGCCAAATTGTTGCTGGCGGCACTTCTCGTCCAGCGACACGACGATGTACGCCTCCGTCGTCGCGAAGTCCGCCGGGGGGTCGTTGAAGGCGATGTGTCCGTTTTCGCCGATGCCGATCAACGCCACGTCGATGGGTGCCTTGCGAAGTTCCCGCGTCAGCGCGGCGATGTTCCCTGCGACATCCCCCTCGCCGTCCACATAGTTCATCTTCTTGAGCGGCACCTTCGAGACAAACCGCTCTTTGAGGTATTTCCTGAAACTTGCGGGATGATCCACCGTCATGCCGATATACTCGTCCAAGTGAAACACTTCGACCTTCCCCCAGTCCACGTTCTTTTCCACCAGTGCCGAGAGCGTCTCAAACTGCGACGCGCCCGTCGCAATGAGTAGCCGCGCAGAACCTTGCGCCGCAATCGCCGCGTTCAGCCGCTCCTCCGCCAACGCCGCCATCTTCTCCCCCAGCGCTTGGGGTGTCTCGCAAATCGTCAATGTCATCATGGAACCCTTTCTTTTTATTTGGACATTTCTTCGCCGTCGGTAAAGTGGCGGCGGTAGTAGGCGGTGAAGGAGTAGTACATGAGGTTGACGCCGAGCTTGTAGGCTTGGTCGGCAATCTCGGGGGCGGCGCCGGAGTGGCCGTCTTTCCAGGCGTCGCCGATGTCGCCGGGGTGGTAGAAGACCGCCCAGCGACCGTCGATCTTGATGCCCAGGCAGCGGTTGCCGTCGTGGGGCCAGAGGGCCGGGGCGCCGTTGGGGAAGACGTAGGGGTACTTGTAGATGGGGTCGTCGTTGGAGATGTCGATGAGGTGGCTCCCGGGAAGCACGCGATTGAGCATGGCGCGTGCGCTGTTTCCGAAGTGGCGGCCGCCGTTGCTGATGAAGAGCATCCCGCCCTCTTCCTCCAGATACCACCTGAGGGCCTTCACGTCGCTCTCCGTCAGGTTGACGTTGCCGCTCCCGGTCAGGTAGACGAAGGGCGGCGCCTTCCGCTTGGGAAAGCGCTGGAGCCGCCCGATGTCGATGGCCTCCGTGTCGCGGGCGATGCCGAATCCCGTCATCTGGTTGAACTTGACGAGCATGTTGTAGTCGCCGCCCTTGCCCATGACCAAGTCCCAGTTCCCGCCGCCGTACTTGAGGCGGATGAAGCGCACCTTCGCGTTCTCCATGCCGTTTGGCCAGCCCTTGCGTCCAGGCTTTTTTCCCGTCCCGGCGGCGGCCTGGGAGTTATCGGCAACGTAGGTGGCCATGGTGTCCAGCAGTATCTCCTGCATGACCTTGATCTCGTCCACCGTGATGCGCTCCCAGATCACGGGACTATAGGCGCTGACGATGAACTGCTGTTTCTTGGGCGGCTTCTTGACGTGGACAACCTGTTGCTCTTCCTCCATTTCCCCGATAGGGATGTCGTAGGGCGTCTCCCACCCGCACCCGCCGCGCATGAGGAAGGGCAGGACGAGCACCGTGAACCACAGGCCGCTCGACCAGTACATCGACGAACGCCAGCGCGGGTCGCGCCCTCCCGTCTTCAGCGACGCGACGAGCTGGTCGCCCCATTGGGCGTCGCCCGCCTCCGCTTCGCGGCGGTACCACTTCCGCGTGCTGACGAGCGCGATTCCCAAGATGACCAACGCCGGGACAACGAGGATCGCCACGCCGTGGGCAAGGGCGACCGTCCAGAGCGCGTTCTTCATCTCCTTGCCGAACATTCGGAAGTCCATGGCGTTGAGGATGGCGGGGGCGGAGAGCCCCCAGCGCATCGCCATGATCCACGCCACGCCCCACGCCGCCACCGCCGCCTTCTGGATCCACATCACCCAGCCGCGCCGTATCCACGACGCCACGCCCGCCACGGCGCACAACGCCGCCACCGCGAGGAAGAACCACTGCATCTGCTCCGCCCACTCCAGGATGCCGTTGCGCTCCAAGAGACGCACGTTCGCCTCGGAAATGTACGCCCAGCCGATGTAGCCTTCAGGGATGAACCATGCGAAGAACGCCGAAAAGAGCCCCAGCAGCCAGAACCCCAGCATGAACTTGGGCGGGAGGCTCCACGGCGCCTGCCGTCCCCACGCCACGCCGATCGCCCCCCCCAGCCCCTTCGCCAACGCACGGTGCACCCACGCCACCCACCCGCACGTCCAGTCTATGGCTTGTCGGGTGATGCGCTCTATTTTGGCGGTGGTGTCTTCGATGTTCACGGAAAACTAATCGTTAGTCGAGTCCCAAGTCACTGCTGATGTCGAAGGGCTTTTGCGGGGAAATCTGGTTCTCGTAGTTGTCCTTGCGGGGAATGCCCAGAGGGTCGTCGTCGTCCTTGGGCGCAGGCTTGGCGGCGGGCTTGTCCGAGGCGTTCTTGGCCGCCATGGCGGACTGCTCCTCCTTGCGCGCGTTCTGCGCCGCCTTGCGCGTCTCCTCCTCGGCCGCCTTCTCCCGTTGCCGCTTGATCTCCTTGATCGTGGAGGGGGAGTGGATGCCATGCTCGGAGGAGTAGACCCCGTACTCACCCCACTCCTTGTACAGGCCGAAGGACGTTCCAAAAAGCACCACGGCGTGCACCGCCAGGGCAATGAGCAGCCCCTGCGTCATCATGGATTTTCGCGTGCCAATCAACAATGTGTCCGGGTCGCGGTGTTCAATCTTTGCCGTCATATCTCTTTTCCTCCATTGTATGAAATTGAGTGATAAACTATAAACTACAAGTGATAAACTATAAACTATAAACTATAAGTGATGGACTGCCTCCGGCGGTAATTTCCCTGTGATTTTTCATAGTTTATAGTTTACAGTTTATAGTTGCTCTCGGTCCCCGATGAGGACGGTCGTGGCGCCGGACTCGCTGAGGGCTTGGATGATGGGAAGGTAGTCCTTGCGGACGAGGTTCTTGTCAATCTTGACGTGGACGGGGCGATCCCGGTGGTTTTCCAGCGACTGTTCGAGCTTGCCGATCAGTTGCGAGGCTTCGTTGAGCTGTTCGCCTTGGAACCAGAGCGCGGCGTCGGCGTCCAAGACCACGCTGAGCTGCGCCGCCTCTTGCGTCTCCACGTCGGGGCTGGCGGGGTTCTCGCTCTTGATGTTGGCCTGCTTCATGAAGTTGCTCGCCAGCATGAAGAAGATGATGAGCAGAAAGGCGATGTCCCCCATCGAGGCGGTCGGGACGATCATCGGGATGCGTTTCTTGCGGCGTATCATTTCGCCTCCTCCGCGTCCACCACGGCGATCAGGCCGCCGCACTCGGCAATCATCGTGATAATCTCGTAGTAGCGCTGGTAAGTCGTATCCGGGCTCATTTCGACCGCCACGATGCGCTTCTCCGCCGGGAGGTCGTGGAGGCTGCGGTTGATGAGGTTCATCCGAAGCTCGGAGAGCGTGAGCTCCTTGCCGTCCTCGTCGCCGTCAAGCTCGCCGACGACGATTTTCTCCATGGAGATGGAGACCATCGGGGTGCGATCCTCCGTCTGCTTCTTCTCCTCTTCGGGATCCGTCGCCGCGGGCATGCTGACCAGCCGCCCGATGGGGCGCGCGAAGGTCGTCGTCAAGATGAAGAAGATGATCAGCAAAAAGGCAATGTCCGAGAACGACGAGACGTCCACGTCGGGCTGAGACATTTTTTTGCGTTTCAACGGCATGGCTTAAAACTTATGCATCCAATTCGTCGATGACCTCGACCATGTCAGTGACGCACACCTCCATGCAGGCGGTGTAGTCTTCGACGCGGCGGACGAAGACGCTGTACGCCACGACGCAGGGGATGGCGATGAGCAGCCCCGCCGCCGTCGTGATGAGCGCCTCGGAGATGCCGCCCGCCACCGCGCCCGCCTCCAGCCCTGCGGCCTTGGCCATGACGTCGAAGGAGCGGATCATGCCCGTCACGGTGCCCGTCATGCCCAGGAGCGGCGCGATGGACCCGATGAGGATGAGGAGGTTCAGCCGCTTCTCAAGCCCTTGGACGGACTTGGGCGCGTACTCCTCCATCGTCTTGGAGACCGAAAGGGCGATCTCGGTAAAGGGCTTCTTGCGCTCGACCATCTTCCGATAGCGGTAAAGCCCCTCCAGCATCGTGGCGGCGACGGGACCGTCATGCCCGGAACAGAGGGCAATGGCCTCGTCGCTCTTCCCTTGGTCAAGCAGCGCGCGCGCCTTCTTGCGAAGCTCGTCATGGTCGCTTCCCGCCGCGCGGAACGCCCGTATCCTGTCAATCAGCACCGCCGCCCCGAACACCGAACAGAGCACCAGCGGCAACATCATCCAGCCACCATCCAAAATATATCCTAGCATAACCTATCTCCCTTTCGTTTCATCTACGCCCTTCACAGCATAATCTATGCCACAAGTCGCCTTACGACTGTTTTGCGTAGCACGGCAAAACGTGGTATAGTGGCTCCGTAACAGGGAGGAGAATATGACAGCTACAGCGAATCATGCAATCCAAGAGGAAGTAGACAGGAACTATGCCTTCTTCAAAAAGGAGCTTCCAAGGCTCATGATGGGGCATTTGGGGCAGTTCGCGCTGCTGAAGGATGCCGAAATCGTCGATTATTTTGATTCGTTTAACGATGCTGAGAAATATGCCGACCTTCGCTATCCCGATGGTCTGTACTCGATCCAGAAGGTTGAAAACGTTGTCGTGAAACTCGGATTCCTTGGGTCGAGGGTGTATGCCTAAATTCCACCTTCAAGTCATAGAGAATCAGCTCCTTGCCGACGTCTTCGTTTTCAAAAATGATGACGAGGGGAAGCCTCCGATTGCCGTGAAAGTATTGTTTGACACAGGCGCGACGCGGAGTTGCATAACGGCAGGGCTTGCGAAAGAGCTTGCATTAGTCCCGAAGTCAAAGATACCCATCACCGGGGTTCATGGCGTGAGGGACTGCAACGTCTACAAGCTCAAGATGGGGCTTCCGTTCCCTGCCCCAAACAGGGGAATGAGGGTCGAGGTGATAAACGAGGTCGAGGTTTCGGAGATAGACGACAATCCTGTATGGAGCATGATCGTGGGCATGGACATCATACAGGCCGGCGTGCTTGTCGTAGAAGGCGACAATTACATATTCAGCCTTTGACGGCAAACCAAATTTAAACGTGTGTAGCACAGACGGCGCGACCATGGCAAGCAACGGAGTGCGGTTTCCCTCTTCGGAGCCTGTTTCATGTACTCATTTGGTCGGCCAACACCTTGCGCAAGTCATCCAAATCAGGCAAATAGAACTGATATTTTGAGACGAAGAGGTTGTTGTTGTTGCCGTACATGGCATATTGCACCATCACTTCATCTTTCTCTTTTGTAAGAATAATCCCTATGGGAGGGTTGTCCCCATCGTTGTTTTTATCAATGGCAAAGTATCCGAGATAAAGATTCATCTGCCCAATGTCTTCCTGCTTCACCTTCCCTATTTTCAAGTCAATGACCACATAGCATTTTAAGACAATATGGTAAAAAACCAAATCGGCATAATAATGCGTGTTATTGACGGTCAATCGGTATTGCCTTCCCACAAAAGCAAACCCCTTGCCTAGCTCCAATAAAAAATGCTCAAGGTTTTCAATCAATGCGCCTTCAAGAACCGATTCCGAAGGCCTGGGTTCGGGGATATTGAGGAAATCCAGCGTGTACGCATCTTTGATGGTATCCTCGGGCTTTTCAATGACATTCCCGTGTTGAGCCAAAGCCAAGACTTTTTCTTTATTTTTGCCCAAGGCGAGTTGCATGAACAACCCGCGCTCCTTTTGTTTGATGAGTTGCCGCGAACTCCACTTTTCGTTGATTGTTTCGGCAAGGTAAAAATTCCTTTCCAAATCGTCATCAATCCTGATAATCTCAATCAAATGCGTCCACCCCAATTTTCCAAGCACTGCTTGGAAAATCGGGAAACGACTATACAGCAACCGCATATTGAACAGGTTTGACTTGGAAAAACCCTTGCCAAGCGAGACCGTCAAATCCTTTGAAAGGTTCACCAACAATTGCTTGCCGTACTTTGCCCGCCTGTCCCCCTGTTGTTCAAACTCAACAATGTACTTGCCGATTGTCCAGTACGTTTTGACAAGCGTCTCATTGATGGCCGTCGCCACATGGCCTTTTGCGCCAGACACCGCCAATGAAATTTGCCCAACAAGCCATTGA
>Ga0082212_10008550_pt1 | contig 13352 bp, 9 predicted proteins | sample TergutNt197P3_FD_71548 | JGI IMG/M metagenome (GOLD analysis project Ga0082212, IMG submission 71548) | Neocapritermes taracua P3 segment gut microbial communities from Petit-Saut dam, French Guiana - Nt197 P3 | ecosystem: Host-associated > Arthropoda: Insects > Digestive system > Gut ... | reverse complement strand
CGTCCTCCCCGTCCGCTTCTTCCCCGTCCTGTTCGCCGGGATCCTCTGCCTGCCCGCCGGGCCCGCCCTCTTCTTCCGTTGTTGCCCCGGGGCCATAATAAGTCGAGCCGGCAGCGTCGGTTTCGCCTGCCGCAGCGTTTCCGGTTCCACTCGCGGCGGCGTCAGGCTCCGGCGAGTATGACGCGCCGAGTATAGACCCGTTTGCCGCAGCGGGATCTTCAGGCGCGCCTGCGTCCGGGGTTCCTTGCGGCGCAGTATCGGGAGGAGCGGCGATCGCTTCTCCGGGGGTGCTTTCCAGCGTCTGCCAGCGGTCCTTCCCCGGTTTCGCTTCATTAGCCGCAAGCGAAATAAGAAGGAAAACCGCTATGACCGCCGCGGATATCCTTACTATCATTTTTGCTTTTTTATCTGATTTTTTGACGTCCCTATAACCCATATCAGCCTTCACTCTGCGTTCTCAATTCTCATAGTTCGACGAGCATTTTCTTCAGTAGTTCGTTAACCTGGCCGGGGTCTGCCTTTCCGGATGATTTCCTCATGACCTGACCGACGAGGAACCCGAACGCCTTTTCTTTGCCGCCCCTGTACTCCGCAACGGTCTTTTCGTTTTCCGCCATGACCTCGCGGATTATGCTTTCCAGCATGCCGGCGTCGCTCACCATGCCGAGGGAGTTTTCTTCGACATAAACCGCCGGGTCTACGCCCTCTTCAATGACCTTGACAAGCAGTTTTTTACCCACTGCGCGGTTGATCGTCTTTTCGTCGACCATTTTTATTATCTTCGCGAATTTCACGCAGTCGACGGAGATATCGTCGTCGCTGATACCGGAAGACCCGGCGATACTGAGCAGTTCACCCATTAACCAGTTCGCGACTTCTTTCGGCTTGCTGAAATTCTTTGACGTCTCGTCGAATATTCGTGAAAGGTTTATGTTTCCCGTAATGAGTTTGCTGTCGTATTCCGGCAGGCCAAGCCGCTCTGTCATTCGCAGGAATTTCTCATGCGCCGGTTCAGGGAGGGCGGCGCGTATACTATCGATCCAGTTCCGCCCGATATGTACGGGCATTAGCTCCGGGTTCGGGAAATAACGGTAATCCGCAGCAGTCTCTTTCTCGCGCATCGAAAACGTTTCGCCTCGGTCGTCGTCCCAGCGGCGCGTTTCCTGAACGAGCTTTTCAAGGCCCGTTTCAAGCGCTTCTATGTGGCGCTGCGATTCATATTCTATAGCTCTGGCTATGGCTTTGAGCGAATTCATGTTTTTTATCTCTGTGCGAGTGCCTAGTGCTTCGCTCCCTTTTTCGCGCACTGAGATATTAACGTCGCAGCGCATAGAGCCTTCCTGCATCTTGCAGTCAGAAACCCCTGCGAAACTGAGTAACGAGCGCAGTTTTTCAAGGTAAGCCACAACCTCGTCGGCCGCGCGGAAATCCGGGTTCGACACTATTTCAATAAGCGGGACTGACGTCCGGTTGAAATCAACGAGCGACGAGCGGGTCAGCGGATCGTGTACAAGTTTTCCCGCGTCTTCCTCTATATGTATCTGTTTCAGTGTGATGCGTTTCGTCCCGTGTTCCGCCGTTTCGATCTCGACCCAGCCATTTTTGCAAATCGGCGCGAACCATTGGGTAATCTGGTAACCGGCGGGTAAATCCGGGTAAAAGTAGCTCTTTTTATCAAACGTCATAACAGGCGTTATCTCGCTGTTTGTCAGTATCGCGGCTGCGACGCCGAGCTCCACCGCCTTTTTATTCGTAACAGCGGGCATACCGGGCATACCGGCGCACGCCGGGCATACGTTCTCGTTGGCTCCCGCGCCGTATTTCGCGGAACACGAGCAAAAGAGTTTCGATTCTGTGGCTAGTTCAACATGGACCTCAAGCCCCATGACTGTTTCATATGTCATATCTGCACCGCCTTAGAGACCGAAAGCAGGAGCGTTTCGTTACCGGCGTCAGCGATAAACGCGATCCTGCTGCCGGGCTTCGAGCCGTTGCTTGGCGCCGACCCGTTGCCTGGCGCCGGACCGTTGCCTGGCGCCGACCCGCCGCTGGGCGCTCCTCCGCTTACGCTATATGGCAGCGTCACCGAGGGCAAGCCGCATAGCTGCGGCAAAACGCGCAGCGCAAGTTCCTTGTCCGCAAACGCATCCGCACCCGCGCCCGCGCCCGCATCCGTATAGGACGCCGGCAAAACGATCATGTCGTATTTATCAAAATCTAAAGAATCTTTAATAAGCCTCCTGATACGCATAGCCTTGTCGTAATACATATCGTAGAAATCATGCGAGAGAACCATCGCGCCCAGCATCGAAGCCAGCTTGACGTCAGAGCCCAGCGCTTCCGTCCGGCTTTTCGTGTAAAGCTCGTGCAAGTCTCTGAACCCGCTCGCCCGGTATCCGAACTTTATGCCGTCGTATCTTGTGAGGCAACCGCATAACTCAGCGCAGCAAAGTATCCGCATGACTTGGGCGTAAACGTCGAAATACATTAGCTCGAAATCTACGATTTCGTAGTCTTTCACGAAGCCGCCGACGGCGGATCTAACACCTGTTTTGGAGCTAACATTGGACGGAAAGCCAATACGGATCTTTCCTCTTTCCTCTATCAGCTTTCCTCTTTCATCTAAACGCAGCCCATCACCCAGCATAGCGCCGTCTTTCGGGTCGTCGCCGGCTATTAAACACAGGGCGTCAAACCCGGCCTCCGGAGTTTTACACACGACCCCTATCTGATCCATCGACGGCACGGCGGGTATAAGGCCATAGCGGGAGACTGTCCCGTAAGTCGGATGTATATAACACAGGCCGCGCTCCGCCGCTTGCCTCCTGACGGAACCCGTATAGTCGTTGCAAAAAGCGAAATCGGCGGCGCCCTCCGCAACGGCGCCTACCGCGCCGGAGGCGACTGCTGCTGATCCACCCGCAACCCCGCCATCCGTTGCAGTGCAGTCCAAGCCGCCCTCGCCACCGTAGGAATCCGCCCGATCCCCTGGAAACAACCCGGCAATGCCGAACTCATCCATTTTCGTTTTCCCGAGGATCTTAACCCCCGCCGCCTCAAGGCGCTCCACGATAGTGGCGTCGATCGGCGAGATGAAATTTTCCAATATTTTTGAACCCGCCGTGACCGGCCGGCCTTTTTGCATTATCGAATCCTCCAAAACGGCGCATTTCACACCCGGAGCACACTCGATATCATAGTTTGTAACAAAATGTCCCATCATTCACCACGCATAGTTCTCAACTATCATCTATCATCTATCATCTATCATCTATCATCTGGCATCTGTCATCTGCTAAATCGTTCCCGGAACCTTGAAGTACCCGTCATACTGCTCCGGCGCATTTGAAAGAAGCTCATCCCTTGTTATCAGCTTATCTGAAACATCTTCCCGCAAAACGCTATGCCGGTCGAGAACCGAAACCAGCGGCTCGACCCCATCGGTCGCCACCCTCTCCAGCTCCGCAAACCCATCAACCACCGCGCCCAAGCGCCGCCCCAGCAACTCGCGCTCATCACCCGGCAGATCAAACATCATCATATCTTCATAAGGTTTTATATCAATCATAAACCACATCACCAAAAATAAAATAACACAATTTGCTATGACCAGTCAATGAAATTTCCTACAACAGGGAACGTGATTGCAGTGGCTGCCTAAGATGGGTGTGAAAAGTTACCTTATGTGCCCCAATATCCGCATAGCCTTTTTATAATTATCCTTCCGCTCCCTGTAAAGCGCCCTCTCATCAGTCGGCAGAAAACCATGCGCCATATAGATACCGACCGCCTTGTGGCTCCAGGTCTGCGTGTGCAGATAAAAATCGACGTCGCCCTCAAGCTCCGCCATCAGCGCCACCGCTCTGGAAATAAGCGCCTTGCCAAGCCCCAGCCCCTGAAAACGCGGATCGACGCCGACCCAATTCAGCCACGGCAGACGCCGCCCCCTTACAAGGCTCCACCAAACAGTAGCTGTCGCGACCTTTGCGCCGTTTTCATCCTCTATGAAAAGGCACCGGCGGCGCAACTCGTCGGCATACGGCAAAAATCTCTCTTTAAAATGCATAAGCGCGTCGAATTCGCTGTAAAACTCCAGAACAGCGGTTTCGATCCTCGCCCAGCTCGCCTCATCGCCATCACTATAAAAAACAAACCTGAACCCATCAGGCAAGGGGGACGCCGGAATCGGCGCCCCCGCTTTTCTATGCATATAAAACCCGGCATACGGGACACTCTTATCAAGCATTGACTATTTTTACCTGAACAGCGCCAGCAGCACGCCCGCCGCTATAGCGGAACCAATGACGCCCGCCACGTTCGGCCCCATAGCGTGCATGAGCAGGTAACTGCGCGGGTTCGCTTTCTGCCCCTCGACCTGCGACACGCGCGCCGCCATCGGGACGGCCGAAACGCCCGCGGAACCTATGAGCGGGTTTACCTTGCCGCCCGTGATAACGTACATGAGCTTGCCAAGCAGCAATCCGCCCACGGTGCTGAACGCGAAAGCCACAAGCCCAAGCGCGATTATGGCCAGCGTCCACGGGCTCAGGAACTCCTCGGCCACCGCCGTCGCCCCGACTGTAACGCTGAGGAAAATAGTGACTATATTGATGAGCGCGTTTTGGACGGTCTCAGACAGCCTTTCTACGACCCCGGCCTCTTTGAAAAGGTTCCCAAGCATCAGCATCCCTATCAGCGGGGCTGTCGTCGGCAGTATCAACACGCAGATAACTGTCACTATAATCGGGAAGCAAACTTTTTCCAGCTTCGATACTTCCCTGAGCTGCGTCATGACGACTTCCCTTTCTTTTTTCGTCGTCAGCAGCTTCATGATAGGCGGCTGGATGAGCGGGATCAGCGCCATATAGGAATAAGCCGCGATGGCGATCGCCGAAAGGCGGTGAGGGGCAAGTTTTGTCGTCAGGTATATAGCTGTCGGGCCGTCCGCGCCGCCGATTATCCCTATTGACGCGGATTCCTGCGGCGTAAACCCCAGTGCGTTAGCAACCAGAAATGCAATTATTATCCCAAACTGCGCCCCGGCGCCCATTATAAGGCTCGACGGCCTCGCAATAAGCGGGCCGAAATCGGTCATCGCACCGATGCCCAAAAAAATCAGGGACGGATAAATCCCCAACTTTACGCCCTGATAGAGATAGTACAGAAGCCCGCCCGGTTCATCACCCTGCGCCGCCCCCATTATTCCTGTCATCGGGAGGTTTGCGATCAGGACTCCGAAAGCTATCGGCAGCAGCAGAAGCGGCTCGAATTTTTTGCCAATGGCGAGGTATATAAGTACGCACGCGATCGCTATCATTACTAAATGCCGCCATGTCAGCGACGCGAATCCGGAAGAGGCCCACACATTTTGCAAAGCGTCTGTTATCATTATTAGCTCCTCACTTTTTTATCTTCGTCTCGATGTATTTTATCGCGTATGCTGACAGTCTTACGCAGCCATATAATACGCCCAGCAACCCAAAAACCATCGCAAAGCAGAAAAACCCCTTCAAAACAAGCTCGCCTGTGATCATAGTGCACCTCCTGCGCTATTTTGTATAATAAGTTCCGGCCGGGCAGCAAGTCTGGATATTTATTCAGTTTTTCAACTTCTGCCCCACGGTATAGGATTATAACACCCTTGTCAAACCTTTACAACTCTTTTTGCACTATTGATTATATATTATTATTACTGTTCAGGGGCGCCGGAGGCAAGGGGTAACTTCACTATTGCCACGGCGTATTGTTTATGGTAGTATCGAAACCGCCGGACACGAATCGTAGTTATTAAAGTCCGGCGACTCGGCGGGGGTTCGGAGGTGAGTTGCTTGACCGATGCGTATTTAATACTTGAAAACGGGACGGTTTTCAAAGGGCAGTCTTTCGGATATGTTGGCGAGGCTGCCGGCGAACTGGTTTTTTCGACCGCGATGACAGGATATATGGCAACGCTTGCAGACCCTGCGTATAAAGGGAAAATAGTGTTGCAGACTTTCCCCCTTATCGGCAATTACGGGGTCATACCGGAAGAATTTGAAGAAGCGTCCGCCCGTGAAGGGGCAGCTTGCGAGAGTACTGTCCAATTGAAAGGCTATATCGTAAGGGAGTGGTGTCAGGAGCCTTCAAACCATAGAAGCGAAGGAAACCTTGACGCTTTTTTACGCGAGCATAAAACGCCCGGGCTGTGCGGCGTCGATACGCGCGCGCTGATGCGCATTCTTCGCGACAACGGGCCGATGAAAGCTAAGATTTCACTCTCCCCGGAACTCAGCGAGTAACAATGGGAAATGCTGCGGGGAAATAATAAATAATAATGCAGAAATAATGATTTTTGATCTTGTACGGCAAATCCCTTATCCCCTATCCACTATCCCTTATCCTAAGGAGCAGCTCTTATGCCACTCAATAAAAACATTAAAAAAGTCATAGTCATCGGGTCGGGCCCGATCGTTATCGGGCAAGCCGCCGAGTTCGACTACGCCGGGACGCAGGCTTGCAGAGCCCTGCGGGAGGACGGCATTGAGATCGTGCTTGTGAACTCGAACCCCGCCACTATAATGACCGACAACCAAATGGCGGACAAGATATACGTTGAACCTCTGACTATACCCGTCCTTGAGCGGATCATTGCAAAAGAAAAACCGGACAGCCTGCTTTCCACGCTCGGCGGGCAGAACGGGCTGACCCTTTCCATGCAGCTCGCCAAGTCGGGGTTCCTTGATAAACACGGCGTCCGGCTGTTGGGCGCCGACCCCGGGACAATAGACAAAGCCGAGGACAGGCAGATCTTCAAGGACACTATGATGAGCATCGGCCAGCCCGTTATCCCTTCAAAAGTCGTGACGTCCGTTGAAGGCGCCCGCGAGTTTGCCGCCGAAACAGGTTTCCCTCTGATAATCCGCCCGGCATTTACGCTTGGCGGGACGGGAGGCGGCATAGTAAGCAGCATGGACGAGCTCGATGAGATCGCGGGCATCGGCATCCGTTCGTCGCCTATCGGGCAGATACTCGTCGAGAAATCCGTCGCCGGATGGAAAGAAATCGAGTTCGAAGTCATGCGCGACGCGGACGACAATGCCATCGCAGTCTGCTCCATGGAAAATATAGACCCGGTCGGCGTCCACACAGGGGACAGCATCGTAATTGCGCCGGCTGTAACGCTCTCACACAAAGAATACATGATGCTCCGCCGCGCCGCGTTGGATATCGTCTGTTCGCTCGGCGTCGAGGGCGGATGCAACGTCCAGTTCGCGCTGGACCCGGACAGCTTTGACTACAGGATAATCGAGGTCAACCCGCGCGTGTCCCGCTCGTCGGCGCTTGCTTCAAAAGCCACGGGATATCCGATAGCGAAGGTCGCGACTAAGGTCGCGATAGGTTACAGGCTTGATGAAATACGAAACGCCGTCACCGGGACGACGAACGCGTCCGCTGAGCCGGTGATCGATTATGTCGTGGTGAAATTCCCGAAATGGCCGTTCGATAAGTTCGTTTACGCAAAACGCGATTTGGGTACACAGATGAAAGCCACCGGGGAGGTCATGGCTATAGGCTCTTCATTCGAAGAAGCCATGATGAAAGCCGTTCGAGGCGCGGAGATCGGTAAGGACTGTTTTTACGACAAAATATGCGCAGGGCAGAGCACGGAAACGATCAGGAAGCGGCTGCGCGACTGCACCGACGAGCGGATATTCGTCGTATATGAAGCGCTCAGGCGCGGCGTCACGGTCGATGAAATTTACTGCGCGACTAAGATCGACCGCTGGTTCCTGCATAAACTCGGCAACATTGCCGCCATGGAAAAAACGCTGTCAGGCGGTTATGACGACGCAATTTACCTGCGCGCCAAGCGCATGGGCTGGCCCGACGCTGCGATCGGACGCCTGTCAGGGCGACCCGTTTTAAACCCGCGCCGCGCGGTATACAAAATAGTCGATACCTGCGCCGCGCAGTTTGCGGCGGAAACGCCGTATTTCTATTCGACATATGACGACGAGAACGAAGCGCTCGAATACATCGGCGGCAAAGCCGGCGATCACTCAGGCGCGACCGCAAACGAACACTCCGGTACGTCTGCGGGCACAGCCGCGGGTGCGAAGAAGACTATTATAGTTTTCGGATCGGGCCCGATACGCATAGGGCAGGGCATCGAGTTCGACTATGCTTCCGTCCACTGTGTTTGGTCGCTGAAAAGAGCCGGTTACGACGTCGTCATCGTAAACAATAACCCCGAGACGGTTTCGACGGATTTCGACACGGCGGACAGACTGTATTTTGAGCCGCTGACCGGCGAGGACGTGCAAAACATAATAGAAACCGAAAAGCCGTACGCCGCAGTCGTCGCTTTCGGGGGGCAAACGGCGATCAAGCTAACCGCGCACCTCAACAAGATCGGCGTAAAGATTCTAGGCACGCCGCCCGACAGCATAGACGCGGCGGAGGACCGCGAACGTTTCGACGCCCTGCTGGAGGAGCTTAAAATACTGCGGCCTGTCGGAGACACCGTTATGACTGAAAGCGAAGCCCTCGAAACGGCGCAGCGAATCGGCTACCCTGTGTTGATGCGCCCTTCATACGTGCTTGGCGGCCAGAATATGATAATTGCGTTTTCGGAGGATGATATCCGCGAGTATATGGAGATAATCCTCAGGCAGAATATTGACAACCCCGTGCTTATTGATAAGTACCTCCTCGGCACGGAACTCGAAGTCGACGCTATCTGCGACGGGGCGGATATACTCATCCCCGGAATTATGGAGCACGTCGAGCGCGCGGGCGTCCATTCCGGCGACTCGATCGCGGTCTATCCCGCGTGGAATGTCGACGACGAAATGTGCGGGAGGATAATCGACAATACAAAACGTCTCGCGACTTCTCTGGGCGTAGTGGGGATCGTTAACATCCAATACCTGATCAGCGAGGGCGAACTTTATGTTATCGAGGTGAACCCGCGGTCGTCGCGCACAGTCCCGTACATCAGTAAAGTGACAGGCGTACCGATGATCGACCTCGCTACGCGCTGCATGCTCGGCGAGAAGCTCTGCGACATGGGTTTCGGAACGGGGCTCTTCCAAAAATCGCCTTATGTCGCCGTAAAAGTCCCGGTGTTTTCTTTCGAGAAATTGAGTAACGTCGACACACAACTGGGCCCCGAAATGAAATCTACCGGCGAGGTGCTCGGTATCGCTTCGACGCGCGAAGAAGCCCTGTACAAAGGACTCCGGGCGGCAGGGTATAATATGAACAAAAAAGGCGGTATCTTTATTTCCGTCCGGAACCAGGATAAGGCCGAGATAATCCATGTCGCGCGGAAATTCGCGAAATTGGGTTTCAAGATATATGCCACCGGCGGAACCGCGGACAGGCTGAAAAGCGTCGGTCTCGACGCCATTTCCGTTGGGAAGATACATGAAAGCGAGAACAACACGCTCCCCCTTATTGAGAACGGGATGGTGGATTACGTCATATCGACGTCTACGAAAGGCCGCGACCCCGAGCGCGACAGCGTAAAAATACGGCGCAAAGCTGTGGAGCGTTCGGTACCCTGCCTGACTTCTATTGATACGGCAAACGCGATAGCCGACTGCCTTCTCGGCAGATATTCGCAAGCGACTATTGAGCTTGTGGATATCAATAACATGCGCAGGGGCAAGCGGACGCTCCCGTTTACCAAAATGCAGACTTGCGGCAACGATTACATTTACTTCAACTGCCTGGACGGCGCAGGTTCGGGTGGCGCAGGTTCCGGCGGCGCAGGTTCGGGCGGCGCAGGTCCCGGCGGCTTGAAACTCAGTTTCACTACTTCCTGCGGCGCAGGTTCCGGCGGCGCGGATCCGGGCAGCGAAGGTCTTGGCGACGCAAATCCGGGCGCCGCCTGCTTGAGCGGCGCGCTCACCGACCCCGAAAGCCTGAGCATACGGCTGTCCGACCGCCACCTCGGCATCGGCGGCGACGGCGTCGTGCTGATCGAGTCGTCGGATATAGCCGACGCGTCTGTCAGGATATTCAACATGGACGGAACTGAGGGCGGCGTCGGCGGTAACGCCCTGCGCTGTGTCTGTAAGTATCTTTATGATGAAAGAATAGTCCAAAAACCCGAAATGCTCATTGAGATGGACGGTAAAGTCCGGCGAATGCAGGTGTTTACCACCGGGGGCCTTGTCTCGACAGTGACCGCGGATATGGGGAAAGCGGAGTTTTCGCCTTCGTTGATACCCGTCAACTTGAGCGGCGGCAAGATAATCAGCAGGCCTGTAAACATCGGCGGGCGCGATTATTCGATCACCTGCCTTTCTGTCGGCAATCCGCACTGCGTCGTTTTCGGGGAAAATGTGCACAGCCTCGATCTGGACGCTCTCGGGCCTTTATTCGAGCTGGATCCTATTTTCCCGGAACGGGTAAACACTGAGTTCGTGCTCGTTTTGGACGAAACGACGCTTCTCGTCCGCGTCTGGGAACGCGGCAACGGCGAGACGCAAGCCTGCGGTACGGGCGCTTGCGCGGCGGCGGTAGCGGCGGTACTCAACGGGCACTGCGATAAAGGCGCGGAAGTAAAGGTACAGCTTCCGGGCGGAAAATTAACCGTTCAATATACTGATGAAACCGTTTACATGACAGGAGATTGCATAAAGGTATTTGAAGGGACGGTGGAAATTTAATGCGAAATGAACTTATACTCGTGCTTGATTTCGGGGGACAATATAAGGAGCTTATCGCCGGAATGGTAAGAAAGCTATCCGTGTATTCTGAAATACACCCGGGAGATCTCTCTGTTGAAGAGATCAGGAAGATGAACCCTATAGGTATTATATTGACAGGAGGTCCAAACAGCGTCTATCTGCCAAACTCTTCCAAATGCGATCCAGCCATATTTGACCTTGACATACCGGTACTTGGCATCTGCTACGGTATGCAGATGATGTGCGGTATGCTTGGCGGCGAGGTCAGGCAAAGTTCCACAGGTGAATATGGACGTATCGCAGTAACAGTGTCAGATAATCCGCAGTCACAGTTATTTGCCGATACAGGCATTGACAAACAGTTTTTCGCGCTGATGAGCCACAGAGACGCGGTAACACGGCTGCCAAATGATTTTTTGCAAACAGCGTTCACAAACAACTGTATTGCCGCTTGTGAAAACTCCGCGAAAAAACTCTACGGTATACAGTTTCATCCTGAAACAAAGCATACGGAGTACGGAAGCGGTATTTTTCATAATTTTCTGTATGAAATCTGCGGCGCGAAGGGTGATTACAAATTAGACGATTATATCGGCACGCAAGTTGAAAAGCTGCGTAAACAAGTAGGAAAAGACCGTGTATTACTGGCTCTTAGCGGCGGGGTTGACTCATCCGTATGCGCGAGTCTGCTCTCTAAAGCTCTGCCGGAGCAGCTTACCTGCATTTTTGTTGACCACGGTTTCATGCGTCAAAACGAGGGCGATCAGATAGAGAGCGTATTCTCTAAACGCAAACTTAACTTTATCCGCGTAAACGCGCAAGAACGCTTTCTTAACAAACTAAAACACGTGAGCGAACCTGAAGCGAAGCGCAAGTTAATCGGCGAAGAGTTCATAAGAGTATTTGAAGAGGAGTCCGCGAAATTGGGCGACATTCCGTTTTTAGCGCAGGGAACAATCTACCCCGATATAGTTGAATCAGGCGGCAAGCACGGCGCAGCGATAAAAAGCCACCACAATGTCGGCGGTCTTCCCACAAATTTGAGATTTACAGGAGTTATAGAGCCGCTGAGCGGACTTTTTAAAGATGAGGTGCGCGTTTTGGGCCGTAAACTCGGTTTACCCGTCTCCCTTGTAAACCGACAGCCTTTTCCCGGGCCCGGGCTTGCCATTCGCATTATGGGTGAAGTAACTTTAGAGAAATTAGATATTATACGTAAAGCGGACGCGATTCTGCGAGAAGAGTTAGACCGCATGAAAAAAAGACCGAGCCAATACTTTACCGTATTGACAGATACATATTCGGTAGGCGTAAAGGGCGACGAAAGAACCTATAGCCCCGTGATTGCCGTTCGTGCCGTAACGACAGACGACTTTATGACATGCGACTACGCTGCGCTTCCACACAAAATTTTAAGCCGCGTATCATCACGAATCACAAGCGAAATACCGCAAATCTGCCGCGTAGTTTATGACATTACGTCAAAACCTCCGGCTACGGTTGAATGGGAGTAACAATATGACCAAATATATCTTCGTAACCGGCGGCGTGGTTTCCGGTCTTGGCAAAGGGATAACCGCCGCCTCTTTAGGCCGGCTTCTTAAACAAAGGGGTTTTAAAATTGCGGCTCAGAAGCTTGATCCGTATATGAATGTTGACCCGGGAACCATGAGTCCGTTTCAGCACGGTGAAGTTTTTGTTACCGATGACGGCGCGGAGACTGATCTTGACCTCGGCCACTACGAGCGCTTTATTGATGAGAATCTGACGAAATTCAGTAACCTTACGTCAGGCAAGGTGTATTGGGAAGTCCTTAACAAAGAGCGGGCGGGCGGTTATCTTGGCGGCACGGTACAGGTTATTCCCCATGTCACACAAACGATAAAAGAGTTTATCTATTCTGGAGCGAAAAAAAGCGGCGCCGATATACTGATTACCGAAATCGGAGGAACAACGGGCGACATAGAGAGTCAGCCGTTTTTGGAAGCGATCCGGCAGATCTCTTTAGAAAAACCTGATAATAGCTGTCTCTTTATTCATGTAACGCTTGTCCCTTACCTCAAATGCAGCGGCGAACATAAGTCAAAACCTACGCAGCACTCGGTAAGAGAGCTTCGCTCAATGGGGATTTCGCCTGATATAATTATCGCGCGCTCCGATGAGCCTCTGAGCGGCGGCATCAAGGACAAAATCGCTCTCTTTTGTAACGTAAAACCTGATTGCGTCATAGAGAATATGACACTCTCCACACTTTACGAAGCGCCTCTGATGCTTCATAAAAATGGTCTTGATGAAGTCGTATGCCGTAAACTATCGCTTGACAAAACACGCAAGCCTGATTTGTCAGAGTGGCAATTGATGATAAACCGCATAAATACAAGAGAAAAAGCGGTAACTATAGCTATCGTAGGCAAATATATAAAACTGCGCGATGCGTATCTGTCAATAATAGAAAGTCTCCATCACGCGGGATTTGAAACAGGCGCGAAAGTCAATATCAGGTGGATTGACAGTGAGGATTTGACAGGAGATAATACCGCGCAGGTTTTAGACGGCATTGACGGAATGATAATCCCCGGCGGATTTGGCGACCGGGGAGTTGAGGGGAAAATAACCGCTTGCCGTTACGCGAGGGAGAACGATATCCCGTACTTAGGTATATGTCTTGGTATG
>Ga0082212_10008549_pt1 | contig 13352 bp, 13 predicted proteins | sample TergutNt197P3_FD_71548 | JGI IMG/M metagenome (GOLD analysis project Ga0082212, IMG submission 71548) | Neocapritermes taracua P3 segment gut microbial communities from Petit-Saut dam, French Guiana - Nt197 P3 | ecosystem: Host-associated > Arthropoda: Insects > Digestive system > Gut ... | reverse complement strand
AACCAGCGGGTCTGGAGGGTTCCACTCAACCGATGCGGACTGGTGTATCACCGAGCTATGCCAGTGGAGATGTTTGGCGCCGAGCTACCAGTAGACCGTCGCCGATGGGGAACAACGCTGAGGTGTAGGCAGACGAGGTTTGAATCCAGTCCAAGGCTTCGCGAATAATCAGCGGTTCATCGTCGTCGTTGCGGGCATCTGCAACTGTGCCGCCCCAGAAGGCGTGATGCAGCAACAAGGTTCCCGCAGGCTTGAGGAGACGGTCTGCTTGGGCAACGTACTCGACATATTCCAGCGGGTCACCATTTATGAAAACCAGGTCGTATGCCGAATCGTTCAGTTTCGGCAGTACTTCAAGCGGATGTCCGGCGATGAGTCTGATTCGCCGCGCTGCTATCTGGCACGAGGCAAAAACCTCACGGGCTGCGCTTTGAGCTTCAATGTCTAAATCGATACTGGTCAGTACCGCCTCTGGGAGCATCCCAGCCAAGAGTGCGAGCGCCGAAACCCCGCTGCCAGTTCCGATCTCCACAGCGTTGCCGACGTTGCCAATCTTGGAAAACAGCGTTAGGCAAGCTGCTGTAGACGGCGTTATGGGAGTCAGACCCAGTTCAAGTGATCGAATCCTGGCGATTTCAGAACCTTCAGGTTCGTTTGAATAGTCGTCAATAAAATCTGTGATGATGTTACGAGATTGCTGCACCCTAGTAGCGTACCTCAGTCAAGTGATCTATGGCAGTGGTTTGTTCGAGTGTGGGTTAGGCTTGGAACATGCAGGAAAACCCGATCTTTGGCCGTCTCATCACAGCGATGGTAACCCCGTTCGCAGCTAACGGCGCGCTGGATGTGGCACAGATACGGAAACTGGCCGCCTACTTGGTCGATGAACAAGCCAATGATGCACTCGTTATCAATGGGACGACCGGAGAGTGTCCCACTACCTCTGATGGTGAGAAGCAGCAAATTCTGACTGAGGTTGTAGCGGCAGTGGGCGATAGAGCTAAGGTGATCGCCGGTGTAGGCACCTTCAACACCGCCCACACCCTTGAGCTAGTCAAAGCTGCTGAGGATGCTGGAGTTGACGGATTGCTAGTGGTAACCCCCTACTACTCACGTCCGCCACAAGCTGCACTTGCAGATCATTTCCTGACCGTAGCCGAAGCGACCTCGTTGCCCATCATGATCTATGACATCCCACACCGCAGCGGAATACCAGTCGAAACTTCAACCTTCAAAGCCATTGCCGCCTGTCCAAACATTGTCGCAGTCAAGGACGCCAAAGGTTTGCCGGTCGTATCAGCGCAGGTAATAGCGGACACCGATCTTGCATTCTACGCAGGCGACGACGCTATGCTGCTTCCGCTCATGGGAGTTGGGGGAGTAGGGGTAGTGGGAACGTCCACGCATTTCACGGGCAAACTCACCAAAGAAGTGATCGAGTTGTTCCTAGCCGGACAATTGGACGCCGCTCTCCAGCTCTATCAACAGTTGCTACCTGTGTATTCAGGGGTCTTTGCTACCCAGGGCTGCTTGTTGGTGAAAGCCGGATTAGCAGCGCGCGGGTTCGACGTTGGTGGGGTGCGCAAACCGCTGCTTCCAGCGACGAAGCAGGAAGCTACCGATTTTATTGCTCTGCTAGACGCAGCGAGTCTGTAGTGTTGGACATCAGTCTTGGATTTCCCGAAGTTTTGACGCTGGCAATAATTGGAGTGCTGCTCTTTGGCCCTGACAAACTGCCAGAGTTAGCGCAAAAACTGGGCAGAGTGATCAACTATGTGCGTGGTATTGCCAACACTGCACGTGAGCAGTTGCATGAAGAACTCCCAGAGCTAAAGAACGTGAATCTGGCCGATTTGAATCCGAAAACTATGGTGGGAAAAGTTTTCGACGAAACTACTGCGGGCATCTGGGACGAAGCGACGGCAGGAGTCCTCAACGAAGCGAAATCGGAAATCCGTGAGCTTGCGAGCGCAGACATCTTTTCCGCAACAGCGGCAAGTCAGCAGCACCCCGCAGCCGAAACCGAGACAGTTCCGGAAGAAAGTAGTGACGATTTTGATATTGAAGCTACCTGAGGTCTCCAGAAAGTGTAGTCTGCGGCAGTGACTTCTCCTGGCTCAATCTTTGTGTCCCGTATCAAGGGTCTGCCGATGCTCGATCCAAACGGAGATCAGGTGGGGAAAATCCGCGATGTCGTCATACAGGCCAGCCTGGGAAATCGACCTCCGCATGTTAAAGGGTTTGTCGTTGAACTGTTGGCGATGCGGCGGATTTTCTTCCCGATGGAACGGGTACGTTCCATAAGTGTTGACCAAGTGATTGTGTCTGGTTTGGTTAATACCAGACGTTTCGAGAAACGCGACCAGGAAGTTTTGGTCATAAACGGCCTATTTGACCAGGCGGTTACTCGCAAAGGTTCACCGCAGCCGGTCACGATCTTTGATGTCGCCATCAGGCGAAGCCGCGCGCACGATTGGGAACTATCTGAGGTTGCGCTGCGGGACGCGGGTAACAGGCGTCCTTTCCAAAAGGGTCACGTCACGATCGTAGACTGGTCAGAAGTCCAAAACCTGCTCGCGGAAACTCCCGAACATTCGGCCGAAGATGTCGTTGCGCGGCTGCGAGAAATGAAGCCTGCTGATGTGGCTCGGGAACTGCACGACATGGAGCCGACCCGCCGCTCAGAGGTGTTGGCTGTCATGGAAGATCGACGCTTAGCTGACGCTTTGGAGGAGCTTCCAGAGGACGAACAGGCAGATTTGATAACCCAACTCGACCCGGAACGGGCGGCTGACATTTTGGAAGAAATGGCTCCAGACGATGCCGCTGATCTGATGGCGGTGTTGGATTCAGAACTGGCTGAGGTTCTCCTGGAAAAGATGCAGCCCGAAGATGCTGACGACGTTCGTACCCTGCTCAGTTATGATTCGGCTACTGCCGGTGGATTGATGAATCCCGAGCCGGTGCTCTTGCCCGCTGACGCGACAGTCGCAGACGCGCTAGCGAGCGTTCGCCGCGAAGAAATCACACCGGCAATGGCGGCGTTGGCGTTTGTCTGTCGCTCTCCGTTGGAGACCCCGACCGGACGCTACCTAGGTGCGGTTCACATTCAACGCTTGTTGCGTGAGCCTCCTTCCGCGCTAGTGGCGACGCTGATTGATTCCAACGTGACTCCGCTGCCGCCAGATTCGCCTATCGCCGTCGTCAGCCGGTATTTCGCCACTTACGACATGGTTTGCGCTCCGGTTGTAGATTCAGATCATCGTCTGCTCGGTGCGGTCACCGTTGACGACGTGCTAGATCACATCCTTCCTGACGATTGGCGCGGGATTCAACTGGACTTTCCCTACCGGGAGGTGAGAAATGGCTAGCCAAGATCGTCTGGATACTCCAGGCCGAGATCGCCCTTGGATTCCTAAACCGAAATGGGATTCGGATTCGTTCGGGCGTTTCGCAGAATCTGCGGCACGCTTCATGGGTACGGCTCGGTTTATCCTTTGGATGTCGATCTTCGTAATCTCCTGGGTGTTACTTAACACGGTGTTGGCTATCTTTGGAGCCTGGGATCAGTATCCGTTCATTTTGCTTAATCTCTTTTTCTCCACCCAGGCTTCCTACGCAGCGCCGTTGATCTTGCTCGCCCAGAACCGGCAGGAGGCCAGAGACCGCGTTGGTTTGGAACATGATCGTGAAGTAGCAGCTCAAGCCCGAGCTGACACCGACTATTTGGCGCGCGAGATCGCTTCGTTGCGGATGCGGGTGAACGATTTGGCTACCCGTGATTTCATACGTTCGGAGTTGCGTGAATTCCTGGAGGAGTTGGAATCAAAACAACTTGACGCGGAGTCAGGTACGGATAAGGCGTAAGTAGCGGCTTGGGGTGGGGTAAGGTCTATCCCATGGCTGAGCTTGAAAATGCGATTTATGAGGCATTGAGTACTGTAATCGACCCCGAAATTCGCCGTCCGATCACCGACCTCGACATGGTTGAATCCGTCATAATCGACCCCGATTCTTTAGTTACGGTGTCGCTGCTGTTGACAGTTGCTGGCTGTCCGATGCAACATGCAATCCAGCGCGACATTGTCGCTGCTGTGTCGCAGGTTGCGGGCGTGAACGGTGTCGAAGTGAATATCGGGGCGATGAATGATGAACAGCGTGCAGCCTTACGCAGAAAACTGCGTCCGGACGAAAAAGAGATTCCCTTCACAAAGCCTGATTCGCCGACGCGCGTTTTTTTGGTCGCCTCCGGCAAAGGTGGGGTAGGAAAGTCCTCGGTAACCCTCAATCTTGCGATAGCGCTTGCAGCCAAGGGTAAGCGGGTTGGCCTGCTTGACGCTGACATCTATGGACATTCGATTCCGCAGATGCTGGGAGTTTCAGATTCAGTTCCCACAACGGTCGACGGCATGATCATGCCGGTCGCCACCAGAGGTATCAGCGTCATTTCCATTGGAATGATGAAAAACTCCCCAGATCAGGTGATAGCTTGGCGCGGGCCGATCTTGGACAGGGCGTTACAACAATTTCTAGCCGATGTTTACTGGGGAGAATTGGACTTCCTGCTCATAGATTTACCCCCAGGTACTGGAGACGTGGCGCTGTCGTTGGGTCACAAACTGCCGAACGCAGAAGTGATCGTGGTGACTACCCCGCAGCAAGCTGCTGCCGATGTCGCCGAACGCGCTGGAACGATGGCTGCCATGTTGGAGCAGAAAGTGATCGGTGTCGTCGAGAACATGTCTTTCTTCGATACGGACTGCCCGCATTGCGGCCAATCCCATAGGGTCGAATTGTTCGGTGCTGGGGGAGGAACAACGGTTGCGGCGGCGTTAAGCGCCAGGCTCGAATATGAAGTGCCGCTACTTGCTGAGATTCCGTTTACTCCCATCGTCGCTCAAGCCGGTGATCGCGGCATTCCTGTCGTTTCGTTGGATGCGTCCGAGCCCGTCTCGCAATCATTTGCTGGCTTGGCAGACCGGCTCGTCGCGCGTTAAGTGGGCTATTCAACTTGGGGTAGCTGATAGTGGTTGGTTGCCTCGTCGGCTAGGCTGGTGGTAAATGACGCGAACAATTGACGAGTGTAGAGAGAAAGCTAGATTGTGACTTCACCAAATCAGGCAGTAGGTACCCCCTTCAACCTTGAGTATCCCCAATCCATCGGGGTGTTCTCAAGCTACGAGGTGGCACAAAAGGTCGTCGACTATCTGTCTGACCAACAATTTCCAGTGCAAAACCTTTGTATCGTTGGAACCGAGCTTAAGTCTGTCGAGCGAGTCACCGGCCGTCGCACTTGGAGAACCGTACTTACCCGCGGTGCGAAAAGCGGAATTACCACCGGAATGATGGTCGCGCTGATCATGCTGATTTTCGGAATGGGTGAAAACTTTGCGCTGTTATTTTTGGGAGCGCTCGGCATCGGGGTGCTAATTGGGATTGGGATGTCTGCGTTGAGCTACGTTGCGTCAAAAGGTAAACGTGATTTCAACTCGATTTCACAAACTATTGCCACCCGCTACGAGGTGATGTGCGAGCACAAAGTTTTCACTAAGGCCAAAGAGATCGTCGCCGCCATGCCAGAAGTACGGATGGCTGCGTTTACTCCCGATGCTCCCCGTGTCTATCCTTACGCACCGGTATATCCCACCCCGGTACCGACCTATCCTGCTCCATACCCGCCAGCGGCTTACTATGCACAACAGCCTCAAGTTCCGTACTACGCGCCGGTGCCCCCACCTGGGTATTACGCCTCTGGTAACCAACCGACGTATTACCCTCCTACTACCAACTCGGGCGAGGAGAACTGACGCATCTGTGCGGAAAATAGTCAGTGCGGCGCAGTAGGGCTCCAGGTGACTACACTTGCATCCATGAATGGAATTGAGTTGACGAAAGTTGGAACCGACGAAATAGAAATCCCGACGCATTGGTACAACATTGTCGCTGATCTGCCGACACCTCCAGCTCCCGGGTTGCACCCTGGCACTGGAGAACCGCTACAGCCGCAAGATTTAGCACCGCTGTTTGCTATGGGATTGATCGAGCAAGAGGCAAGCACTGAGCGTTGGATTGAAATCCCACAGCCGGTACGCGATGTTTACGCACTGTGGCGTCCTTCGCCGCTGTTTCGCGCGCTGCGTTTAGAGAAAGCCCTCGGTACCACCGCCAAGATTTACTACAAATATGAAGGTGTTTCTCCAGTCGGCTCTCACAAACCCAACTCGTCAGTTCCGCAGGCTTATTACACAAAGTTGGCCGGAAGGACGCGGGTAACCACCGAGACCGGAGCTGGTCAGTGGGGTGCGGCGTTGGCTTTCGCAGCGGAAACGTTCGGGTTGACCTGCGATGTTTGGCAGGTGCGTAGTTCCTATGAAAGCAAGCCGTATCGTCATGCGCAGATGGAAGTATTTGGAGCTTCAGTGGTCGCTTCCCCATCTGAGTTGACCAAAGTTGGCCGCGAATTGCGGGAACGTTTCCCCGATACCTCCGGCTCACTGGGCATGGCAATATCGGAAGCAGTGGAAGAAGCTGCTGCCGACCCGAATGCCAGCTACTCGCTAGGTAGCGTCCTCAACCATGTGTTGCTGCATCAAAGTGTCATCGGGCAAGAGGTGTTGCAGCAGTTGGCTGTCTTTGAAGAGCCGCAGATCGACTATCTGTTTGCATGTGCTGGTGGCGGTTCCAACTTGGGTGGTATCGCCCTTCCGATTCTGAGAGAAAACCTGGATGGACGTCAGAATGTAAAGATTGTCGCGTGCGAGCCGATGGCTGCCCCGTCTTTGACTCAAGGCGAATTCCGCTACGATTTCGGCGACACGGCTGGGATGACTCCAATGCTGAAGATGTACACCCTGGGCAAGGATTTTGTTCCCGACCCGGTACATGCTGGCGGGTTGCGCTATCACGGCATGGCGCCACTGATTTCGCATTGCTACCACGAAGGCTTGATCTCGGCTATCGCCGTAGGTCAGTTGGAAGCATTTGAGGCTGGAGTGCTGTTTGCGCGTGCTGAGGGGATTATTCCGGCGTCTGAGTCGAATCATGCCATTGCAGGCGCTTTGCGTCAGGCAAGAGCGGCTACCGAATCCGGTGCGTCGCCTGTAATCGTGATTGGAGTGTCTGGAAACGGGTTGCTCGATCTTCCGGCATACACTGAGTACCTTTCCGGAAACATGAGTGACGGCTAAGCGAGCCACGGCACGTTGAAATAGGTGTTGTTCGCCGCAAAGACGTTTTATCAACGCGAGAGGATGAGATGAAGGTTCCGTTGCTTTCGCAGCAAAAGTTGCTGGAGGTTCAAGCAATCGACACCACGATTGCGCAATGTGAGCATCGGCAGAAGTCTTTGCCAGAACATGCCGAAATCGCTGCTGGCCAAAAAAAGCGAAGGGTTTTGAGCGAAAATATCGTTGCACTCCAAACTCGGCTTGCTGATTTGGAAGTTGCGCTTGCAGCCGCTGAAGAAGATTTGATTCCAGTACGAGAACGCAAAGCGCGTAATCAAACTCGGGTTGACGAGGGCGCTGCCGATCCGAAGGCGCTACAGGCGTTGATTGACGAGATTGGCAATCTGGGCAGACGAATCGAGACGCTTGAAGACGCCCAACTTGAGTTGATGGAGCAACTTGAGCTAGTGCAAGGCGAAAAACAAGCATTGGGAACCGCACGAACCGAAGTTGAGAACGGCTTACGCAAACTAATGGCGGCTAGAGATGAGCAGACTGCTGTGATCGAGACTGAGATTGCAGCAGCTATGACCGGGCGCAATCAGATTGCTGCCGAGCTGCCGTCGGACTTTGTGGTGCTATATGACAAAATCCGGGCGCGAGCCGGAGGGATTGGGGCTGCCAAGTTGAAAGGTAAGCGTTGTCAGGGCTGCCAATTGGAGGCTACGGCCAGTGCTGTGGAGCGTTATCTGAATGCTGCGGCAGACGATGTGTTGCGCTGCGAAGAATGTGACCGCATCTTGGTGCGCGAGAGTTAATTCGCCTTGAAGGTTTTTCCCGAGATGGCTAGGACTCCCAGAAGTGAACAAAGCGGCGAATCGCTCTTTGATGTGCCAGTGCCGGTTGCTGCCCCAAGTACTCGCAAGCTGATTGTGCAAGCCGACGGTGGTTCCCGCGGCAATCCTGGTCAGGCTGCCTACGGTGCGTTGGTCTATGACGGCGAAACTGGCAATCTTGAAGATTGCGAAGGCATAGCTATCGGGATCGCTTCAAATAATGTCGCCGAATATTCGGGTCTGATTGCTGGTTTAGAAATGGCACGCGCCATTGACCCTGGTGCCGAAATCGAAGTGCGGATGGATTCCAAACTCGTCATTGAACAGATGGCAGGCCGCTGGAAAATCAAACATCTCGACATGAAGGTGTTGGCTCTGCAAGCCAACGCCTTGCGTCCTGCCAAGGTCGTTTGGACATGGGTTCCGCGCAGCGAGAACAAGGCTGCTGACACGCTCGTTAACCAAGCCCTGGAAGGCGATCCCACCTCTCGCCGTCACCGTTGACCCCCACTTTGTCATCTGGTCGCGCTGCTGTATCCCCCTTTTTTGTCATGCTGCGGACGGGTGAAAACCGTCTCGCAGTATCCATAACGCGAAAGATACGTTCTTGTTTGACGACTATTTTTGACAAAATACCCCAAGCAAGTCATCCTGCACTTCAGTTGCAGGATCCATATTTTAAACGGTCGTTTTTGGCTAGCTACTACATGCGATGGATCCCGCAAGCAAGCTGCGGGATGACAGGGAGAGGTGCAATGGATTCCGCACCAGGTTACGACAGGTGTGACTGCGTCCATTCTTCAACTTCGGTGGTATCGAAAGGCAGGGCGTCGGTCAAAATCTGTTGGGCTCCGTCCGGACGAATCCAAACGTCGTCTTCAATCCTGACCCCAACCCCACGCAGTTCGGGAGGTAGCGTCAGGTCGTGGGCATGGAAGTAAACCCCAGGTTCAACGGTGAAAACCATGCCTGGTGCTAGGTGCAGGCCAGCGTCGTAAGCGCTGTCTGACTTTGCGCAGTCGTGAACGTCGAGTCCTAGATGGTGACTTACTCCACAGACGATGTAACGCCGGTGTTGCTGCCCGTCAGGAGAGAGCGCTTCATCGACTGAAACTTTCAGGATGCCCCAATCGTGCAGGCCGCCCGCAATCACCTCCATCGCGGCATATTCCGCATCTAGGAAGTGCGCCCGGTTCACTGCTGCTGCCAAAGCTGCGCGATGGGCTTTCGCTACCAGGTCATGTACTTGACGTCCGGCGGGACTGAAATGTCCGGTTGGAGGAATGGTTCTGGTGATGTCTGCGGTGTAGAGCGAATAGGTTTCAACACCCATGTCGAGCAGCAGCGGCATGTCCGCAATGATAGGGCCATCGCAGCGAATCCAATGCAGAGTGGGGGCGTGAGGACCCGAACCGGCTATGGAGGTGAAACCAGGACCATTTCCGAAAGTGCGCGCATGACGGTCAAAGGTGCCTTGCAACCAGCGTTCGCCGCGTTCAATCTCGATGGCGTGCGTCAACTCGGCGGCTACCGCTTCAAACCCGCCAACGCTCGCAGCTACGGCGGCTTGAAGTTGCTCGATTTCCCATGCGTCTTTATACATCCGCAAGTCGGAAAGGAGTTTGTCCACTTCGCCGGTAGCCAATAGGGAGTATTGGGTTAACTCGTCGGAACTGAGAGTTCCGGACACACATGGATTTTCCAGTTTTTCCAAATCGGAAGCTAGCTCTGAAATGTCGGTGACCCTGATTCCCAAGGCCGTTTCCCAGTCATTTAACCCAGGGCTTGGCCCCACCCACAGTTCGCCGTATGCCGCCGAAGAAAAGAATTCATTAACTCCTGGGCGTGCCGGAGGTTTCAGATAAAGTTCTGCGTCATGACTCTTGCCATTCGCGCGCAGAATCAGGCACGCAAACTCAATTGCAGCACCGGTCAGCCACACGAATGAGGAGTCGGCGCGGTACTCAAAGTAGCAATCATTATTGCGCAGTGGTGCATGTCCGGAGAAGATGACCACATCACGTTGCCCAATAGCAGCTGACAGCCTATTCCGATGCTGTTCGGCTGCCTGCGCCGCACCTGGAACTATTTGCGCTTCGCGGCCTCCAACTTCCCAGTCTTGGGCAATCATTTGTGTGAATGCCCCCACCTGAGAAAGTTTGGGGCGCGGCTTGCCTGAATGTGGTGGTTTGCGTCTCATAGGGCGTCCTTTCCTGTACCCCAGTCTATGCCGATATTGCAGCTAGTGGCCGAACCCACCACTTCAGCGCTGGCAAGACCGGAGGCAAGCGAAACAAGTTTCAAGCTATAGTTATCGCGATTAAATCTGTAGAAAGAGGTTTTAGCATGCGGGTGGCAAAGTCTGTGCTGGTAGCACTCACCTTAGCGTTGGCAATGACGATGGCTGGATGTACTGACTCAGGGAGCGGGACACCGAGCACGAATGCGGGCAACGCACCGATCAAGGTGTCTATAGCAATCCAACCCTGGCTGGGGTATGGCGCTTGGTACATTGCCCAAGATCAAGGTTTCTTTGCCCAGAACGGGCTAGAAGTTGAGTTGAAGGATTTTGAAGCTGATGCTGACATGCTTGCAGCGCTGGCTGCTGGGCAAGTTGACGGTTTGAACGTCGCTTCGCACGGGGCATTGCTGATGGTAGAGAACTCAGTTGACGCGAAGGTCGTCCTGCTGCTCGATGCTTCCACTTCCGCAGATGCCATCATCACAACTGGTGAGATCGCCTCGGTAGCTGATTTACGAGGCAAACAAGTGGCATATGAGGAAGGTGCCACTTCGGATTTGCTGCTCAACTATGCACTTTCGCAGGCGGGAATGACGATTGGCGACATTACTAAGGTGCCGATGGGTGCCGCCGAAGCCGGTGCAGCTCTGATTGCCGGTAGAGTGCCAGCCGCAGTTACCTACGAGCCGTACATCAACCAAGCCAAGCTCCAAGACTCCAACGTCAAGGTGCTGTATGAAGCTGGAGAAAAAGAAGGACTCATCTCTGATGTGTTCATGGTAGGTAGCAAGTTTGCCAGCGAAAACCCGGACGCAGTACGCGCTTTGGCTAAGTCTTGGGGTCAAGCTGTCGATTACTACCGTGCGAATACCGAAAGTGGCCGTGCCATCATAGCTCAAGGTGTAGGCGAAAGCCCCGAAGACCTAGTGACCGCCTTCGATGGGGTTATCTTCTTCGGCCTGGCCGAAAATCAGACCTTGTTAGGTGGGGATTTTGCCAAGGTCACTCTCCCAGCAGTGCAGCAGGTTGCTGTCGCCGCAGGATTGCTGAACGGTGGTTCTGATCCGGCGCAAATCATCGATACCCAATTTTTGAAGTAAATCCGACAGGTCGACTCTTGTCCGCGAGACGTTCCAGGGTGCGTACCCAGATTTCAAAGCGGCAATATCTGGGTATCGCACTCGGCACTTTCACCGTCCTTGGGTTGGTATGGCTGGTAGCCACCACTAGCGGGATGATTAAACCGCTGTTCCTGCCTTCCCCACTAGCTGTGCTGACGGGCTTATTTGAAAAAGCACGCAGCGGGGATTTGTGGAGTGACATCGGGGTATCGGTGTACCGCATCACCATTGGCTATCTTCTTGCTACGGTGATGGCGTTGGTGTTAGGACCCTTAATGGGCATGTCGGCAAGATTTCAAGCAGCAGTAGAGCCGCTATTCGACTTCATTCGCTATATGCCGGTAGTGGCTTTCGTTCCGCTGACAATTTTATGGGTTGGGATCGGGGATCAGCAGAAATTTTTGATCATCTGGATGGGCACATTTTTCCAGCAAGTGCTGATGGTTGCCGATGCCGTAAACCAAGTACCGCAATCGATGATTCACCTGGGAGAAACGTTGGGGATGAACCGCGCGAAGATCGGGCTGCGTATCGTTTTTCCAGCGGCATGGCCGCGAATATTCGATACGCTACGCATCACCTTGGGCTGGGCGTGGACATGGCTAGTTGTTGCTGAATTGGTGGCGGCTGCTGGCGGAATGGGGTACCGCATCACAGTTGCGCAGCGTTATTTCGCTACCGAGACCATCATCGGCTACGTGCTGGTGCTCGGTCTGCTGGGGTTGACGCTAGATCAGCTCGTGCGCGCGCTGCGGCGAGTGCTGTTCCGCTACGAGAGAACACGTTGATGAGCCAAACCGCAGCGAAAGTCGAAATCAAAGGTCTTAGCAAACGTTTTACAAACGTGGTTGCCCTCGAAAACGTTGATCTGAACCTTGGAGCCAACGAATTCGTCTCGTTGGTGGGGGTCTCGGGCTGTGGAAAATCCACCTTGCTTTCCATCATTGCCGGGCTCACCGAGCCAACTAGCGGTGAAGTATTAGTCTATGGCAGTCCAATAACTGGGCCAGGGCGAGACCGTGGCGTGGTGTTTCAGCATGCCACGCTGCTTCCTTGGTTGACTGCCCGAAAGAATGTTGAATTCGCATTACAGGCAGAGCCGATGAATGCGGCACAGCGCAAAGACGCAGCCCGTGAGTATCTGGATATGGTGGGGTTGAGTGGCTTTGAGGACGTGTTTCCGGCGCAGCTTTCCGGTGGGATGCAGCAACGAGTCGCATTAGCGCGTTCGCTGAGTTACCACCCCGAAATTCTGCTAATGGATGAACCTTTCGGTGCTTTAGATGCTCTAACCCGGCGTGATATGCAGGAGTTGCTCACCGAAATTTGGGAAACCCATCCGATGACTGTGCTGTTCGTGACACATGACATTGAAGAAGCGGTCTACATTTCAGATCGGGTCGTAACGATGACTCCGCGACCAGGGAGCATCCATTCCCAGGTTGAGGTTGATTTGCCTCGGCCGCGCCGCGTCGAGATGCAGTCGTTCCCGCATTTCATCGAATTGTCACGTCATCTGCTGAAATCCATCCGTGGGGTGGCTCCGCAAAAGATAAAGACGACGACCCTTCCTGCTCCGGAAGGTTCGCTAACAACGGTCGTAGCACAATCGGATACGTCCGCAGTTGTCGCCATGTCGGTCACGGACTGCGTTGATAATCGCGGGTTACAAGATTTCCTGCGGGATTTGGTTCGCACTAATTCAGAGAATCCTCCAGGTTCTGAAGCTGAAGTTGCCAAGCTGGTTGGTGCCAGGCTTGCAGCTAGTGGTTTGGAAGTTGAACTTCAAGAAGTTGAGTCTGGCCGTCCGAACGTTGTGGCATATTTGCGTGGAAACTCGGAAGAAACCCTGCTTTTCAACGCGCATCTTGACACTGTTGCCATCGGAGATTTAGGACTTTGGACTGCCGAGCCGCTGGGTGGGAAAACCAGCGACGGAAAGCTATACGGACGCGGCGCTGCTGACACTAAAGGTTCCCTGGCAGCG
>Ga0082212_10008548_pt1 | contig 13353 bp, 18 predicted proteins | sample TergutNt197P3_FD_71548 | JGI IMG/M metagenome (GOLD analysis project Ga0082212, IMG submission 71548) | Neocapritermes taracua P3 segment gut microbial communities from Petit-Saut dam, French Guiana - Nt197 P3 | ecosystem: Host-associated > Arthropoda: Insects > Digestive system > Gut ... | reverse complement strand
GCCGCCGTTTCTTTCCTCCCCTTTTTTCTTCATGAGATAAGTTGTCATTCCGAACGCAGTGAGGAACCCCGAAGGGCTCGCCGAAGGCAATCTTTCTCTTTTGCGACAATTTGAAATGCACCCAAAAGGAACGAATATTTTATTACATTATTCCCGCATTTTTGACAGCCCACCCGCAGGGCGACGAAGTCAATACAACGCCCGGTAGAAAATGCACAAAAACCTCTCTCCTGCATCCTGTTAAGGATGCATCCCTGACGGGATGCAGAGGAAGATGCGCCATCATTCCATTCTACCGAACGATACATCCCTGACAGGAAGTCTTTTATATGCTGTTTATTTTTCATTCCTCAGGAAACGATAAAGAATCGTCCATCGCATTTTTTTTTTCTAAAAGATATATAATATAAGAAAAATCATTATCTTTGCCATGCTTTTTTTCACTTGAAAAATCATGAAGTATGGTATGTCTGGATTGTAGAGTTTGGAAATATTAGTGAATAGTAAAAATGCTTGAATGATGAAATACTATACGTATGTTTTATTTAGCCCAAGCCGTTATCAATACTATATCGGACAAACTCACGAAAGTCCGGAATTTGTTGTGTATCGACATAATTTGAGAGAACGTATGTATACGAAAAAGGGAACGCCGTGGCAATTAGTGTTTTCGCAACAGTTTGAAAACAGTTGCGATTCGTACTTGTTGATGCAGACGTTACAAAATATAAAAAGCCGTAAGTATCTGAGATATTTTATTGATAATCTGAAAAATGTAAAAAAATAACCGCCAAATCATGAAAACAATTATCCAACTTTTTGACGAATGTGTCGTCAAATACAACAGTAATCCATTTTTATGGGAAAAGAAAACCGATCGTTTTGAACCGTTTACCTTCACACAGACCAAAGAACAGGTGTACCGCTTTGCCGCAGGGTTGCTGCAACTTGGCGTCAAACGCAATGACCAGATTGCTTTGCTCTCTGAAGGCCGTAACGATTGGATCATCGGCGAATTAGCCATCCTGCACACCGGAGCCGTCAATGTGCCGCTGTCTATCAAATTAGAGGAGAGCAACGACTTGATATTCCGTTTGCAACATTCCGAATCGAGATTCATCGTCGTATCGGGATCGCAGTTGCCAAAAATACGCGCCATTGCCGGCGATTTGCCGTTAGTGGAAAAGATTATCGTGTTTGACGATCAGGCGGTTTATCGCGATAACGAAATTCCACTCAGCGAAATATACCAAATGGGCGACGCGAAACTGGCTGCCGAACCGGATTGTGTCAGTTCCATCAGTTCGCAGGTCAGCGGAAGCGACTTTGCCAATATCAGTTACACGTCGGGCACTACGGCCGATCCCAAAGGCATTATCCTGACGCACCGCAACTACACGGCCAACGTAGAACAGTCGATGTCGCTTATCAATATTCCATCGCATTACAGAACGCTGATCATCCTGCCGCTCGATCACTGCTTTGCCCACGTTGCGGGATTCTATACCTTCATGGCCTACGGTGCGAGTGTCGCTACGGTAAAAACGGGCCGCACACCTATGGAAACATTGAGGAATATTCCTGTCAATATCAAGGAAATCAAACCGAACGTCCTGTTAAGCGTACCATCGTTAGCCAAAAATTTCAGGAAAAATATTGAATCCGGCGTCAAAGCCAAAGGCAATTTTACATTGAAACTGTTCAATCACGCATTGAATATGGCTTATTCGTACAACAAGGAAGGATTCAACAAGGGCGGAATGACACAATTCTGGAAACGTCCGTTGCTGGCGTTATACGATAAGATTTTATTCACAAAGATACGCGAATTTTTCGGAGGCAATCTTAAATTTTTTATCGGTGGCGGCGCTTTACTTGACATTCAGATGCAACGGTTCTATTATGCGCTGGGTATCCCCATGTTCCAGGGTTATGGCCTGTCGGAAGCTACGCCTGTCATCTCGGCTAACGCCCTGCCAAAACACAAACTTGGCTCGTCGGGATTCTTAGTAACGCCGATGGACCTGAAAATATGCGACGCCGACGGCAAGGAACTTCCGCTGGGCGTAAAAGGCGAAATAGTGATTCGTGGCGAAAATGTGATGGCCGGATACTGGAAAAACCCCAAAGCCACTGCCGAAACGGTGCGCGACGGCTGGCTCTATACGGGTGACATGGGTTATATGGATAAGGACGGTTTCCTGTATGTAACAGGTCGTTTCAAAAGCCTGTTGATCAGTAGCGACGGCGAAAAGTACAGCCCCGAAGGTATCGAGGAAGAAATCGCCACCAACTCGCGCTATATTGACCATGTCATGTTGTACAACAACCAGGATCCGTACACGGTCGCGCTGATAGTTCCCAACATGGAAGCGTTGAAAGGTTACGTAAAAGCGAACAGTTTGGATTGGAACACGTCTGAAGGCAAGCAGAAAGCGATCAATCTGTTACAGGAAGAAGTGAATCAGTACAAGAAAGGCGGGGCGTATGAAGGAAAATTCCCCGAACGCTGGTTGCCGGCTGCCATTGCAGTACTGAACGAAGGATTTACCGAACAGAACGGACTGATGAACAGCACGATGAAAATCGTTCGCGGCAAAATTACCGAACGTTACGCCGACCGGATCAAATATCTTTATTCCCCTGAAGGGAAAAATGCGGTCAACGACGAAAACATGAAAGCAATGGGCTAATTTTGTGCATACAGTTTAGAAAAACAGTATCTTTCCCCTATATTTTTTCTGACAAAATTTATTCGTCTGTGTGGAATTCAAAAATTTCATTTATATTTGCTGTTTAAAGATTAACAATATGTCTATTACTAACAATCCCTCCGGTTATTCTCTCTTTCGGAGGGATTTTTTTGGGTGCATTTAGCATAACTTCAACTGCAACAAAAACTCGTCTTCCCAGCCGGTTTCAGTGCGTAGCCATTCTTTTTTATTTCCGGTAATTTCAAATCCGGCTTTTCTGAACAGTTGAATACTTGCCGTATTGCTTGCCGCGATATTGCAATACAATTGATTTAAAAACAATACTTTGCAGCAGTAGTCTATCATAAGTAAAATTGCTTCGTAAGCGTAACCCTGCCGGCGATCATCGGCTGATGCAATAAGAATACCCAGCCCCGCACGCTGATGTATCGGGTCGAAATCGAACAGGTCAATACTGCCGACGGTACGGATTTGCTGGTCGGCTTCGCGGCAGTCAATCATCATCCGTAACTGCTTGTGCGCATGAATATCGCTGGGATCAGATTCGATATACCGCTTCAGCTGATAACGCGAAAACGGAACCAGCGTGTTGCTTACATACCACACAGTACGATCGTTTTCCCACACATATAACAGGGCAAGATCTTCCGGTTCGACCGCACGAAGGGTGATGATGGGACTTGGCGCCATTTTCGTCACAATATCTGCAAAACCTGCCAAATTTTCCAACCCGACAGATTTAAACGAAAATTAGACCTGCCGAATCTCAGGGACACGGCAGGTCAGTTCTTCAAACTCGAAACGCGATTAAAGCGTACCGCCGATCATGAATGTTGCAGCCAGGGCAACGATGGCGTACAATTCGGGGAATACGGCCAAAATCAGTGTTTTACCGAATACGTCGTATCCCGAACCTATTCCTGCAATTCCATTGGCGCAAACCTGTCCCTGACGAATTGCCGAAAACAAACAGACCACGCCTAATGCAGTTCCGGCGATAAAAATCGCTGACGCCTGAAACATGGTTATAGCGGCATTAAGATAACCGGATATCAGGAAGTACCCCAAAAAGCCATATAAACCCTGAGTTCCTGATAATGCACTCAACACTAAATAGTTACCGAATGCGTCGGGGTTTTTCTTCATCGCCCCGACGGCTGCGTTTCCTGAAATGGTTACGCCATAAGCGCTTCCGATACCTGCCAGTCCTATCATCAGACCGACGCCAATATAAGCTAAAATAAAAGGTTCCATTAAATTTATTGATTATGATTATTTATGATTTGATTATTTATGATTATTATTTACGATTTTTTAGGGTTTTCATGATTAAGTTACACTTCTCTCCCGATTAATTTCAGCGGTTTGTATTTTTTACCGCCTCCTTCAAATCCCGCATTTTTATAAAATTCCACGAAAGTGAGACGCATAGGGTGAACAAACGAACCCAGCCCCGACATGAAAATATTCAGCCCATGCCCGACCACCAGGATGGCAATCATTACCAAATGACTGACTACGGGAATATCGCCGCTCAACTTCATCGCAAGGTCATTGAAAACAAAGCCCATGACGCCGCTGCAAATTCCCAGCGCAAACAAACGGATATACGACAACAAGTCGCCCAGCAAGCCGCTCACCATGTTATATGTGTTCCACAGTCCTGCGCCTATGTTGATGAGCGGGTTGCGTAGGGGATCGTTGAGAACGAAGATGAGCACGCCTGCCACGCCCAGCACCGCATAACACAGATAACGCGCCGAAACAAACATTTCCCCGCCGTATGCAAGATATAAACTGCCGATACCAAAAATAAGGATGAGCCAACCCCAAATGTCTAACGAGTAGAGGAAACCATAACGGCGGATTTTTCCAAATGCCTTGACAAACATTGCGAAAATGATTTGCACGCCGCCAAGTATCAATGCCACGTTGAATAATTTGTCGGAATCAATCATATATTGCTTGAATGTGGTCAGCCAAGCCCATTCCTGATCCAGCAACGGTATTCCGAATAACGTACCGCAAATGGCGCCGCAAACAACGGTTGCTCCTCCAAGTATTGACGCCAAAGTCATGATGGGTTTTAGCGACGGTTTTACTTTGTTGCGTGCAATCAATGCGCCAAGCAGAATCAACAGTCCATATCCCGCATCGCCGAGGCATACTCCGAAAAATAACATGTAAAACGGCGCAAAAAACGGCGTGAGATCCAACTCGTGGTAATTCGGGAAATCATACAGTTCGCCAATAGGTTCAAACAGTCGTGCAAACCAATTGTTTTTGAGCAATATCGGCGATGAGTTGTCGTCTTTTGCAGGCGATCCGCTTACGAAACATGCATCCTGCGTTTCAAGAGTCTGAAGCAATTCCGGCTCTTTTATTTCCGGAACCCAGCCTTCGAGCAATATCAACTTTTCGTCCGCTTTCTTTTCCACATGCAAATGAACCTTGTTCAGGTCAATATTCTCAAGCAATTGCCGTTGCATCTCTTTCAGATTGTTGAGATGCCCGATAGCCATCGTGTCGAACCGTTGTTGCACATCCGCCGCCTGATTTTCGTTTTCTACGAGGGCTGTATTCAATTGTCCGAGCGAACGATCGGAAATACGTATCTTTTCGGCGTCGGGTTCGTCATTAAATTTCGTTGGCGTTACGGTAATAAAATAGATGATTGCCCCTGTCTGCGCTACTTTCACTGCATCGAATCTGTCAGCCCAATCGGCTTGAAATTCGCGTTCACGACAGGAATAAAATTTCACCTGTTTACCGGCATCTTCCATTTTCCGAAGCATTTCCAAATCGAAATCACCCCAAACCAACATGCTGTCTATTTCTTTTTGCACGTTTTGCCGTTGTAACGTCAATTGCTCTTCAAGCGCTTTAAATTTCTGATATTCAGATAATACATCGACAACATTCATCGTTGGATCGAATGGATGCAGCACAACATCCGGTTGCTTCTTTAGTCTTTCCTGCAATACATGAATGGTATTTTTCAACGAATCAGCCGTAGCCAACTGCTTGCGCAGGTCGGTAGCATCGTCCGGAATACCTTTCTGTTTTTCAACGATGTGCACCACGCCCGCCTGCTGTATGCTTTCCAGAAATTCATTATAGGTTTTATAATAAATCAGGAAACTGTATTTCTTCATTTTTTCAACCATGCCTCAATTTGTTTATTGATAATTGTTTAATGATGATTGCATAATGTTCGATAATCAATATTCATTATTCAATTGATTTCGATTTCATGATCTTTTGCGATGATTTCGACAGGTTTTCCTCGTCTTCCATAAACCGCTTGATTTTGCGGATAGCATCCGCAAATCCCGGAATCTGTACCTTCTCGAAAAGATTTACCTTTTGGGTTGTCTTCTTGCGGGCATGTTCCAGCAGATTGATTTTCATGACGCAAAACTCGTACTCAACACCGATCTGCGCCAGCGTTTGCAGCAAGCGAATACCATCCGGGTACCATTTCGGACTGTTGAACAAACTGAACGGCCGCGTGGCAAACAGCACTTCGTCAAGCATCGGTACACGTATGCCTGCTATTTTCCGCGACGACAGCCTCACATCCTGCACCGAAATGAGAGACGGCTCAAATTCATTCCACAAGGCGGCCATTTTGTCGTACACGCCGATTTGAGCCTCTAACTTTTGCTGCAGTCCTGCCGCCTCGTCTTTTGCCCGTTTTACCTCCATCCGCAAGGCGCTTTCCTTGTTCTTGATGGTTGGCAATGCCCGCAACCGCATCTTCAACTGCTTTTCGATGCCCTGAAGCGAGGTTTTGTTATATTGAAATTTTATTGCCATTCTTTACATTTTTGATTGAATTGTCTATGATACAGGTGTTTGAAAAATACGTTGCAGTTCAAAAGTTTTGCTCTCGATTGTGTTCTTGTATAACATTTCAATTCTTTTTTTTCCAAACCGAATATTCGGTAAGCAAACGACATATCTTTCGGCGAAAGCCATGTAACTTCATCCCTGACAATTTGCCTGACGCCTTCAATTCCCCCATACATGCTGAAAAGCGCCAAATAATCCTCTTCTCTTCCTCTTTCGATAACCCGTTGTACCACAATCCGGCGCATTGCCGTCCAATCAAACGACGACAAGTCGTAATCCCACAAAAGCGTTTTGCTGATTTGCGGATGGGACATTGTGTTATTTTTTATGATAGAATCGAAGAACATTTTACATTTTTGTTGTTTTGATGATGTACAAATTACTAAAATCAAACAAGTTCGAGCGCCTCATCGAGTTTCATCATCCTCCTCGTTTTCTCAATAAACGTATCAACTTTTAAAATATGCTCATTCGTGCTCTTTTTGAATGAGCGTATTATTTCTTCCCTTTCATTGTCATTTGCGGAACCGTACATTTCGCAGAAACATTTTTTAAATTCCTCAATAGGAAGCGAGCGAAGTGCATTTATTTTTTTGTCCATTGCTTTTGGTCTTATCAGGTTTATTATATGCTGTTTAACTCTCGTTCTAATTTATTCAGACGGTTTAACCGGTCAAGAAGTATATTAATTTCATTATCAAAACTACTATCTGCTTTTAGCATGAACCGATATTGGTCTAATTGACTTATCGTTTTCATTCGCAACAGGATAATGTTACGTAAAACTTCTTTTCTTTGTTCATCATTCATCCTTGTATGGTTTTATGAACAAATTGACCACATACGCGACCGATTTCCGAGTATCGTCAATCAATTTGGCAACATCCTTGAAAAGCCCCTGCTCGAACTTATATGTATTAACCTCTTTCATTGATTGGCTGTTTGTTTTGCTTCTATTTTGCTCTTGTTTTCATGTCTGAGTTGCACTACCATACCAGCAATACCTAAGATACATGCAAAAGCTCCCATATAGAAACCTACACGTTTAGTCTGCGAGAAATCACTAAAATCTGCAATAAAAACCCAGCCCCAGCCAACAAGGGTGATACAGTAAAAAATCATCAGAATATTACGAAACTTTTTCATGTCAATCGAAAATTGTCAATCGAAAATGAATTAATTCTCTTTCCAATACTTCGTTACCAATTCCTGCTTGATGTTCACTTCTTCCGGTTTGAAATGCTTGTTAAACAGTGTCCAAGCCTCGTCGAGCATCTCGGTGGTATTGATATTCACGTCAATTGCCAGCAGATTATTCGAGTAATCCTTTGCAAACGCCAGCGCCCGCTCGTCGTAATTGCTCAAATCAAAACCGTTTTCGAGTTTGGTTTTTGCGTTGGCGGCGTCAGCAAAGAGGCGCACAGCTGCATTCATCACCTGCGGATGGTCTTCGCGCGTCTTTTTGCCGATGACCAACTGTTTCAAGCGCGAGAGACTGCGGAACGGGTCAACAATTACCTTTCCAATGTCCGTATCGCGGCGGAGGAACAACTGGCCTTCGGTGATATACCCTGTATTGTCGGGAACTGCGTGCGTGATGTCGCCGCCCGACAGCGTGGTTACGGCAATGATGGTGATTGAACCGCCATCGGGGAACTGCACCGCCTTTTCGTAAATTTTCGCCAGATCGGAATAAAGCGAACCGGGCATCGAATCCTTCGACGGAATCTGATCCATACGGTTGGACACGATGGAAAGCGCATCGGCGTAGGAACTCATGTCGGTGAGCAGCACAAGCACCTTTTCGTTTTTGTCCACAGCGAAATATTCGGCGGCGGTCAGCGCCATGTCGGGAATCAGGAGACGTTCTACCGGCGGGTCTTCGGTGGTATTCACGAAACTGATGATGCGGTCTAACGAGCCGGCGTTGCTGAACACATGCTTGAAAAACAGGTAGTCGTCGTTGGTCATCCCCATCCCGCCGAGTATGATTTTGTCCGTTTCGGCGCGTAACGCCACTGTAGCCATTACCTGATTGAACGGCTGGTCGGGGTCGGCAAAGAACGGAATCTTTTGTCCGGTTACCAACGTGTTGTTCAAGTCGATACCCGCGATACCGGTGGCAATCAACTCCGAAGGCTGTTTGCGGCGAACGGGATTTACCGACGGACCGCCTATTTCGCGTTCTTCGCCTTCGGGTACAGCCCCGCCGTCAATGGGCGCGCCAAATGCGTTGAAGAAACGCCCCGCCAACTGCGGTCCCACCTTCAATGTAGGCGCTTTACCCAAAAACACTACTTCGGCGTTGGTGCGGATGCCTTCCGTGCCGCGAAACACCTGCAATGTAATTTCGTCGCCGTTGATTTTCACAACCTGAGCCAAAGCCCCGTCAACGGTTGCCAACTCGTCGTAGCCGATGCCCGACGCTTTCAACATGCAGGTAGCCTTCGTTATCCGGCTGATTTGCGTATATATTTTCTGAAATGCTTTTGCCATAGCGATTTTCTATTTTTTTATTATAAATTGTTCTTATTTTAACTGTTTCAAGTTCTTATTTTCCATCAGCGACCGCATTTGCGTAATTGCCACTTGGTTGAGTTGCACAAGTCGTTCGCCCTGCGCAAGTTGCTGCCCGATAAGCAAAGCGTTTATACTTTCCATATTCGAGAGAACAACCAATTGTTCCAAAGTAGCATAATCGCGGATATTGCCCTTCAAATCTGGATTTGCATCCCGCCATTGTTTTGCTGTCATTCCAAACAGCGCCACATTCAGCAAGTCGGCTTCTTCGGCATATTTAAAGGCAATTTGTTCTTTGGTAACGATATTGGGAATGATATGCTCTTTAATCGCATCTGTATGAATGCGGTAATTGATTTTAGAGAGTGTACGTTGCAAGTTCCATTCGAGAGACAGACGATGTTGCTCGTCTTCTTTCAGCCGTTGAAATTCCCTGATAAGATAAAACTTAAATTCAGCCGAAATCCAGGAACCAAACTCAAACGCAATATCTTTATGAGCAAAAATACCGCCGCCATAACGTCCTGATTTTGAATAAATACCGATTGCATTTGTACGTTCTACCCAACGTTTTGGGGTAAGAACTAATCGTCCGTCTGCATTTTTAATCGTATGGAATTCCATACGGTTAAAATTCGGATTATAGATTTGCTCCCAAATTCCCAAAAACTCAAGCGTAAACCGCGTACTCATCCAATTGGAAACCACAACACGCGCCTCAAACTCGTCTTTGTAGCCCGCCATATCAGTAAGCGAGATGTAATCATTTTCTTTTGAAGTGATTACCGTTATCGCTGTTCCTTTTACGTTTATCGTTTCCTTTTTAGACATTTTATTTTTTATAAACTCTTTTCCTTTTTATGACATTAAAATACAAAATAAGAAACACACAAAATGATACGATTATAATCGGAAAAATTACATTACGAACTTCTTGTTTTACGTCAAGAAAGTCGAAAATGAGCGGACTTAATACCATAAGTAATCCCATTATCCCAAAGAATAAACCAAAGTATTTCGTTACATAATCCAAATCAATTTTAGCCAATTCTTTACTTGTCATACCTGACGCGGTGTTTAATCCTGCAATTAGCCCATATTGTTTAAAGACGCCTACAACTACTCCAATAACAATGAAGAACAAACCTATTACAACTTCTTTTTGTTTGATAAAACCGATTATTATGTCCATGATATTCTATTAGTTACCTATACTGCTCTTTCTTTTACCCAATTCTCTAATTCCTTCTCAAAATGAGCAAACTCATCCGATTGAAATTTAGAATAGTTCATCTGTTTGAAGATGTTGATCATTTTCTTGAAATAATCCATCACATCGGTAAATGCCGAAAAGTCAAATTCGGTACGACAGATGCGCATCACGAGGTCAACCATATACTTTTGGCGTCCAATCGGAGTTACTGCATCCACATCGTCAAAAGCATCCTGTTGCAGAATGACAAAGTCAATCAGTTCCGATTTCCAGAATACGATATGGTAAGAAATGGGAACGCCGTCGTCGCCGAGGATGTTGATTTGTTCGGATATTTCCTTGCCGCGCTGCATACGGGTTTTCAGTTCGTTGACCGTATCAATCCAGTCCGGCGCTACAAGTTTGGCGATATATTCCGCAAATTCGGGATATTCCAAATATTTAGAATAACTGTCAATGGGGTTTACTGCCGGATAGCGTTTTTTGTCAGCGCGTTCCTGTTCCAGAGCGAAGAAACAACGCGCTACCTTTTTGGTATTTTCAGTAACCGGCTCTTTGAGGTTTCCGCCTGCCGGCGACACCGTGCCGATAAACGTAATGGAACCTGTAGCGCCGTTGGCTAATTCCACGTAACCTGCACGACCGTAAAAGTTTGAGATAATTGCCGACAAGTCCATCGGAAATGCGTCAGGTCCGGGCAATTCTTCGAGGCGGTTGGACATTTCGCGCAAAGCCTGCGCCCAACGCGACGTCGAGTCTGCCATCAGCAACACCCTCAGCCCCATGCTGCGGTAGTATTCGGCGAAAGTCATGGCGGTATAAACTGACGCTTCGCGGGCTGCAACTGGCATATTGGACGTGTTGGCTACGATAATGGTACGTTCTATCAACTTGCGACCGGTGTGCGGGTCAATCAGGTGCGGAAACTCCGCGAAAATTTCAACCACTTCGTTGGCGCGTTCGCCGCAGGCAGCGACTACTACGATGTCGGCTTCCGCCTGTTTCGAGATGGCGTGCTGCAACACGGTTTTTCCCGTGCCGAAAGGACCGGGAATAAAGCCCGTACCGCCCTCGACAATCGGGTTTGCCGTATCAATGATGCGAACGCCGGTTTCGAGCAGTTTAAAAGGACGCGGCTTGGCGGTATATGCTGTGATTGCTTTGCGCACAGGCCATTTCTGCATCATATTGATTTCAATATTGTTGCCCGAAGCGTCGGTCAGTGTCGCTATTTTGTCTTCGATGGTGTATTGTCCTGCGGGTGCAAGCCTTTTGAGCGTATATTTTCCCTCAAAGGTAAACGGCACCATAATTTTGTGCGGTTGCGAGTTTTCGTCCACTTCGCCGAGCCAGGTTCCGGCAGATACCGTATCGCCTTCCGCAGCAATGGGTTTGAAATCCCACAATTTCTTTTCATCTAACGGGAAAGTGTAGTCGCCGCGCTTCAGAAACACGCCTTCCATCTTATCGAGGTCATTTTGCAAACCGTCGTAATTGCGCGAAAGCATACCGGGTCCGAGCGTTACCTCAAGCATGTGCCCCGTAAATTCTACTTCTGCGCCTACTTTCAATCTGCGTGTGCTCTCATATACCTGTACGTAAGTGTTTTTTCCGACTATTTTGATGACCTCCGACATCAGCCGGTCGCCGCCCGTCTGGATAAAACAGATTTCGTTCTGCAAAACAGGTCCGTCGGCTTCAATCGTTACCAAGTTCGCCACGATACCTTTTACTATTCCTTTTGTCGCCATATATTGTTATTTTTGGATTTTCTATTTTTGTTTATTATTTCTATTCTTCTTCAAAGTAATCATTGTCTATTCGCTTAATTGTGAACGTATATTTCGTTGAAACTGCCAAGTCGAAGTCAATCATCAAATCAGCGAGTTTCTTGCCATCAATGAGTACTATCTTTGTTTCATTTAACGGTTTATATTTCTCCGCTTCCTCTGTAAATCTTGATGTTGTTATAAAAACTCCTTTTTTAGCGCCCTGTCCTGCCAATGCTCCTACGAATTTTTGAATTTCGGGACGACCGACAACATTTTCCCAGCGTTTGGCTTGAATGTAAATCATGTCAAGTCCCAGATGGTCTTCCTTAATGATACCGTCTATCCCCTCGTCGCCGGTGCGTCCTATTGATTTTCCGGCTTCTTTAATTGTTCCTCCGTATCCCATTTTTACAAGCAGTTCAACAACAAGATTTTCAAAAAAGGAAGGGCTGCATGATTTTATTCTTGATAGAATTTCCAATGCCAAATTCGTTCTGATAATATCGTAGTTGTTCTCTAAAATTTCTTCAGGGGTTTCTTCAGGAACATAGCCATTATCTTTCTCAATCACAATTGATTTTTCCTCTGTTCTGCCTCTTTCTATTTTCTCAATATATTCTGGAAACTGTCTCAAAAATTTGATATTGATGATGATTGGATTTGTTGACAATACCTGTTTCCCTCTATCGGTAATTACAAAATGTCCACGCCTTGTAGTCGTTACAAGTCCTGCTGCTATCAAATGATTTTTTGACCAGGAAACTCTGTTGTAAAAAAGTTTTTGTCTGCGACTTGGCGTATATTGATTTAAGTCTTCATCTGATAATTCAAAATGTAAAGCCAGTGCATCATGCGTCCCGAATAAGGAATGTTCGTTCCCATCTGAGATGTATTGCATTAAAGGTAACATTATGGACTGAAAATCAGGTATCATATTCAGATATTTTATTCCTTATGATAAATGGTTATCCCAACCTGCTTGATATGGTCAATCAAATCTGGATTTTTAAGCGTATGAAAAATGGAAATATCGAATTGATATGGCAGCAAAAGGTCGTCAATATCCGTTGACAGTCTGTTACACCTGTTGTGTGTAAGCGTATTTCCCGTCAATGTGATATCAACATCGGAAAAAGGCTTGTAATTTCCTTTTGCCCGCGACCCATACAACACAACTTCTTCAATATCTTCATATTGAGAAAAAATGCCCTGCAATTTGCTTAATTCAATATCTGTTAATCCACAGTTCATTCATCAACAAAATTTGGGTTCGACCTAT
>Ga0082212_10008547_pt1 | contig 13353 bp, 10 predicted proteins | sample TergutNt197P3_FD_71548 | JGI IMG/M metagenome (GOLD analysis project Ga0082212, IMG submission 71548) | Neocapritermes taracua P3 segment gut microbial communities from Petit-Saut dam, French Guiana - Nt197 P3 | ecosystem: Host-associated > Arthropoda: Insects > Digestive system > Gut ... | reverse complement strand
TGTTGTGGTCATCGAGGTTGGTTGAAAATTCGCTTTTGCCGGTGCCGTCCGCCCTGGAAACGAAATAAAGGGCATCGGTTTTTTCAGGATAAAAGGTTGCCTTGATTGCCGCTTCGCCCGGTAAGGCTATCGGCGTTGGCGGCAGGCCAAAACGGGTGTAGGTATTGTACGGCGTATCGGTTCTGAGATGGGATTTGGTGATGACGCCCGTGTATTTATCGCCTGCGCCATAAATAACGGTCGGGTCGGTCTGGAGTTTCATGCCGGTTTTAAGCCTGTTGGTAAAGACGCCGGCAATTTTGGCGCGGTCTTGGGGATGGCCGGTTTCTTTTTCGATGATGGAAGCCATGATAAGGGCTTCATATGGCGTTTTGTAAGGCAATGAAGGGTCTCGTTTTTCCCAGTGTCCATAAAGCTTTTTCATGAGCTGAAGATGCGCCTGCCGAAACAGGTGCATATCACTGCTGCCCCTGGTGAAAAGGTAGGTGTCCGGGAAAAAAAGACCCTCCGCGTCTTTCCAGGTGATTTTGAGCTGCTCGATGAGTTCGTGTTCGGTGAGATGGGCGGTGTCATGCTTTAAACCCGGATGGGCATTCATGGCTTCCCGCATTTGTTTGAACGTCCAGCCTTCGGGGATGGTAATGGATTGATAGGCAACCCGCCCTTTTGCCAGCCGCTGCATGAGATCGTAGGGAGTTTCATCCGGCTTGAGTTCGTAATAGCCTGTTTTGAGCTTGGCCGTATTGCCCGTGATGCGCACAAGGATAGCAAAAAGCGGGCCGTTGACCGGCACAGCCTGGTGATGGAGTTGCGTTATGATGGCCTGTAACCCGCCCGGATTGATTTCAAAGGAAATCAGTTCGCCGGATGAGGATAAGGGTGAATTCGCCCACCAGGCAAAGCTTGATGCGATGAGGATGAACACCAGGGTAACAGCCAGAAAAATTTTCTTGAATACAGGCATACGAACAGGGTCCGGCAAAAAACCGTTTTTCTCTTTATAATTGAGCGAGCTTTGGAGTTGATCCGTTTTTTTCCGTCAACTTTATACCGCAGGCAAACGCATATTTTCGCATGAAAACCACTTTTGTTTTTGCTTGCGTTTTTTTGCTGCTGATACAGGCGGCATAAAGAGGTGAAATGCACTCGATTGAACAATTAAAATCCGGCTTGACGGCGACCCTGGCAGAAATCGGGCTGGTTAGAGCTTCCGGCGAGGATGCGGTAACGTTTCTGCACGGGCAATTAAGCCATGATGTCGCGGGCCTGGCGCCCGATGAGGCCCGGTTTGCCGGTTATTGCACTCCGGAAGGCCGCCTTTTGGCGACGCTGCTGGTTTGGAAATCCGAAGACGGCGTCCGGCTTTTGATGCCGCGTGAAATCCTGCCGTCATTGGTTCAGCGCCTGCGGATGTATGTCCTGCGCGCCAGGGTGACGCTAACGGATGTGAGCGATGATTTTGCCGTGACCGGATTTGCCGGTAAAAAGGCCCGTGAAGCGCTGGCATCCGTTTTGCAGACGCTGCCTGCTCGCGTTTTCGGCAGGACGGATGGCCCTTGGGGGACACTCATCCGGATCAGGGATGCGTTTGACGATGCCCGTTTTTTGCAAATTGCGCCGCTTGAAGGAACCCGTTTTATTCCGCCTGCGCTTTCTTCAACTTTAGTTTCAGGCGATGACGCCGATTGGGAACTGGGGGAGATTGAGGCAGGCATGCCGCAGATTTATGCGGCGACACAGAATCGTTTTGTGCCGCAAATGGTGAATATGGAACAATTGGACGGCATGAGTTTTAAGAAAGGATGTTATCCCGGCCAGGAAGTAATCGCCCGCACCCAGTATCGCGGGAAGCTTGCGCGGCGGATGGTCGCGGCCCATGCCGATATGCCCGGTAACGCGAACGCACGGGAATCCGGCATCACGCCCGGGCTGGAGATTGTGGATGCCGCCACGAATGCGCCTTGCGGCATATTGGTACGGGCGGCGCGGCGCGATGAAAAACGGATGGATTGTTTGATTGTGATACCGAAGGAGGCGTTTGCTTCAAAATCGCTTCACCTGGGCGCACCAGATGGCCCGAAATTGTTTTTGGATCCGCTTCCTTATGCTTTGCCGGATGAAATTTAAGTACCCTGAAAGTGTTTTGATATGTGCCTGATCGTTTTTGCATGGCAGATTGTGCCATCTACGCCTTTGATCGCCGCCGCCAACCGGGATGAATTTTATGCCCGCCCGGCAAAAGCGGCCCATTGGTGGGAGGATTGCCCGGATATTTATGCCGGACGCGATGTGGATAAAGGCGGCACCTGGATCGGGATCAGGAAAAAGGATGAAAGCCATACGCTAAGCCGTTTTGCCGCCGTGACCAATGTCCGCGCGCCCCATCTGATGAAGCCGAGGGACACGACACGCGGCAGGCTGGTGAGCGATTTTCTGGAGTCCGACCTGACGCCGCAGGATTATGTCGCGCACATCAGAAAAAGCGCGCATCAATATAACAGCTTTAATCTCCTGGTGGGGGATACGGAAACGATGATTTGGTTTTCCAATTGCGGTTATGGCCGTCCGATGAACGGCAAACCGCTGCCTCCGGGAATTTATGGCTTATCCAATGCCCTTTTGAATGATCCCTGGCCTAAGGTTGTCCGTACCCGCGCCCAATTTGCGAGCCTTTTGGGGCAGCACGCACCGGTGGATGCCTACTTCGAGATGCTGGGCGATACGACTCCCGCGCCCGACGCGCATTTGCCCAATACCGGCATTACCCGTGAGCTGGAACGGGCGCTTTCTTCCGTTTTTATTGCGACGCCGGAATACGGCACGCGGGTTTCGACGCTGACGCAGTTATTTAATGATAAACCGCCTATGCTGCATGAACGTGTGATACGCTGAAACCATGATAGCGGATGATATGGATGAGAGGCTGGCCGCATTAGCTGGTGAAAACCTGCTGCGCCGGCGGCGGATTGTTGATTCGCCTTGCAGCGTGCAAGCTGAAGTGGATGGCAGGCCGGTGCTGACTTTTGCCGGCAATGATTATCTGGGATTGGCGGCAAGCCCTGTTTTGGCGGAGGCTGCCGGGGAAGCGGCACGCAGATGGGGAGTTGGTTCCGGCGGTTCCCACGTGGTGACAGGCCATATGCGGCCGCATGAGAGACTGGAAAACGCGCTGGCGGATTTTGTCGGCGCTTCTCGCGCGCTTTTTTTCAGCACCGGATACATGGCCAATCTGGGTGTTGTGCCGACACTTGTCGGTCGCGGCGATGCCGTTTTTTCAGACCGGTTGAACCATGCTTCGCTGATTGATGCTGTCGTGCTTTCACGGGCGGATCATTTTCGCTACCAACATCACGATGTGGCACATTTGGCGACGCTGCTGAAAAAGAGCAAAGCCAGGCGCAAGCTGATTTTGACTGATGCCGTTTTCAGTATGGATGGCGATGTGGCTCCCCTGCCCGCGCTTTTTGAGCTGGCTGAAGATCATGATGCCTGGCTGGTGGTGGATGACGCGCACGGGTTCGGCGTACTGGGACCGCAGGGCCAGGGAACGCTTGCCCATTTTGGTTTGCCGCTGCATCCGCGAATTGTTTATGTGGGGACGCTGGGTAAGGCCGCCGGCGTTTCCGGGGCTTTTGTCGCCGGCGCAGATAAAGTGACGGCATGGCTTTTGCAACGGGCCAGGACGTATATCTTTACCACAGCGTCCAGTCCCGTGATTGCCGCGACGCTGGAAAAAAGCCTGGAACTGGTTAAACAGGGATCGCTTTTGCGCGCCCATCTCTTTTCTTTGATTGATCGCCTGCGCATGGGGCTGTCACAGACCCGTTGGGACATGCCTTTTTCCCCGACGGCAATCCAGCCTGTGATTATCGGCGCCAACGATGAAGCCCTTCGGGTGGAAAAAGCACTGGCAAATCGGGGTATCCTGGTGCCGGCAATCCGCCCCCCTACCGTGCCGAAGGGCAGCGCGCGCTTGCGCATTTCCCTTTCAGCCGGGCATAATGCAGAGGATGTTGACCGCTTGATTGATGCATTGAGAGAGTTGCAGTGAGTACGATTGTTTTCTGGCATGGCTGGGGAATGGGGCCGGGCGTGTGGCATGACCTGGTTGACCGGTTGCGCCCTGCCCTCAAAGACAAGTACGAGCTGCTTGTCCAGCCGCTGCCCGGCTATTCTCCGGCACAGGAACGGGTTGTCCATTATTCCGCCAATCAGATGCTGGAAGATATGATGGCGGCGCTTTCTCCTCCCGTGATTTTATGCGGCTGGTCATTGGGCGCGATTTTAGCGATGCTGGCGGCAGTCCGTTATCCCACAAGTGTGGAAAAGCTGATTCTGATCGGCGCGACGCCGAATTTTATGAAACGGACAGACTGGCCTAACGGGGTCGCATTAAATATGATCGATAAGCTCGGTTCAGGCATCCGGGTGGACCCGGTTTCCGCCCTGCGCCGCTTTGTGACTATTTTCAACCAAAACGATAGCAATGCGCGTGAGGTGGCAAGGAAGCTTTCCGACATCACTTCCGCGCCGAGCCCTTCCCTTGAGGCCGGGCTGGATTTGCTCAAACATACCGATTTGCGCCCGATTATTCCGGATATTCGCCAGCCGACACTGCTGCTTCATGGCGCTCATGACACGCTCATGCCGCTTTCTGCCGCAGAATGGCTGCAAAAACATATACGGCATGCCCGGCTTGCCGTTTTGCCGGACGCATCTCATGCGCCCTTCCTTTCCGATACCGAAAAGTGCGCCGAGATCATCGTGGATTTTCTTCATGCCGGCGTTTGACAAGACCAGGGTAAGCGCGGCTTTTGACCGTGCTGCCCAGGATTATGACGCGATTGCGCGTTTCCAGCAGAGCGTCTGTGACAGCTTGATTGGCATGCTGCCGGCTTTTGCGCCGGATTACGCCGTACCTAAAAAACTTTTGGATGGCGGCTGCGGCACAGGATACGGCGCCGGATTGCTGTCGCGCCTGTGGCCGGATTGCCGCATTACCGGATGCGATCTTTCCCTGGAAATGCTGCGTTTGGCGCGCGGCAGGCATATTCATGCGGTTTGCGCCGATCTGGAGCGGCTTCCCTTCCCGGATGGCTCATTTGATTGCGTATGGAGCAGCCTGGCCCTCCAATGGTGCAAAACGCCGGATGTGTATGCCGAGCTTTTCCGTATTTTATCGGATCAGGGCATCCTGATCTTTGCGACATTGGGCCCCGGCACGCTGGCGGAATTGGATTTTGCTTTTTCCGCCATTGACGCCCACCGTCATGTCCGCACCTTTGCTTCACAAAAAGAAACCGAACTGGCGCTGGAAAAAGCGGGTTTTAAGGACGTGTCGATTAAACACGAGACCCGTATTGTGCATTTTCCCGATTTCCATTCTTTTCTGACAAGCGTCCGAGGCATCGGCGCGAATCAGGTCGGCAAAGCGCGGCGGCGCGCCATGATGGGAAAAACGGCCTGGAAAACCGTGCAACAACGCTATGAAACCTTGCGCGGCACCGACGGGATGCTGCCCGCGACTTATGAGCTGGTTTTCGGACTGGCGCAGCGTTAGGGTCAGCCCCTAGGGGCCGCCTAGCGTAGTCTGACCCGTTTTTGCCGCGTTAGACCTAAAAGCCGTGTGATTTTGGGCGGCTCCTTGCCGATATGAAATTTCCGGACAATATCCCGCTTGACCGTGTCCGCAACCGTCATGCGCTCGCGCTGGCGGAGATGCTCGACAAGGGATTCGACCATGAATGTTTCAACCATGATGCCCGGCCGGTTGACATCACAGAGCACCTCCCACATATAAGCGCCGTTGCGCTGCCGGACACGTTTGAGCTCCCTCAGCGCACGGACGAATTCGCGCTGGTTACGCGCGTCGATTTCATATTCCACAGTGACCATAATCGGCCCGCGATCCATCTCATGCGGGTCTGATTCAAGCGGGGTTGTCCAGTTTAGGGAAGGAGACAGGTCAATCGTATCATGCCTGCCGATTTCAAAACGCCAGGCGGCAATGATGCCGACGATCGCGCCGATGGCGGCAAAAGTGAGTGCCGTTGGAATATCGACGACTGATGCGATTTTTCCCCAGATCACGCTGCCCATGGCAAACCCGCTGGTGTAGATGACCCAGTGCAGCGCCAGTCCCCGTGCTCTGACCCACCCCGGCAAAGCGATCTGGACGGCTGTGGTAAGGGAAGAAAAAACCGTCATCCAGGAAAAACCGATCACCAGCATGGCAGGTACTGCCGCAATAACCTCGGTACTGTAAGCCAGCCCCAGCATCGCGAACGCATAAGTGAGCGTTGCGCCTGCAACGGTCATGTCACGGCTGATCCGCCCCTGGATATGCGGCAGGACGAGAGCACCGCAGATTGCCCCAACCCCGATGCAGGCCAGCATAAGGCCATACGTGCCTGGCCCGCTTTGCAATTGCTGCCGGACAATGAGGGGTAAAAGCGCCCAGGGCGCGCCGGCGAAGATGAAAAAGGCAGCGCCCCTGGCAAGCGCGGCTCTGAGTTCAGGAGAATAACGGGCATAGCGTATGCCGGTGCGAATCGCGCCCTTAAGCCTTTCCTGAGGAAGATTGCTGGTATTGGGATAACGCTGCCATTTCTTGATGGCGATAATGACGGCAAAAAAGGAAAGCGCATTAAGGATAAATACAGCGCCGGGACCGATTGCGGCAATGATAATGCCGGCGAGCGCCGGGCCGATGGCGCGGGCCAGGTTCATGGCAATGGTGTTTAAGGCAATGGCAGGCAAAAGTTCATTTTGCCTGACCAGTTCGGGAACGATGGCGCCCCAGGCGGGCATCATCATGGCAGCGCCGATGCCCAGGCAAAAGGTGAGCAGCAGGAGCGTCCATGCCGTGGTAAGGCCGGCCAGCGTCAGGATGCCGAGTATGGCAGCGCTTACCGCCATCCAGATTTGCGTGCCGATCAGGTAGCGGCGACGGTCAATGATGTCTGCCAATGCGCCCGCCGGAACAGCCAGAAGAAAGAAAGGAATGGTGGTTGCCGTCTGTACCAGCGATACCATGAGGGGATCGGGTGCGAGAGAAGTCATGAGCCACCCTGCCCCGACCTCCTGCATCCAGGAGCCGATATTGGAACAGAGCGTGGCCATCCATATAATCCTGAAAGCTCTGCCTTTCAGGGGCGACCAGGGGTCTGTTCTTTCATTTTCCCGTTGTTTTTCCAAGGTGGTGTTTTTCCGTTTTGTCTGACCTGTGCGTGATTGAACGGTCTTTTGATTATTTTATCCGTAACGGCAGAAAATAGCTTGGGTTAAGTTAGAGCCGACCCTAGGAAAAACCATGAGTTGCGGTAAGCGGCTCGTTTTTTTCCAGTTCGTCAAAATAGTCGGCCAGGCTTTGATTAAGGTTGTGCTCAATCAAATGGGTAATTTTCCCTGAAAGAACATCTTCTTCAGGCTGATAAACAAATTGGATATAAACATCGGCCAGGGTAATCCGGGTGGCGTCCCCCGTCCATTTCCATTCATCTAACGCCTGATGCCTGTTTTTCCTGCGACGGCGGCGGATAAACCGGAAAATATGGTGATGGATGTGCGTTACCCAGTTGCGTTCCTGCATGGCCAGCAGCATGCTTTCGAGTTCGGCGCTGCTTAGGCTGGCATGCCGTTGCAGGCGTGTCCAGTCTACGGACATATTTTTTTCCATCCGGGCATCATAAAGCGTGCGGATGACAAAAAGCGCATCGGCATATTGGCTGCCGGGCTTGACGACCCGACGCCAGCGTCCGCTCCTGAAGTCCGGAAACGAGGATGTCAAAACAGCGCCGGAAAGCATGATGAGCGAACTGACATATAACCAGACCAAAAACATCGGGATGACGGCGATGGCGCCGTATATTTTCTGGTACGAAGCAAATTGCACCACAAATACGGTAAACAGGCGCTTGGCAATTTCAAAGGTTATCGCAGCAAAAAGAGCGCCATAGAAAGCGTCTTTCCAGAGAATGGGGCGATATGGGACAAAACGGTAGAGGAAGGTGAAAGTGATGGTTGAAATGGCGCCCAGGAAAAAAAGAGACCAGACGCCTTTGAAATAAGGCAAATGGCCGACGATGCCGCGCGCGGCCAGATAAAGGTGCGAGGTGAGATACAGGGAAACGCCGAGCATCAGCGGGCCGAGCGTTGCGATGAACAGGTATATGATCATCCGGCGGATAAGCGGACGCGGTTCCTGGACGCCCCAGATGCGGTTGAAGGTTGTTTCGATAAGGTCAAACATCATGGCGGTGGTAAATACCATAGCGATGGAACCGATAATGGAAACCCGTGCCGCTTTGCTGGCAAAAAGGGTCAGGTTGTCCAGGATGCCTTGCGCGATGCCGGGCGGGATCATGCCTTTGGTGAAATAGATTTCGACCATTTTTTGCAGGTCGTTAAATTGCGGGAAACGGGTGAATATGGCAAGCGCAACCGCAATGGCCGGAACCAGCCCAAGAATGAGGGTGTAGGTAATATTGCCGGCAACCTGCGTGAGTTGCTCTTCATTAACGCGGCGAAGGACATACTTGATCAGGGTAACCAACCCTTGCAGGCGGCGGTTTTTGGGATGCAGATTGTCTATCGGGTTCATCCGGTCAGATCCTGTTGTATATGACGCCAGTTTAGCTTAAAGCATGCCTTTACCGCTATTTTATTGTTTTATCATGCCTGGCAATGATCCGTTTTGATGTTTTTGGCATGGGCTTTTGTGAAATAGGCGCAGGGTTGCGCTATTTCCGGTTTTCCGATGGTTTTTAAAGCAAAATGGATTCATAATAAAAAATAGTTTTGCTTTTTGCCGTTTTATAGCTGTTTGCGGGATGGTTTATGCCAATGCAGGTTTTTTTGGAGGCATGCAAAAAAGCCGTCGGCACGGAGTATGTGGTGACCGATGAAGCGATGATGCAGCCCTTTGTGACAGAGTGGCGCAAACGTTTTTCCGGCCGCGCGCTGGCTGTTGTCAGGCCGTCAACGACCGAAGAAGTCGCCGCTATCGTTCGCCTGTGCAATCTTCATCATGTACCGCTGGTTCCTCAGGGGGGAAATACAGGGTTGGTGCTGGGAAGCGTTCCGGATGATGCCGGTAACGCGATTGTGCTTTCCTTAAAACGCTTGAACCGGATACGGGAAGTGGATGCCGCCAATAATACAATGACGGTGGAGGCCGGCTGTGTTTTGGATCATGTCCATCATGCGGCGGCTGACGTGAACCGGCTTTTCCCGCTTTCGCTCCCCTCTTCAGGCACCTGCACCATCGGCGGCAATCTGTCAGCCAATGCCGGCGGCACAGCCGTTTTCCGGTATGGCACGGCAAGGGATTTATGCCTGGGCTTGGAAGTGGTCACCGCCGAAGGCAAAATATGGGATGGCCTGCGCGCCTTGCGCAAGGATAATACAGGCTACGACCTGCGTGATCTTTTTATCGGCGCTGAAGGAACATTGGGCGTCATCACGGCAGCCGTCTTAAAACTGTATCCGCAACCGAAAACAAAGCTAACTGCCATCGCCGCTATAGCGAATCCTGCCAGGACGCTAGATTTATTAAATACCGCGCAACGTCACTGCGGTCTGGCGCTGACGGCTTTTGAGCTGATTTCAAAATATGCGATGGAACTGGTATTAAAGCATTTTCCCGCGCTGTCAGCGCCCCTTCCCCTGATTTATGAGCAATATGCCTTAATCGAGCTTTCCGATAGCGAATCGGAAAACCATGCTGTCGCTATGCTGGAGGCTTTTCTTGAGTATGCCCTGGAAGAAGAGATGATTACGGATGCGGTAGTGGCCCAGTCAATCGCCCAGTCACAGAGCATATGGCAATTGCGTGAGAATATTTCCGCCGCGCAAGCGATGGAAGGCGACAATATCAAGCATGATATTGCGCTTCCGGTTTCTTCCGTTTTAGATTTTATTGCGGAAACAGATCATCTCCTGCAAAAACATTTTCCGGGGTGCCGCATGGTGACTTTCGGGCATCTGGGTGACGGCAGTTTGCACTATAACGTGCGCGGGCCGGAAGGGATGCCTGATAAAGTGTTTCTTTCCCATGCGCCGGAAATCAACCGGATCGTCTATGACAGCGTGACCCGCTTTAATGGAACCATATCGGCCGAACATGGCCTGGGCGCTTTAAAACGCGAGGAACTGCTGCGGCATAAGTCCGACATTGAAATCGCCATGATGAAAAAGATCAAATCGGGATTCGATCCAAAAAACCTGATGAATCCGGGCAAAATTTTGATCTGACGTTGATGTTTTAAACGAAAAGGCTTTTTCAGAAAAAGAAGCAAAATTACATGCTTTCGGTGATATGGCTCGGCTAGTTAGAGCACAGCACCCATCATACCGGAGTTGGTGGTTCAAGCCCACTTACCACCACCAAAAACACCATTCAAAAAATATCAGGAAGTCTCAAAACCCGCATGTACAGGGCTTCCTACAAAACACGCCTGCATTTTATTGACGCTGCACCACTCCCATTGCAAAACTGTATTTTATAAGATACAACACAGGTATGATAAAGATCGTCAAAACAGATATTTTTAACACATGGCTCAAATCTGTAGATGGGAGCATCAGAGCGCGTGTTCAATCCAGAATGGATAATATCAGCAACGGGCATTTTGGCGATTACAAGGTCATTGGCGATGGTGTTTCCGAATTGTGATTTCGTGTACGTTCAGGTATCAGAATTTATTATTTCCAACATGAGCAGAAAGTGATTGTTTTGCTGGCCGGTGGAAATAAAGATTCACAGAAAAAGGATATTGAAACTGCTAAAAAACTGGTTCGTCAGATAAAGGAGGGAAATTGAATGAATAAAGTTAATCTGACTCCGTGGGATTCTGCGGAATATCTGAATAGCGATGAAGATATTGCGCTTTATCTTGACGCTTGCATGGAAGATGATCCAGGCGATGGCAGCCTGATCCGCACGGCTTTGGGCAATATCGCCCGTGCCAAAGGCATGAGCCAGCTTGCCCGTGATACCGGATTGGCAAGGGAAAATCTTTACAAGGCGCTTTCTGAGGAAGGTAATCCTGAATTTACAACTATTCTGAAAGTCGTTCATGCGCTGGGCCTGAAATTGCGCCTTGAAACAACTGCCGTCTGACTCGCTACAGGATAACTTCACTCCCTCGCCGCGTCATCGTTTTGCCCGCAAGCCTGCCGGAGTCGGGCAATGCCAGGATATTCACCAGTGTCGGTGGGGTGACTGCCGCGCTGGATCGCCACATGGAGATCGGCAAAAATGACATGACGAACCAGGGCCGGCGTTCACCGACAGGCATCGCGTTCTTCCAAAGGAAAAGCGGCTTTCGCCGCTTCCTCCTGGGAAAAGGGATTACACCACGTTCAAGGTCTGCTGGATCAGCACATACTGGTCCTGGCCCTGGTCCCATGCCTGGTACACGTTGTACGTCTCGCTGCCATATGTCACTGTCTGGGACATCTTGCTCCACATGCCGCTATCCACATTGACCGTGTCGCCGCCCGGCCCAGTGTCGCCTGTGATCCTTAGCACATCCTTGCTATCCAGACCCAGCCCGATTCCAACGCTGTCGAGCTGGCTTAAATCGAGCCTGTCGAGCGAACCCAGGTTGTTGAGCAAGGCGTCCAGCGTGAAAGTGTGGGACAGGCCGTCTGTCATGTCCAGCACCTCGAAACTGTCCAGTATGCCAGCCAGATCGCTTAACTTGTAATCGTTTGATAGGTGCAGCGTGTCCATGCCTAAACCGCCAATTAGCTGAGTGTCGCCGGTGATAACGCCGGAGAGCCACAGATGGTCGTCTCCGGCACCCAGGTCTATGATGGCATTGTGCAAGTCCTCAACCCGCACGATATCGTCCCCGGCACCCGTCTGGATCTTGCTGTCGGCTCCCGCTCTGGCGCCGATTATGCCGGAAACCTCAATGGTATTATTCCCGTCACCTGTCGTGATCGACGATTCCCATATGCCGTAGGCAGTGCCGCTGCCGCTGGTGGCATCAATGCTGATGTGGTTATTCCCGTTACCCGCAACATTGATTGTCGAGTTGTTCATGCCGTAGGCATCGTCGTTGTCGCTGGCGGCATGGATGTCGATGCGGTTAGTAGTCCCATCCACATTAATCGTCGAGCTGAACATCCCGTAGGCGCCGTTGCCGCCGGTAGCATCAATGGTGATGGTGTTATTCCCGCCGCCTGTTGCATCGATCGCCGAGTTGCTGTTCATCCCGGTGGCAACGGCGTTGGTACTGTCGGCAATGATGCTGATGATGTTAGTCCCGGCGCCCATGTCGATCTTCGAGTCGAGGTTCATCCCGTAGGCCCAGCCGTCCTTGCTGGTGGCCTTGACGGTGATGTCAGCCCCGTCGCCCGCTTTGATCGTCGATTGCCACATGCCGGCGGTATATTTGCTGATGCTGTCGGCACCAATGTTGATCTTAGCCCCGGCGCCCGCTTTGATTGTCGAGTCGAACATGGCGGTGGCAGCGCCGCTGGTGCTGGCAGTACCGATTCTGATGATGTTCTCCCCGTCGCCTGCATTGATCGTCGATTTGCTGAACATGCCGTAGGCATCGCCGCTGCCCTTGGCAGTAGCGTTGATGATGATGGTGTTGTCCCCGTCGCCCGCATTGATCGTCGATTTGCCGTACATGCCGAAGGCCATGCCGGTGCCGCTTTCGGCAGTGATGGTGATTTTGTCATCCCCGTCGCCCGCATCGATCGTCGAGCTCATCACCCCGTAAGCCATGCCGTTGTTGCCGGTGGCAGTGATGCTGACGATGCCATCCCCGTCGCCCGTGTCGATCGTCGAGAAGGCCATCCCGCAGGCAGCACTATTGCCGGTGGCGATGATGGTGATTTCGTCATCCCCGTCGCCCGCATTGATCGTCGAGTTCATCACCCCGTAGGCACTGCCGCTGGTGCTGGTGGCGATGATGTCGATGCTGTTATCCCCGCCGCCCGCATTGATCGTCGAGCCGGCCATGCCGATGGCCATGCCGTTGTTGCCGGTGGCAGTGATGGTGATGGTGTCTTTGCCGTTGCCGCCGCTGTTGATGGCCGCACTGGATGTGCCATTGTCCGACGCCGCACTGTACATGCCAAAGGCACTGCCGTTTTTGCTTTCGGCGCTGATGGTGATGGTGTTGCCGCCGTCGCCGCTGGTGATGACCGCACTGGATGTGCCATCGTCCTCGGCAGAGCTGTATATGCCGTAGGCATCTCCGCCGTCCCTGGCAGTGGCTTCGATGATGATGGTGTCAGCGCCGTCGCCGCTGGTGATTAGCGTGCTGGATGTGCCGGTGCCTACGCCGGTGCTGGACATGCCGTAGGCGTTGCCGCCGTTTTTGGCGATGG
>Ga0082212_10008546_pt1 | contig 13353 bp, 12 predicted proteins | sample TergutNt197P3_FD_71548 | JGI IMG/M metagenome (GOLD analysis project Ga0082212, IMG submission 71548) | Neocapritermes taracua P3 segment gut microbial communities from Petit-Saut dam, French Guiana - Nt197 P3 | ecosystem: Host-associated > Arthropoda: Insects > Digestive system > Gut ... | reverse complement strand
GGGGATAATAATGCCTTGAAGCGCCCTGATACCCCTCGCCCCTGAAAAAATACGGGTTTTTATCCGCCGGACGTACCGTATACGTGGGCATGGATATTTTCTTCTCCGTCAGTGTCACATCCGACCTGGACTGCGCATACCCGTTTAGAAACAAGCAGGTAATTAAGATTAAAGTGCAAATAACTTTTTTCATTTTTATAAAATTCGAATGGACAAAGTTAGAGAAAGTATTTCAGAAATCAAAATGGGTTTAGATGATGGTTCTACTCATTGACTGGAAGAAATTTGGATTAGGCCCCCCTTCAATAAAAAATCGAAGGGGTGCATGTTGGATATTTCCGAGAAAACCGTATCTTTGCCGTCAATGTACCCGTCGCTGTAAAGCGAAAGGCAGGGGAGTTGTTAAGAGTTAAGAGTTAAGAGTTAAGAGTTAAGAATATGGAATTCAAAAAAATTATGAAAAAGTATTTATGTATCACATGGTTAATGTCCTGTCTGACAGTTTTTTCTCAAACGTCAGGTAGGGATACGATCCGGATTTCGAATTTCGGATTACAGCCGGATATGCGGGTTAATGCTGTTCCATATGTAATTAAGGCCCTGGAGGCGTGCCGAGGTGGGGTGAATACGGTCATCTTTTTTCCGAAGGGAAGGTATGACTTTTGGCCGCATCAGTGTATAGAACGGGATTATTTTGAGTCAAACACGACGGATAATAATCCCAAGCGGTTAGCGATCCTGATTGACGGGAAGGATGGGCTGACCATTGACGGCAACGGTTCTGATTTTGTTTTCCATGACAGGATGCAGCCTTTTACGGTGGATAACAGCCAGAATGTCACCATCAAAAATCTTACGATTGACTGGGATATCCCGCTGACGGCGCAGGCAACCGTGCTTTCCGCAACTGGCGATTACATAGACTTGAAAATCAATATATTTGAATCGCCCTATGTCATCGAAAACGACAAGTTGGTATTTGTTGGCGAAGGTTGGAAAAGCCGATGGAGCAGCACGATGGAATTTGAAAAAGAAACTCTTATTGTTGCGCCCATGACAGGCGATGCGGGATGTATGGGGACAGGCTGGCAAAACTATAAGGCAACGGAACTGTCGCAGGGCATTGTGCGGCTGAACTTTCAGTTTACACGGAAACCGGCGGTCGGCAACCTGCTGGTATTGCGTCATAGCGCGCGCGACCATGCAGGCGTTTTTATCATTGACAGTAAGAATGTCAGTATCGAAAACCTGGATATGTACCACTGCGCCGGTCTGGGAATTCTTTCGCAATTTGCCGAAAATCTTACATTCAGGAATGTCCGCTGTATCCCGAACGAAAGCAAAGGACGCATACTTGCCGGCCATGATGATGGCTTTCACTATTCAAACTGCCGTGGCGACGCGATTGTAGACAACTGTGTTTTCCATGCGCTTATGGACGATCCGATCAATGTGCACGGAACATCGGTTCGCGTAATTGAACGGGTGGATGATTATACGTTGAAGTGCAAGTTTATGCATCGACAAACGGTTGGCCTGCATTGGGCGCGGCCGGACGAAACCGTTGGTTTTATTGATAATCAAACAATGCTTACCGTTGCGACCGGGGTTGTAAGGGCATTTCGAAAAATTGACGATGAGTTGTTTGAAATATCTTTCCACCAAGCGATTCCCGACCGGATCGTTGCCGGAAATGCTTTGGAGAACCTCACATGGACTTGCAATGTGCTGATAAAAGATTCTCATTTTAAAAGTTGCAGAGCGAGAGGCATACTGATATCTACACCCGGCAGAACGGTCATTGAAAACAATGTCTTTGAATCGAGCGGTGCGGCCATCCTCATTGCCGGCGATGCGAATCAATGGTATGAAACAGGCGCGGTGAAAGAGGTTTTGATAACGAAAAATATTTTCAAAGCGCCCTGCATGACTTCCATGTATCAGTTTTGCGAGGGCGTCATCAGCGTTTTTCCCGAAATACCTCAGCCGGACGCTAAAAAACCATTCCATCAAAACATCCGTATAGTCGATAACGAATTTCACCTGTTCGATTATCCCATACTATATGCTTTATCGGTCGAAAACCTGGTTTTTTCAGACAACCGACTCATCCGAAGCCATCAATTCGAGCCATTCCACAAAAGAAAAGCCGGATTGACCTTCGAGTTATGCAGAAAGATAACTGTTTCCGGTAACACAGTTGAAGGCGATGTGCTGGGACGCGAAATTAAATTGGAAGGAACAGCCAAAAATGAAGTGAAGCTGGATCGAAACAGTGTTTTTTTCATTGCCGGTCAAGTGTATACCGATTTGACATTTTTAGGGTCGGCGATCAGACCGACTGGTCGCTGCTTTTTTTAATTTCCTCTCTCGCATCTGTTTTAATGATAGTGTTATTATTAATATTTTTCAAAAACCCGTCATCGGCTAATAAAAAGTAAAAAATTATGTCAGACAGTATTGTAATTATTCCAACGTATAACGAGAAGGAGAATATTGAAAATATTATCCGTGCCGTATTCGGATTGGAGAAAGCTTTTCACATTCTTATTATTGACGATGGTTCGCCGGATGGAACGGCTGCTATTGTTAAGCAATTACAGGAAGCATTTGCAGAGCGTTTGTTTCTTGTTGAACGCACCGGAAAGTTGGGGCTTGGAACGGCTTACATTTGCGGTTTTAAATGGGCAATTGAGCGCGGGTATAATTATATTTTCGAAATGGACGCCGATTTCAGTCATAATCCCGAGGACTTGCCCAAACTTTATGCTGCCTGTAAGGAACAGGGCGCTGATGTGGCGATAGGGTCGCGTTATATTAACGGCGTAAATGTAGTTAACTGGCCCCTTGGACGTGTGTTGATGTCGTATTATGCATCTAAATATGTGCGTGTTGTAACCGGCATGAAGATAAAAGATACGACAGCGGGCTTCAAATGTTACCGTCGACAGACGCTTGAGACAATTGAACTTGATAAAATACATTTCAAAGGGTACGCCTTTCAGATTGAAATGAAATTTACCGCTTACAAATGTGGATTTAAATTGGTTGAGATTCCTATCATCTTTGTGAACCGTGTGTTGGGGACTTCCAAAATGAATTCATCCATATTCGGCGAAGCGTTATTTGGTGTGATTCGTTTGAAATGGCTAAGTTTTTTTCGTAAATTTCCGAAAGTCAGCAAATAAAAAATGAAAATATTAATTGCTGATGCGCTGATTATCAACGAAAACCGTTCGTTTATTGGTTCTGTGTTGATTGACGGTAGCCTTATTTCGTCCGTAAGGGAAGGCTTAGAGACTTCACCTGAACAACATCCTGATATTCAGCGTATCGACGCTCGCGGTAAATGGCTGTTACCCGGTGTGATTGACGATCAGGTACATTTTCGCGAGCCGGGGCTTACCCGTAAAGGCGATTTCCAAAGCGAGAGTCGCGCTGCCATTGCAGGAGGCGTCACAACATTTTTGGATATGCCGAATACCATCCCGCAGACAACCACGATAGAGGCGCTTGCGTGGAAGTTGCAACGTGCTGCCGAGGTCTCGGTTGCCAACTATTCATTTTTTTTCGGCGGAACAAATGACAATGCAGGGTTAGTTTCACAACTTGATCGCCAGCGGACACCCGGTATCAAACTTTTTTTAGGCTCATCAACAGGTAATATGCTCGTAGAAAAAGATGATGCGTTGCAGCAGTTTTTCAGTGAAACGGAACTGCTGATTGCAGTCCATGCTGAAAAGGAAGCTATTATTCTTAAAAACAGGAATGAGTATATCTCCAGGTTCGGTGAAGGCTTGGATATTTCCTTTCATCCGTTGATACGGAGCGCAGAAGCCTGTTATGCTTCGTCGTTCGAGGCTGTTGCTTTGGCGAAAAAACTCGGAACGCGTTTGCACATCCTGCATTTATCTACCGAAAGAGAGTTGGCTTTACTTGATCAGGGGGTGTTGAGCGAACGGAAAATAACCGGCGAAGCATGTATCCATCATCTTTGGTTTTGCGATGATGATTATCAAACCCATGGAAACCGCATCAAATGGAATCCGTCCATAAAAACGGAATCCGACCGCGAGGCATTACGTAAAGCAGTCAATGATAATACGATAGCAATCGTAGCGACCGACCATGCGCCTCACTTGCCCGCCGAGAAAGAAGGCACATACCTGACGGCTGCATCGGGCGGCCCGTTAGTACAACATTCGTTGCTTGCAATGCTTTGTATGGCAGCCGACGGAATCTTTTCCAGGGAGAAAGTTGTTGAAAAGATGGCGCACCATCCGGCGGAGCTGTTCCGAATAGATAGAAGGGGATTTGTCAGAGAGGGATATTTTGCAGATTTGGTACTGATTGACCCGCAACAACCTACAAAAGTAACAAAAGACAGCCTTCTCTATAAATGCGGATGGTCGCCTTTTGAAGGATTTACTTTTCCTCATGCTGTTTGGAAGACGTTTGTTAATGGAAAAGAAATTTATTCCAATGGTAAAATTATTAACGAAGCAGTTGGAATGGAATTGAAATTTTTATAAAAATGACGGAAAAATGACTTTGAAATGTTAAAATATGAGTTATTTTGAGAAAAAATGGAGAAAAATCAAAAAACATGTTTTATAATATAAAAAAAAAGTTGCACAGTTGTAAAATAATCCTCACATTTGCAACGATAACCTAAACAATCTTTTTGCCTTAGAGACTAGTACCTATTAAAATCTGTTAAGAAAGGGGGGTTTTTAAGAAAAAAATCTTCCTTTCTTTTATTATTTTAACTTATCATATGGATATTGCGTCGTCTTTTCTGCGGACAGCCATCTCAATTTCCAGAAAAGGAAGAAGTTTTTTGTGATGGAAGACATAAGCGTTGACGGCTAATGGATACGAAGAAATTACGACAAAGAATACTATATGATAATATTGCCTCTTTATCTATCTTTCATTTTGATAAACATTAATCATGCATCAATGACATATTGAAAGTTGAAAATGATCGAACCTTTTTGTCAAGATTACAGATTAGTCCGTATTTATATATTTCTTTTTTCGGATGACATGGACTGATTATTTTAATATATTGAGCATCAAATAACATGAAAGCATATCGGCAGAGCGCCGTATAGACCTTGGTGGATTCTGCAATAATATCTTTGACGAGAATGGTGTCGTTCGATATTTTTTCTGCAAATGCGATCCCTACCGGGATATTGTTTTCTAACGCCACGAACGATCTTCCCCCGTCACAACTCAATTCCTGAAGGATCAATTTAAAATCGGATGCGTCGTGAATGATTGTTCTGTAACGAGCCTGTTGTATCCGGTCGAAATATTGAAAATGTTTTGACGTACATTCTTCAAATGAATAATGGAAAAATGGTTTTAAATGCGTTACTATAAAATTGCTGTAACGCAGATATTCAACACTGCGATGAATCGGGTTTGTAAAACCTAATTTTCGATAAAAATCGAAAAGCGATGCTTCGGCCGGTATTACAATGGCAAAGAGAAAACCCCGTCTTTTCATTTCGAGTTTTGCTTCGTGAATAAGCGCTTTCATCAAACCCTTACCGCGTTCAAACGTATGGGTGCAAGCGCCACAAATGTAAACGACCGGCACAATTTCATCTCTTAATTTTGCATTGTACGGAATCATTTGCAGAGCAGAAACAACAAATCCATTTCGCTTGACAACCAATGTGTTTTCCGGTTTGTATACATGGTTAAAGAAAAGGTAGACATATTCGGGAGAATCATGAAAAACGTCTTGCCATAAATCGGCAATGCTCCATTTATCATTTTCTGAAGGATAGACGATATTGAATTGTGAATTGATATTCATATTTTTATGTTCATATTTTCACTGCCGCATATTTTTCGAGTAACAGGTTCGGATGATATGACAATTTGGATTTTCGTAATCCGGGAATGCCCAAATCTTCTTCTCTGTTAACATATGTATACTGCTGGGGAATGTGCTTTGCAAACGCCTGACTGATAACGCTGAAAACTCCTTCGTACCGGATGTCAGCTTTTTCAACATGAACGCCGAATGTTTTGCAGTTAATAGGCGAACCATAGGTAAAGGCAATGATCGTATGGTCGACGACTATAGCCCCTCCCAATAAATTCAATGCATCGAAATGATCCATGGCAAAACGCATCGAACATCGTTCATGCGCTAAATTTCCATTGCGATCCTCATCTTTGTTTGCGTCATACCAAACTTGTTCAAGTTTCTTACATTCAGGAATAATTTCCTGTGTAACAGGCAAATACTGATAATCGTACTGTTTCCTGAATTTGTTGATGTGATTGCGTTTGGGTTGATATTTTTTGCCTGTAAGCGTTGTTAATTCTTCACGAAGGTAGACATAATCAAAGTAATCGCGCGTTGTAATATAGGTGAAATGATTAGGAAAAAGGGCGTTGAGTATTTTTTTTTCGTCAGAAGTGACGCCAAGTATCAATAATGAATGGCTTAACGCTTCTGCATCGTTTGCAATATGGCTAATGGCCTGTTGCAGATTACCGTTGCCAATGGGAAACATGTATGCTAAACGCTTGCGGTCATTTTCATGGATATTAAAACGGATAAACAGGAAATTATCATGAATGGCGTATTCGCTATCATACAGGAAGCGCCAGCTGCACATATTGGCAAAGGCAAAATCGCAGTTCATATGATTACTTGGGAAAATGTAGCTGGTAATCAAACTTTTGTCTTCTATTTGAATGGGTTTAAAGGGAAGCACTTCATTAATTGAAAATTGAGAATTGAGAATTAAATTTCCACGTCTTGCCATTTTCCTTTTACAAGTTCGCGTGCAGCAGTGTATCCGGCTGCTTTGAGCAATGTAATCGTGTCTTCGCGTCCATCATTTATCATATCAGGTTGATGGCAGTCGGAATTAACCATGACCGGAATGTGGCGTTTTTTTAATTCCTTAAAGGATGCGATGTGTGGGAATGTTTGATCTTTACGAACTTTATTTTTGCAGTTGATTTCGACGGTATATCCTTTTTCTGCAATAAAGTCAAGTAATTGTAGAAAAGGTTTTTGATACCAGTCGGCTTGCCAGTCGAAATCGGGATGTTTGGCGCTATTCATATATATTTTATCGATATGGCCAACAATATCAAATCCGCCTATTTCGACCATTTGCATGGAAGATTCAAAGAACAGCTCTGTGATACGACGAATATTACCGTCAAAATTATTACGGAGGCCTGTTTCAAATTCAAGGTAAGAACCATCAATACATGCCATATTTTCGCCCGACAGCGGTTGTCCCAAAGGAAGAAAATGGATGGAGCTGATGCTGAAGTCGAGCGGTAAATGTTGGAAATAGGGGATGGCTGCATGGTAGTTACGGTCTAAGTAGTCGATCTCAAGCCCAAGGTATATTTCGATTACGCCGGCATATTTGTTTTTTAGTCGAGTGATTTCCGACAGATAGTCAGGCATATCCGCTTTCGACATGTTCCAGTTCGTTTCGAAAGGTAGCGGTGAATGGGATGAAAAGCCATAGGAGCGAAATCCGTTTTCGATAGCTGCCTTGACGAAATCTTCGGCAGGCCTTCGTCCGTCGCAAAAAGTGCAGTGACTGTGGAAATTGCTGTTTATATACATTACCTGATCAATAGTCATCACAGGATCACTTTCAGTTCTTTCCCAACCCGTATAAACGTTTCGATCGCTTTATCGACATGCGCTTTTTCATGTCCGGCAGATAGTTGTACGCGGATACGTGCCTGTTCTTTTGGGACAACCGGATAATAAAAGCCGGTGACATATATTCCATATTCCTGCATACGCTGCGCAAAAACCTGCGACAGTTTGGCGTCATACAACATGACAGCGCAGATGGCCGATTGCGTCGGTTTGATGTCGAATCCGGCTTCCAGCATCCGGTCGTGGAAACAGTTCACATTATCCATCAGTTTGGTATGCAGGTTATCACTTTCGTTCAACATTTCGAACATCTCGATACCTGCTCCAACAATGGCCGGAGCGATGGAATTAGAGAAAAGATACGGACGCGAGCGTTGGCGTAGCAGGTCAATGATCTCTTTATGTCCGGTCGTAAATCCTCCCATGGCGCCGCCGAATGATTTACCAAGCGTGCCGGTGAAAAGATCAATTTTACCGTATACATGATATAATTCAGCCACCCCGCGTCCTGTCGGGCCAACGACGCCGGCAGAATGAGATTCATCGACCATCACAAGCGCATCGTATTTTTCGGCCAGTGCACATATTTTGTCCATTGGCGCCACATTGCCGTCCATCGAAAAAACGCCGTCGGTGGCAATCATACGATAGCGTTGAGATTGAGCATCCTGCAAACATTTTTCGAGGTCGTTCATATCGGCATTAGCATATCGGTAGCGTTTTGACTTGCACAGGCGCACGCCATCAATAATCGAAGCATGATTAAGCGAATCAGAAATGATCGCATCCGCTTCACCAAGTAAAGGTTCGAATAAGCCGCCGTTTGCATCGAAGCACGAACTGTAAAGAATCGTATCTTCCGTTTGAAAATAAGCGGAAATAGCCGCTTCGAGTTGTTTGTGCAAATCCTGTGTGCCGCAAATAAAGCGAACCGACGACATACCATAACCCCGCGTGTCCATAGCTTTTTTAGCCGCCGCTATTAATCGCGGATGGTCGGACAACCCCAGGTAGTTGTTTGCACAGAAATTAATGACCTCTTCGCCGTCATTCACGCAGATATCCGCTTTTTGCGAAGTACGGATGATGCGTTCTTTTTTATACAAACCGGCTGATTCTATGTTAGAAAGTTCATCCTGAAGAAATTTTTGAAATGTACCGTACATATAAATATCAATGATTAATGGTTAGTGATTAATGCATAATCATGCCGCAAAAATAGATGAAATTTCAGTAATTTCCAAGTTTGAATGATGAAAAAATTTGTATCTTTGCGCCTTATTTTCAAAAACTAAATTTTACAAGATGAAGAATGTATTGGTAATTGGGTCGACCGGACAGATTGGATCGGAATTGACGATGGAATTGAGAAAACGGTTTCCGCAAGGTGATGTTGTGGCTGGATACATTGCAGGGGCCAAGCCACGTGGTGAATTGGCCGAATCAGGGCCTTCGGCGATTGTGGACATTACGAACGAACAGCAGATTGCGGAGGCTGTTTCGCGATATAAGATTGACACAATCTATAATCTGGCCGCATTGCTGTCGGCTGTTGCAGAAGCAAAACCGCTGCTGGCCTGGAATATAGGCATTGGCGGGCTTTTCAATGTGTTGGAGGTAGCGCGTGAAATGAATTGTGCGGTCTTTACGCCCAGTTCGATCGGCGTTTTCGGGCCGGACGCACAGAAAGACGGGACGCCGCAGGATTCGGTACGTAATCCGCTGACAATGTATGGATTGACAAAGGTTACAGGGGAGTTGCTAAGCGATTACTATTTCAGACGTTATCAGGTGGATTCGCGTGCGGTGCGATTTCCAGGTCTTATCTCGTATGTAGCGCCACCGGGAGGCGGTACCACCGATTATGCTGTGGATATCTTTTATTCGGCGGTGAAAGGTGAAAAATTTGAATGTCCCATTGCCGCCGGTACGTTTATGGATATGATGTATATGCCGGATGCGGTACAGGCTGCGATTCAACTTATGGAGGCCGAACCTGCGCGGCTGAAACACCGGAATACATTTAATGTGACGGCGATGAGTTTTGATCCGGAAATTATTTATAATCAGATAAAACGGTATATTCCTGATTTTGAAATGACGTATCATGTCGATCCGTTACGCCAGCATATTGCCGAATCGTGGCCCAATTCGCTGGATGATTCGTGTGCACGGGAGGAATGGGACTGGAATCCGAAGTATGATTTGGATGTCATGACGAAAGATATGATCGAGAAGTTAAAATTAAAATTAAGGGTCGTTTCGTGATAGAAAAATACAAATATTTTGTAATTTTGCACGCTCAAAGAAAATGAATTATTAACGCTTAATTATTTTATGAACAATGGTTAAAAGAATTGGGAACATCATCCCGGAAACTTTTTTTGTAACGAAAGGCAGTGGCGATTCCGAGCTGGAAAAACATGCCGGTTCCTATCACATGGCCTTGCATGATGCCGGTATCGCAGATTACAATATTATGACGTATTCGTCTGTTATACCCGGAACGGCGAAACTCATTACGATGGATGAGTTGGATATGCCGCCTTTTGGTTCCGAACTGAAAACGATAATGGCGGTCTCGCATGGTTTTCAGGATGAATTTGTCTCGGCAGGTATTATTTACGCCTGGATGTATCGGGATGAAAATTTTGATGATAAGGTGGGAGGGCTTGTTTGCGAGGTAAGCGGTCGCTTTCGGATAGAAGAACTTGAAGCGCGCCTAATACGTGTTATTAACGATTTGCATCAACGAACATACAGTAAGTTTTATCTGGGCGAATTGAATTTTGTCACAGAAGGCATTACCATCGAAAAGCGATATGGGACAGCCATCGCGGCGCTCTGTTTCATTGATTTCCAGATGCCGGAGGTGAAAAGATAATTCGTAATTAGGAATTATAAATTAGGAATTATGACCATGGGTGTGTACCCTTGCAGTCGTTTAATATATAAATTACAATACTATGAAGAAAGTTTTAATTTTTACTATTGTGTGCGCCGCACTTGCTCTTTGTGCCGCGGATGTAATGGCCTGTACGAACATATTGGTTGGGAAGAACGCCTCGACAGACGGCTCGGTGATGATTTCCTATGCGGCTGATTCACATTCGTTATATGGCGAGATGTACCACTGGCCGGCAGCGCGGTGGCCGAAAGGCGCGATGCTCGACGTCGTTGAATGGGATACCGGTAAGCCGTTGGGGCAAATTCCACAAGTCGAACAGACTTTTTCGGTAGTCGGTAATATGAACGAATATCAGTTAGCCATTACGGAAACCACCTTTGGCGGACGTCCCGAATTGGTGGATACCACCGGCATCATCGATTACGGAAGCCTGATATACATTACATTACAGCGGGCAAAAACCGCCCGCGAAGCGATCGGCGTGATGGCTGGTTTAGTGGCAGACCATGGTTATTACAGCGGCGGGGAATCGTTTTCGATTGCCGATAAGAATGAAGTATGGATCATGGAAATGGTTGGTAAAGGCCCCGGCCGTAAAGGCGCTTTGTGGGTTGCCATCCGAATTCCGGACGACTGTATTGCCGCTCATGCCAACCAGGCGCGTATACAGCAGATTCCTTTTGACGATAAGGAGAATTGTATGTATGCGCCGGACGTGGTTTCGTTTGCACGCGAAAAAGGATATTTTACAGGAAACGACAGGGATTTTAGTTTTACGAAAGCCTATTGCCCGTATGAATTTGGCGGATTGCGCGGATGCGAAGCGCGGGTATGGTCGGTTTTTCGTAAATATGACGCTTCAATGGAACAATTTAAGGATTTTATTAAAGGTGATGTAACAAAGAATCCGATGCCCCTGTATATCAGGCCAAACCGTAAACTGTCGGTGCAGGATGTACAGAACTGTATGCGCGACCACTATGAAGGAACCGACCTGGATATGACGCAGGATGTCGGGGCAGGTCCGTATAAAGTACCGTACCGCTGGCGTCCGATGCATTTTGAAGTTGACGGACAGGAATATTTGAATGAACGCGCCATTGCAACGCAGCAAACAGGCTTTGTGATTGTGCCGCAGATGCGCAACTGGTTGCCGGACGTCGTCGGCGGTATCCTCTGGTTCGGGACGGACGACGCCGACATGACTGTTTTCAATCCGGTTTACAGTTCTTCATTAGCGGTTCCGGAATGTTTTCGCGTCGGTAACGGCGATTTGTATAACTTCTCATGGACGGCTTCATTCTGGATTCATAACTGGGTAGCCAACATGGCTTACGGTAAGTATAGTTTCATGATTCAGGATATTCGAAAAGTACAGCAGGAATTAGAAAACGGATACCGGCAGAAAATCCCGTTGATTGATAAGGCTGCCATGGAATTATACAACACCGATCCCGAAGAAGCGCGCAAGTTCCTCACATGGTTCAGCACGACTACCGCCGACCAGGCAACAGCGCGATGGAAGACGTTAGGCGAATACCTGATGATAAAATATATTGACGGAAATGTAAAAAAAGAAGAAAACGGACAGTTTAAGCGCAATCCGTACGGTATGCCGGCGAGTCCCGATTTTCCGGGGTATGACGACGATTATTACCGGTCGATCGTAAACAGCGCCGGCGACCGCCTGAAAGTGAAATGAGTTATTAAAATACATTATCCGGCTGCTGCTGAAAAAGTATATCCGGACGCTGACTGTTTCTTTTATTATTGCCGCACTTGTCGCGCTACTGGCTATCAACCGTTACTTAGAAGACTTTGCCCACAAGGCGCCGGTCTCGTGGTGGCTGTTTGCCGTGGCAATCGTATTGACGGCAGGTATTTCGATGCTGACGCTGATATACCAAACCCAAAAAGCAGCCAGCCAAAATCCGGCGGAGGTGGTGAAGGGTGAGTAAAAAGGGAAGCCCCCTCCCGACCTCCCCCCGTAGGGGAGGGGGAAGAATGTGAGGTTGATTTTCAATTTTCAATTTTCAACTAAAAAAGTTCTTTGGTGTTTGGGATTTGCACGTTTTTTTGAAGTTGTTGGTTTATTAAAAATGATTGAAAATTTTTGTTTTCCAATGATTATTCGTACATTTGTATTCGCAAATCATTTATGAATAAAATCATTTCTATGACACGTTCGGAAATAGTACAAACAATTCAAGCAATATTACGTCGGGTAGCGCCTGATGCAACTGCGATTTTGTTTGGTAGCGAGGCGCGTGGAGATGCTCGTCCGGACAGCGACATTGATATATTGATATTGCTGGATAAGGAAAAAATAACGTTATCCAATCGGCAGGAAGTAACCTTCCCACTTTACGACATAGAATTGGAAAATGACGTTATCATTAGCCCGAAAGTTTTTTCAAAAAAACAATGGGAAAGTACTTTATCCATTACTCCATTTTATTATAATGTTATGAAAGAGGGAATTGTTTTATGATGGACGGCGAAACAAGAAATGCAGTAATTGCTTACCGAATGGAAAATGCAAATAAAACGCTAAAGGAAATACCGATTCTTATCCGGCATAAATTGTGGACTACAGCTGTAAATCGTTTATATTATGCTTGTTTTTATGCGGTTACTGCGCTATTGATAAATTCAGGTCTTGAAGCGCAAACACATGCCGGAGTGCGTAGAATGTTGGCGTTACACTTTACAAAAACAGGAAAACTTTCTATAAAATGGAATAAGTTTTTTCTCTTGTCCATGTAATCAATGAATTAAT
>Ga0082212_10008545_pt1 | contig 13353 bp, 14 predicted proteins | sample TergutNt197P3_FD_71548 | JGI IMG/M metagenome (GOLD analysis project Ga0082212, IMG submission 71548) | Neocapritermes taracua P3 segment gut microbial communities from Petit-Saut dam, French Guiana - Nt197 P3 | ecosystem: Host-associated > Arthropoda: Insects > Digestive system > Gut ... | reverse complement strand
GCGGTAAACCGCCATGTTCCTGGGAATAAATCCGATGCTCCCGCGTTCGGCATGCAGCAAATGCAAAAACCAGTCCAGAGGCAGGATGTCCGGGGGGAGCGCCTCCCGTAGCTTCTCTCCCCGAAAGCGCCAGCGGTAGACCACCGAGGCCGTGTGCATGAAATTGCCCGGCAGGAGATCTTCCAGAAACAAAGGTGGCTGATGCGGGAGGATCGCCGGATATATCGCGCTCTCTCCATCCCGGACGCCGTCCTCGTATTTCAAGGTGGTGTAATGAAAGCAAAGAGCGTCTTCAGGGTGAGCCTCCAGGTGATCCACCTGTGATTGCAATTTTTCCTGGTCAGTCCAGTAATCATCCCCCTCGCACAGGGCCACGTATTCCGATTGGGCAAGGCTGAAGGCTTCAGTAAGATTCCTCTGGATGCCCAAGTTGCGCCCGCGCAGCACCGGCCTGATGATCCGCGGATGCTTGCGGGCGTATTCAAGGATAATTTCCGCGCTGCCGTCGGTGGAGCAGTCATCGGCGACGATCGCCTCGTAGGGGAAGTTGGTCTTCTGGCTGACAAAGCCTTCCAGGGCCTGCGGCAAGAAGGCGGCCTGGTTGAAAGCAAGGCAGAGTATGGTCAGTTTCGGGGACACGCGCTTCTCCGGGGCCTGTTTCAGAGCCGCTCTTTAATCACCCGGCAGATTTCTTCTATTTCCTCTTCCAGCAATCCGGGGAAAAGAGGCAGACAGGCCGCCACGCGGGCGGACCGTTCCGACACCGGACAAGGGGCGGCTCCGTTCAGGTAGGGCAAGGTGTTTAGCGAAGGAAAAAAGTAGCGCCTGGGGTAAACCCCGATGCCGGCCAGGGCTTGGAAAACGCGCAGGAGCTGTTCTTCATCCTTGAACAGCACCGGGTAGTAAGCATAATTATATTCCAAATCCGCAGGCATAGAAGGACGCCGGAGCAGACCTGCCAGCCGTTGATCATAGCAGGCGGTTAGCTCTCGCCTGGACGCGATGATTTCTTCCAGGTGATCCAGTCCTGCCAGCCCCAGGGCGGCGAGAGGCTCGGAGAGTTTGGCATTGATCCCCGGCTCCTGGTAATCGTCATAATTATGGCCGAAGCGGCGCAGCAGTTCCAGTCTCTGGTGTATCTGCGGATTCCGGACCAGGAGCAGCCCGCCTTCCGCCGTATTAAAAAGCTTGGTGGCATGCAGGGAACAAACGCTCACATCGCCGTGGACCAGCAGGGACTTGCCCCCCAACTTCACCCCAAAGGCCTGGGCCGCGTCATAGATGACTTTCAGGCCGTGCTTGTCGGCAAGGTACTGGATAGATTCCATAGCGCAGGGGATGCCATAGATATGCACCGGCAAGATGGCCTTGGTGCGCCTGGTGATGGCCTGTTCCACCCTGTCCGGGTCCAGATTCAGATTATCGGCCCGGATATCCGCGAACACCGGAAGGCAGCGTCCCCACAAAATTGCATTCACCGTGGCCGCGTAGGAAAAAGGGGTGGTGATGACCTCGCCTTCTTTGATGTCCAGGGCATGCAGGGCCAGGAGCAGCCCCAAGGTGGCGTTGGCCGTGAGCAGTAGTTTTTCGGTTTCCAGCCGCTCCCCCAGCCTGCGTTCCAGTTTGTCGTGCAGCGGTCCCCGGTTGGTCAGCCGGCGGCTGGCGTAAATTTCATCCACGTAACGCAAAAAATCTTCCTTGGGCGGCAGCCAGGGGCGGGTGACGTGGATTTCTCTTTTCAAGCGCATAGACTACCCTATAATCCAAGATTAAACCGTTGACAATTTGGCTTGGGTTCAGCCTTAATATGACGGGTTAGAAAACTTTCCGGCGGGTGAAATCCGGCAGGTATTCCACGGCTGAGGACAATTCCTGGATAAAGGTCCGGGCAAGTCCGTGTTCCAGGGCCAAATCCACGGCCTCATCGTATTCTTTCTCCCGCAGGGGCCGGCTCAGATCCGGCAAATCCCTGAAGTCCTTCGGGCGGTTGTGTACCAGGTACATGGGCTGGTACTGAGCCATAAGGCTGAGGCATAAATCCTGGCCAAAGTTTTCGGCCAGCCAGGGGATCATCTGCCTGGTGCGGGCCAGGTTGCCCGGCAACACCAAGTGGCGAATAAGCAGCCCCTTATAGGCCACTCCCCGTTCATCCAGACGCAAATGCCCGCATTGCCGGAACATTTCCAAAAGGGCCGGACGGTTGACCCGCACATAATTGGAAGCGCCCAAAAGGCGCGCTGTTAGTGGGTCATCTTTCGTGGACGAGGTTTCGCTTTCCGGGGCCAGCTTGGCGTCCGGCAGATATATGTCAATGAGTCCGTCCAGCAGCCGTAGGGCCTCCAGCGAATCATACCCTCCGCTGTTATACACGATGGGCAGGCGCAGTCCGGCAATCTTGGCATGGCGCAAGGCCAGGGCGATCTGTGGTACATAGGGCGTGGGGGAAACCAGGTTGATGTTCAGCGCCCCACGCGCCTCCAGATTCAGCATAATTCCGGATAGTTCCTCAGGAGAGATTTCCAGGTGAGAAACGGAGGAGCCGGCCGGGTTTTTTGTTCCGGCCGGAGGAACAGCTTGGGAAATTTGCCAGTTTTGGCAAAATACGCAGTGCAGGGGGCAGCGGGCAAAAAAAATTGTTCCCGAACCGCGCCTGGAACCGGATAAGCCCTGGCCGGAAATGGGCGGTTCTTCACCGTGGTGGATCAAGGCCGAAGACAAGACTACATCGGACCCCGCTCCACAGTATCCCACGCCGGAATCCTGGCGGCAGGCCCGGCAGGAACGCCCGCAAAGGCGGCAGGCCCGTAGAGGCGGATCCGTATCAGACAAAGGCATCATGCCTGTAAATAGAACTGCGCTTACTTGCCGGAGGCTTCTTTTTCCTTGTTTTGCACAAAGGCCGCCATTCCGAAGTCATCACCCTTGATATGGTTGACCAGCCAATCGCCGATAAGCGCATAAACCCGGCCGATAAATTCATCCGACGGCCCGACTTCGGACATTTCCCGCGCCAGCCGGCTGGCCGTGGCTTTGAAATCCATGTGGGTCTGCCTATGGGTCAGAAATCCCGGATACAGATATTTTTCCTGAAGTTTTTCCTCGTCCGCGAAGTGCTTGATGGTATAAGCCAGCAGAAAATCCATGGTTTTTTCCACCTCCGCCTGGCCTTTGCCTTCCCTATGCGCGTCGTACAAAGCATTCACCGCGGCGAAAAGTTGCTTATGCTGGTTGTCAATAGCCGTATTTCCTGTTTCCAGATTCGAATCCCATGTATAAGACATTGCCTGCTCCTTGGTTGCTTTTTATTTTTTTTTATAACCAATCGCCTGCAAAAGGCAAAGCGGCGGCCGGACGGGGGTTTTGCGAGGCAACAGCTCTTTGCATGAGCAAGGCATCGGCCAGAACCAGCCAGCACATGGCCTCCACCACCGGCACAGCCCTGACGGCCACACAGGGATCATGGCGGGATCCATCGGGCAATTGGAAGGTGGCCGGTTTGCCCTGCAAATCTAAAGTATTTTGCGGCAGGCCGATACTGGAAGCCGGTTTGAAGGCCACCCGTCCGTAAATCGTTTCGCCGGTGGTGATGCCGCCAAGAACGCCGCCGGCGTTGTTGCCAGCCGGCACAACTACGCCTTCGCGTAGTCCAAAAGAATCATTCAGACGGGAGCCGCGCCCGGCGGCGGCTGCGAAGCCAGCGCCGATCTCGAAACCCTTGCTGGCCGGAATGCTCATTAGGGCATAGGCCAGCCGGGCGTGAAATTTTTCATATACCGGGTCACCCAGGCCAACGGGCGCGTTCAGTATGTGAAAATGGGCCACCCCGCCCGTGGAATCCTTTTCCTCCATGACCAGGCGTAATTCTTCCATGAACGCGGTTTCGGAAGACGCATCCGGGGCATGTACAGGACTTTGGAGGGCATAGGCCGCCGCGGTTTCCAGATCTTCCGCCGGAGCGGCCTGGCTGGTGCCCAATTCTCCCAGGTAAGCCAGAACCCGTATCCCGGTTTTTACTGCAAATTGCCGGGCCACCACTCCGGCGGCCACCCTGGCCACGGTTTCCCTGGCCGAGGCCCGCCCGCCTCCCCGGTAGTCAAAACAGCCGTACTTGGCGAGATAGGTAAAATTGGCGTGACCTGGACGCAGCAGGGAGGCAATGGCCTCATAGGCCGAGGATCGGGCATCGTGGTTGGCGATCAGGATGCTGATGGGGGATCCGGTAGTGCGTCCTTCAAATACGCCGGAAAGGAGCCGCCCTTGATCTCCTTCCCGCCGGGGAGAGGTAAAGAAATTTTGCCCTGGCGCGCGCCGGGCCAAGGCCTCGTTCAGCATTTCCTCGTCCAGGGGAATTCCGGCTGGGCAGCCGTCCACTATCACCCCAACGGCCTGTCCGTGGGACTCTCCCCAACTGGTATAACGGAAAAAGAGGCCAAAAGAGTTACTGGACATAACCCGCCTCCTGTAACAGTTCAATTAGCTGCCCGGATAACTCTTCAGGCGGCAGGTTCCGGGCAATGGGCAAACGCAAATCTGAAAAACGCATATAAAGAGGGTAGCGTTCCCGGTGCAGTTCCGTCACATTTTTTTCGGCAAAGAGCGGAGAATCATGTCCGCGCAGCCGTTCTTCCAGCAGGGGCAGGGAAGTGTCCAAAAACACGCGCGGTCCCATAGAATTCAAAATTTTCATATTTTCTTCCCGCAGGATAATGCCGCCGCCGGTGGCGATGATCTCGTCGCCTTTGAAGGCGGCGGAACGCAAACCCTGAATGGCCCTGGTCTCAAGATCGCGCAGAGCTTTCATTCCGTGGACGCGGCTGATGTTTCGGCAATTAAGGCGTTTTCCAGGGTGTTCCGTTGCGTGCAAGTCTTCGGTCAGAATATCCGTATCCAGAAAATTCCGGCCTAAAATCCGGGCCAAGGCGCGGCCCAGGGTGCTTTTACCGCTGGCCTTGAAGCCCAGCAAAATTATATTCATGAAAAACCGCTCTCTTCAATGCGTGCGCCTAAAGCGGACATGGCCCGGGCAAAATCCGGAAAACTCTTGACCACGCAGGCGCTGTCCCGAATTACGGTTTCACCGCAGCTCAAAGCCGCCACCGCTATGGACATGGCGATGCGATGATCCCGCCAGCTCTCTGTGATAGCGCCATGCAGCCTGGCAGGGGTGATCCGCAGGCCATCGGGCAATTCCTCCACCAAGCCGCCCATCTTGCCCAATTCGCAGGCAATGGCCCGCAGACGGTCACATTCTTTATGCCTGGCGATCCCCACCCCCCGGAACAGGCTTGGACTTTGGGCGAAACAGGCTAGGGTTGCCAGTACGGGTACGGCGTCAACAATATGGTTCAGATCGGCTTCCAGGCCGTGCAAGCCGTTATGAGGACGCGCTTCCAGGCGTTTTTCCTCTTCGTGCGCGATAAGATTCGCGCCCATATCACGCAGGATATCCAGGATGGCCTTATCGCCCTGGGGATCACGGAAATCCAGGTTTCGCAGTTCCAGGGGCCGATTCTGGATCAGGGCCGCAGCCAAGGGAAAGGCGGCGGAACTCCAATCCCCAGGGACGGTATAATCAAAGCCGGGATAGCCGGCCGGACCGCGCACCGCATATTCGCGGTAATTATCATGCCGGCAGGATATCCCAAGGCGTTCCAGCCAGTACAGGGTGAGATCGATCCAGGGTTGTTCTCCGGGGTTGTCAACCAGGATGGTGGTCTCGCCTTCCAGAAAAGAGGCCAGGAAAAGCATGGCGGACACCGGCTGTGAATCCGCCCCGTCCAAGCGTGTGCTTCCGGCCTTTGCGGGACCGCGCACGATGATCGGAGCATGCCCGTCCCCCTTGCTGGACACGGCAAAGGCGCCCAAACCGGCAAGGGCATCCAGCAGGGGTTGTGCCGGCCGGATGGATCGTATGGAGTCATCGCCGGTAAAAATCGTGTACTGTGGCAAAAGCGCGGCCAGAGCCGCCACAAAACGCAGGACCTGGCCGGAATTGCCAACATCGATCACCTGATCCGGAACCTTGGGCCGGCCGCCAAGTCCGTGCACCTCCAAATCCGGTCCTTTTTCAAGGATTTCCGTTCCCAGGGCGCTACAGGCCCGGATCATGGCCAAGGTATCCGGGGAGGGCAGCGGGGCACGGATGCGGCTTATGCCGTTGGCCAGGGAGGCCAGAAGGATGGCCCGCAGGCTATGCGATTTGGATGCGGGTACGGTCAAACTGCCGCTGATGCTGGAGGGACGTACGATGTATTGCATGTATTTCGTCACTCGGCATACCAGGTCGCGGCCTCGCGGGCCAGTATGTTCAGCCCGTCCGGCTCGCCTGCCTGGGAAAAAGACGCGGCCTCATGCAGAATTTTTTTATAATGTTCAAGAATGTCGGAGAAATATGGATTCATGGCCGTAAATTCGCAGAACATGTCCGCGTTTTCCGTCAGGCTTCTTTTGGCGGCCTCCAGGTGCCGGCTACAGGAGGGGGTGAGAAAACGCCGGTCTCCCAGGCGGGCCAGGGTGGTTAAAAAGGCCGCGCTGAGCGCGAAGTTTAGGGATTGGGTCAGTCCGGTCCCCAAATCGTGTTCTTCCGCGCTGGACCAGAAGGTGGAGCAGCCCATGCCGCCAAAAAGCTCCTCCGCCGCGCGGCATTGCGTTTGTTCTGCCCTTCGGCCGCGTACCAGGGCCACGCGCAAGTCCGATGGCTCCGAACAAGGTCCGAAGAGCGGGTGGCTGCCGATGACCGCGCCGGAAAAACTTTCTTCCATGAGCCGCATGGGTTCGCTCTTGACCGAGGCGATGTCCATAAGGATTTGCTCTTGAGTGAGCAAGGGGACGACCGCCCCCAGGGTTTCCGGCAGAGCCGCCGCCGGAACGCAGAGCAGAACCAGGGAAGCTCCGTCCAGGGCCTCTTCCAGGGATTGCGGGTCCAGCCCCTTGGAGCCGTCCGGGCGGGCCGTCCTGGATACCCCGGTTACCCGGTAGCCGGACAGGGAGAGGCGGGAAGCGAGCATGGCCCCCATTTTGCCGCGGTTGCCGACTACCGCCAAATGCCGGAATTCATACGGCGCGGACATGTTTGCCCTCTGTATAAGCGCCGATGACCTTCAGGCTGTCGCAGTATCCCCGAACCTGTTCCAGGGCGGCTTGATGCTCAGGGGCGAGGATATTGCAATCCAGGTCCGTAAAAAAGATGTAATGCCAGCGTTCGCCGCGTAAAGGTCTGGATTCCAGCTTGCTTATGTTTATGCCGGATCCGGCGAAAACGGCCAGCACCGCCGACAAGGCTCCGGGGCGGTTGCCCAGGGTGAAAACAATGGAAGATTTGTCGGCTTCAGCCAAGGGGCCAGGCTCCGGGCTAATGGCGAAAAAGCGCGTCCAGCTATCGGGGGAATCCTCCAGGTTTGCGGCCAGTACGCGCAGTTCCAGGCATTCAGCCAGGCCGGCATGTCCTATGGCCGCGCTGTTGGTTTCGTCTGTTACCCGCCGCATGGCGGCGGCGTTGCTACCTACCAATACCTGATCCGCTCCGGGTAGATTTTCGCGCAGCCAGCGCGTGCATTGCCCAAAAGGCTGGGCGGGGGAATAAACCACTTTAATGGAAGCCAGCGAGCTTTCACGGGAGATGAGACTTAGGCGTGCGCGGCTGATCCATTCGGCCTGCACATAGACTTCATGGGTGGCAAAGAGATCCAGGCATTGCCCCACGGCGCCGTGCAGCGAATTTTCCAGGGGGATAACCCCCAAATCACAGAGGCGCATTTCTACCGCCTTAAAAATATCCCCGAAGGATTCCTTGGGGAGGAGGCAACTTGATTCACCGAAATATTCCAGGCAGGCGACATGGGAAAAAGTTCCCTCCGGCCCCAGGTAGGCAATGTTGGGCTGGCGCTGCAAATCCCTGGAGACGGAGAAAATTTCCCGGTAAATGGCCCGCAGTTGCCGCTCGTCAAGCGGCCCCTGGTTGGCCGTGTTCAGTTTGCGCAGAAGACTCTGTTCACGTCCAGGCCTGAATACCGGGGCCTGGAATTTTTTTTTGATGGTGCCGGCTTTAAGGCTGCAAGCGGCGCGCTGGTTGAGCAATACGAGGAGTTCCGCATCCAGTCGATCAATTTCCGCACGGATCGGTTCGAGAAGTTTTTCTTCATTTGCCTCAGCCTGGGTAGTAGCCATGGCCTGCCTCATTTTTCATCAATATTTTCAGTTATGCGTACGCCAAAATGCCGGCCGGCCTGATCCAGACGGCAAAGCACCCGGTCTCCCGGGGAAAGCGCCACCACGCTTCTGGCCTCTCCTTCCGGGGTCACCAGGCGGATGGTTTCGGCATTCTGTAAAAAGACCACGCCTTCCCGTCCTTCCGCCTCCGCCCGGATAAGCAGCATGGGCCGCTTTTCCACTTTGATTCGTCCGGCCACGGCTGTCTCCGCGCGGCCCTGGAAATCCACGATCAGCACCTTGGATCCGGCGCGCAATTCTTCCAGATAGGCCGTGCAATCACCGGGCAGAAAGGTATAGGCGTGCACGGCCCCCGCATTTACGCGAAATGGACGCGGGGACACATATTCATTCCGCTCGGTTTCGGCGTTCACCAAAAAAGTAAAGGCTGCGGAATTGCCCACCAGGAGGCCCTGTCCTTTGTTCAAGTTGGAAAGGGTATCCACACAAACCCGGTGTCCCATGCCTGTTGGAGAAATTTCAAGGATCCGCGCCTCGCTGAGGGGAATGAGGGTTTGTTCGCTACGCAGGGCGCTTAAAATTTCTTTAAGTTTACCCAAGGCCGAGGAGGGCACGGCGACGCCGTGCACGCCTTTTTCCAGAATGCCGAAGGCCAGTTGCGTTTCTTCAGGCGAAATAACCTCCAGAAGCAATTCTCCGCCCTGGGGCGATCCCTGCGAATGCGCCAGGAGATTTTCCACCGGAATAACCTCCCAGCCATGCCGTAAGATTACTGAAACACCGCTACGTAGAAGAGCCTCGGCCCTGTTTTCGTCTTCCTTGGAGGCCAGAGAAATGAAAGTAAAGGATGAAGAAGCGATAAAACGGCAGCGGGCCAGGTTTCCGGCCTGGGACAAATGTTCCGGCGGCACAATGAAATTGTCCGCCCCGGCCTCCAGGGCTGCGGTGACGTCCTCCAGGATATAAGGATCCGCCAAGAAAAAAGCCGAGGGCATAGCTTATTTCTCCCCCATTTTGTTCATGGCTTCTTCCACGCTCCAATTTTCGTGCACAATGCCGGCAAGGGCCATAGACATCAGGCGGGGGGAGGGATGTTGAAAAATATTACGTCCTACTGACAGGCCGGTGGAACCGGCCAGATCCGCGTCCTTGACCATCTGCAAAAATTCCCTGGTGGTTTCTGTTTTCGGGCCGCCGGCAATCACCACCGGCACGCAGCAGTTTTCCGTGACAAACTTGAAACTGTCCATATCGCCGGTATAAGGAACTTTCACCATGTCCGCGCCCAGTTCCACTCCCACTCTGGCGCAGTGGGCGACGATCCGCGGGTCCAGGCTGTTGGGGATTTTGGGGCCGCGTCCATAGACCATGGCCAGAAGGGGCATGCCCCATTCCTCGGCATCGCGGGCGACCTTGCCGAAATCCCTGAGCATTTCGGCCTCATCCGGATCTCCAAGGTTGATATGGATGGAAACGCCGTCCGCCCCGACTTTGATAGCGTCTTCCACAGAGGCCGTCAATGTTTTGCGGTTGGGCTTGGATGACAGCTCCGTGCTGGAGGAGAGGTGCAGGATAAGTCCCACATCTTTTCCACCCTTTCTATGTCCGCAACGAATAAGCCCTCGGTGCTCCAGCACGGCGTTTACCCCCCCTTCGGCCACTTCATTGATGGCGTGGGGCATATTCGCAAGCCCATCAAGCGGTCCCACGGACACCCCGTGGTCCATGGGCACGATAATGGTCTTCCTGGTGTTTCGGTTTACAATGCGTTCCATTCGTATGGCTTTACCAGTATGCATGACACGGTTTCTCCTGAGTTTGCGGAGGCAGGGGCTGCTTCCTGATGATCTTGATGTTTTATAAACCAGGCCCCCTGGCGATGCAGTCAGGCCGCGGCACAAAAAGGGCCGCGGACGGATGTCTGCGGCCCTGGTTCATTTCTTGTGTGGTTTGCTTACACGAGAAAAATATCCCCCACGCCGCGCCCCCGGCTATAATAGCTATAAGAACTGAATTCGAAAAAATTCACGGTATTAATCGGGCGGCTGTAAAAAAGCATATTTTTCCTGCAAGTTTTAAAAAATTTTATTAACATAAGGGTATGCCTGTCAAGAAAAAATGCGCCGACTTTTCCTGAAATTTTCTACTTGAGCTGAACGCGTCCCGGATATTGTGCGGAATTGCGGATGTCTGACTCATGGACACTCCTTGATTTTGGGTAAAACGGAGCGACTGCCGTCCGTGTCCAAGGCAGGATATCGTCGAAGCCGATGACACCTTCTTGCCGTTGTCTTTCAAAGGTAGCAAACCCATAGGCAGGGAATCACATAAGCGCGGTGAAAAGGCTACCAAGCGAGGTACAAGCAGAGAGAAGGTTTGCGTCAGTTGTGCTGTCAGCCGCAACGGACAGGTTTACAGCAAAGTATCTGCTCAAGGACGTGCAACTGCAAAAGTTCTGAAGAGCGTGTTTCGCAATCGGCTATCAAGGCATGCCACAGTATGTACTGATAGCGATTCAGCCTATGTGAAATATGCTTCAAGGAGTCCATTTAGGCACATCAGGGTTCCGAATGGTATAAAGAGGTTAGGCATATACCATGTCCAGCATGTCAACGGTTATCATTCGCGGCTGAAAGACTTCCTGCGCCGCTTCAAGGGCGTTGCCACCAAGTACCTAAACAACTATTTAGTATGGCAAAATGTTATACGGGAGGTCAAGGTAAGGCATCTTGAACTGTTGAAATTGGCTACGAAGGCTTTCACGTTTGACCGATGGGTCGATATTAGCCGTAGGCCAGCCGTGCCGGTGGGGGTGTAGTATGAACCAAACTACACCTTCTGTGCATAATGAAGAATCTAAGATTCAAGCCGTGGCCGTTGTTGAGCGATTGTTCAAAAGTCTCAAAGGTAAGATAATTGATCGTTGTGCTCTTGACATGACTTTGGATATCGATCCCGATGGAAACGTATCAACGGTTCCAACGGGGATTGTTCTTCGAGTTATTTTTCGGTAGTTTTATATCTGATCGTTGTCTTATATTTTATGTACCCCATGCACTTTTTTGGATTTTCTATATGTATGCGATTGCGACTACCCTTGAAGCGTGGTTCTGTGCCGCGACACGGGATTTCGCCTTCTTCTTTTTCTTCGCGTTTTTCGGTCATTTGCTGTATCAAGCCACAGAAACTGAACCCACTACCCTCGCAATGTCGGTTGCTACAATCAATGCGCTCTGAATAAGACAGTTTATCTAAGACACCTTCTGTGTCATAGTTGTCTTCACCACGAATACCTACAGCGTATTCAACACGAATAGTGTCAACTTGTGGAAGCGACGGATCAAATTCATCTTCATCGCATTGCTCATCTTGTTGGTTTTTCATTCTCGCTCCATTTTTCATTCATATCTTTTCGCTTGGATTTACACCTACCGCTTATTTTGTCAACTGCCGAGGCCACAGGGCCACTACACGGAAATGAGGGATTTTTATTTTCTTTTGCACGAGGCTATAGCTGCAATATGCAGTATTCCTGTGCCGTCTATAACTAACCTATTTCCGCTGTTATCCACCAACATACCACTTATGAAAGTAACTTGAACTGGCTTCCCTACGCCGCCAGGCCCGGATGTAGTAAAAGAAAATTGACCCTCGCTGTTACGAGAGATTTGCGTTTCAAAAGGGTCACCCATAGCAGTTTCGCAGTCCCATTTACCGACAAAATCTGATGTGCTGGCGGCGTTGCCAGTGCCGACCTCAAAAAATAACGGTACGAATAACACGAGCAGAATCAACGGGAAAACGAGATTTCTGAGTTTCATAAGGGCCTCCAATAGGTTTAAGGAATTAACGAGATTTCTAAACCCACGATAACCGATAAATTTTTATCTGTCTAGTGCTGAAAAACGTAGGCGATGATATTTTATCGGCATGGTGAAAATTGTTCAATTTAGACAGGCAGTTGCCGATGTAATCCGCCATCGCCGCACTCTGGCTGGGCTGACACAACCGCAGTTGGCTGAACTAATCGGTGGCTCAGAGATCGGCGTGCGAACCTGGGAACGCGCCGCCAGCAGTCCGTCCTTGGAAACATTTTTGCTATTAGCGGATGCGCTCGGCGTGGACGCTGGGGAGTTGCTTAGTGAAATCAGAAACAAGATGGCTCATTTTCAAAGCCATGCCCAAAATAGCTGACCTGGGGAATCAGCCGATGGGAAATAATCGGTAATTTAGGCGATCAATCGTTTGCTGTGACATCCTTGAGGCCGCGCTTCGGTCAAAGGTAATTGACGCGCAGGCCACACTGAGGAAGCTCTCCGATACGGAATTGGCTTCCTTACTCAAGGATACCGAAGGGATTATCCACCGTAGCTTTATGAATCCCGGCGGAGAAGTAGAATCGGCGGAGAAGGCGATAGCGAAAATTGCGGAAATGGTGAAAACGTGGACGCCGGAACAAAAGGCCGAGATGAAAAAGATGCTTGGTTAACTAAATCGGACCTGGGCAAGTCTGGAAAACTGCCCAATTTTCACAGCACTAAAGATGGTTAAAAAAGTAATATATCTTACATAATTATTGCACTTTCCCCCTGATAGTTGGCTTCTCCTTAACTCCTTGACATTACCTAAAAATTTAGTTTTAATCCGCGACAATGACAAAACTATATGAAATCATTGCTAAAAATCGGAGGCTTCCCTTATGACCGGAACTCGCAAAGAATGTAATACCCCTTGCCAGCACAAAGATGACATAGGCGGAGGTAAATTCTGCAAATTCAACAAAGAGTTTGAAAATGGGAAGCCTCCATGCCCCAAGCTGCCGAATAAGCTGGATGAAAGGGGCAAACTGAAAGAGTTTTGGAAAAATTGAAGTACCCAAGAAAAAAGGACTTACGGACGATACTGTAACCCCTTGAAATACTTGGTCGGGATGAGAGGACTTGAACCTCCGGCCTCTGCGTCCCGAACGCAGCGCTCCACCAAACTGAGCTACATCCCGTGGTTAAGCTGTATAAGTCAAAGCCTGTTCCTTGGCAAGCTGTTTCCCTCCTTTTGCTTGAGACGCCGGCGCATCGGTGTTATACAGGCTGGCCGTGGCGCTTATTGCGCGCCCCAAATTTTCAAGGAGCCAGCGATTCCATGCCTATCAACATCCCCGCCAACCTTCCGGCCCGCTCCGCCCTG
>Ga0082212_10008544_pt1 | contig 13355 bp, 12 predicted proteins | sample TergutNt197P3_FD_71548 | JGI IMG/M metagenome (GOLD analysis project Ga0082212, IMG submission 71548) | Neocapritermes taracua P3 segment gut microbial communities from Petit-Saut dam, French Guiana - Nt197 P3 | ecosystem: Host-associated > Arthropoda: Insects > Digestive system > Gut ... | reverse complement strand
TTATGACCAAATCCTACGAAAGGCACATACAGGGTGATGATGTTTTCCTTTGCAGCATGAACGAAGAAGAGCGTAAAGAATACTTTGCGGATGAGCATCTCAAGGCAAAGCAGCGTATCGAAGAGATAAATGCTCTTCGTAAGAGTGAAGGTTTGTGTCCGTTGGAAAATATGCCGGGCAGACGTATGCCTGAAGGATATTGGGATTCAACACCTAGATATGTACGAGGCAGGGGCGGTAATTCGTATCCTGCTGAATTCGTAGAAATGTTTCCTTATTCCTATGGTGGGTGGTAAGAAACAATAACGAGAGGATCAGCAATTTTGTGCCTTTGCTGTTTCTCTCATTCATAACCGAGGCACTGAAAGGACAATAACATGTCAACAACAATTAGGAAGAACTCGCAAGGCTACGGCTATCGCTACACAGACCTTGCCGAAATCCACCGACACATGGACGAGGTCGGACTGCGGTACTATCAGGAAGTCGAAACCGTTGAAGGAGAAGATTTTGTGATCACTCATATTCTCAACACAGACGACGAAGTAATCCGTAAGTGTCGGGGATGTCGGGTGGTCAAGGTGTCGGGCAAGAACCCTGCACAAGACTACGGCAGTGCGTTGACTTACGCTCGTCGGTACTCATTGCTGCTCGCTTTTGGACTGGCAACTGCTGATGACGATGGTGCATCACTCAATCCAGCGGAACCGAAAGCGGTAAGACCCAAGAAGTCAGTGGCACCGAAAGCAATGAAGTCCACGAACAAGGAATACCGTCAAGCGGGTGTGGATGCGGTGAAGCACCTGTTGGACATTGGAGAACTCAAACTTTCGGAAGTCCAATCGGAGGTGCGGAAGTATGGCGTAACCAAGATGCAAGAGTTACCGCCGGAAGCCTTCGTCAGATGCGTTGCCACCTTGACGCAAGGACGGGGAGCATTGGCGTAATCAATCGTGGGAAGAAGACTCGTGGTTTTCTTTCCTTATTATCATGTCCCGCTGGATGGTCTGGCGGGATTTTTTTCGTGGAACTCTAACCAAATGGAGGTGTTTTATGGATCAGTTTATTGCTAACGTCTGGGTGATCGTGATTTGCCTGTACCTGTTCTTGGCAATCAAGAGCGGCAGACTTTGAAAGGAGGTGGCATCATGATAGAAACACTGCTGATGGCTGCTATTTTCCTTGCACTTTGTCAGGGAATTGCGAACATGTGGGGTGAATGATCCACTTGTTTGACTGCTCTCATCGGACTGGCGACTGTTCGATGGGGGCTATTGCACTGACGGGCTGGATCGGGTAGATTCAAGCACATCGTTTATTCCTCACTATCGAAAACTTATCGAAGGAACAGACATACATTGAAAATTAGTTGACGAAAAGGTCATTGTCTTGTACCGAAATCATCGCAAAGATTTTAAGACAATAAAGTAATTCAGATAGCCCGGTCTCTCTACCGTGCTGTTTGTACGCCGTTTTCAATTCACGAATGATTGCGTCCTGTTAATTCAGGGCGTTAGATCATTGTCGGAATTGAACGGTCTCTTGCGATGATACCGGGTACAAGCGACGATTGCTAACGCCTTTCTTTGCGTATCTTGCCGGTTGAGCACGATTCTTTGATGGGTGGAGGTATCTGTCCTCTATGTTTTCCGTGTCCGCTCATCATCCCCGTCAAACAATGGAAAAAATTCGAGTGATATTAGAAAAAGTCAAGGCTGGTCTTACTGATTCCACAAAGTTCAATTTTTGGAGTTATCTGGCACTGGTTGTTTTGATTATTGTTTTGAGATTATTAGAATCATGGATACTATCATTACAAATACAGATGTCCGAACACTGGCAGTTGTGGATGTGGGTACAACATTGGGTCAAACTCGCTTTCCTAATTGGGATTTTAACGATTATCACAAAGTTTAAGATTGTACCTGCTGTTCTTATTCTTATGTTGGTATCTGCTCCAACTGAATGCTTTTGTGGAATTAGGAGACTCATGTACTATAGCTATTACAACGATTACAGCGTAATTCATTTTTCCTATCAGGCTTGGGTTTTGAGTTGGGTAATTTCAGTCGTGTCCTTGTTATTTAGTACACTCGCTCCACTTGGAATTCTTGCGATTATTAAGAGATTTAGAGGCATATCTGCTGATTTAATTGCCCTGTCATTAGTTACAATGTGGCATATTATTGATCATTTTCCCTTCTGGTGGGTTGGAGGTTTCATTTTTTACCCCGATGGTTACCCTTCTGCGTTTTTCGGCAGTTTTCCGTGCCTTCTGGGGATTATTGTACTGTCGAAAGTCATTATTACAACGATTAAGCAACGGGACACGATTCAGCAAAGTTGGAAGGCAAAGACTGCCAAACAACGATGTGGTATAATCGGTGGTATTCTCATTCCCGTTGGACTTGTCTTGTGTTTGATTGGCAATTATCAAATTTCGTATAACAAATCATTGAAAATAGATGCCGATCTCGCTGGCTATGCGTTCCGTGATGCTATGGAACAAGGGAGCGGCTATACCGATGCTTCCCGTGAAAAGAGCAATGCAGACCTACGCCTTCGGACATCATCATACTCTTTGCCATCGATCATTATATTTTTTGGACTAGGCGGCTTTTCCTGCTTGTTCGGCTTCGTCTTGATCGTGGTCGGTTGGATACTGCCGGAACAGAATAAACCCGAACAGTAGGATTTTGACATTCACTTCATTCACTCACCCTGCAAACAATGGAGCTATTTCTGATAATCTTTTTGCTGTTCATTGCTGTAATTATTGTTGCTGCTCTGACTACGGACATGTCCGAGCCAGTGTTTGCTGTGAGGACAGTCTTCTATTGTACCAACTGTGGCAATCTTACTCCCAAGCGCATGAAAATTTGTGTATCTTGTGGTGCTAAACCTACTGGACATCGGAAATACTGCCGAAACTGTGGCATTGCTCTCAATCCTGAACAAGTTGTTTGTGTTAACTGTAAAGCGAACATTACAGATACAATAGATCGACAGGGAGCGTGGGCTGTGTTGGCTCTTTTCGGTGGACTTGCAATCGGGATACTCGGCTTGTTCTTTATCCCTATTTTGGGAATAGCATGCATCATTATTGCTGTTGCGAATTTCCTACTGGCTTTGGTAAAAATGATAAGGAAGTAATCATGTCTATTGAAATCATCATTGACGGAGAAACAAAAACTGTAACGAAACAGGAACTCTTTGGACTTGTTACCAGTGGCAAGATCAGTACGGATACTCCCGTCAGTGTGAATGGAAAGCTGGTAACAGTCGAAACGGCAGTTACAATGGACTCCAATGAAGCCGTAAGACCATCGTCGACATCTGTACGCAACGAAACAGTGCCAATAGATAGCATTGACCCTTATCACTTTTCATCAGAATTAAAGAAAAAGTGTAGTATGATCGGGGGCATATTCGTAGGAATAGGACTTCTTGGGTGGTTTTTCATTGGTGGTACTCCCTTCCTTTTTTTCGGTGGTATTGTTCTCACTATCTTGGGATTGATCCTTCAAGTGGTCGGATGGGTCATTCCAAACGCACCAGAAGACCCTGCGATACTGCGGGAGCGGGAAGAGCAAAAACGAAAACAAGAAGAACAAGATCGAAGATTAACCGAAGCGTGGGCACAAATGTCAGAGGAAGAACGAGAGCGGATTTCGATAGATGAACCGGGAAGAGTGCCAAGGGAAGTGCGTGGAATGGAATTAGCAGAGACAGTGGTAACAGGACGTTATTATTATAGTCATTTGGGATGGTAATAATAATTCACTTAGAGTGCCTGTGTCTTTCCTGATTGAACGGAACACACTTTTTTACTATCGGATTTTACTATGCTTGCCGGAGAGTGTATCCCTTCCCATTTTGCTCCCTGTCCCTGACATTCTGGGCATGGCATCATCACAGATTTTGTTCCCAGTAACCATAACCCTATCCCTGTACTCATTGAACCGAATGGACTTTTTGAAGGGGTGATTTTACTGTCCATTTTTGGTGGTGCTGGCGACATTACCCTTGTTTTTGGCTTGTTTTCTAGCCTTCGCCCATTCGATCACCTTATCATAGAAGTACATACGGTCATCTTTTTGGGAGAGTTGCTGTTCGACACCATCGAGAGATGAAATGGTAGTATCGACCTTTACCTCTACCTCTTTTGATGATGCTTTTCTGGTTGGCTTGGTTCTGCTCCGCGTGTTGCCTGTCGCCTTCTTATCATCTTTGGCTTCCCGGAGTGAAACATAGACGCTGTTGATTGAAAGACCTGTATCACCTTGTCGCAATTTGTCTATGGTCTGCTGGTCAGCATGTTTGAGAATGAACTCGATCTGTTGCAAAGTAGGACGAGATATTCCTGCCATCCGTGCCATTGTATCAAGGGTATTGACCGGGTTTGCAGATTTCTGCTTAACCGACCCGCCGCCCTTACTTTGGGCTTCTTTTGCTATTTTCTCGATACTTTTTCTGCACTTCAAGGCGGACATCGCTAATTGGAACTTGTTTGTATTCCGGCGGTTTCTTTGGTTCTTAACTATCCAGACCTCCGCCTCTGCCCGACTCTTGAATGACTTCTTTTTAACTCGGTAAAGCTTGCCTCGTCTCGTACAGATTTCGTAACGATTGTGTCCATCAACGAGCAATCCTTTTTCTACCCACATCGTCAAAGGTTCACGGCAACCATCTTTCGCAATGTCTTGTTCTAACTGTTTCAAGACTTTCGTCGGCAAGGGGTCTAGCAATGCTTTGAAGCCCTCATCAATGTTGGTGTCATCAATGATAAAGTCATCGGGGTAGAAATCGTCGTTGTTTGTCCGTTTCGTCATGTCGGTAATACTCTGTTTAGTTTGTATCTTGTCCATTCTAGCATTGAAAATCTGTTTATCAATCATAGGGTTGTCCTGTCAAAGCACCGGCTCCATTTTGCAACCCATATAGATTTCAAATGCAAGAGCAATGAGCGGGCTATCGGTTTCACTGAGCACGATGTAGATTACATTGAGTAGATCAATGCGTTTCTGGGGAAACCTATGTATGCTGTCCAGCAACCAGTTGGGAGGCTCTGTACCAAAGACTGTCGGCTTCCCCAGCAGGATAGCGAACCAATCGTAGAGCGTTTCATCTGTTTCATTTTTCACTACTTCTATCAATTTAGCAACGTTGGTCGGTTTCTCTTTACCTGCCGGTTGATGTTTATTGACATCAAAAAATCTTTCAGACAACTTGAACTGTCTCCGTGCAGCCGCATACCGTTGTATCTGCTCTTCAATCGACTCTCTTGTTCGAGGTGTTCAATCATAAAAAGCGGTCGATACCATGATCAACCGCCCTGTGATCCTTTTGGAGTCGTTCAAGTCGTCATGCTTCGGGAATGTCTATACCCTTGCAATCCCGCAACCACTTGCTCACCGCACGAAAACGCTTCTTGTATTTCTTTTCCCCCTCTTTACAAACGCAATCCGATGATACATAATCCACTGTGTCAGCAGTAATTGGTTCGGTTGTTGTATCTCCAACTATGCTTACAACAGTGGCGATGAGTCTTTCCTTGCTCCATCCCGGCTTGTACTTGCCATCTATTACAAATGCGGTACGAAGAACGTATATCATGGTGTGTGCCACGTCGTCTGGATATATCTGTCCCTTTTTGAATTGTGTTAAACCATCGAAAGGAGTCCAGTCATTAGAACTATCTTGTATCCTGACCCATGTTTGAAGAACCTCTTTGCCAACGTCTTCGATTGTCAGCAATATGTATTTCAATGCTTGGATAGGATGTTCTTCATCTTTTGATGCATCGCTTGCAACAAAAAGTGTGTCGATTTTTTCCTCCGTCAATTCCGTGCCCCCTGCTAATCCTAACGTTTGTATTTCCTGCAATCCAGTCAATAGTCTTCCCAAAACATTCTCGTCAATCGCACGTTGCACATCGTCGATTGCGTATTGCACCATTTCAAGTGGAGTCTTCATTCCTCCCGCACGTTCTAACAGTCGGTAAAGTCTCTTGTTAGGGTTGTGCCACCACATCGTCTTTGCGGCTTGTGCCCACTCGCTCGCTATCTGTTCTGGTTGTGCAGAGTCGAGGTTGGCTGCTTCTGTACTCTGGGGCTTGTCTTTGGTAGCCTCTCGGATTTCCTTTGCGGCAGCACTGACCGGTACTGTGCGGGACATTACCTTCTCAATAACCTCTTCATTACCGGAGTTCAAAACAACCTTTGCGTCCCTGACAGAACGTTCACCCACATTGAGTTTCTCTGCCGCTTTTGCTTGGGTAATCGGAGGTGTATTATCAAGCGGCAAATTTGCCGTTTGATTTTTGCGATCACCACCATGCCGCAAGTTTGCAAACTTTGCCGCTACCATTGCTCGTTGCGATTCGTCCAAGTGCCGTCGGTGAAAATTTTTGCTGAAAACATACTCTAACGGGGCATCGCCTTTGTATTCTTTGCAATGCAATTCAGGGTCAAATATGCCGAGTTCAAGCAGTATTTCGTATCGGTTGCGTCCGTCGAGTAATTTTCCACCAAGGGTGTCAATCTTATCCGCCTCTCTAAACCCATTCCTGCTAATGTCCTCGAAGAGTCTTTTACGTTCCTCATCAGAACACATGGGGAATATGTTTGCGTATTCGTGATAATCCAACTTCTGTGTCGGTTCCTTGATTTCTTCACTCTTCGTTTGATTAGTATGTTCGATATTAACACCGACTTCCACGCTTTCTTTTCTCACCATCCCGTCGATCATCCCTCTCACGACATCGTCCACGACTTTCCTTCCATCTACACTAATCTTCGCATTCATTTCATTCTTTCCTTTCAGTTATTAAATCCCTCTGCATCAAGTGCGAACAATCTACCCAGATTGTTCATCATTAAGAACACTTTATGCAGAATAACTTCTATTAGTTATTGTCAGATGGTCTTGTCCCCCCAAGACCTCTATATTGCATTATATTTAGGTCGTGTATTTGCTTTTGTCTTCTTCTATGGTCAAATCGTATCATTGTGTCAATATCGCCTATCTATCTGTTCTTATTGCTCATTTATCTATCTAAACGACCAGTGTATTAAGGCATTAGGAACTGAAAATTTTCCTGCCCTATTCCTATAAAACCAGCAAACGCTGTGCCAGTACAAATTACGATCCATGTGTTTACGGGAAAAAGATGTAAGAGTGCAGTAAGAATACTCTGAAAAACGAAAGAAAAAAAATTTTGTAAAAAATGACTTTTTTGATTTTGGCGTGTTGATGGACTATGATGAGTATAATGGACTGGTGCTGCAAAAAAATACAGATGTTGCATAATTCCGCAAAAAGTGTATTATTTTGGCACATGTTCCCAATGGCGTTCACAAGCGAAAATTCCAAATTCTCAAAAATCTTATAACAATTAAAAGAGCGAATGATTTGACCTTAAACTGCCCTATTATTCCTTTGTTTGTACCTCATTGCTTGAATCATTATGACACAGTGATTGGTATATACACGCTGTATATCCAATCAAAAACGAGTACACTAGAACATTGGAGCCGTGTCAATTAAATCGAATCTCACTATATCGAATGTCCTAGTCCCTAATGTAGATGACAGTCCATCACTCTAACGTCGCATTTCATTCATTGATTCAGTGCCTTTCATTGGTGCCTTGACTCATATTGCAACCTTGATGACGCAACAATACCTAACACACGTCGACACTCTATCAATTTCAACGCTACTCGATTATCGCAACATACCCCAAACTGCTGCAAAACAAGCATGCCTGCCAAAATAATCAACCCCTATACATTGGGTTATTCTTTCCTGAAGTTCACAGTGAACTCGCCCAGAGGGGGCAGTTTTTGAGGAGAGACAAGGCAGGTTCGCCAGTGGGGACTACCCTTATAAGGAAGTTTATGTTAGATTATGATCCGCAATAGACAATCGAATGTACATCGGAAGATAATTGATATGGCAAAGAAGGCAACCAAGAAGGCGAGTAAGAAGACGGCAAAGACCAATAAGACTCAAAACAGCGGCAAGTCTCCGAAACTGTTACTAAATCCAGTGATCGAAAGAGACAAAGAGTTCCGTGATCTACTACCGCCCCTTGCTACGGATGTACGAGATGCTTTGGAGGACAGTATTAAGAAGGAAGGACTGCGTGAGCCATTGGTTGCTTGGAGAGATGGCGGCAAACTCGTACTCATTGACGGATATAACCGCTACAAATTCTGCAAGAGACACGGGATAGATTACAGGGTCGTTGTAAAGTCCTTCAATGATAGGGAGGAGGTTAAACTATGGATGTGGGAGAACCAAGAGAGCCGGCGAAATATGACACCCTATCAACGGATAGAGGTCGTCTTGAAGTTTGAGGGTATTGTCAGAGAGCGGGCAAAGAAGAACCAACAAGAAGCGGGGGGAGCGGTTAGTGAAATAGTTAACAAAGCGAAGGTAGATCAGATACGTACTAACGCTGTTCTTGGAAAGAGAGCGGGTGTTTCTTATGCTACCGTTGGAAAAGTGAAGGACATTAAGACAAAGATAGACAAAGGTCTGATAAGTCAAGAAGAGTTAAACGATCTGCGTGAGGGCAAGGTAACGATCAATAGTGTTTACAACCGCTACAAGGATAAAAAGAAAAATCAACCGCCAAAACGAGGCGTGGCGGAACGAGCCGCCAGTATTGTCAAGTTGCTCAAAATGCAAGTCGCCAAATCATTCTCCCAATCGGAGGATTGTACTCTCCTCTATGATCAGATACTAGAATGGGCAAAGGCTCAAAAGGCGGGATCGGAATAGTTCTCCTTCCTGTTGTCGACACCCACAGAGGTTACATCGTTTTACGTTCGTTATGTGCTTGTTTAATCCGCTGTACAGCAGTGTTGAAATAGTCCTCGTTCATTTCTATTCCTACAAATCGTCTATCTGTATTGATAGCAGCAACGCCTGTACTTCCCGATCCGGCGAACATATCAATCACAGTATCCCCCTCATTCGTGTAAGAGCGTATCAACCACTCCATTAGATCGACTGGCTTTTGTGTCGGGTGTTGACCAGTTTCATTCTTAAAATGGAGAATCGAACAAGGGTGTTGCATGCCATCGTAAAACTTCGCTCCGCCTTCAATTTCTCTATACACCCCTCCACGCCGTTTGGTTCTCCGAACACCAACCCGACCGCCTGATACCTTTTGCGGATTGTACACTGACGTTCTCTGATAGCCTGGCTGCCCGAACACTAATATAGACTCATGGTTCCTCATCGGCATCAGGTTCGCATTCAAAAACCCGCACTTTTTGTTCTTTTGCCAAATAAGATCGTATCTGAACCATTTACGCCTACTGTTGACCAAGTCCACTGTAAATCTACCGCATCCAAAGAGGACAAAATTAGCCGATGGTTTAACTCGTTCTTCGACCATTGTCCAGAATAAATCAAGCGGTGGGGCAATATCCCAAGAGCAATCAGTAACTCCGAATGGCATGTCGCTGATCACTGCGTCGGCTACTATATCCAGTTTTGGTACAACATCGAAACAATCCCCGCAATAGAGAGTAGCGTTTCCTATCGTTACACGGTTAGTTTTTGTCCCTTTGATCCCTTGTTTTCCAAACATTGTGATTACCTCATAAAAAGTTTTCTTCATGAGGTAATTTCCCACTGGTATTTTCATTACCGCTTCGACACTACGATGCGGTGGTTTAGGATGCCATGACCCGTCAATAGATTTGAGTAGTTTAGGTTAACAGTTACGTTCATGAGTTTGTCCTTTCGATTGTTAGGGATTGAAAAATGGTCAAGCGGCAACCATTGCCGCCGACGGTGGGTCTTGCGGTCGCTGGAATCGGTAGTACAATAGTCGCCTTCGGCGACTGGTCGCATACGCAAACGACCATCTTGATAACTTTTGAATGCTCATGGCTTTCATAAAGAGTTGAAAAATAACTTAATTTCTATCTTGTTATTTCCCGTAAAGAGTCCTGTTTTTTAGGGATAAAAGAGTAAAAGGGGGACAAAAAGTCCCCCTCTCTGGTGTGCATCGGGACTATGCCGGTTCATGCTTGTCGGCAATGAAATCGTCCCAACTCTTTTCAAAGCGTCGGCGGTATTGACTAATCAGACCATCGGAGACACCGTGCTTTTTCGCAACCTCGCTGGTGGTATAACCGTAAGACAAGTCCAATGCGATGGAGCAATCCCTCGGCGTTTGGAGTGCAAGCCAGTCCTCGAAGTCAATTTTGAATTGGACTTGATCGAACACGCTCGCTTGCCGCATTTTCATGAAGGGCATCGTGTCCCCACGTCTTTCGTCATCGAATTGACTGAACTGGTAGGTATCGCTCCGCCCCATCATTTGCGTCTGCTCCGAAAGAATATCGGTGGTGTTCGATCCAACGAACCGCCGCCCCTCTTTGTAATGCTGGACTGCATACTTCATAATCGGCGTGTAGAACACTTCCTTGCCACGCTCAACCAACGACATGTAATTGATCAGTGCCAGCCCCGTCAACTCTTGGATCACGTCCTCTTGGTCGGTGCGTCGGCATCGGTCATACTGCCTTGCAAAATACCAGAAGTGTGGGAGCATCTTTTCGTACAAGACCTCAAAGGAAACGGGAGCGGACGGAACGGTAGTAACAGATTGGTGTTTCATAGTGAACCCTTTCGTGTTGGTGCGTATTTTCTACGCAGTGGTTGGTGTCAGAGCCACTTGCAAGATTTACCCGAAGGGATAAAATCAAGACAGCAACTTGACTAGCAATAGTAGTTAGGTTGTCAGTCCCGTTGCTCTGTTCTAGCAGATCATCGGGACGTTTTGTGCCAGTAACACACCGGCACACCCATAAATCTTATAGGTTTTTTTCCCCATTCGATTATGCTGTTATTATAGCATTTTTCCATGTTCCGTCAACGGGGGGGACATCTTTTTTTGCCGTATAACTCTTTGATATACAAGGGGTTACGTGCCACAGAGACAAGGGGGTTTTTATGAAATGGGCGGGCTATTTTCTCTGATTTTTTATCGAAGCGGGGCTATGCGCATGCAGAATCTTATGATCATTAAATAACCTTAACCGGGCAAGTCAGCATCGGAACAGTAACAACATTTCTAAAAGTTACGGAACTTCGTGGTACATAACAACATAAAGCGGACATGGTGTGCGCTTGCCAAACTTTAACAATGGAGATAAAATGATGAGAGCAATTACAAGAGCATTTAACATTGAACGTCTGAATGAGCGGGAGTATCGTACCGAACTCGCCAGCATCCGCAGGGAGATAGAATTTCTACTGGACTTCATCGAAGAGTCCCCGTCGCATCGGACGCTATCGCCGGTGGTCGAGGACTTGATGGAGAAGGAATGGGGTATTGAGAGGGCGTTACAGGAATCAACACTGCCGCCGATGCCGGATAAGTTACGCAATCCGTTCACCAGACCCAGAACACCTGCGGAAAAAGAGTACATCAGGAAGTTGATTAAGAAGCATAGCGGGAAACGGGGTAAACCTGTGCAAACGGGATGAAGGCACCGGTAGCGGAAGATGGTTCTACAATGACCAAAGCGGGGAGCGGTTGCTCCCCCGTGTTGGAAAATTGAGAGACCGGCGCAGTTATTAACCGTCCTGTTGATTGCCTTCGCCAGTCGGGGTATCAAAGGGATTACGCCGGTTCCGTGCCAATTTTTCCCTCATCATTAACTGGGCTTTTGAGTAGCGTTTCGTCATGTCCGCTGATGTGTGTCCCAGTTGGGCTTGGGCTTCATCTAGTCCATGCTCCAATTCAGTAGCGGTAGCGTTGGCATGTCTCAACTGATACGGACTCCATCTGGGAATCTGTTGATCCGTTGACAGAGCCTTGTTCCCCTTCTTAATGGCGTTCAAGACCGCAACTCGATAACTGCTCCTATCGTAAAACTCTCCCGGCTGTCGAGGACGAGGCTTTTTCGCTCGCTGTTGATTACGTTTCTCTTGCGAAGGCGATACCTTCGTCTTTCGGTTCGCCCGTCGTTCAGCATGCCACTCTTCCATAGCCGTGCGTGGAGAGAATACCGCCTCCGATGGTTTTTTCCCCACAAGATACGGTGCAATCAAGTATTGCTCTGGTTTACCTAACGGAATAGGTTTTTGCCCGATATGATCCTCGGTCTTGTGAGATTCCAGCACGTAATACCAGAGTTCCGAGTCTCGAGTCTTGTCGATGTCCCCAACGGTCATCGCACATAGTTCGCTTGGTCGCATGCCAGTCATTCGTTGAACTTGAACCATCGCTCGTACAGTCGGGGACATGAATGGTAAAGTCCTTCGTACCACATCATCAGCAACGGGTTTTCGCTCTGGCTTCTCGTAGGCTCGTGTCTTACCTTTTTTCAAGGGTGGAATCAATTTTGCTTCCCCATAAACTTGGGTCGATACCAGTTTTCGGATAGTTCCCCATTTCAACATCGCCCGAATGAACCCCATGAGTGCATTGCAATACTGCCGAGAGACGCTGTGCTGGACAAACATGTCCTGTAAATGGAGGAATGACCGACTGTCCAGTGACTCGACCGGTTGTCCGGTGGCGAGCCGCAAAAGATGTTCGCAAGCGGTCTTGATACTGGAATAATGACCGGGATCGTACTCGCTGGCGTATTTGAGGTAGGCACAACACAAACTATCGACCGTAACCTGCTGCGGGGTGAGGAAGGAGAGGGTCGGGTCAGTGAGTACCCGAATGTGGAGTTTCCGAAAAGCATCATCGGCTTCGGGGGTTCCGAACCGGGCACCGAGCATGATCTTCTTGCCTTGAAGATAGACACAGGCATACCCCTTATCTTGGCTGATTTTGAGATTTCGGGTGGATTGGACAACATTTTTCTTGCTCATATTGCGTTCCTTTCAACGGTTTGACCTCGACAGTCGAGGTCTTGGGGTTAAAACGATCACGCAATAGAAACAGCATTTGCGTCTCTAACTAATTGTATTTCTTGACTTTACGTCAAAGCCCTCGGTGGGAGTCGAACCCACAACCTCAGCATTACGAATGCTGCGCTCTGCCAATTGAGCTACGCGGGCAACGTACACATAGTATGATAACCGCACCATAAAAAATGTCAATACTAAGGCTTTCGCCGGAAAGTAAAGGGGTGCGACAAAGTTTTGTAGGCAAACGGGTGCGTAAAAATATTTCTGCCCTATTTTGCTTGTATCCAGTATTTTTGCCATTGTCCGCTGTATCGCAGCGCGCAGAGAATAGCCATCTTGTCCACACTTTCTACCTTCCACTTCGCCCAGGTCTGCTTCAATCTCTTTCCAATCAAATGCTTGCACGCCCCCTCTATCTGTCCACTCCCAATCGCCCGACCCTCCGCCAGCCGCTCTCG
>Ga0082212_10008543_pt1 | contig 13355 bp, 9 predicted proteins | sample TergutNt197P3_FD_71548 | JGI IMG/M metagenome (GOLD analysis project Ga0082212, IMG submission 71548) | Neocapritermes taracua P3 segment gut microbial communities from Petit-Saut dam, French Guiana - Nt197 P3 | ecosystem: Host-associated > Arthropoda: Insects > Digestive system > Gut ... | reverse complement strand
TCGGAGTAAGGTATGCTGCCCGGAGTGCGGCTCGTCGAACGTTTGGCTCAAGGGTAGCCAGGAACGCAAGTTTCGCTCCATTCCTTTTGGAAGGAAAACAACGACCATCGTTTTGGACGTTCCGCGAGTGCATTGTCAGGATTGTCAGTGCAAGAAACAAATCACGATTTCGTTTGCCAAACCGAACAAACGTTACACAAGATTTTTTGAGCGTCATGTACTTGACCTGCTGTGTTCGATGACGTGTCAGGATGTTGCCAAACATCTCGGCGTGTCGTGGGACACGGTTCGGGACATCGAGAAAACCAGTCTCGAACGCGATTTCGCCAAGCCGCCGTTGAAGGACGTGACGCACATTGCCATCGATGAAATCGCGGTTCAAAAAGGTCACAAGTATTTGACGGTTGTGATGGATTTGAAGAGCGGTCGCGTGATTTTCGTCGGCGACGGCAAGGGCGGTGATGCGTTGATTCCTTTTTGGAAGCGATTGCGTCGCAGCAAAGCGAAGATCATCGCTGTTTGCACGGACATGTCGCCGGCTTATACGAAGGCGGTGGAGACTCATTTGCCTGATGCGTTTCATGTTTTTGATCGATTTCATGTGATGAAATTGTTCAACGAAAAAATGACGGAACTGCGTCGGCGTTTGTATCGTGAATCGACGGACAAGGAGCAGAAAGCAAGTCTCAAAGGCATTCGTTTTACTTTGCTAAAACGCGAAGAGAACTTGAATGTGCAAAAAGGCGAGCATCAAAAATTGGAAAAAGCATTGGATTTGAATGCGGATTTGGCCGTGGCTCATACCCTCAAACAACAGCTTGCCGAGTTATGGGAAGCGGATGATGAAGACGAAGCGTTGCATGTTATGGCCGATTGGATTGCGGATGCCGAATGGTCGGAAATCCCTGAAATGACGGACTTTGCGAAGACTTTGAGAAAACACTATTTGAAAATCTTGAACTATCATGACTGCCCAATCACCTCCGGACCACTCGAAGGTCTCAACAACAAAATCAAAACACTTAAAAGAAAATCCTACGGCTTCCGTGACCAGGAATACTTCAAATTAAAAATACTCGCCATTCACAAGGCAAGGCACGAACTTGTCGGATGAACCACAAAAAATAAGTGATTTTGGGGCAAACAGGAGTGATTTCTTGCTAATCGGAAGCGTTTGGCTGTTCGCCGATCATTCCAGTGATGGTTTTGTTGGGACAGATCGTTTACACTCGTGGCTCTGATTGTGTTTTACGTGTTTCAACCTTTGGCCATACCGGTTTTGCGCACAGCCAGTTCCGGGTCTGTTGCCAGCGGGAGTTGAATCGCTTGGCCAGTTTCCGCCGCTTTGTAAATGGCAAGGATGATTTCGACGCTGCGGCGACCTTCGTGCCCGTCGATGAGCGGTTTACGTCCAGTGTTGATTGCGTCGATGACATCGGCGAACAGTCTCGCGTGACCGTGATGCCCGATCGCTGCCGGATCAGCCGCGCCGCCCCCGCCGGACAAACGATTGGTCATGGCCTCGCGAATGGCCGCATCTTCCGGCACTGATTCGGCGAAGTCCCATTTGACAATGTCTTCCTCTTCCAGTATGGCGGAACCGGCCACACCGTGAATTTCGATTCGCTTGAGATAACCCGGGTACGCAGCGGTCGTTGCTTCGATGATGCCCAAAGCACCATTGGCGAATTGCACCGTCGCAACGGCGGTGTCCTCAACGGCGATGCGGTCGTGGGCCAGTAATGCCGTTTGCGCCCGAATTTCGATAACCGGCCCCATCAGCCAGGTCAACAGGTCAATCGTATGAATCGCCTGATTCATCAAGGCACCGCCGCCGTCGAGTTCCCAAGTGCCGCGCCAGGCACCGCTGTCGTAATACCCTTGTGTGCGGTACCATTTGACAATGGCATCACCCATGGTCAACTTGCCGAAACGATTGGCCGTGATTGCATTTTTGATTTTGACACTGGAATCGTGAAACCGTGAGGGAAAAATTGTCGAAAGCGTGACACCGGCCTTGTCGCAGGCATCGATGATCGTGTCACAACGCCGGAGCGTGATTTCGAGCGGTTTTTCGACGATGACATGCTTGCCTGCTTTGGCGGCTGCAATTGCCGGTTCGCCATGCGCTCCGCTGGGCGTTCCGACAGTCACGATTTCGACTTGGGGATCGGCCAGCATGGTGTCGAGACTGTCGTAAGCCTTGCCGCCGAATTCCTTTGCGATGCTCTCCGCCGCTTGGGGAATTTGGTCGTAACACGCAACCAATTCGCCACCTGCGTCCTTGATAGCCCGCGAGTGAAACTTGGCAATCATTCCGCAACCGATAATCCCGAACTTGTTAATCATTTGATTTCTCCCTGATGATTGATTTTGTCAATATTAATATTGAATTGCAGTTATTAGCCATTTTCAGCCATTATGACAATTTTTGCAACACAAGTCAAGAACTCGAACGAACAGGAATGCCCTTCTTTGGGGACATTGTGTCTTCGCCGTGAAACGTAACTGTGAATATTTACAGAAAATTTCTTGTCTTATTTTGACATTTGGTGACTTGCATTGATGAATTTCAGTGTATATAATTGTTTAGTGACTGTGAAAACATCCGTTTTTTAAATGGCGGCATGGATGCCTAGTAAGATTTTTTGTGTTTTTGGTTCGTTTTTTGTCAACTAACATTGGAGAAAAATTATGAAACATTCCAACAATGTTAAAATGGGTGGGGGGGGCAACGTAAGAGCTTTTACCCTTGTTGAGCTCCTCGTCGTCATTGCGATCATCGGTATTTTGATCGCCCTTCTTTTGCCGGCCGTTCAGGCCGCCCGCGAAGCTGCGCGTCGTATGCAGTGCAGTAATAATTTAAAGCAATTCAGTTTGGCTTTGCATACTTACCACGACGCTTATAAGTCGTTTCCGGGCGTGAATGCGCATTTCATTGGTGTTAATGGTGACGGTGCGCCTAGTGAGATGACTTGGTATGGTGTCGCTTTTGTGCTGTTGCCTTATATTGAGCAACAATCACGGTTTGATGCATACCTGAATGAATCCGCCGCAAATGGTGGAATTCGCGGTCCCTCGGCAGACCCCGGTGCTGCTTATCCCTATATTACGGGTGCCTCGTTTTTGGCATGTCCTTCCGACGGAAACGCCGCCGGTGCCACACGACCGATAAGCAGCATCGCAGTTTCCCGTGCAGATCATTTTAATAACCTCTTTGCAGATACCAACGATGATAGTTTCATACGTTGCACTGTCAGGTCCCCATTCAATGGTGCGAGGGGAAACACTGACGGACATAAGCACATACGTTTCCATTATTCCTCGATGGGGGCTATTGAAGATGGAACGAGCAATACCATTGCTGCCGCTGAAGTGGTTTCCACATCCCAAGCCGGAACGCTCAATATCAAAGGCGGGGCATTGAACACCCCCAATATGGGCGGAAACGGAAAAGGATTCAACGAAGGCATTGAGACCGCCTGTCTTAACAAAAGAGACCCCAATAGTCAGTCGTCGATGCTTGGAACTCCCAATACGGACTATCGGCACGGATTTTACGGTTTCAGTGGACGAGCGAATGACACGAGTTTTCACACGGCACTTCCGCCGAATTCTCCTTCCTGTACGAATGGGAACGGACGCGAAGCATGGGGTGCCATCTCCGCTTCCAGCAATCATACCGGAGGAGTGAATGGCGGCATGTTTGACGGTTCCGTGCAATTCATTTCCAACACGATTAATTCGAAATCCACTTGGGTCACCGCAAGTTACATCCCTGAGATTTCCGCTCGTACGACTCCCGGTGGTAACACGGGGTCGCAGGGACAACCCGGGCAAAAACTGGACGGTGGAGCAAGTGACTTTGGTATTTGGGGGGCCATGGGTTCCAAAGCCGGCGGTGAAAGTGTCACCTTCTGATCACCCATTTTATTATTTTTATGTTGGGTAAAGACCTGACAAGTTCTTTACCCTTTCTCAATATCACATGAGGTTTTTCTATGAATCAACGATTCATTATTATGTTTTTAGGCGTACTGGTTTTGTTTGTTGCCGGTTGCGGCGGTGAGAAAAAACCGGACGGAATGCCTGCTATTTATCCGACTACAATCACGTTTACCCAAGATGGTTCTCCGTTGGTCGGAGCAACGGTCACGTTAGTTGCCCAAGATCAAGCCAATACTCAGTGGCCGTCTGGTGGAGCAACCGATAACAATGGGGTACTTCGCGTTAAAACCAAAGGGTTTGACGGGGCTCCTGTTGGAACATTCAAGGTTGTCGTGACAAAAACCGAAACAGAGGGAACCGCCGTGGCGGTGGAACTGTCCGACGCAGCCGGTGCAAAACCGGCGGCTTCCGGCGGCGATCAAAAGTCCTACTACTTGGTCGAGAAAGACTATCGTTCAGCGGCAACCACCACCTTAACGCTGGAAGTCAAATCGGGCAAGAATGCCGAAACTTTCGACGTGGGTAAAGCCATTCGGGAACCGATTCCTGTTTATACAAATTGACGTAATTACGACAGCGCAATGAGCAGTTCATTTTTTTAACGCGAAACAATACGAAACACGAAATTTTAGCGTTGTTAGCGAGAAGGTTCGTGTGGTTCGCGTCAACAAAGCCGGTATTTCATTTACCAGTGAAAGCCTGAAGGTAAAAATTATCTGCGTCCATCAGCGTAAATCTGTGGACAAGAAAAAATCCGTGTTTCACCCAATCATCGGGCATGGTCATGGCCGCCGTCGATAAGGAATCGGCCAGGGTGGGTGACGACATCCGCACATAAACGCGATTTCTGAGCGTGGCGAATTTGCGTTGCCGTGTGTCGAAAATATGCTCGCCCCGGACGGTCTTGCCGGAACAACTCACGGATTCGTTGGCCAGTTCCAACGTTTCGATCTTGTCGTCAAGTTCGAGTTGCACCGGCCAGCCGTTCGTGCCGTGTGGCGGTTCCAACGCGAGAATCGTACTGGTATCAGCGCAGAGCAAGACGTTGGTGTAACCATACCGCACAGGTATCTTGCGCACCTGTTCCAGCGAGAACCCTTTTCCGATGCCGCCGAGGTCAAGCTGCAATGATTCCGTCTGCGACATCACGCGAAGCGGTCGCGAAAGCAACGTGAACGCTTCACAGTCATGCGCGACGCCTTCCGACAGATACGCAACGTCGAAATATCCCTGCGTCCTGCGTTTGGCTTCCAACGCCAACTCAAGACAACGGTACGTTTCCGGCGCAACGATCAGGGATTCCCCTTTGCAAAGTCGGTTGATTTGCGAAATTTCGCTGTCCTCAATGTAGCGGCTCAACAGCGATTCCAACCGCCGTAACTCAAAGAACACTTCCTCCGCCACGGCGCGAACACGCTCCGCTTCGTCTTCCGGGGCTTCCACGACTATGGAAAATTGCGTCGCCATGATCGTGTCACAAAACCGGTGTTGTGTAAAATGGGACATACAGGTCATTGCAACTCGCGCCATGTTTTCATGGAGCGTTCCAGATGAATCTTGGCGTCACCGGATATGCCGTAACACTGCAAGCCGACGGGACCGCGATAGCCAATCTTATCGAGAATGGCCAGCAGCTTTTTCTGGTCGAATGTACCGACGTCGAGCGGCTGAAGCCAACCGGCACGATCGTCGCGCGATTGAATTTCTTCCGGCGTGTCGGTTCCGTTGATCGTGATGCAGGAAAGATACGGCAAGGCGAGTTCCAGCGTTTTTTCCAGGTTCTCGCTTTTGTCCACCGCCGCCCAATGGCAGAGATTGAACATTGCGCCGACCTTCTTTTCCGGGAATCGCTCGGCAATACGCACGCAATCGGCCACGGTTTCATTCCATGCGCCGACATGCGGATAAAGAACCACTTTTACGTCATTCGGCTCCGCAATGGCGACAATCTCACGAATGATGCCGACAGCTTTATCGTCAAGCGATTTGTCCGAAGGTTGTCCGCCGTAAAACATGACGGCCAGTTGCGTCTGCCCGCCTTTCAAGCAGGGTAAAGCGTCCTTGAGTTTTGGATCGTAAGGCGGGTCTTGCGCAAGATGGACTTGAAAATAAACCTGTGCGACACGCAGCCCCGACGCTTTGGCCGACGTCACACGCTCTTCCAGTTTATCAAGCCAAAGGTGTGCAACGCCGTCGAAACCAAGCTCGGCGAGCATCTTGTTTTGTTCTTCGAAGCTTCGCTGCTTTTCATCGTGCGTGTCCATGCAAAGTGCGAAAAACTCGCGTTTTTGCGGAGTATCAGCGTCTTCCGCCATCAGCGACAACGGGAATACAAACAGGGTTGCAATACAAAGTAAGTGTTTCATGGGAATTGAATTAGGTATGAGGTCAAGGTTATTATGTTTCACGCAAAGTTTTATGTGAATTCTCAGGGACTTGAATCATAAGGAGTTTTCTGTTACGATGAATACGCTATATAATAGGATACACAATCATTTTGCACATTGCAATCGCCGGATAATGCAAAAAATCACCGAACAGTCTTCGCGGTATGACGACCTCGAAAAAATGAGCGTTCATGATCTCTTGGTTAAAATCAATCAGGAGGATCAGACGGTTCCGCAGGCGGTTGAAAAGTGCATTCCCGCGATTGAGCGGCTTGTGACCGAAATCGTCGCACGGTCGCCGAAGCAACCGGGCTGGATTACGACACCTCGAAAAAACTATTACTCGAACACAGTTCTGTCCGCAGCACCGTCAGCGGCGACACAGTTGCCTGCTCCCGCCCTAGCCACTGACCCTCATGTCCCCCACACTATTACTCATCGTTTTTATCGCCTACACGGCCATGCTCTTTGTCATTGCGTGGTTCACGTCACGCAACGCCGATCAAAAGGCGTTTTACATCGGCGGTCGCAAATCGAACTGGCTGCTGGTGGCCTACGGATATATCGGGACGTCGCTCTCCGGTGTAACCTTCATGTCCGTGCCGGGAGTGGTCAGCAAGCAAAATTTCTATTACGCCCCCATGGTGTTCGGGTTTATTTTCGGATATTCTATTATCGCTTTTGTTTTGATCCCGCTCTATTACCGGCTCAACCTGACCTCGATTTACACTTATCTCGAAATGCGCTACGGTCCATGCAGTTACAAAACCGGGGCGTCATTTTTCGTCATCTCGCGTCTCCTGGGGGCGGCCATTCGCACTTATGTTGTCGTCATGGTGCTGCATGCCTTTGTGCTCGAAGGCATGGGTGTGCCGTTTTGGGTGGTCGGACTCGTGTTCATCCTGCTTGCCATACTTTACACATACCAGGGCGGTGTCAAAACCATCGTTTGGACCGATACGTTTCAAACCACGTTCATGTTGTTGGCCGGCATCGTCACCATCGTTGTGATTGTCACGAAACTTGACCAGTCATTCTTTCAAATGCTGGGACGAATCCATGACGATGGCTATACTCGTATTTTCGACGGCGATTGGTCAAGCACGACCAATTTTTATAAGCGTTTTCTCGCCGGTGTTTTCACGCCGATTGCCATGACGGGACTCGATCAGGGCATGATGCAGAAAAGCCTCAGTTGCAAAAACCAAAGGGAAGCCCAAAAAAACATCATCCTCACGATTATTCTGATAGTGATTGTCAACCTGATGTTCCTCATGTTGGGTGCCTTTCTCGCGGTTTTTTGCACAACCAACGGCATCAGCATGGCCGACACCGACCGCATTTACCCCATTGTCGCGTTCAACCACCTCGGCACCTTTGTCGGCCTTTGCTTTTTCATCGGCTTGATCTCGGCGGCTTATCCGTCCTGTGCCAACGCCCTCACCGCCTTAACCACGTCAACCTGCATTGATCTCATCGGTCTCGAAAAGACAATTGCAGGTCGCAATGCTCCCAATGTTGCAGGTCGCAATGCTCCCAATGTTGCAGGTCGCAATGCTCCCATCTCCGATTGGGACGACCGTCGCAAAAAACGTGTCCGCATTTTTGTGCAATGCGTCATCACAGCCGTGTTTTTGGGAATCATTTTGCTCGTCAAAGCATTGAAAGCCGACGCGGTCATCAATATCGTTTACGCCGTCGCTTCATATACGTATGGGCCCTTATTGTCTCTTTACCTTTTCGGCCTGTTCACCAAACGTCGCGTCATCGACGTTTGCGTGCCGATGATTTGTATTGCGGCCCCGTTGATTTGCCTGGGTATCGAATACTATAATGTCATCGGACGTATCGTCGATTGCTTCCGCCCCACCGATGCCGCCCCACTCCAATTCAGTTTCGGGTTTGCCTTGCTTCTGGTCAACGCGGGCTTGACCTTAATTGGGTTGTATGTGTGTAGCCGCAAGAATCAAAAGTCCGACGGTCGCGGAACGGTCGAAACCGTCGAAAATCGAAAATAGAAGCACACAGATTATGCTGATGGTCATTTTACGCAACTTGTTCGAAGCAAACCCGGTTCTTGTCCGCGAACTGAAGCAGTTCGTGCGGAATCGCCTCTTGCTCTATTTCATGCTCTGCTACCTGTTGGTGCTCTCGCTGGTGGCCATTGTCGCTATGATTGAAGGGACGTTGCTAAGCGATTTGGGATACTTCACCTTCCACATGGTTTCTTTTCGTGACTCCAGCGGCAATGGTCTGTTCCGGTTTGTCCTGTTGAGTTATTACGCGTTCACATCGGCGTTTCTCGTCCTGTTCGGGGCGATCAAAATGGGCTACGAGCGGTTGAAAAACGACCTCGGCTATTACACGACGCTGCCTTCGTGGCGGGTGATTTCCGGGAAATTCCTGCTCGGCGTTGTGGTGTCGTTCCTGTTTTTGAGCATCGCGCTGCCGTTTTTGACCATCGCCTACATGATGCGCGGCGTCGGCCTCGATGTCATCGTGTATTCGGCGATCTATTTTTTCCTCTACACGTTGATTCAGTATTCCGTCACGCTGGCCTTCTTTTCAGGTGCCAAAACGCTGAAACGGGTTTACGTTTTCGCACTTACCCTGCTGTTGGTGCAGGGTTTCGCATGGTTTGCGGGTTTTGGCTTCGGTAGCGGTTACCTGGAGGGCTATTTTACCCGACCGGATTACGCCTGGCCGGGCTTTTGCATTGAAGCGATGTTCCTGCTGATGCCGCTGCCGCTTGCGGTGTGCCAGGTCAGTCCCGAAAGTGCCAACCGCATGTTGCCGATCCGTTTCGCCATGACCTTGTCGCCGCTGTTGATGGTGCTGTTTGTTTTTGCGCAATATCTCAACGTCACGCGCGGTTGGGGATTCGACGGCCTGCAAAATATCTTTTACGGTCTGGGATTTTTCACCTATCTTTTCCTGCCCTACGTGATTTTGATTGGGATTTGCGAACGCGAAAACTACACGATTCGCCAGCGTTTGCGTATTCCCAAAAGCCGGTTCGGACGATTGTTGCTGTTCCCCTTCAGTACCGGCGTGATGAACGCCATTGCGTGGATGATCGGTTACCTGCTCTTTATGGGCGGGTTTTACCTGTTTTTGGATTATGATGAAAGTTGGTGGCCCTGGTGGCAACGCACATCTACCATCGACCACGGTTTTGTTAAGGAAGTCCTCAAAATCTGCGTGCCGTTTGCGATTTTGTTGTTTGATTACGCGGTAACGGCGTTTTTGCTTTGGAAAATCGTCCTGCACCGTTTCATTTCGCGCGAATGGCTGGCCTTCGGCATTTTGGGACTTTCCATCGGGTTTTATCTCACGATCATCGTTATGGAATTGGTGAATCCCAGAGGCCCCGGTGCTTTTGAAATCATGATGAGTACCTGCTTCTTTTTACCGGTCATTATCATCCCTCCGATAGATGTCGGCGACAATCTTGTGTTTTGGCAAACATTCCTGGCCATCACCTGGGCGATATTTGTGCTTGCGATTCTGGTGTTGCCCCAGATGCGAGCATTCCGCCGTTTTGTGCGGTATGAGGGGAGTGTGGAATGGAAGAAAGACGGGGAATGAGCACGCAGATAACGCAGATCATCAAGATTTACGCAGAGATTAAGGAAGACTAATGGTCTATCCGGCTTGGTATTGTGGTAATGTAATTTTATTACGTAACCTTATTTTTCCGAAAAAAACAACCTTAGTAGCAACATATGACAACAAAATCATAAACCTTATTACCTTATTTCGCTATTTTACCAATACGCCGTTTAAAATAAGGGAATAAGGTTAGTTTTATTGGGATGGACTTGGGCTACTAAGGTTGTTTAGTTTTTGGAAATAAGGTAAAAATAAGGTTGGGTTTACTGAATTCACGTATTACCAAGCTGGATGAACCACTAATTACTTGACCGGAGTTCACTCACAGAATATGGTGAAGATACCAACGGACAAAGTCAAAATCATAAAAATAAATCTGCGTAAATCTTTAATATCTGCGTCATCTGCGTGCTCAAAAACAATGTCACCGAACCTCTCACTCCAGAATATCCGAATCGACGGCGTCAACGCGGAACTCATAACGCGAACCGCCGAGATGTCTTGTTTTGCCGAATTTCGAGCGTAACGGCTGATCGATCCGCTCCGCGATGTTGTCGGGAAGTGCGAACGTCCCCACAGCCTTGCCGCCGGTTCCGATCACAAGGACGCGGAAATTTCCGTCATCGTCGAGCAGAATACCCGCTTCAACGGCATCTTTTGGTTCACTCACAACGGCAATGGGCATCGGCTGTTGCGTACTCAAAATAAACGGTTCAAGTTCCTTGACGGGCTTCACCATTTCGACGACTTTCGCCCATTCTCGTTCGCCGCTGCCGGGCGACAGCCTGTCGTAACGTTGGATGATGTCGAAATTGCTGTAAAAGACAAAGCCTTTCGCCCCGAGCATCGCGGCGTATAAGGTCATGGCCCGCATCTCTTCGAGCGTCGGAAAATGCGACTCGGCAAAGGCTTTCGGATTGTTGTTGAGCCGATAAGCACCCCAATTGAAAATCTGCGGCACCACCCAAACCGGCAACCCCGTTGTCCGGCCCGCCGTCACCGCAACCTTGACGCGCTTGATCGACTGCTCAATCGGCGTTTCGGAAATCGGATACGGATCGACGCCGATGGTATCGCCGGAAATGCCATAGTACGGCAGATAGTCGTAATTGTCCGTCAGCGTCCAAGTCGGATGCCACGGATCAATTCGCGAAATCAAACGTCGCAATGCAACGATCTGCGGAACGTCCTTGCGCAGTTCTTCGTCGCTGATATACCAGGCGAGCAGTGCCGGGTGATCTTTGACCGTCTTGACGGCCAGTTCCGAAACGGCATCAATACCTTCCGCACCGGCCCATCGCTGTCTCGCGGACGACTTATGCGCAAACTGATCTTTCAGCGAGAAAATCAGTTTCAGGCCGTGCTTGTCGATCAAGTCAAGTCCGTCTTGCACGTTTTTGATCGGGTCGCTTTGATTGACGTTCCCTCGCAGATCAAGGCTGTTGTAAAGTTGCAGGCAGTTGAATCCGGCGTCTTTCAAGCGGCGATAGTTCGCTTCATCGGCGAAGCCATACACACCGAGCGGCATGAACGGTTTGCCGTCCACAATGGCGCGACCAAACTCGTCGATCATGCAGGCGTTCTTCGGCGGCTCCGTTTCGGGGTACGCTTCGAGTAGGAACGTTTCCTCACCGACGATGACCTTCTTGTCCATGTCGGCGATTTTTATGGCGATTTCAACGGAACCCGGCTCAAGTTGACCGGCATCACCTCGAAAATCAAGCCTGTTTCGTTCCAGAAGAACGTCACGACTCGTTCCGCCGTTGGCAATGGTTGCGACAATACCGCAGTTTTCCGGGATGGTGTCCTCAACACGCAACGCAAAGCGACCGTCATTGCCGAAGAACGACAATCGGTCAGGCCGGGTGAGCACCGCGGCAGGCGGAACGGGTGTTTCGCGAACCTCAAGGTCGTCGAACCAAATTTTGCCGATGACTTTTTGACGGAGGTAAAGTTTCAAATCCGTCTGACGTCCCGTTGCCACTTCCGGGGGCGTTTTGATCAACACGCCGATCTGTTGCCAATCGGCGTCAATTTTGTCGGTTGAATAATAAGCACCACCGGCGACCCATCGTCCATTTTGGGAATACTCGACGCAAATCGCACCGATGTTCTTGTCGTCGCCGGTTGCCCTGAGGTTCTCGCCGCGAACCCAAACGGAAGCGGTGTAAAACTTCTCCGGCTGGAGATTTTTGAGCGCAACGGAATGAATGGGATAAGCGTTTGCATCGGTTCGCTCGTAAAACAAGGCCGTCGTTGCGTTGCGTCCTTCGCCGGGCGCAAGTCGAAAGCCGGACGGGTATCGCGTTGCGGCATCCTGCGACGTGTCGAAACCGGTCGAATAGGCGACAAGCGACTCATCCGCCACTGCCGGAAACGCCTTGATGGTTGCGATCTCGGTTTGATCGTCGGCAAACACCGGCCCCATGCAGGTCAATACCGGAATTGCCAGGTAAAGTAGAAATCGTGTTGTCATGATTTTTCCCCAATGTTTTGACGCGAACAGAACACAGCGCAGCGACCGGAGCAAACGCGTAGTGATCCGGTCACTTCACTGCGCTGTTACGCTGGTGGCACTGGTTACGTTCCCGGCCGTCATTATCATTAATACCGATAATACTCCGGTTTGAACGGCCCTTCGACGGGCACGCCGAGGTAATCGGCCTGCTTTTGCGACAGTTGGGTCAGCTTGACACCGATTTGAGCCAAGTGTAACCGGGCGACTTCCTCGTCCAGCTTTTTGGGCAGAACATGCACGCCGAGCGGGTAGTTTTCCGGTTCCGTCCAAAGAGCGATTTGCGCCAAGACCTGATTGGTAAACGAGTTCGACATGACAAACGAAGGATGACCCGTCGCACAGCCGAGATTGACCAAGCGACCTTCGGCGAGCAACAAAATCGAATTGCCGCCGGGAAAGGTGTATTGATCGACCAGAGGTTTGATATTCGTTTTTTTAATTCCCTTGTAAGATTCCAACCCATGCACATCGATTTCGCAATCGAAGTGTCCGATGTTGCACACGATGGCGTCGTTTTTCATCTGGGCCATGTGATCGGCCATGATAATTTCGCAGCAACCGGTTGTTGTAACGAAAATATTGCCGAATTTGCAGGCTTCCTCCATTGTCGTGACCTCAAAGCCCTCCATTGCGGCTTGCAGGGCACAGATCGGATCGATTTCCGTTACAATGACGCGCGCACCATAAGAACGCATCGAATGGGCGCAACCCTTGCCGACATCGCCGTAACCTGCGACGACAACGACCTTTCCGGCGATCATCACATCGGTGGCACGTTTGATGCCGTCGGCCAGGGACTCGCGGCAACCGTACAAATTGTCGAATTTGCTCTTGGTTACCGAGTCATTGACGTTGATGGCGGGGATTTTCAACTCGCCTTTTTCGTACAT
>Ga0082212_10008542_pt1 | contig 13356 bp, 18 predicted proteins | sample TergutNt197P3_FD_71548 | JGI IMG/M metagenome (GOLD analysis project Ga0082212, IMG submission 71548) | Neocapritermes taracua P3 segment gut microbial communities from Petit-Saut dam, French Guiana - Nt197 P3 | ecosystem: Host-associated > Arthropoda: Insects > Digestive system > Gut ... | reverse complement strand
ATTCTGTTCCTCCAAAAAAATATTTTCTCGGGCTAAACTAGCCTTTAAGAGAACCAACAGTAACGCCCTTTACAAAATGCTTTTGAATAAAGGGGTAAAGAATAAGAACGGGAAGACTCGAAATAATAATAAGCGAATACTTCATCATTTCGCGCAGTGCTTCAAGCCGCCGTCTTTCCGCCTGGAATTCCTCCGACAGGATCATCGTGGGCGCTTGAGTATTCTGCAGAAGTACCATGCGGAGCTCAAGTTGCAGAGGCTGCCGTCTTCTGTCGCTTATATAAAGCAGAGCGGAAAAATAAGAATTCCAGTGACCGACACCGTACCAGAGCACGAGAATGGCGATTATCGCTCCCGAAAGAGGCAGAACTATACGGAAGAAGAAAGCCGTATCAGAACAGCCGTCAATCCTTGCCGCGTCCAAAAGCTCTCCGGGAATATTCGTCTTAAAGAAGATCCTCGCGACCATCATATTGTAAACAGAAATCGCGCCGGGAATTACGAGCGCCCAAACGGTGTTTAACATTCCCATCTGCCTTACTACGAGGTATGTGGGAACAAGACCGCCGGAAACAAACATCGTAATGATATAAAAGAACGAAACAAACTTGCGTCCGTGGAAATCATTCCGCGAAAGCGCGTAGGCTGTGGGCAAAGTAACCGCGATGTTAATTGCAACACCAAGCAAAGTGTAATAAACCGAATTGAAGAAGCCGCGCATTACTCCTTCGTTTTTCAAGACTTCTTTATAGCCGTCAAGGTTTATCCCGCGCGGATAAAAAATTACCTGACCTGACGCAACAAGGTGAGGATCGCTTATCGAAGAAATAATGATAAAGTAAAGCGGATAACCTACAATTATAAAAACAATTGTAAGAACAACGAAGTTTATAGAATCGAAAATCCTGTCCTCAAGTGTTCTTCTCTGAATTCCAGGTTTTTTTCGTTTTACAGGTATACTATCTGCCATGTGATCCTACCAGAGAGCGTTATCAGAAAGTCTGCGCGAAATCGAGTTCGCGGTGATTAACAGCACTGCGTTTACAGCCGAATTAAAAAGACCAACCGCTGCCGAAAACGAAACGTCATTTTGCAGAATTCCGATTTTGTAAACATAAGTTGAAATAATTTCGGATACCGCCAGGTTAAGCGGATTTTGCAATGCGTAAACTTTTTCAAAACCGATTGAGAAAGTGCTTCCAAGCGACAGGATTAAAAGCATTACCGCTACCGGTAAAATAGTCGGAAGGTCGATATGAAGGATACGCTGAAATTTTGTAGCTCCGTCTACAGTGGCGGCTTCGTGCAATTCCGGGTTAACGCCGGAAAGAGCCGCAAAATATACAACCGAGCTCCAGCCCATTCCCTGCCAAATGCCGGACCAGACATAAATATGCCGCCAAAGGGATCTTTCTCCCATAAAGTTTACGGGTTCAATTCCCAAAAAACCCATAAAGGTATTTATGATTCCTACGCGCGGAGATAAAAACATGATGATCATTCCCGCCATTACAACGACAGATATAAAGTGCGGCGCGTAAGTTACAGTCTGAATTACTTTCGTATAACGCTTGTGGCGGAAGGAGTTAAGCAAAAGCGCGAGAACAATTGGAATCGGAAAACCGGCGACAAGTCCGTAAAAACTCAAGACCAGAGTGTTCCAGATTATTTGACTTGCAAAAGGTCCGCTGAAAAACCTTACAAAATGCCGCAGCCCCACCCATTCGCTTGCCCAAATTCCCTGGCGTACAGAATACTGACGGAACGCTATCTGCGCGCCGTACAATGGCCAATAATGAAAGATAATCGTAATTATCAGTCCGGGAAGACAAAAAAGGTATAGTTCTTTGCTCGCCAAAAATCTCGTTAACGCTGATTTTTTATTTATTGTTAGCAATTCCGGATCTTTATTCTTAATACCCATTCCTGATTCCCATAGAGCACCGCCAGTTTTAAATTTATTCGCTCAAATGCAGCAGATTATATTGCAGTATACCGTAAAATACCGAAAAAGTCAAGCAAATCAGCCTTTTGACAGCGCGTTCAGCAATGTACTGTGCTCGTCATCGCATGAATATTCCCAAAACATTACACCGGCCAATCCTTCTTTTTTTGCATATTTATGCTTTTCTTTAAGGGAACGTTCATTGTCAAATGTGATAAATGTTTTTTCTTTGGAGTTAAACGCATACGGAGCGTGCGCTTTTTCGTCATAAGACAATCCGCCGGCCGCTTCGACACGTTTCATCGTGTCAACATAACCGCCCGACCATTCCGGGATTTCTCCGCTTGTCGGACAGTTGATACCTTCAACATTTTTGTAAATTCGTGCGTAAAACGCTGCGCCGAGGGTGATTTTTTCTTTCGGAATTCCCGCGTCGTTAAAAATTTTGATCGCTTTGTCGCCGTACATAGACTTGCTGATATCCGATTCATAAATACTTGTATGATGAGCCGTAAGGGTTCTCGCGGACATATCATAAGTCATAATATTGAACAAATCCATCAATTTGACCAATTTCTCTATTTCGAGTGATTTGCAGCAGCTTTCGCTCGCGCCGGCTGCCATCGTCAGGAGTTTGCCGCTCCCGAGTTTTTCTCTTAACGCGGCGACCCACGCTGTGTAATTTTGTTTGTCATCCGGCGAATATTCAATTCCCGCAGATCCGTCACAAGGATATTCCCAGTCAAGGTCAACTCCGTCAAAACCAAAGTCGTTTGAAATGTCCACGAGCGATTGCGCAAAAACATCACGCTTTTCGGCAGTCGCGACCGCAGGTGAAAAACCTCCAGCGCCCCATCCTCCGATAGATAAAACAGCCTTTATATGTCCTTTTTCTTTCAAGAATTTCCTCACATTGTCCGGATTTCTCCAGTGAGCGACACTCGCTTTTCCGTCAACAACACGCGCGAACGCGAAATTGACATGGGTTAATTTGCTTGCGTCATCGTTTCTCAGGCCGGTAAATCTTCCTTCTCCGATATAAGCTGATACGATCATTTAACTCTCCTTATTAATAATAACACCTAAAAACTTCAGTTTTTAGGTGTTTTCGTACCCTGGAACCTCTGGAAACCCAAAGGGGGTTTTCAGAGGTTCCATTATTCAACTTCCAGTTCAAAAACTTCGGCGATAAACTCACCGCCATAGGCTTCGTTTGGAACCGGTTTTTTAATGTTAATCGAAATGCCGCCGTTTTTGACATTAAACGGTATTGTTTCTCCGCTTGCCATGTTTTTTACCGAAAGAACGCGTTTTTCATTGTAGGGAATGTTAATTTCTGACGTGAACTTTCCTTCTTCAAGATAGAAAGCAAAAACTTTTTTCTCGGCTGCTTTTTGGGTGAACGCGAAACCGTCTTTATTGTACGGCGCGCAGATCCTCGTTCCGTAAATTGCTTTCCCGTATTGTTTTAGCCACGCTCCCATTTCCTTCATGCGGAGAAGCGCGGGCCACGGGAGCCTTCCGTCTGTCTGCGGAGCGACGTTAAGCGCAAGGTTTCCTCCCTTTGAAACTATGTCGATTAACAGACGGAGCAGCCGTTTTGTCGATTTGAAATTATCGTCATAGCTGTAGGCGAAACCGTTGCCCATGCTGACACAGCTTTCCCAGGGGACGTTAAGCGGCTTCGAGGGAACGCTCTGTTCCGGCGTTACGTAGTTTTCGCAGATGCCGCCGCAGGTTCTGTCCGCCGATAATAACCACGGCTGAACCTTTCTCGCCTTTTCGACAAGCTCTTCGATTCGTATATCCTGACCGTTATGCCGGTTAACCCATCCCGCATCAAACCATAAAATATCGAGCCTACCATATTCTGTAACAAGCTCCATTATCTGGTTATGTGTGAATTTAACGAACTGTTCCCAGAGTTCGGGATTTTCTTTAGGAACGTAAGATGGTCCGCGCGAATTAAAGCTGCCTTTAAGCTGATCTTTAGCCCAGTACGATCCGATATTCCAGTCCGCTTTGGAAAAATACGCGGCGATTCCCAACCGGCGGCGGCGGAAAGCTTCAAATAAATTCGAAACAATATCAGCGCGTTTGTTAATTGAAAAAGGACAGGCCGGATTCGTTATTTTGTAATCGGTATATTTTGTATCCCACATGCAAAAACCATCGTGGTGTTTTGTTGTAAAAATTAAATATTTAAATCCGCCGTCGTAAGCCGCCTGCGCCCACTTGTCCGGTTCAAAACGAATAGGATTAAACGATTTATAAAGATCGCGGTACTGTTTTTTGAATGACTGCGAATCGACATCCCAGTTAACTCCGCCCCGGCTCCAGTCAGAATCTCCGTCGCTTAACGCCCAGCTTTCCACAAGACCGATCTGTGAATAAATTCCCCAGTGCATCATCAGCGCGAGTTTTTGATCCTGAAACCATTCAAGGCGTTTCTGTACAACAGGATCCTCCGGCCGCACATAATTTTCCTCTTCAAGACAGCCGTGCATTCCGTCGATTATGTTATCTGGCATATTTTCTCCTTATATATATAATACACCGGTTCCTGTTACCCGCAACAGGTTCCTGTTACAGCGAGCCGGCCTCTGGCCCCTTGTCTTGACATAAATCCACAAAATTGATATAAATACAGCCCGCACTAATAATGCGGTTGCGCTTTTGCGCCGTTTTGCGGCAGGCTGCCCGGATCCCGCCGCAAATAAATCAAATGACCGGGTATTGCTCTGAGGAGGAAAAATGAGCGCAAGTATCAGGCTAAAGAGGTTTGGCACCAAAAAACGTCCCTTTTACCGTATCGTGGTTATTGACAGCCGCGCACCCCGTGATGGAAAAACCATCGAAGAAATCGGGTATTACCATCCGATTGAAACTGAAGATAAGCAAATTTCTTTTGATGCCGACAAAGTCAGAAGCTGGGTGGATAAAGGAGCAGTTGTCAGCGACACAGTTCGCAGTATCCTGAATAAAAAGAATTTCTATCTCCAGGGGAATGCTTAATTTTTCCTTACATTTCATTTTCTCAAAAAAGGAGTAATAAATGGAAAAAGATCTGGTTGAATATATCGTAAAATCCCTCGTGGACGATCCGTCCCAGGTTAATGTGAATGTTGTTGAAGGTGAAAAATCGACGATCCTCGAACTGCGGGTGGCGGCCGCCGATATCGGAAAAGTAATCGGTAAACATGGCCGTATCGCCAAAGCTATCAGAACTGTCCTGCAGGCCGCGACCGCCAGGGGCGGTAAACACACTGTACTGGAAATTTTGGACTGACAGCAGGAGCTATTATTCCTGTTACCCGGCAATTTATAGTAGGCCAAATTGGCGCGCCCTTCGGCCTTGACGGATTTGTTAAAGTAAAAATTTTTTCAGGCGAAACGAATCATCTATTGGGTAAAAAAGAATTTACCCTGAGACAGAACGGTAATGACAGGAAAATTTCTGTTGAAGATATTCGATCGACGGCCGAAAAAAGTTCTAACGAAGCGTCTGTTTTGTTAATCAAATTTTCCGGTATTAACGATCCGGAAACGGCAAAATATTTGACCGGCGCGGAATTAGTCATGGACAGAGTAAACGCGGTGCCGCTAAAACAGGGTGAATATTACATAGAAGATCTTATCGGACTGCGTCTTGAGGCTGACGGTCAAACCCTGGGGCATATCTGCGGAATGGTGGAAGGCGGCGGCGGAGATATGGCAGAAGTAAAGCTCCCTAACGGAGATAAAAAATTCATTCCATTCCGCGATGAGTTTATCGGCAAAGTTGATATAGAAGCCGGTACAGCGGTTTTACTCCATCGTTGGATACTCGAATGAAGTACACGGTTCTCTCGCTTTTTCCTGAAATCATCGACGCCTATTTTTCCAGTTCGCTCATGGCAAAGGCTATTGATCGCGGTATTGTAGAATACCGGAGCATTAACATCCGCGATTACGCTCTCGACAAACACCATAGCTGCGATGACGCTCCATACGGCGGAGGCCCCGGTATGCTCATGCTCGCCGAACCCTTAGGCCGAGCCCTTGATGCAGCCGGAGCTGAGAAACGTCTTGTCAGCCCCCGATCCCCAGTCCCCGATCCCCGTGTTATCTACCTGTCTCCCTCTGGCAAGCCGTTTACACAGACTCTTGCCAAAGAGCTTTCTGCCGAAAAGGAACTTATCCTAATCTGCGGGCGCTATGAAGGAATCGATCAACGGATAATCGATGCGTATGTTGACGATGAAATTTCCGTGGGAGACTATGTTCTGTCCTCAGGTGAGGTAGCCGCGCTAAACCTGATCGACGCTACTTACAGGCTGATTGACGAGGTAATAACCCCTGCCTCCCTTAACGAAGAGAGTTTTTCTTCGGGCCTTTTGGAATACCCCCAGTATACACGACCGGAGATTTATGCTAGTATGGAGGTTCCAAAAGTGCTTCTTTCGGGGCACCATGAGAATATACGGCGTTGGCGGCTTGAAAGACAGGTTGAAAAAACCCTTCGTCTGAGGCCGGATTTAATCCGTCTTGGCGAAGAGAAGGGCCTCTTTGACGCGGAAACCCGTAAAATTATAGATGAATTCCGTAGCCGCGATGGAAGCGGCTCCGGCAGTCTGGAGGATATATGAACGAGATCAGGGCAATTGAAGCCGAACAGATGAAAGCCGACCCCGGTAATTTTAAAGCAGGTGATACCGTAAAAGTTCACTTTAAAATAATCGAAGGTAAAACCGAAAGGGTACAGATTTACGAAGGTCTTGTAATCGCCATTAAGAATACCAAAACAGGCAGAACATTTACCGTTCGCAAAAATTCCTATGGAGTGGGAGTGGAAAGGGTTTTTCCGCTTCATTCACCGAGGATTACCAAGGTGGAATTGGTACGGCCTGGAAAGGTTCGGCGCGCCAAGCTTTACTATATCAGGGGCAAGGTCGGTAAAGCCGCGAAGATTAAGGAACTCATAGTTTCCAAAAAGAACGCAGCTTCCCGGGAAGCCGCTACTGCCAAAAAAACCGGTAAGGGTGAAGCAAACTCAGCCAATCCGTCCTGACATCGTTGGTGTCGACAGTTCGAGTCTCGAAAGCGGGCTAAAAAACCCAAAAGCTGTTCCTCCAAAAGATGTTTTCCCTTCCACGCCGCGGCCAGCCCCGCAGCTCATAAAGTCGTCCGCTGCTTCTGAAATACTAAAGCAGACTCTTTTTTCACTCGGCTTAAGCCAGGACGGGCTAAACAAAGCTCTGTTTATTTTTACAAGGTTTTTTTCACTGCCTCCGGGAACGCCTTCCGATCCGGCCGCTATTCTGACGCAGCTTAGGCGGACTGTTTTGGAATCACAGGACAATGCCGGAGACGAAGCATTGATCGAAAAAAAAGCTCTGGCCGCCGCCGCGCTCTTTGATAAAGGCGTAAAATTCACCCGGGAATCTCTTGATATTTACTCTGGTACCGGCGGCATCTCAATCGATCCAGATTCAGAACAATCGGACGGGAGAGGGCAGAGCGGAAGTTATTCCGGTACACCTGATCAGAAAAAAGAAAAAAACGAAAACCGGGAAAAAGCTCCTGAAAGCGATGAGCTTAAAGCGAGCTTTAGTGAATTTTCCGATACAAACCTGCTGCAAAATGACGGTGATCTTCAACGAAAGATATTGAATTTCGCTAACCGGCTCCCCGGAAAAAATGGTCAAAAATGGATAGTCTGGCCGTTTGATCTCACTTTTGAAGGAAACGAGATCAAGGTTTTAGTCCGTTTTTTGCTGAATGAGTATAATTCCGGCAAATTAATAGCTGATGTTGCCGGAAAAACTAACTCATGGCAGTTCATTTTTGATAAAAAAGACCAAGCTTTTAAGGCTGATATAGCTGTTTTTCCGGAAAAACGGCCTTTTTCACTAAAAATCCTCGAAAATGATGCGAAAAAAGTCCTTTCTCCGCTTGGAATTACCGAAATTAGCGTTAAAAACGGTAAAAAAGATTTTTCACTCCTTCACTTTTTGGAAAATGAAAACATTGTTTCTATAAAAGGCGAGATATGAAGAACGGCGAAACAGAACGAAAGCTGGCTTCGGCGGTAAAATATGAAGAATCCGAAGGTTTACCGGTACTTTTGGCCAAGGGGAAGGGCAGACAGGCGGAACAAATTATCGCAATGGGCAAAGACGCCGGGGTCGAAATAATCGAAGAACCGGCCTTAGCCGCATTGCTGGAAACCGGAGTTAATCCCGGAGAATGGATTCCGCCCTGGTGCTGGGAAGCATTGGCAAAAATTCTCGCCATGGTTTTTTCCCGGGAAAAAAAGAGTGCCTGGTAAAAACACTAAAAAACCGGGAAAAACTGGTGAAGATGCCGCAGCCGCTTTTCTGGAGGAAAAAGGCTATCAGATTGTAGAACGAAATTACCGTTACCGCCGGGGAGAAGTGGATATAATTGCCCTGGACGGCGAAAATCTCGTATTTATTGAGGTTAAATCCTGGTCAGCCCTGGGAATTGACGCTCTGGAACATGGCCTGGATATTAAAAAGCAGCGCCGTATCATAGAAACTGCTAAACATTTCCTTTTTTTTTATCGAAAATTGAAGTATATGACCGTTCGTTTCGATGTAGTGTTTATTGCGCCTGTAGGGATTACCCATCTTGAATCAGCCTTTACGGAGCAGGTATGATAAGCACAGCGCAGGAATTAAGCCCGGCAGCAATTGATTCCATCCCCGAACTTGGGGATCCCAGGTTACAGGCTCTGCGCATAAAGATTAACAGTGAGGAATACCTGAGAGAGGCCATTCACCGTATCGCGCTGATACTGAGCAATGAGCTTTTGGATATACCTCAGGGAGGAATGAGTTACGAACGGCAGCGGAAAAAACGGAGATAGCCGGAACAACTGGCAGTCTTCTCAGCGAAGAAAACGGAATAATAAACAAAAACAATCCAAAACAGGACCTGCACCTTCCCGGGAAAATCAAAACCCCAAACAGGAAAACCGCAGCGGTAAGCCGCAAAAAACTAACCCGCCGAATAACCGGAATGAAAAAGCGCCGGAAAAAAATCAAGCGCCTTTATATGAACGCCCCAAGTGGGCTCCTCCCAAACTGTCATCTGAACCTCTGCCGCAGCCCGATTGCCCCATTTGCGGAAAGCCTGTAAAAGATATAGCCATTGCGGTTGAAGACAAAGAGTCCAGGGCTGCGGTTCATTTTGACTGCATCCTTGCGCGTCTTAACGAGTCGGAACAGCTTGAAAAAGGGGACAGCATTACATATATCGGCAGCGGCCGTTTTGGAGTTGTGCAATTCGGCACAGCAGAAAACCCGAAAAAATTCACCATTAAAAAAATTTTGGAACTTGAAGAAAAAGATAACCGCGCGGCATGGCGCGGTGCAGTTTCCGATCATTATTCAGTTACTTGAGGTGCAATTATGATTGGCATAATCGGCGCGATGGAAGAGGAAATTTCTCTTCTCCGCGGATCCATGGATGATACAAAAAAAATTTCAATCGGAACATTCGAATTCATTACCGGCAAACTTGAAAGCAAAGAAGTCGTGCTGCTCCGTTCCGGCATAGGAAAAGTGAATGCCGCCGCCGGCTGTGTTTTAATGATCGATCATTTCAGCCCCGAGCTTGTGATTAACACCGGTTCCGCGGGCGGCATCGATCTCGCGCTGAGCTTCGGCGACATCGTTATTTCTGACGGCCTTGTCTATCACGATGCCGATGTTACCGCTTTCGGTTACGAACCAGGCCAGCTTCCAGGACAACCCGCCGTTTTTCCCGTTTCTCCCGGCCTAATCACCGCCGCAGAGAACGCCATGGACGAGCTTGTCAAAGAAGGAATTTTCGACAAGAAAATAAACCATCTCCGGGGCATCATCGGTTCCGGCGATGTCTTTATGCATCAAAAAGAAAGAATCGATGCCGTCCGCAAAACATTCCCCCAAATCAAAGCTGTAGAAATGGAAAGCGCCGCAATCGCCCACGCCTGTTATCTCTTCAAAATCCCCGTCCTCGTAATCCGCGCATTATCGGACATTGCCGGCGCGGAGTCTCCGATGAGTTTTGAGGAATTTATTCCGCTCGCTGCGAAAAATTCCGCGGAGCTGGTAAAGCGGATTGTTAGGGGGACGTAAGAAGTTCCAGGTAATCTTTCGGCTTCATTATCTTTATTGTTTCATATTCTTTTATTACCAGCAAATCTTTATCGCCTGTAATTATAAAATCTACATCTCCGCTAATCGCACATTTTAGAATTTTATCATCATCCGGGTCTCTGCTGCTAAAAACCAATTTGTTTACAGATTTTATTTTCCTGGAAAATCTTTCAATTATCTTTACATAGTCATCAATTTCTGATTTTTCTAAACTAAACTTGCTGCTGCTCATTACGACAGCAATTTCATGTAGAATTTCATCAGTTATAATAAGCTCGTCTAAACCATTTACAACTCTCTCAAATACTTCCTTTGGATTACCGCCCCAAAAAAAAGAGGAAATGAAAATATTTGTGTCAATTACTATCTTCACTTATTTTTTCGGAATCTGTCGATTTCTTCTAAAACATCTTCTTCAGTAATTTTTTTTCTATCAGCTATATCTTTTCCATAAGCGAACAATTCTTGTAATCTCTGTCTGTCATTTATATATGCTTTTATCGAATTTGAAATTAGCTGGTTTCTGGTAATAGACGCTGAATTTGCTATATTATCAATTTGTTCTATGAGATCATCATCAAATGCCAAATCTATTGTAGCAACTGCCATGCATTACCTCTGTTTGTTCAGACTAATATGATTTCTATTTTTGTGTCAAGGAATATCAGGTATGGTCAAGAGCCATTCGCATATTAGATTTTCCAACAAACACTTACTTCCCCACCTTCTTCCTGTAACGCTTAACCTTTCCGCCGAGGGTTCCGGTGTAAAACATCGGTTCCCAGCCTCTTTTGAGGAGCTCGTCGTTGTGTTCTTTTGCATCAGGTAACTCTTCTGGTTTACAGTCGCCGGGGCAATCGAGAAGCCAGCCGCCGTTTTTGCAAACGCGGGTCAGTTCGGAAATTTCTTTGTCCCAAAAATCTCCTACAACATGGCCGGACATTACAATATCGAATGTACTGTCAGGGAATGAAAGGCTGTCTGCCATTCCGTCAACAACGCGGATGTTTTGGATGTTCTCGCGCTTAATTTTTTCGCGGAGATATTCGCGAAGTGAATCGACAGGTTCGCTTGAGTAAACCCATTCCGCTTTTTCGGCGGCGGCAAATGTGAGGCGGCCGGAACCGCTGCCGACATCGAGGACAATCTTTCCTGAAAAATCCGCCATTTCAAAGAGGCGGCGTTTTTCCCATCCGTAAATAAAATCGCAATGGGTGTCCATCAGTTCGGGTTTCGTGTAGATAACAAAATCTTCTACTGAGGACAGGATGAACACTTCGGCCTTTCGAATTTCTGCCGGTTCTGCGGACACGTTTTGCGCGATCGCGATTTCACTAATTGCAGCTATGGATTCCGGGCTTTTGTTTTCGAAAAACCATTTGACAGCGGGGTTTGCGTTTAACGCAATCCCCATGCATTTTTTCCATTCAGCGCTTTTGTTTCGCCAGCCATTGGGCTCAAAAACCATCCTTATCTGGAACCTGTCCATTAACAGAAAACTGTTAAATGAAAAATCTTCCAGGTCTATCCAGCCCAATGGCATCAGCTTTTCTTTATCCTTTTCTGACCAATGTGAGTTTACTGTCCGCATTGATTAGTTTTAGTGAATTACCATCCAGAATATACGAATAAACTGCCGCTGATTCACCGGGAACGGCAAAGTAAATTTTATCACCTTCAACAATGTAAGTGCCTTTCATACCATCAGTATCATCTCTCGCATACATGTGGTAGTTTTTATTTTCAAGCCTGATAATTACATAATCTCCGCCGTCATAATCTTCTCCAAGTCTCTCTACATCTTCTTCCCATAGCCCGATTAACATGGGATTTCCATGAACATTAGCGGCGCGGGTGTTCTTTCTGATGCGTAAAATTAACCTGAGTACGCCTATTGCTGTTATAACGATACCTAATATAACCGGAATTCCCGCATTCGCATACCAGCCGCCTGAAAAAATATTTATTGCGATTGCTATAAACAACCCCAAAACTATATTGCCAATTGGATGAGTGATAAATACCCAAAGGGGATTTCCTTTTTTACCGCTGTCGGATGAATATGAAGTGCTTTGACTGTAGCTTGTATTACTGGAAGCGTTTAACAGTCCCAGTAACAGCGCGGCTCCGCCGATAAGTTCGTCTCCGCCTTCGACATGACCGATACAGGTTCCGCCTGAGGCACCGCCTGCAAAGATAACGTTTCCTTCAATGTGGCCTACGCAGTTGCCTCCCGAAGCGCCGCCTGCAAAAACGATTCCGCCTGAATCTACATTACCAATACAGGTTCCGCCCGAAGCGCCGCCTGCAAAAATAATTCCGCCCTCCATCCGCCTGTGCTATGAACCCCCAATTCCTCTCGTAAGCTAAGCTGTAAGCAAGCTGTAGGCGCGCACAGGCGCCGTAAGATTACGATCGGACTCTACAGGAGTCCCCTCTTTCGAAAGGCTAAACAGTCAGGAAAACGAGGGCTGCTGAATGCAGTCAAATCATAGTAAGACCATAAGTCCAACCTGTGGACTGAGGCTGTGATCTGCTGCCTGGTCTGACTTATCGCCCACGGCAAGTTCGCTGATATAATGTACACCGATATGGCACATCGGTGAAATAACTGGTAAGCCAAAACTGACGTACCAGGGAATTATACTTTGTCCACCGCGTGGGTTGTCGCTCAGTAAGAAAGACACAGTCGAAACACACTGTACCTGTAGGGCATTTAATGTTCAAGAATGCCACAATGTTATAGCAATACATCAGTTAAGGGAAAATAGGCTACATCAAGTGTCGGCTGTAATACTGGTGGGATTTCAATGAAAAGATGGGCATTTATCTACAGAGAGAGAAACATTACCAGTCTGTTCTAATTTCCAGAGGCAATTTAGCAAACCGTATAGCTTTCCGCGAAGGGTTATGACAGTCATTATGACATGGCGTGCCGTAAGCATGTGGCAGAACTTAGGAACATCAGACTACAGACATTTATTTCACTCCCTCCTCAAATTTCTTCAGAGCTGCTTACAAAAGAAACGTATAAAGGCGTTCTCCAGATTTAAGTAAAAGATGTATGCTTTCATACCTGTTGTTATTCACCAAATGCTGTACTTCTGGTTAAGTGTACGCACTTATCTTACTAAAGATGTAAATGTATCTGTACATTTTCCATAATAGAGTCCAGATAAAAAAAAAATTGTGCACCCCTGTATAGGCACTGAGGCTCTGTACAGGCCGTACGGCCCATAGGGGGAGTAGAGGTATAGCTCTACC
>Ga0082212_10008541_pt1 | contig 13359 bp, 8 predicted proteins | sample TergutNt197P3_FD_71548 | JGI IMG/M metagenome (GOLD analysis project Ga0082212, IMG submission 71548) | Neocapritermes taracua P3 segment gut microbial communities from Petit-Saut dam, French Guiana - Nt197 P3 | ecosystem: Host-associated > Arthropoda: Insects > Digestive system > Gut ... | reverse complement strand
GTAGAAGGAGGAACTATTTTTCGGCCGATTTCCCGTCGTAACGCTCGGCCCACTTTGAAAGGATGCTGTCGCGGTTGCTTGAAACCCAGACGAAATCATTGTCTATCAGCTGGTCTACCGGATTCCCTTCGAATCCATCATATTTTCCGCCTTGACCGGTCGTAATGATTGGATAGTTGCCTTTGTAAAGATCCATTGCCTCATCCGAAATGGCCCAGTCAAGGAAAGTTTTCGCCGCGGCTTTGATCTCATTTTTTTTCATAAGCGCATTCGCTTCGAGATCCCATCCGGAACCGTCAGCGGGAAAGATAACTTCCACTGGCGCGCCATCTTTGATTTGTTTGATACCCGCGTAGCCAAAGCTGATTCCTATCGTAGCTTCCCCGGCGCCGGCCATCTTCGCAGGCTTCGAACCTGAGTGCACGTACTGGGCGACATTCTCATGAAGTTTGTCGAGATAATCCCAACCGGCTTCCGTATCTTTTCCTTTTAGCTGAAGCACGCCTGCGACGGTCAACAGACCTGTTCCGGAAGATGCGGGGTTCGACATGACAATCTGGTCTTTTAGTTCCGGCTGGAGCAGATCCTCATAGGTTTTTATCGGTTTTGCCCCGGTTTTGGCAAATTCAACCGTGTTGATGACGATCGCTGTTTCCCAGGCATCGATTCCGACCCAGGTCGGTACGCTTTTATCCGACTTGAATTGCGGTAATATACGCTCTACCCCTGACGGCGAATATGGCTCAAGCATCCCCTCGCTGTCAAGCACCATCATGGACGACGCAGCCGTACCCCATACAAGGTCAGCCTGCGGGTTGCTCTTTTCCGCTAACAGTTTCGCGGTGACGACGCCTGTTGAATCACGTACTATATTAACTTTGATATTCGGCCACTCCGCGTTGAATGCATCCAGGTACTCGCTGACCTGCTCGTCTTCAAGCGCCGTATACACTGTGATCTCCCCGCTGTCAGGGCTGCCAACATCTTTATCTTCAGTACCGGCGCTTGTATTTGCAGTATCGGTACTCGCCGTGTTCGCTGCCAACGGCGTAGGGTTATCACTTACAACACTGGTATTGCCGCATGCGACAAAAGTAAATACCATTATGAACGCGAAAGCCAACAGTACGGCAAAACGTATCTTACGCGCGGCCCCGCGCCTTATCATACTAAACTTTTTCAAAATCTTTGCGCCGACACTTCGGCATTGCTTCCAGTTAAAATACTCTTTAATCATCAATCAATCTCCTTATTCTTCCCATGACACAACAGCCAAGAAACCTTATTGAGTATTTTTTAACAGCTATTCGTTAAGCTAAAAGCAAGAATATGTTAGAGCTGTGTAAACATCATGTAAAAGATGACCTGCCGCGGAAATTAACAAGAATCTAACAATCGCTTAATCTGCTCTTTGTAAACCATCATTACATTCAGTGAAGAGAGTATTGTTTTTTATCGCTAATCATTAGGAGATCTTATGATGGAAAAGGCCCCGCCCCCAGTTAAACGTAATATTTTACTAAATCCCGGCCCTGCTACTACGACGGATACCGTAAAATTGGCGCAGATCGTTCCGGACATTTGCCCGCGCGAAAAAGAATTCGACAATATTCTAAGGACAATGAAAGAAGACGTTGTGCGAATAGCACACGGTGATCCTGAAAAATATACAGCTGTTTTTTTCTGCGGATCGGGTACTGTCACCATTGACGCAACGATCAGTTCACTGCTGCCGGCGGACAAGAAGATACTTATTATCAATAATGGTTCATACAGCGCCAGGGCTGCCGAAGTATGCCAATACTATAGTATTCCGCATGTAAATCTGATGCTGGATATACTGGATATTCCGGATATCAATGAAATAGAATCGGTTATCAGGAAAGACCCTGATATCGCCGTGGTATACGCTTGTCATCACGAGACAGGCACCGGCCTTCTTAATCCTGTACGCGAAATAGGAGCGCTGGCGCATAAATACGGAGCTGTATTTATTGTCGATACGATCTCAACCTACGCAATGATCCCCATTGACATTGAAAAAGATAATATTGATTTTTTAATGTCTTCCGCACAGAAAGGGCTGATGGCCATGACCGGATTGTCCTTTGTTGTCGGGAACAAAAGCCTTCTGGAAGCGTCGAAAGAGTATCCAAAACGTTCGTATTATTGCAATCTCTACACACAATATGATTTCTTTGAAAGACATGGGGAAATGCACTTTACACCGCCTGTCCAAACGGTCTACGCTGCACGTCAGGCCATTACGGAATATTGGGCGGAAGGCGAGAAAAATAAATGGGCCCGTCACAAACGGGTCTGGCGGGCTTTAGTTGACGAAATCTCCGAATTGGGTTTTCAGATGCTCATCCCTGAAGAAAAGCAATCGAAGCTTGGAGTAGCCATTCGCTATCCGGCAGATCCTAATTGGGATTTTACAAAAATTCATGATTACTGTTATAAAAAGGGATTCACGATCTATCCGGGAAAAGTAACATATTTGCCGACTTTCAGGCTATGCGCGCTGGGCGCTATCGATGTACCTGATATAGAGGATTTTTTCTCAGTTTTTAAAAAAGCGTTAGCTTTCTGCGGCGTGACGCATTGTGCTTCCGAATCAGGCCGGAAAATAACGTGGCAATCGGGCAATAGGTAGGACAAACAGTTCATATCCCAGCTCAATAAGCTTGGCGAGCGGCAAAGGAAGCCCTGTAAGCCAGGATTGTTCCAGAGCCGGAATTGTGTCGGTCAGTTCTACCCGGCACCGCCGATGTGTACTGCGATAGGGCAATGTGGGATTCATACGCAAATACTCTTAGGCCGTTTGATGACTGACGAATACCTTCATGCCACGATTTTATCATTTTTTGTCCCAAAATCGAAGTAGTGTTTGATTTATTAATGGTTTCAGCTATAAATCAATGCTTTTTTAGTCTTATGGAGGCAAAAAGCGGTCAAAAATCAAACACTACTTCGATTTTCGGACATTTTTCTGCGATTTCCCGCCAATATGCAAAATAGTGGGACTTTAGGAAGGAGTGTCCGTTGTGAAAGGTTATTTAGACTACCTGAAGACCACAAACCGCAATAATTAATATAGAACCGAATAGACGTTGCGGCCATGCCCCAGTATGTATTCTCATTTTTCATCTTTTCAGTAAATATAAAAAAGGCACGAGCGCAGTGAGTGGCAACATATAACCTATTTTACAAAAGAAAAAATCTGAGAGCCCTGAAATCGTCAGGATTTCAGGGCTCTGCAGAAATGTGTTTGGCGGAGAGCGTGGGATTCGAACCCACGGTAGGTTGCCCTACACAGCATTTCCAGTGCTGCACCTTACGACCACTCGGACAGCTCTCCTCGCCGTATTTGCTTTTTTTAGTTGCTGCCGCAGCAGTTTTTGTATTTTTTACCGGAGCCGCAGGGGCAGGGGTCGTTTCGCCCGACCTTGGCGCCTGTGCGCCGTACAGTCTCCTGCCTGCGGGCCGTGTTTTCCCTGGGCCTTTCCTGAGGCATGCCCGCGGGCCCGCCCTTTACCGCGGCCGCTTTGCGCTGCTCCTTGGCCGCGCTGCTATAAGCGTCCTCCTCTGTCTTGGTTTCTTTCATGTCGCCTGAAGTCTGTTCCTTGCGTTCGCTCCTGGTTTCTATCGTAACGCCGTAGCAATATTTGACCGTATCGTCCTTGATCGATTCGGTCATCTCTTCGAACATCAGGAACCCTTCCTGAGCGTAGGCCGCGGCCGGGTCCTGCTGCCCGACGCCGCGCAGGCCGATGCCTGTTTTCAGCTGGTCCATCGCGTCGATATGATCCATCCATTTGCCGTCTATCACCATGAGAAGGATCATGCGTTCCAGTTCCCGCATACGTTCCGGCTCTATATCGTTCTCCTTCTTTTCATATAGGCCCATCATTTTTTCGAACGCGGATTCTTTGAGGTCATCGGCGCTAACCCTGGCAAGGTCCGCTTCGGTTAGTCCCAAGCCCCTGTAGTCCCGGCTGAGCCTGAGAAGCGCGTCGTCGAGATACTGCATATCCCATTCCTCGGAAAATCTGGATCCCATAATCGCGCCATCGACGGCCTCGTCCGTCAGATCTTCGATCATCGATACTATGTTTTCACGCATATCTTCGCCTTCGAGGACCTTCTTGCGCTCTCCGTAAATAATCTCGCGCTGTTTGTTCATAACATTGTCGTACTGAAGCACATATTTCCGAATACCAAAGTTTCGCGCTTCCACCTTTTTTTGCGCGTTTTCGATTGATTTGGAAAGCACGCCCGCTTCTATGGGGGTTTCATCGTCAACGCCGAGACGCCCGACTATGGTCTGCATACGTTCGCCTCCGAAAAGCCGGAGAAGCTCATCTTCCATCGAAATATAAAACCTTGTCGAACCCGGATCGCCCTGACGTCCGGCGCGGCCTCTCAGCTGATTGTCTATACGCCTCGACTCATGCCGCTCGGTGCCGATGATATGCAAACCTCCAAGCTCGACTACGTGCCTTTGTTCTTCGGCGCGTTCATCCTTGAAACGTTCATAATATTCCGTGTATTTACGGCGGGCCTCTTTCAGCTCCTCCGTCTCAAGCGGTACGAATGAGGCCGCGAACGATATGGCTTCTTCCTCATATCCTTCTTTTCGCATTTCCTGTTTCGCCTCGAAATCAGGATTGCCGCCGAGGATGATGTCGGTACCGCGGCCGGCCATGTTTGTAGCTATCGTCACCATGCCGAAACGTCCCGCTTCCGCTACGATTCTCGCTTCCTGCTCGTGATGCTTCGCGTTGAGAATATTGTGCTTGACTCCCCGCTTTTTCAGCAAGTCGGAGATCCGCTCCGATTTTTCGATCGAGATCGTGCCTACGAGAACAGGCTGCCCTGTTTTGTGCGATTCGGCGATATCATCGCAAATAGCCTCGAATTTCCCTTTTTCCGACGGATAGACCGCGTCGTCGAGATCGTCCCTCACGACCGGTTTGTTTGTCGGGATAGTGATGACGTTCATATTGTATATATCGACGAATTCCTCTTCTTCGGTCTTCGCGGTACCTGTCATACCGGATAGCTTTTGGTACATCCTGAAGTAGTTTTGTATCGTGATAGTCGCTAGGGTCATCGATTCATTTTTGACCTGCAGCCCTTCCTTAGCCTCGATTGCCTGGTGCAGGCCTTCGGAAAAACGCCTCCCGAACATCAGGCGTCCGGTAAACTCATCAACGATGATCACTTCCCCGTCTTTCACTACATAGTCGACGTCCCTCTTCATGATGTAGTTCGCTTTGAGCGCCTGCATTATGTGATGGTTTACTTCCATGTTTTGCGGGTCGGCCAGGTTGTCGACTTTGAACTGCTGCTCGGCTCTCGAGTTGCCGCGGCCGGTAAGGTTGATTTTCTTGTCCTTTTCGTCAAGAACAAAATCCCCCATCTCTTCTATCTCATCGTCTATATTCTGTGTCGGAAAGATAGTCTTTTGCCGTTCCGCCTTGGGCGGCGCGGCCTTAAGGGTCCGGACGAATCGGTCTGCCCTGGTATACATTTCGGTGGATTTCGCGGCCTGTCCGGAAATAATAAGGGGAGTCCTGGCTTCGTCTATCAGAATGCTGTCGACCTCGTCAACTATCGCGAAGTTGAGCGGGCGCTGCATCATCTGCTCCTTGTATTTCACCATATTGTCTCTCAGGTAGTCGAAGCCAAACTCGTTGTTGGTCCCATAGGTGATGTCCGCCATATACGCGGCTTTTCTCTCCTCGCTGCCCGGCTTTATGGCATGGATGACGGAAGCCACCGATAGACCCAGAAAAGTATAGAGTTTTCCCATCCACTCCATATCGCGTTTCGCCAGGTAATCATTGACCGTGACCACGTGGACGCCTTTGCCTGAAAGCGCGTTGAGGTATGCCGGAAGCGTGGCGACAAGCGTCTTCCCTTCACCGGTCTTCATCTCAGCGATATTGCCGTTGTGAAGAGCTATACCGCCGACGACCTGGACAGGGAAGTGTTTCATGCCAAGGCTTCTCCAGGCGGCTTCCCTGCAAACGGCGAACGCTTCGGGAAGGATGGCGTTCAGCGCGTCCTCGGACGAATCGCCGTCCAGCCTTTTTTTGAACTCGTCTGTCTTTGCCCTGAGCTGTGCGTCGGATAACGCCTGTATTTGATCGTCTAGCACAAGCACTTTGTCGGCAAATTTTTCGAGCTTTGCCACTTCTCGCTTATTTAAATCGGGAAGGATTTTATCAAAAAGTCCCATAGTCCCCTCCGTATCACTCCCTAGGTAACGAAAGCTTTGTATATCGCCCGTATTGCCGTTTCAAAATCCTTGGTCTCAACGCCAACGATAATATTCATTTCACTTGAGCCCTGGTCGATCATACGTATATTGACGTTCGCGTCAGTCAATGCTCCAAACAGCCTCGCGGCAACGCCCGTGACAGACGCCATGCCCAAGCCGACAGTAGCGATAAGCGACATATTCTCAAACAATTCAATGCTGTCGGCTTCAAGTTTCTTTTCAAAGTCATCGATCAGATCGCCGAGTTTATCACCCAGGTATTTATCGGCAATAACCAGCGACACCGAGTCGATTCCCGAAGGGATGTGCTCGATCGATATCTTGTAATCTTCAAGAATTGACATGATACGTTTGATATAACCGATTTCACTGCCCATCATATTTTTGTGGATGCCGATTACCGTAAAATCCTTGTTGCCGGCGATGCCGGTTACGAGCTGCCCGCTTACCGCGGTATCGTCCGCGCTTATGATGGTTCCCGGATCATCAGGATCATTTGTATTGCGGATATTGATAGGAATACCCGCCTGCCTGGCAGGGTATATCGCGTTTTCATGAAGGACCGAGGCTCCCATATACGACAGTTCCCGAAGTTCTTTGTATGATAATCTCTCTATGGCTTTGGGATTATCTACAATCCTCGGGTCAGCCATTAGAAAACCGGATACATCCGTCCAGTTTTCGTACATATCCGCTTCCGCGGCCCGCGCCACCAACGCCCCGGTGATATCGGAACCGCCGCGTGAAAAAGTCTTGATGCTGCCGTCGGGAAGCGTACCGTAAAAACCCGGTATTACCGCGTATTTGTGTTTGTCCAGCTCAGCCGCTAAAACTTCATTCGTTTCTTCATGGAGAAACTTTCCTTTGGCATTAAAAAGCACCAGGCCCGCGGTATCGACAAAATCAAATCCGAGGAACGCGGCAATCAGTTTCGCGGAAAGGTATTCTCCTCTGCTCGCGAGGTAATCTGCGGTGGCATCGTTCTTAAGTTTCTCATCAATTACCGCGAACTCATCGGCAATGCCGACACTGACTCCCAAATCAGATTCGAGCCCGAGAAACCGTTCTTTGATGACCTGCAGCACCTGCTCGTAAGGAGCGCCCATATCTATCTGTGTTTTGAGCAGATACAGCATATCAGTTATTTTGCTGTCGTTGGAGAAACGCTTGCCGGGCGCAGACACTACAACATATCTCATGTCCGGGTTAGCCTTGACTATGGCCTTTATTTTCCTTATCTGGATACCGTCGGCCGCGGACGAGCCGCCAAATTTTGCAGCAATCAATCCCATTATATATTCCTCTTAAATATCCTCAGCAAGTTTTTGCAGTATTTCTATTTTATCCGTGTGCTCCCACGGCAGATCTATGTCCGTCCGGCCGAAATGTCCGTAAGCCGCCGTCTGGCGATAGAGCGGACGGCGCAGGCCAAGATCCCTGATTATGGCGCCGGGCCTGAAGTCAAAAGCAACGCGCAAAACTTCCGCAAGCTTTTCATCGGCCAGTTCGCCTGTCCCAAAGGTGTCGATCAGCACCGACATAGGCTCCGCCACCCCGATCGCGTAGGATAATTCTATCTCGCATCTCTCCGCCAGCCCCGCCGCGACAATATTCTTGGCGGCATAACGGGCCGCGTATGTAGCCGAACGGTCGACCTTTGTCGGATCTTTTCCGGAAAAGGCCCCTCCTCCGTGTTTCGCGTAGCCGCCATACGTGTCAACGATAATCTTTCGCCCTGTAAGCCCCGAATCGCCGTTCGGCCCGCCGATTACAAAACGTCCGGTTGGATTGACATAGTACTTTGTATCAGCCGAAAGCAATTCCGCCGGGATTACCGGCTTAATAATTTTCTCTATGACGTCGTGCCTGATTTCGTCCTGCGTCGCTTCCGGATCGTGCTGGGTTGAGATAAGAACGCCTGTAACCGCGACAGGTTTCAGCCCTTCATACTTTACGGTGACCTGAGACTTTCCGTCAGGCCTGAGGTAGGAAATCCCTCCCTCTTTTCTGACGGCCGCCAGTTCTTGTGTGAGTCCGTGCGCGAGCGTGATCGGCAGCGGCATAAGAGAATCGGTTTCCCTGCAAGCGTACCCGAACATTATTCCCTGGTCGCCCGCCCCCGTCGCTTCTATATCTTCAAATCCCGCGAGGCCTTCTTTTTCTTCAAGCGCTTCGTCAACGCCCATGGCGATGTCGGAAGACTGCTCATGTATAGCCGTCAGCACAGCGCAGGTATCGGCGTCAAATCCGTAATCGCTCTTTGTGTAGCCGATATCACGCACAACATTTCTTATCAGCATAGGAATATCAACATATGCTTCGCTTGTGACCTCTCCGGCTACCATTACGATCCCTGTAGTAGTGACAGATTCGATAGCCGCCCGGCTCATCGGATCCTGTTCTATCAGAGCGTCGAGAATAGCGTCTGAAACCTGATCGCAAAGTTTGTCGGGATGTCCTTCCGTAACGGATTCCGAAGTGAAAAATCTGGCCATTTTTAATACTCCTTTCGATTACCGAGCTTTTTCGCCATCCTATGGATAACGTTTGATTTTATCATAATTCCGGTTCCAATAACAGCGTCCGGCCGGATACGAAAAAGCGGGGCCTGACGGCCCCGCCCGAAAGCCACGTCACACTAGTAGTTCGAACGTATCAGTTTCATACACTCTGAACAAATAGATTTACCGTTGTAGATAAATTCTCCGATATGCTCCCCGCATATCAAACATACCGATTTTGTCATTGCGTCCTCTTTGTAGCCTAACGGTTTTGCATTATTTAATTTTGACATCGTACATATACCTTTCATTATTAATTTTTTTAGAACTATACCGTTTAGCTTTCAGAGCCTCTCACATGGATCTTTCGGACCCATTCCCGGAAATGCTTATATTAATAAAGACCCCGGGCGGCCCGGATTTGTTACATGGGATTTTAAAGTTTTTAAAATAAATACTTTAGGTTCGAATCGGGGATACCCTGCCTGTGTTTTACCTGGCCTCTACCTGTCATACAGTTTTTTTACCGCGCGGCGGATTCGCGCGGCCAGGCGGCGGGTGAGGGCTTTTTTCGGAATCTTCCATTTCCAGTTGATTCCGCCTTCTTTCCCGGGCATATTCATCCTGGCATCCGAGTCCAGCCCAAGCCAGTCCTGAAGCGGTATCACGGCGATGGACGCTTTGCTCGCGAGTACGGCTGCTATCAGCGCCCCCGGCAGGTCATCCGGATTTGAAAGGCTAAGATAATCCATCGCGTATCGGAGCTCTTTCTTTGTCAGCGAATTATACCATCCGACTAACGTGTCATTGTCATGCGTTCCCGTATAACAGACGGAACTTTCCGGGATATTGTGCGGGAGATTCGGGTTTTCCGGATCGCCGGAAAACGCGAACTGTATTACTCTCATCCCGGGGTAATCGCACTCTTTTACAAATTTTTTCGCGGCGTCGGACAAATCGCCCAGGTCTTCCGCGATCACCAGAAGACCGGGAAATTCCTTATGGATCATGTCTGTGAAAGCCAATCCGGGGCCGTCTCGCCATTCGCCGCGCTTGGCGTTCTTCGGCGGGGCGGGTACAGGAGATGACGGTACGGTCAGAAGAGGTATCGCGTAGAAGTCGGCGAATGCCCGAAAATGGTCTATACGTACGCCGTCATAAAGGCGCGAAGATTGCAGCAGCCTCTCCCGCCAAAAGGCGAAAACCTCTTTTCTGTTGTTTTTCCAGTCATAGACGGGATTGTTCCACACCTGGCCGAGCGAGGAGAAAAAGTCCGGCGGCACCCCCGCTGACGACGCCGGCCTCCCGTCTTTATCCACGTCGAAAGCTTTTCTGCGCAGCCAGAAGTCAGCCGAATCTTCATAAACATATATAGGCAGATCGCCGATGATACCGACGCCTTTGAGGTTGGCATAGCTTTTTAGCTCCCGCCATTGAAGGAAAAAGCTATACTGTTCATGGATTACAGCCTGTATCTCATTTTTGTACTGATCGCGGAGCGAAAGAAGTTTTTTGGCGGACGGATTTCTGATGTCATCCGGCCAGCGCGATAAGGGAACCCCTCCGGTTGAAGCCCGAACGGCTTCGAACAGAGCATAGTCATATAGCCAAAACCTGTTATCTTTTAGAAACCTCTGATACAGAGCTCCCCGGGGAGCGTAATGTTCCGGATCAAGGCGTTCGGCTTTCCGGTCTATAAAAGCAGGATTGAAGGCAAACGCGGAGCGCGATTGATAGGGGCTCAGGGTTTTGCCTACCGGGCCTATCGGCAGTATCTGCCAGTAGCTTTGACCCGCTTCCGCAAGGAAATCGATAAATGAATACGCCTCTTTTCCAAACGCCCCCGTCTCTTCCCGGGAGACAAGCGACGACATCGAAAGCAATATTCCCGCTCTGCGTCCCAGGTATGTCATTGCAGCCTAAAGATATCCGCGCGAAGCGGCGGCATATCTATCTCCAGCAATCCTTTTTCAAGAGGCATAGTCTGACTTGTAATAAGGTTTTCCGCTCTCTCAGTGACCATCTCCTCGCCCAAATCCAAAACTATGCGGTGCGTATCGTTTGTAGGGTTAACAATCGTTAAAATCGCGTCCGTTTCGGGAAGCTCTTTGCCAAAATGATCGAGGCCTCCCTCCGCGTACCTGAGGATTGCGAGTACATAACCGTTTGACGAAAAAAAGCGTACTTTCCCTGTACTCATAACAGGATATGAATTACGAATATTGGCGAGCTCTATATACCACTCGACCACCAGCGCGTCTTCTTCACGAAACGGCAGGCGGTTGAACGGGTCAAGCAGGCCTGTCATGCCGGTCTCGTCGCCATAGTAAACAGCGGGAATCCCCGGCAGGGAAAACTGTATCGCCGCCGCCAGGCGCTGCCTTTTCCCGCCGAGCGCATACTCATCTTCCGTCAGCCTGAAAGAAGCCTGCTCTTTTCTGGACATATCGCATACGTCAAAGTCTTTTGACAGCACGCTGCGCATTCTGCAGACGTCATGTGAAGATAAAAGGTTCATTAATGTGTAGTACATCGGCGCCGGATAGGTGTGGCATTGGTGCTTCAGAAATCCCGAGTAATACCACGCGTCTGTTTTGCCTTTCAGGAATTCTACGGTCCTGTTCAGAAACGGATAATTCATCACGGTGTCGAGCCCTCTTCCCAGCGCGTATGTCCTTTGCGCCCCGTAGCTCTGTTTTGTAGTCGCGTCCTCCCAAACCTCGCCGATCAAAAGCGCGTCCGGATTTGCCTCTTTGACAGCCCTTCGGATCTGTTCAATAGTAATGTCCGGCAGTTCGTCGGCAACGTCGAGCCTGTAACCTACAGCCCCTTTTTCGAGCCAGTGTCTTACGACGCTGTCCCTGCCTGTTATCATAAATTCCTGCCAATCGGCATTTTGTTTGTTTACCTCCGGCAGTGTTTCGAAATTCCACCAGCTTTTGTATCTGTCCGGAAATTCTTCAAAACTATACCAATGATAATACGGTGAGTCTGCGCTCTGGTACGCGCCTACGCTGTCATAGCGCCCGTATTTGTTGAAGTAGATACTGTCATCTCCGGTATGTGAAAACACACCGTCAAGGACGAGGCGGATCCCCGCTTTTTCCGCTTCGCGAGCCAACGCGGCGAAAGTGTCTTCATCACCCAGTATCGGATCGATTTTGAGATAGTCGCCTGTATTGTAGCGATGATTGGACGCCGCTTCAAAAATAGGGTTGAGGTAAAGCAGGTTGACGCCGATGCTCTTCAAATAGGAAAGGTTTTTTCGTATTCCTTCAAGGTCGCCGCCGAAAATATCGCTGGGCATATAATATTTTTGTCCGCTCTTTGCCTCATAAACCGGGATTTCATCCCAGTTTTCGTGTAATTCGATTTCCATGCGGCCCTTTGCCCTGTGGTATTCGATTCCTTCGCGCACCCTGTCCGGATCCCCCATATAAAACCGGTCGGGGAAAATCTGATACATCACGGAAGATTTCGCCCAGTCGGGAGTATCAAAATCTTTGTCATACACGGTTATCTGGAATGCCGGAGGGGGATTCTGATAAATACAGCCGAGACCGCTCGGCCACGGGGAATCCGCTCCGTAATAACAAACGGAGCCGCCCTCATAGTTTATTTCAAACCAATACCAGAGTATACAGCCGCCGCCGTTGGGCCCGTCAGCAATAATCGCGGCGCTCAGCATATCATCTTTTTCATGCATAAGTAAACGTTCCACTATACCGTCTTTCAGAACGCACAGCGCGGCATGCTCTATACTTATTTCCGATATTTTCAGGGAAAGCCTGATCTCGGTCCCGCTCTTCACCGCCTCCGGCGGGTTGCGGAACACTTCCTTCGTACTGTCGTGTATGATAGAGCTTCGTTTCATTATCAGTCCATGGCCCGAAGTTTCCAGATTTTTTCCGAATATTCGCTGATCGTCCTGTCTGATGAAAAGATCCCGGAACTTATTGTATTTTTGACGCTCATTCGCGTCCACCTTTCCTTATCCTCGTATGCCGCGATAAGCTCGGCAAAAACCTCGTCGTACGATGAGAAATCGTGGAGCACAAAATATTTATCCGCTTTATCATGCCCGCCGCCCAGCAGGGAATCCCTTAGGTCTCCGAACTGTTTCCCGCTCTTTACGGGGAGCTCTCCCGAAACCAATGAGTCGATCACGCGCTTAAGTTCCGGGTTGTTTTCATAAATAGCGTACGGGTCGTATTCGCCGGTTTTGTTCATATCATCAAGCTCTTCCACAGTCGCTCCGAAAATAAAAATGTCTTTTTCCCCGACTGCCTCGAATATTTCCACGTTGGCCCCGTCCATAGTTCCGATCGTTACCGCCCCGTTCAGCATAAATTTCATATTGCCGGTCCCGGAGGCCTCGAGCCCCGCTGTCGAGAGCTGCTCGCTTACTTCTGTAGCGGGCATCAGGTGTTCCGCGGCCGAGACATTGTAATCCGAAATAAAGACGACCTTCAGGATTTTCGAAACCGCTTCATCCGCGTCTATCAGGTCCCCAACAGAGTTTATCAGCCGTATTATTTCCTTCGCCAAATAATATCCCGGCGCGGCTTT
>Ga0082212_10008540_pt1 | contig 13359 bp, 16 predicted proteins | sample TergutNt197P3_FD_71548 | JGI IMG/M metagenome (GOLD analysis project Ga0082212, IMG submission 71548) | Neocapritermes taracua P3 segment gut microbial communities from Petit-Saut dam, French Guiana - Nt197 P3 | ecosystem: Host-associated > Arthropoda: Insects > Digestive system > Gut ... | reverse complement strand
AGCTACCGGCCTTTTCACCGGTATTCCCTCAACAAAAAAACCATACCGCGCAGCCCCTGATGGGCAGAAAGTGAACAGTTACCTATAATCCTGCATTATAAGTTTTAAGAAGAGGGGGCGCGGGCTTTGACACGACAGGCGACGCTGCTGAAAGCAAAGGTCAAAAAGCTGATACTGCTGCTGGAGGAATGTTATCCGTCGCCGGTGTGCGCGCTGGAATATGGAAAAGACTATGAGCTGCTGTTCGCGGCGCGCCTCTCGGCGCAGTGCACCGACGCCCGCGTCAACATGGTGACGCCGGCGCTTTTTGAGCGGTATCCGACGCTCGAGGCATTCGCCGGCGCCGACGTTTCCGAACTTGAAGAAATGATCCACTCGTGCGGTTTCTTCAGAGCAAAAGCGAAGGACATCGCCGCCGCCGCGTCGATGCTTCTGACCGGGTTTTCAGGGCGCGTGCCGGACACGATGGAAGATCTGCTCAAACTCCCCGGCGTCGGGCGGAAAACCGCAAACCTCATGCTTGGCGATATTCATAAAAAACCGGCTGTAGTGGTAGACACGCACTGCATCCGGCTGTCGAACCGTATGGGCCTGACCGGGTCCGTGGATCCGCTGAGAATAGAGAACGACTTACGCGCGATACTGCCGCCCGAGAGCTCGTCGGATTTTTGCCACCGCCTTGTGCTGCACGGGCGCGCGGTCTGCACTGCGAGAAAGCCGGACTGCGGCGGCTGCCGCGTCGTGGAGGTGTGCGACAGGATCGGAGTTACGGCGTAGGAGCCTGTGTAAAAAGTCCCGCCATCATCTTTACATCGCTTCTTTCCGCCCAATCTTGCGCCTTTTTCGGTTAAATACACAAAGTATTCGCCCTCAAAATCCACAAAATCGGACGAAAACAATCAATGCAAATCTATTGACGCGACTTTCTACACAGGCTCCTGGTCAGTCCTGAGCGGGAAGGCGACGTCGATACCGAAATGTTCCTTCAGCGCGGCGCGGAGCCCGGATTCCGTCTTCAGCGTTTTTTCGACGGTGTCTGTACCCGAATGTATTTTCAGCGTATTACCGCTTAGAGTTACGGCGCCCGTTTCTGTCAGCAGATTACAGACACGCGCCGTCCTGAACATTGAATTGGCGCTTTTAGACTGGTACTCGTTGAGCGCGAGAAAATCCACGGGGTCGCACGGCGTTTCGGAAAACATAAGAAGGCGTTCCTTGCCGCCGCTTCCGACCTTGTTGATCACAGTGCCGAACTCGCATTCGTCAAAAATGAATATGTTTGGGCCCGAAGGTTGTTCGTCTCTGTCGTCCAGCAGCAGCGCGCTTTGCGGAGACGGACCGCCGAAGCCGACGTCGCAGAAGTGGCGGACGCCGCCGATGGTCACGATCGTAGCCCTGTGCGTAAGCGGCATAAACCGCGTGCTGTTCGCCACGACCCTTACCGCGACGGAGTAGCATTCATACCCGAGACTCTGAAGGAGCGCCATGAATGAAGCGTTCAGTTCAAAGCAGTATCCGCCGCGCCGGCGTACGACTATTTTATCGTATAGGGCGGGGATACTGAGTGAAAGGTCTGTCCGGGCGTCATAGACGTCCAGATTCTCAAATGGCACGCTCCTTTGATGCGCAAGCACGAGCCTGTCAAGAGAGTCTTTGTCAGCTGTTTTGATCGTATCGAGCCCGATTCGTTTCAGGTAACTGCCGCTGTCCGGGAGCGGGGCGTACAGCGGGCCGTAAAGTTCGTCGAATATCCTCTGTCTGTCCATGGGTTTCTCCTAAATTATCATTGTTTTATGCGGTAAAACATGGTACAATTCACAGTAGTCCGCATATTTCCGCCGTGGGTTGCTGAGCGTTGTAAAGAGGCTTATGCGCAGCCCCGCGTTAACCATTTATTACTGGAGGCCGATTATTGTGCTGGTTGACCGGAACGTAGAACCAAGCTGTATGTATTGCAGATACGGCGCCGACATAGGATATAGCGAGGTCGCTTGTATCAGGCGCGGGATCATGGCCGGCGACGGTTCGTGCGGGTCGTTCCGCTATGAGCCGACGAAACGCGCGCCGAAAGCCGCGCAGCCGCCGCAGTTGTCGGGGCTGTCCGAAGATGATTTTACTGTTTAGATGATCGGGGCTCGGGCAGTTGCCGCCTGTCGGCTGCTTAAACCCCGACTGATTTCATATCGCATATGACGACGCCGTTTTTGATTTCAAGAACGGCGTATGTTTTTCCGCCCATACCGACGCTTCCGGGGTTTATCATCGTCAGGCCCGCCTGCGGGTCGTAGTACGGGATATGCGTATGCCCGAAGAGCAGGACGTCGGCGCCTCTTGCGATCGCGTTGTCTTTGACTATGGAAATACCTGATTTGACCCTGTACAGGTGGCCGTGCGTCATTAAGACGCGCTTCCCGCCCAGCGTGAGCATAAACGTATCGCGGCCGTCTGATGAACGGTCGCAGTTCCCTCTGACCGAATGCAGAGGTATTTCCGGGTATTTTTCCATCAGGGCAGAGCAGTCCCTGTCGTAGTCGCCGAGATGCAAGATCATTTCCGGGGACTCGCTCTCGACGGCCTTCAGCATCGCTTTCCTGTTACCGTGCGAGTCCGACATAATCAGTATTTTCACGTATCCGACCACCCAACAATAGTACCGTCCGGCAGAGTAAACGCGGAGAGGTCCGCTTCTCCGACGACACACTCTCCGGCTGTCATTTTGTAGATAACGGCGCCTGCTTCGTCATATTCCACCGCGCCCGTGATAAGGCCCAACTCTATTGAAATGTAACACTTCATCGTGTAGCCGAGTCTGGGGGAGAGGTATTCCACATATACGCACTCCTCACCGCCAAACTCCGTATAGCCCGCGTCGTATATTGTGTTTTTGTCAAGCGTGAGGATATCTTCGTATGTGATGAGTTTCTGGTACTCATCGGCCGTCCTCGATCCGTCGCCCGCCGAGTCCGCGGCGCCCGCGTACGGCGTCCTGTCGCCCTGATACCAGATATAGAGGCTGTCTCGGGTGACTATGATGTTTTTGTCGACGCCAACGGACGAGAGCGACCGGATCGATGTAACGCCGTCGGCCACTGTCACGTTTATGATATATTCGACGCGCCCGCCTTCCCAGAAGCTTTCAATGACAACGCCGCGCGCGTAAGCTTCCGGCCGCGACAGCGTCCGGATCACGGACTGGATAGTATCGCGCGACACCTCGACGCGGCTGAGGGCGTCCGGCTCGCCCGCGCCCGTCCGCTCCGGCGACGCAGACGTTTCGGGAAGCTGCAGCGCGTCGTTGTCGCTTCTGAAATACAGCGAGAGCAGCATCACGCCGACGAGAGCGATGATAAACAGTACAGAGAAGGCCGTGACGCCCAGTATCCTTTTTGTGCTCATTTTTTCGATTTACCTTTAAAAATAAACAAGACGATCGATACCGCGATGAGCAGGGCGATGATCAGTATAAGGGCCCTGATCTTGTCGCTTGTCGCTATCACCACGGCTGCAAGCCCCAAAAGGCCGCTTATCGTATACAGGACCGCTACAGCCTGCTTCTGGCTCAGCCCCATGTCTATAAGGCGGTGGTGGAAATGCCCGCGATCCGGCGACATCGGGTTTTGCCCCTTCAGCAGGCGGCGCAGGAAGGCGAACGACGTGTCAAACAACGGGAGGGCAAGCACCAAAAACGGTACGGCGAAGGAGACGACCGCATAGAATTTGAACAAGCCCAGGATCGAAGCCGTTGACAGAACGTAGCCGAGCAGCAGCGCGCCGGTGTCGCCCATGAAAATCTTCGCGGGGTTGAAGTTGTAAGGCATAAACCCCAGGCACGCGCCGGTCAGAGCGGCGAGGATGATCGCGACGTTCAGGTCCGCGACCATCAGCGCTATCACAAGCATGACGATCGACGATATCGCCGAAACTCCCACGGCGAGGCCGTCAAGCCCGTCAATCAGATTCACTGAGTTTGTGATGGCAACGATCCATATGATAGTCACCGGAATCGAAAAATAGCCCAGATGAACGTACTCATTGGGGCTGAAAACGGCGGGATTGGAAAAAATATCTATGATCACGCCGTGAAAAACGGCGATCAAAGCTGCCGCTATCTGGATGATAAGCTTGATATAGGCTCGCAGCGGCTTGATGTCGTCCATAACGCCAATTACTATTATAGGTATAGAGCCGAGGATGATCCCGCGGACCTGCGTTGTAATATCCGCCAGAATGAGCGTAGATATTATGAACCCGAGGAAAATCGCGAGCCCGCCGAGCCTGGGTATCGGGCTTTTGTGGATCCTGCGCGAGTCGTTGGGGACGTCTATCGCCCCGATGCGGTTCGCGAACCATTTTACAAACGGCGTAGCCGCCGCGCTGATCGCCAGCGCCGCCGCTACGGCGATCCCTATAGTTAAGTATACAGGCATATCAACCTCCATCTCAAACGTTTTTGGAACAGACGCGAATGAACGGATGGAGGTACGCGCAGACATTATGCTTGAATGTTAGTTTTTTCACGCTAATTTCCTTTATTTCCGGGGCGTCAGGGGGATGAACCCTATCTTCTCATAAACCGCGTCAAGCGTTTTATTTGCGGCGAGCGAGGCTTTCTGCGCCCCAAGCGCATAGACGCTTTCCAAATAGGCTTTGTCGGACAGGAGCCGTAAGGCCCCGTCGCGGATCGGGCGGAGCGTTTCCACGACGGCTTCGCCTACGCGCGTTTTGAACGCCCCGTAGCCCTGGCCCTCAAACTCTCTTTCGACGTCTTCGATCGCGGCGCCCGTGCAAGCCGAATAGATCTGGATAAGGTTTGATACGCCGGGCTTGGCCGCAACGTCGAAACGCACGCTGGTCTCGCTGTCCGTTACGGCGCGTTTGAACGCGCGCATGACGTCCTCCGGTTTGTCAAGAAGCAAAACGCAGCCGCCGTCGGCTATCTCGGACTTCGACATCTTATTGACAGGCGTTTGCAGGTCCATGATTCGGGCGCCGACTTTCGGTATATATGGCTCAGGGAGCTTAAATGTTTCTCCGTATATACCGTTGAACCGGACAGCGATATCACGGGTCAGCTCGATGTGCTGCTTTTGGTCGCTGCCGACCGGGACGAGGTCGGCCTGATACAGAAGGATGTCGGCGGCCATAAGGGCGGGGTAGGTGAACAGCCCGGCGTTTATATTCTCCGCGTTTTTTGAGGATTTTTCCTTGTACTGCGTCATACGCGAGAGTTCGCCGAACATCGTATAGCAACTGAGTACCCAGCTCAACTGCGCGTGAGCGGGCACGTGGCTTTGTATGAACAGCGTGTTTTTTTCGGGGTCGATCCCGCACGCGATATACTGCGCGAGTTGCTCCAGCTGCGTCTTGCGAAGCTCTTCAGGGTCCTGGCGCACCGTTATGGCGTGCATGTCGACTATAGTGTAGTAGCAATCGTATTCGTCGGACAACGCGGCCCAGTTTTTCAGGGCGCCGAGATATGTGCCCAGAATCAACGCGCCGCTTGGCTGAATGCCGGAGAGAATGATTTTTTTGTTATCCAAAATAAGACCACCTCTGTTGAGAGTTGAGAGTTGAGAGTTGAGAGTTGCGGCGCTAAGCGCCGCCGGTCAGCCCGTATTCTTCGGCGAGTTTTGCGAAGCCCGGCATCGCGTTCTCGATCGTCTTTTTTGCCACGCAGTACGCGATCCTCACATAACCGGGGCAGGCGAACGACGACCCGGGAACTATCAGGATATTATGCTTTTTCGCCGACGCGACGAACTCCTTTTCGTCGCCGGGCGCCCTGACCCACATGTAAAACGCGCCCTGCGGGAAGACGCACTCGAAACCGCGCTCCGTCAGCCCATTATACATGAGTTTTCTGTTTGCGTCATATGCTCCGACGTCCGTCTTTTCGTCGAGGCATCGGGCGACGACCTTTTGAAAAAGAGACGGCGCGTTGACGAATCCGAGTACGCGCGTAGCAATGCCCGCCGCTTCGAATATGAGCTTGTAATCATCGACTTCGGCCGGAATGGCGATATACCCTACTCGTTCTCCGGGCAGTGACAGCGATTTCGACCAGGAGTAGCAAACGATAGTATTCTTGTAATATTTTGTAAGGAACGGGACGTCCGCCCCGTCGTAGGCCAGCTCACGGTACGGTTCGTCAGATATGACGTATATGGGGGCGCCGAACTCCCGTTCTTTTTCGGTCAGGACGGCTGCCAGGCGCTTTATTCTTTCCTCAGAGTATATGACTCCCGTCGGGTTGTTCGGCGAGTTGAGTATGACCGCTTTCGTTTTTGGCGTGACAGCTTTGCGCAGCGCTTCGGGATCGGGCTGGAAGTCGTCCGGCGAGGCGGGCACTATCACGAGGCTGCCGTCGTAGTTACCGACATAATTGCCGTACTCGACGAAAAAGGGCGATATGACTATTACTTCGTCGCCGGGGTTGAGCAGCGTTTTCAAAACGACGTTCAAGCCTCCCGCGGCTCCGACCGACATGATGATGTTGCTTTCGTCAAAAGCCGTCCCGAATCTCGCGTTGAGGGAGTCGGCGACGATGCGCCTTACTTCCGGGTAGCCGGCATTGCTCATATAGCCGTGCAGGGAAACGGGATCCTCTCCGGTCGCTATGTCGACGATCGCGTTTTTTACCGCGTCGGGCGACGGGAAGTTAGGGTTGCCGAGGCTGAAATCATACACATTCTCGCTTCCGTGCAGCGCCGCGAGCCTGAGACCCTCCTCGAACATCGCGCGCACCACGCTGTTGTTCTGCGCGAGTTTTATCATTTTTTCAGATATCATACCGACCTCCGGAGTTATACTGGCGTGCGTAAATATTCGCCACGCTGCGCCGGTCTTTTTGCTCTCAGGCGGCGCGTCAAAACCCTGAAAGGCTGCTAGCATTCCTGCGGCTTTGCCACACCACCTGAGAGCAAAAATCCTCGGCGGATCATTGGCAAATATTTACGCACGCTAGTATATCATGAGCGGGTAAGTTCAACAGAGTTTTCATCCGCGAGTATAATACACGGTTTTTACTGAAAAGTCCACTTTTCTTTTTCAGACGGGTTAAAAACGGGGGTTGCAATTTGAGATTCGTGTGCTATAATGGCGGTGGAAAATATGCAAAATAGGGTTTCATACGTAAAGTGTTCACCGGATGGGGAGTTGCCGGGAAACGAAAAGCCAGCGCCGCGTGTTATTACGCGGGGAAGGACTTGCGATATGGACCCGCACCCGTTGCAGTAATAGAGCAGAGTTCTCGTATTGTGAAGGGGCTCCGCGATTTTGCGGGGCGTGCGTTTATCCGTCACGATGCGGGATTTCATTTTGAAAGGATATTTTTGGCAATGGTCGACAGAGATAAAGTTACGGCGGCGATAAAGATGCTGCTCGACGCGATCGGCGAGGACCCGGATCGCGAAGGCCTGCTCGAAACGCCGGACAGAGTCGCGCGCATGTATGAAAGCATTTTCGGCGGGCTCGACGAGGATCCGGAAGAACACTTGAAAAAGCAGTTCCCCGCGCCCGGCAGCGAGCTTGTCGTCGAAAGGGATATCGTGTTCTACTCGACATGCGAGCATCATCTTATGCCGTTTTTCGGAAAGGCGCATATCGCGTACATCCCCGACGGGAGGGTAGTGGGCCTTAGTAAGCTGCCGAGGACGGTGGAGACGTTCGCGCGCAGGCCGCAGATACAAGAGCAGATGACAGTCCAGATCGCCGACGCGATTGAGAGGCATCTCAAGCCAAAGGGAGTTATCGTTATGATAGAGGCGGAACATACATGCATGACGATGAGAGGCGTCAAGAAGCCCGGTACTATGACGGTGACGCTGGCGACAAGGGGAGTGTTCAGGGACGATCTCGAACGGCAGAAAGTCTTTGTGGAAATGATTGGGAAAAACAGCGGCACATAACCGCGGGGTTGGGAAAATGATCATAGGCGGCCGCGGGTTCGACACGGACAACAGATGCTACATCATGGGGATACTGAATGTGACCCCGGATTCGTTTTCCGACGGAGGGAAGTGGGCCGGTATAGACGCGGCGCTTCGCCGGGCGGAAAGCATGGCGGCGGAAGGCGCCGACATAATAGACGTGGGCGGCGAGTCGACGAGACCGGGGCATACGGCCATAACGGCGCGGGAGGAAACAGACAGGACCGCGCCGGTTATAGAAGCGCTGCGCAGCCGAGTCGACGCGCCGGTTTCTATTGACACGTATAAAAGCGCCGTTGCCGAAGCGGCAATTATTGCAGGCGCGGCAATGGTCAACGACGTCTGGGGGCTCAAGCGCGACCGCGCCATGGCGGGGCTCATCGCCCGGAGCGGAGCGGCGTGCTGCCTTATGCATAACAGGGACGATATGGATTACTCGGACTTTCTGCGCGACGTCCTTGCAGATTTGGAAGAATCCGCGCGTATCGCGAAATCGGCCGGCGTGGCGCATGACAGGATCATCGTCGACCCGGGCGTCGGTTTCGCGAAAACGTATGAGATGAACCTTGCGGTTATAAACGGTATAGACAGGGTGAGGGCGCTGGGGTATCCCGTTATGCTTGGGGCGTCGCGAAAAAGCGTCGTAGGGATCGCGCTCGGGGCGCCTGTCGGAGAGCGCGTCGAAGGTTCGCTTGCGGCGGCGGTCGTCGGGGTGGCGCGGGGCTGTTCGTTCGTAAGGACGCACGATGTAAAGGAGACAAAGCGCGCCGTTACGATGGCGGAAGCGATATTGGGGGCGCGCGGCGGCGCAGTGTGAATCGCGCTCTGTGAGCGCGGTGTGAAATCACCGGACGTGGATTGCGGAGGGGGGATCATCGGCATGGATAAGATAAACATCAAGAACTTTGAGGTGTTCGCGAATCACGGCGTTTTCCCGGAGGAGAACATTCTCGGGCAGAAGTACATCATATCCGCCGCGCTTTCGACAGACTTGCGAAGAGCGGGTAAGTCGGACAACCTGGAAAAATCTTTCGACTATAACCGGATATGCCGCGACATAAAGAGCTTTATCGAGAACAACACGTTCAAGCTTATCGAGACTGTCGCGGAGGGGCTGGCGGAGAAGATGCTTGTCGAAAACCCTGCTCTGCAAAGCGTTTGGCTGGAAGTCAAAAAGCCGTGGGCGCCGGTCGCCGTGCACCTCGAAACAGTATCCGTCGAGATCGAGCGGCGGCGGCATACAGCGTTCATTTCGATGGGGTCTAACTTGGGCGACAGGGAGCTGCATCTTCGTTTCGCCCTGAGCGAGCTTAAGAGCGCGCGCGGCTGCAATGTCGCGCGTGTGTCGGAGTTTATCGAGACGGCCCCGTACGGTTACACGGAACAGGAAGAGTTTTTAAACGGATGCCTCGAACTGGATACGCTGCTTACCGAGTTTGAACTGCTTGACTTGCTCAACGACATAGAAAACAAAGCCGGGCGTGTGCGAACGGTACACTGGGGGCCCAGGACGCTGGACCTTGACCTCATCTTCTATGACGACTCCGTAATATCGACCGACAGGCTGCGAATCCCTCACGCCGACATGCATAACCGGGATTTCGTACTCAGGCCTCTTGCCGAGATCGCGCCGGACGCTCTTCACCCGATCCTGAAAAAGACCGTAGCGGAGCTTTTGAGCGATCTTATCAGCAGGGAAGAGGGGAAAGATCCTTCACTGCGTTCAGGATGACAGCGAGGTCCAACCAACGCCCGCTCAGGGGATGCTCTTAGAAGATAGAAAGGCGCATGAGGAAGAGGGGTAAGATCCTATATGAGCATTGAGGAAACGCTTGAATATATCCACAGCGTCAAGTGGCAGGGGAGTAAGCCGGGGCTCGGGCGCACGCGCGAACTGCTGGCTGCTCTGGGAAACCCTGAGAAATCGCTGAAATTCGTCCATATCGCGGGAACTAACGGCAAAGGTTCGACAGCCGCGTGCATCGCGTCCGTTCTGCAAAAGGCGGGGTACAGGACGGGGCTTTACACATCCCCTTATATCATCCGCTTTAACGAGCGAATGCAGGCTGACGGCGAGAGCATATCCGACGACGAACTCATTTCACTGACAGACGAGATCCGCCCGCACGCGGACGCTATGCAAGACGCCCCGACGGAGTTTGAGCTGATCACGGCTCTCGCGATGAGGTTTTTTCTTTATAAGAAGTGCGATATCGTCGTGCTTGAGGTCGGTATGGGCGGCGAGCTCGACTCCACGAACGTCGTGGACACTCCGGAGGTTGCGGTCATAACGACGATCGGATACGACCATGTGAAAGAACTCGGCCCGACTCTCTGCGATATCGCAAAAGCGAAAGCGGGTATCATAAAAAGCGGCGGCGACGTCGTTATTTACGGCGGTTCTGATGAAGTAGAAGCCGTCTTTGAGAGCGCGTGCTCGGAGCGCGGCGCGAGGCTGCGCAGGGCGGACTTCACGCGTATAGAGAGTCCGGAGTTTTCGCTCGACGGCGCGAGGTTTACGTTCAGGCCGTACGGCGTGTTATCGTCGCCACTCATTGCGACGTATCAACCAAGAAACGCGGCCGTAGCTATAACCGCGCTCGAACTGCTGCGTGATAAAGGATGGAAAATCAAGGATTCGGATATAATAGAAGGGATAGCGGAAGTCCGTTGGCCGGGCAGGTTTGAGATACTCGGCCGCGACCCTGTTTTCATTTTGGACGGGACGCATAACCCGGAAGGCGTGGAGGCCACCGCCGAAAGCTTGCGCAGCCATTTCGGGGAGCGGAAGATAGTCTTTATCATAGCGGTCATGGCGGACAAGGACGTCGATACGATGCTCGGCTATATCGCGCCGCTGGCGGAGCGGTTCGTCGCCGTCCGCCCGGACTACTACCGGGCTATGGATATCGAGACGCTCGCCGGGAAACTCTCGCGGTTCGACGCGCCGGTCACAGCCCACGCCGCGCTTGGCGAAGGCGTCGCCGAAGCGGTCTGCAGGGCGGGGAAGGGCGGCGTCGTCTGCGCGCTCGGTTCGCTGTATTTTTCAAGCGAAGTGCGCGCCGCTTACCGCGAATTAATGAAGCCGGCACAGACAGAATAGAGTATCCCGCCCCTTATTCTTTCTTGTCGCCGATCTTGTTGAACATGTCCGGCCGGCGGTCGCGAGTCCTTTCCAGGGACTCTGCGCGCCGCCATTTTTTTATGTTTTCATGATGGCCGGAGAGCAGTATTTCGGGAACGTTCCTGCCGCGCCAGACCTCCGGGCGCGTGTACTGCGGATACTCAAGCAAACCGTCCCAGTGGCTCTCGTCCACAAAGCACTCTTCGTCGGGCAGGACGCCCGGAACAAGGCGGCAGACGGCGTCGGCGACCGCCATCGCCGGTATCTCGCCGCCTGTCAAAACAAAATCGCCTATGGACAGTTCTTCGTCCGCGCACTCTTCGATAAAGCGTTCGTCCACTCCTTCGTAGCGTCCGCATACGATAATAAGCCTGTCATAACCGCGCTGGAGGCGTCGCGCGTCCTCCTGATCGAAGACCTTGCCGCAGGGCGACATGAATATAGTATGTACGCGCAGGCCGGCTTCGTCGCAGATATGTTTCCAGCAGTCGTAAAGCGGCTGCGCGAGCATTACGCAGCCGCGCCCGCCGCCGTACGGGTAATCGTCCACCTGTTTTTGCTTGTTCGTCGAGTAGTCGCGGATCTGATGGCACTCGACGCGGATAAAGCCGCGTTCCTGACCGCGGCCCAGAACGCTCTCGCATAACATATCCCCGACGACGTCGGGGAAAAGCGTCATTATATCAATTCTCACTTACATCCCCTCGATCAACCGGATCCTGACGAAGCCGTTTTCTATATCGAGCTCGCTAATGAATTCAGGGACTGCGGGCACGAGTATCTCGCGGGCGCTGACGCCCGAGGCCTTGCCCCCGCCTGCGTCTGCGCTTTCGCCTGCGCCACGATCTTCGCCCGATCCACGGCTTTCGCCAGCGCCACGGCTTTCGCCTGCGCCACGATCTTCGCCCGCGCGCTTGACGACGTACACGTCGTTTGACGGAAGCGTGATCACGTCGGCGACGGTTCCCAGTTCCACGCCTGTCAGGGCGTCTATGGCGCGCAAGCCGATGATGTCGACGACAAAATGCCGTCCCTCGCCGAGGCGCGCGTCGTCCCTGTCGATGTAAACGACTTTGTTCTTCAGCCGTATCGCGCCTTCTACGTCGGTTACGCCGTCCAGAGCCGCGATCACGCAGCTCTTATGCGTTTTGGCCGACAGGAGCTTAACCGGCGAGCCGTCGATGTAGAGCCATTCAAAGGTCGTCAAAAAATCGGGGGAATCGGCCCACGGCTGGATTTTTACCTCGCCTTTGAGCCCGTGGGTGTTCACGATTTTTCCCGCTTCGAGATATTTTTCCGCCATCGGCCGCGCTCAGTCGACGATATCGACGCTGATCCGCTTTCCTTGCCTCTGCGCTACGGAACGCATGAGGGCGCGTATCTCTTTCGCTATGCGGCCCTGGCGCCCGATGACCTTTCCCATGTCCGAGGGGTTTACGCGCAGTTCATAAACCGTCTCGAGTTCGGTTTCACGTTCCGTGACCGTAACTTCGCCGGGATTATCGACGAGGTTTTGAGCGATATATATCAGTAACTCTTTCATTGTATAATAATCCTCATACTGTTACAGCGCGCCGGCTTTTTTCAGAAGCGCCCTGACCGTGTCGGTCGGCTGCGCGCCGTTTTTGATCCAGTACTGCGCGCGCTCGGCGTCGACCTTGATATCCGACGGCGACGCGAGCGGGTCGTAGGAGCCGATCTCCTCAATGCATCTGCCGTCGCGCGGGGACTTCGAGTCCGCCACGACGATCCTGTAATAGGGGTTCTTTTTCGCGCCCATTCTGCGAAGCCTGATTTTTACCATGTTGTATTGACCTCCAAATATTTTTATCCTCGCAACTGTTCAGAGTGTATAAGAAAACCCTGAGTTGTATACGTTATGTTAACCGAGCAGACCTTTCTTTCCCGCCAGTCCCTTGAACATGGCGGGGATCCTGCCCTTTGTGAGCTGCTTTGTCATCGCCTGCATCGACTCGAACTGCTTCAGAAGCCTGTTGACGTCGACCACCGCCGTGCCGCTTCCCGACGCTATTCGTTTTTTCCGGCTGCTGTTGAGTACCGACGGGTTTTCGCGCTCATGCGGCGTCATTGACAGGATTATCGCCTCTGTTTTACCGAGCATGGCGTTATCGACAGACGCGCCCGCCAGAGCCTTTGCGTCTACCCCCGGCAGCATCCCGGCTATCTCAGACAGATTGCCCATAGACTTCAATTGCACAAGCTGGTCATAGTAATCGGCGAGCGTGAACTTGTTCTTCGAAAGCTTTTCGGCCATTTCCCTGGCCTTCTTCTCGTCGAAGGCCTGTT
>Ga0082212_10008539_pt1 | contig 13359 bp, 15 predicted proteins | sample TergutNt197P3_FD_71548 | JGI IMG/M metagenome (GOLD analysis project Ga0082212, IMG submission 71548) | Neocapritermes taracua P3 segment gut microbial communities from Petit-Saut dam, French Guiana - Nt197 P3 | ecosystem: Host-associated > Arthropoda: Insects > Digestive system > Gut ... | reverse complement strand
CGATCAACTGCCCACGCCGGGCTTTCGGTGTTGATGGTGGCAGTTGCCTGCACCTCAACATTCTTGTAGCGATCCAGGAAATAGCTGTCGATAAGTTCCACCAAGTCTGTACGATCCTGGTTCGATTTGTCGATGCGGCGTTTGAGTTTTAACGCCTCTACAGGGTCAATATCCGGATTGCGGATGACGTCTTCAAGATGCCATTGCACCGTGTCAATCCAGTTTTTCAAAAACAGGTAGTATTCAATGCTTTTGCCCGGATATGGATTGCAAATAACCGTATCTACATCATCCCCGACATGATATTTGCTGATACTTTCGTTAAAAATGACGTGACAAAGTAGGCTGAACATGGTAAAGAATTAAAAATTAAGAAATTAGAAATTATGTCTTTTCATTCTATATCCTTTGCTCCAAACGCCAGATCGCCTGCATCGCCCAACCCCGGTACTATATACGATTTGGCTGTAAGTTCGTCGTCAATAGCGCCCAACCACAGAGAAACGCCTTTCGACGGCAGTTTTTTACGCAGGTTTACAATCCCTTCCTTGCTGGCAATTAATGCTACAAGATGTATATGTTTTGGAGTTCCTTTTGAAATAAGCGACTTGTAAGCCATATACATGGAAGCTCCGGAAGCAACCGTGGCGTCGCAAAGTATGACTTCTTTATCGTTTATGGACGGACACGAAATATACTCAAGGTGTTTCTGCAAATTACCCTTTTTATCGTAGTCAAGGCTCATGGAAATAAAACCGCCCGACGCGCCATCGAAAAAGTTAAGTATGCCTTGATGTACCGGAAGCCCCGAACGCATCACCGAAACGATGACAGGTTGCTGCGCAATGATACGCTCTTCGGCGATACCGAAAGGCGTAGATACTTCCTGCACGTTGAACTGCATTTGTTTGCTTATCTCGTATGCAATAATTGAGCCCATTCGTTCCATATTCCGCCGGAATCTGAAGCTGTCTTTTTGAATACGTTCATCTCTCGTTTCGGATAAAAACGTGTTGAATAACGATTTATTCTTATTAAGAACGGTTATCATATAAAAAATTTTTCGAATAACAATAAAAACGTCTACTTTATTAAAAAACAAAAGTAATAATAAATATTGTAATTTGCAAAAACTCGACTAAATTTTTCAAAAAATTATTTTGCATATATAAATTTTACTATCTTTGCTATGTTTTTTTTTGACTAAAATCATTGTTTTATGAACGAAGAAGAAGTACAGTTATATTCGGAAGACGCCGTTGAAAAGATGGAAAAGGCGTTGAAGCACCTGTCGGGCGAGTTGGTTAAACTTCGCGCAGGGAAAGCCAATCCTGCAATGCTCGACGGCATACTGGTCAATTATTACGGTACGCCCACGCCGCTTCAACAGGTGGCGAGCATCAACACGCCCGACGCGCGTACCATTGTTATCCAGCCGTGGGAAAAGAAGGTGATTGACGCTATTGAAAAGGCTATTTTTGCCGCAAACATAGGCGTTACTCCATCGAACAACGGCGAGGTGGTGCGCCTGAACATCCCGCCGCTAACCGAAGACCGTCGCAAGGCGCTTGTCAAGCAGGTGAAGGTGGAAGGCGAAAACGCCAAAATCAGTATCCGCAACGCAAGACGCGAAGCTATCGAAGAGTTTAAAAAACTCGGAAAGAAAGGGCTGCCCGAAGACATGGAAAAGGACGCCGAAGAAGATATGCAAAAATTGACCGACAAATACTATAAAAAAGTCGATGAGATTTTGGTAAAAAAGGAAACGGAAATAATGACGGTGTAATGAATTAAGAATTAAGAATTAGGAATTAAGAGTTTCAAGTTTCAGGTTGCATGAAAAAGACGGTAATTTGTTTTGTAGCTTTTCTCTGCTCCTTGACCGCGTGGGCGCAAAGGGAGATTGGGCATTATAATTTTTCTTATTACGGCAGCAGGAACGGGTTGTTGCCGCAGGAAGACGTCCTGTCTATTTTTCAGGATAAAAAAGGTCATATATGGTTTGGCACGTATTCGGGAACGGTGCGCTTCAACGGACGAAACACGCATCTGTACAATACCGCGAACGGACTGTCAAACAATTCCGTATATGATATAAATCAGGGCAGGGACGGGATAATGTATTTTGCCACCGCCAGCGGTATTTCGGTTCTCGAAAACGATTCGCTGCATACCGTTTTTGAAGGCGAAATATTCAATTTCATATTCGTCGATAATGCAAACCGCAAATGGTTTTTCGGCGAAAAGGGTTATGCGCTGCTGGCAGACGACGTGGAGTTTTCCGATATTGAAGACGAGTTTAACGGCAACTTCAGCCGTATCTATTCGGTTGTGCAGCATCCCGATTCTTCGTCGGTTTTTCTTGCAACCGACGAGGGACTGTTTTATGTTACGGACAGTTATCAGTGCGTTGAAATAAACAGCCTGCACGAAATACATTATATATATGTGGACAATGATTCGCATCTTTGGGCTGCCGCCGACAATCAACTGTACCGTCTGCCGCTGTCCGAACTCGGTCCCGAATTGAAACTGTCCGACAAATATCTTTATCCTTTTCTGAAACATCGCATCAAGAAAGTAACGCAGTCGGTAGACGGCAAAATATGGGGTATTACCGGCGGATACGCCTTCATGATTGAATCTTTCGGACGACCTCCCGAAATTTACGACCGCTCAAACGGACTTGCAGGCTACACGGTTTACAGCCTGATATGCGACTACGAAAACAATACGTGGATTGGTCTTACCGGAGGCGCTCAAAAACTTGGCGACCAGTCGGTACGCAGGATTTCGCCGATGGAATTTGACGGATATGTTACGGCTATCGGCGAAGACCGAAAAGGGCGCATCTGGTTTGCAATAGATAACCACGTATGTTACATACACAACAACCGCGTCGTTAAATTTTCGGAAAAACTGTTTCCAAACATATCCGATTACAATTCAATTTCGACGACGATACTGAGCAACGGCAACATACTGATTGTTTGTCCGGTCGGGTTGGGCGTGGTAGACGTAAATACGCTGTCTACGGTTTACCTCCGCCGTTTCGACAAACCTTTGGAATATGTAGATTGTGTTTACGCTTCCGCGAAAAACGAAATATTTATATCCGATTCGTACAACAGCATTCTGTATTACATGCGCAGTTACAGTTCGCCGCTCGAAAAGTTTGAATCCGACGAAACGTCCGACGTGTATATGTTTGCCGAATACGAGGGGCGGGTTTTGGCTGCCAACGAATCGGGACTGTGCGAGTTCGTCGGCGATTCGTTCGAGCAGACATTAACGCTTGACCATCAGCCATGGAGCATGTACGTTTCGGGCGACAAACTGTGGATAGGAACCGAAAACGGACTGGGACTGTACAGTAACGATTCGATTGTCTACATTTTTGAAGGCGTTGTAAATACCATTTCGAGCGGACGGGACGACAATCATCTCTGGCTCGGCACAAACGACGGACTTTTTCATGTAAATATAAACAGCGGCGAAGCGGACATAACAATCACCGATAAAACGGGACTTCCGCACAACGAAATAGCCATTGGAGCGCTTATCACCGACAGCAACGGTCTGTTGTGGGTAGGAACTTTTCATGGAGTTGCCGTATTCGATTACGAAAAAATACCGAAATATTTTACCGCGCCGCTAAATGACCTGCTTATAAGGCAAAACGGCGTCGAAGTTCATTATATAGACGGCGCAGGTCTTAAAGCGTATAATCATTCGATACTGTTTGAGATGGAGGCATTATCGTTTGTTTACGAAACGGACAATATTTTCGAGTACGCCCTGAAAGGCAGCGCCAACGACAGTATTTTCGCCGTTACCAAAGAATCGCTGGTGCGTTATGCCAACCTGCCGCCGGGGAAATATACCTTTATTTTTCGCAGCAAAAGTTATTCGGGCATCTGGAGCGAATACACAAGCGTATCGTTTTCCGTTCCAAAATCGTTCTGGATGCAGTGGTGGTTTATTGTTGCATGTCTGCTGGCGCTTTTCGTGCTGGGATATTTTTTGATGCAGCTGTATGTTAAATTTTTGAAGGAAAAGAATAGACGTCTTGAAAAAATCATTTCCGAGCGCACCGAAATGATATCGGCGCAAAATGAAGAACTGTCAGCCCAGCACGACTCGCTTCTGGACGCATATTCCAATTTGGAACAGGCAAACAAGGAATTAGAGGAATTCAGAACGAATCTTGAAGACATGGTGCTTGTGAAAACTGCCAAACTGCGCAGGGCAAAGGAAAAAGCCGAAGAATCGGACAGACTTAAATCGCAGTTTCTGGCAAACATGTCGCACGAAATACGTACTCCGATGAACGGAATTATCGGTTTCCTCAATCATATCGAAAACAAGGACCTGCCGGAAGACAAGGTAAAGGAATATTACAAGATTATCAACAATAACGTTCAGCGTTTGTTGAAACTTATCAACGATATTATAGACATCTCGAAACTTGAAGTAGACCAGCTCAAGGTAGTAAAGTCGCCGTGCCTGCTTAACGACCTGATGCACGAACTGGACGTCTTTTACAATGAAACCATTCTTAGCGACCCGAAGAGGAAACTCGCCCTGATTCTCGACGATTCGCAAAACGTTCCCGATTTGAACATATTGACCGATTCCATGAGGCTCAGACAGGTGCTGACCAACCTGATAGACAATGCCATTAAATTCACGAAATACGGTTATATCGAATTTGGCTACGAATTGGACGGCGATAAGCTTCTGTTCCACGTATCCGACACCGGCATCGGCATGGACGAAGAGCGCCTGAAAGTAATATTCGACCGTTTCCGCCAAGCCGACGACACCATAGCGCCAAGATACGGCGGCGCAGGTTTGGGACTTGCTATATCCAAAGAATTGACCGGTCTGATGGGCGGCGACATGTGGGCAGAATCGGAACCGAACAAAGGTACTACGTTCTTTTTTACTATTTTTTGCGAAAAAGCGGAAAGTAATAGTTAATGATTAATGAAATAAATGATATGAGAGATATAGATAAACTGCATGACACAGTAGAAAGCGTAGTTGCCGGATTCAGAGAGATCAGAGAGTTATTTAGAATAAACTATCCCGAATTTCAAAACCACAAAATACATCTCGGACTGGCTACAATGGCATTTTATCCCGAGTTGGAAGAAAAATGCAGGGAAGAAGGCATAGCCATCGTAAAACAGGACGGCGACAACGTGATAATCAATTATGATAATCTCAAAGCGTTTTAGAAAATTGAAAATTGAAAATTGAGAATTGAAAATTAAAAATCAAAAAAGTATGTCAGGATAAAATAAAAATATAACATAATAATTTTAGAGTTTTTGCTCTTATTCTCTAGATTCAGAAGTCTGGAAAATTTCGTATTATCAACAGAAACGTTTTATAACTCAGCGAATTACATTTTTATTTTGTTTTATGGGGTACGATTTGGGACGCTTGCTCAAAGCATTTTGACCGCTTTTGTCTTATCTTTGTCGTCATAAAACTCGGCGACAAAAGTAGTGCAATTTTTTGATAAAAAAAACAAAAAAATTAAAAAAAATTACTATTGATTATCAATATTTTATAATTGGTGCAAGGTGCATGTATTTATATATAAATATACATGCACCTTGCACCTAAAAAAAATTACCCGTACCAAGCACTCGCAAATGGTTAGTCCCGAAAAAATATTTCGGCTAATCTTACCTTGTTTTTACATTCGTTTGTGTTTGTCCTGCCACGACTTTAAATTTTTGAGAAAATGCCCGGAGCAAATTTTTTTTTCTGCATGGTAAGTTTTTTTGCCTAAATCTTGCCGTTTTTTGCGTTAAATTTTGTTAAAATATCGTTTAATCAACTAATATTATGCGTATTGTACAATATTACCAATTTTTGTCATTTTTCTGTCTTAATTACTAAGTTTGTCATTTTGCAATTAACTGTATTTCAAAATTATAAAAAATTGAATTGTCTTGATTGTGGCGTTATTCATAATTATTTTTGGTAAGTTGTACATTTTGCAGTTTCAGACTTCCGAACTTTGCCGAAAATTTTTAAAGATAAATTTATGGACGTTATTACGATAGAATCACAGGCATTCAAGGAGTTATCAGCAAGAATCAATTTGATTGCCAAATTTGTTACCACCGTTCAGGCAAGAGTTGACGACGAGCCTGCCGACAGTTGGGTGGACAATTACGAGGTTTGTACGTTTCTGAAAATCAGCGAACGTACATTGCAGCGGCTACGCGCTTCAGGCTTGGTAAGATACACGCTGATACGCAAAAAGGCGTTTTACCGGATTAGTGAAATCCAGCGCCTGATGGAAGAAAACATTATCCGTCGAAGCGATGAGCATCTAAACGATTTAATCATAAACCACAAACTGTATGTTGAGCAAAGACGAAATACTAAGGCGGACTAACAACGGTCTGGACGTGTTTAAACACTACATCGCGGGACAGTGGCGCGTGGGACGGAACTTTTTCAACCCGCTTTACGACGACCGCAAGGCATCGTGCAATATCTATTTCGACCGCAGAAATGGCTGTTACCGGCTAAAAGACTTCGGCAATGACGCTTTCAGCGGCGACTGTTTTCAGACTGTTGGTGGGATAAAGGGGCTGAGTTGCAGCAACCCGAAGGATTTTGTAGAAATTCTGCAAACGATAAACTGTGATTTGCATTTGGGGCTTGATGATGGCGGGTTTCAACCGTTTGCAGTTCCGGTAACAGTTACGGCAATGCCTAAACCTGTGCATAAACCAGAATATCAACTAAATAATACTGAAGAACCGAAACAACCTGAACAACCTAAAAAGACAAAACCGTATTCGGTCGTACAGCAAAGTTTTTCGTCGAGGGAAATGTTATTCTGGCAGGAATACGGCATTACTTCCGAAACACTGAAAAATTACAAAATTTTCTCTTTGAGCGAGTTTAGCAGTGAAAGCAGGGACGGCAAACCGTTTTCGTTTTTGTCGTCTGTTTCAGAGCCAATGTTCTGTTATTCAGGCAAACGTCATGTGAAAATTTACCGTCCCTTTTCTGAAATTCGCTTTCTGTATGGCGGCAACGTGGGCGACAGTTACTGTTTTGGACTTGAGCAATTGCCCGCAAAGGGCGATACGCTTTTCATTACAGGCGGAGAAAAAGACGTGCTTTCGCTTGTTTCAAAAGGCTTTCATGCAATTTGCTTCAACAGCGAAACGTCAAACATTCCGCAGAGTATCATCAAAAAACTGTCCTATCGTTTCAAACACATTGTTTTGCTTTACGATACGGACAAAACAGGATTGGAGGCTTCTCAAAAACACGCCGAGCAACTTGCGAACTTGGGCGTAAAAAGGCTTGTTTTGCCGCTTGCGGGAACGAAACAGGAAAAAGATGTTTCGGATTATTTCAAAATGGGCAATACCGGCGAAACCTTCAAAAAACTTTTCATCGAACTTTTAGACAATTTATACTCGGAAACTATGGCTATTCTTAAATCGTGCGAAATTGACTACAGTAACCCGCCGTTAAAATCGGAGATGCTCGTTTCGATTAATGGCGTTCCGCTTGGTACGCAGGGTAATCTTTTCGGAATTACAGGCGGCGAGGGTACGGGAAAAAGCAACTTTGTCGGCAGTTTGGTTGCAGGAACAATACGGCAGGCGGGCAATGTTGATACATTAGGTACGGACATTCGGCAAAACAGGGACGGAAAAGCCATTTTGCTGTACGATACCGAACAATCGGAGGTGCAACTGTACAAGAACATATCCGGTATGCTGAAACGCGGTAAAATCGAAAATATGCCGCATTATTTCAAGGCGTACTGCCTTACGAGCATGTCGCGAAAAGAACGTATGCAGGCGATTGTTCAGAGCATGGACAGGTTTTATTACCAGTTTGGCGGTATTCAAATGGTTGTTATTGACGGTATTGCTGATTTAGTAAGATGTGCAAACGATGAGGCGGAAAGCGTTGGAATTATTGACGAACTGTACCGTCTGGCAGGTATTTACAAGACTTGCATAGTTTGTGTACTGCATTTCATACCCAACGGTTTGAAACTTCGGGGGCATCTCGGCTCGGAACTTCAACGGAAGGCGGCGGCAATTCTTTCGATAGAGCGCGATGAAGACCCTCAAATATCGGTTGTTAAGGCGTTGAAGGTACGCGATGGCAGTCCGCTTGACGTGCCGCTGGTTCAGTTTATATGGGACAGGGAGTTGGGTATGCACGTCTATTTCGGCGAAAAACCGAAGGAAGAACGGGAAAAACGCAAGGAAATGGAATTGACGGGCGTTGTGCGCAGTATTTTTGGCAAACAGCGACACTGCACCTATTCGGAACTGTGTCTGCAAATACAGTCCATGCTTGACGTAAAGGAACGAGCCGCAAAGAGTTATATAAAATTCATGCGGGAACGGGAAATTATTGTCAAAGACGCTTCAAACGCGAATTATTACATTATTGGAAACGTTTAAAAAATTGTAAATCATGCTTATCGAAAAGGAATATTTAGAATCGTGGATGAAACGCATAATGGAACGTTTTGACCTTCTGGAAAACCATATTACACAACAGCCTGCCGAACAGAAGGAACGGCGCACTTTTAACGGCGAGTTGCTGCTTGACAATCAGGATTTGTGCATGATGCTAAACGTCAGCAAGCGTTCATTGCAGCGTTACCGCAGTCTTGGCTGGCTGCCATTTGCGCGGATTGACCAGAAAACATATTATCTTGAAACGGAAGTGGAAAAATTTATCAAAGAACATTTTAAAAAACGCAGGAAAAACGATGATAATTAAATCATTACTTGTATTTTTTCCGGCAGGCTTAAATTTCATCTATTTTTCGTCTGATTGGACTATATGTCGCATTATTGCAAATTGGCGGCAAAACGGACAAAAATACGCAGTTTTGACCTTGTATGCGCCTTCAAATACCTCTACTTTTGTGCCATAATTTTAATTAAATTTTTTAACAAACAAATAAATTTTATAGTACCATGAAAAGAGTAGCAATAGTAGCATTAGCGTTAGGGCTGGGAATTTTGCAAGCCCGCGCACAGGAAGAACAGGCAACCGCAAATGAAACCGGGAGCCGGGGAATACAGTCTGTAGTCGTTAAAATCATTGACGACCTGAAAGAAAGTACACGCGCAGCGCATGAAGCAGGCAAACAGAATTTTGCCGCTGAAAAGGAAGCATCTCGCGCAAGGCATGAAAAAGCCATCGAGCAAAACCCTGAATTTCAGAAATTTTTGCAGGCAGAAGGTTTTAGAGGCAAGTATAATGCAGTTGTCGAAGACTTTAAAGCAAGTTGCCGCGAATATTCCGAGCCGAACCCTGAATTTCAAAGATTTTTGCAGGCTGAAGGCTTGAAAGGCAAAGCCGATGTTGTCATCGAAGACATCAGGGAAGGTTGCCAAAAGGCAAGGCAGAGCCGCCAATAGTACAACAGCGGATAAAAAAACGACCAAACCAGTAAAAGCGGATTTCTCACGAAGTCCGTTTTTTTCATTATTTTTTTCAATTTTTCAGGAATATCAGTATATTTGCACGTCTTTTTCTTTGCTTTCCGGGACATGTTTTCGGTTTGTTTGTTGTGGTATTGTTATAATTGAAGTGGATAAAAAAGAAATTTTGAAATGGATAGCCAAAATAATGTTCGTCATTGTATTGACTATTATAATCATCAAATTATCGGATAAATACGGCGAAGGCAGAGTTCATTGGAACGCTTTGGCTTTTGCCCTGTTGCTTTTCTCTATCGGTAAATTGCTACAGAGAAAGAAATAATTATCCCTTGTAGTCATCCCATTCAATAGCATGGAAAACAGCCTTTTTTAGATAACTACTCAAATTTTTTCTGCTTGGCAGCAGGTAAAAAATATTGTTCGTAATTTTGCGAATTGAAAAATTCATTGTATCTTTGCCGAAATTTTTATTGATAATTAATGTCAAAGGAAAAATTTACGGAAGAACAGGAACAGTTGGCACGTTTCGCAAAAGCATTGGCGCACCCTGTACGTGTTGCCATTCTGCAAATGCTGGCAGAACAAACGCGCTGTTATCACGGCGACATGTCCGAAGTATTGCCGGTTGCCAAAAGTACGCTGTCGCAACACCTGAACGAGTTGAAAGATGCAGGATTGATAAAGGGAACAATCACTTTGCCGAGTGTAAGATACTGTATAAATGATGAAAACTGGCTATTGGCAAAGTCGTTATTCAATTCTCTGCTGATAGAAATAAAAAATAACGAATCCGAATCATGCTGTTGAAAAAACTTTTTACATACAGTACAATAATTTGCACATATTGTTCGTTATTTTACGAAATACGAACAATGTTTAATTTTAAATTTTTTAAAGTAATATAAAATGGATAATCAAAATCATTCAAATCAGGATTGTGGTTGCACCGATGGATGCTGCACCACTCAAAAGTCGGGTAATCTCTGGAAGAGATTGTCGTTTATCGCCATAGTTCTCGCGGCAGGGCTGATAATAACAGTTAAGTTGATTGCAAAGCAAAGCGAACCCGCCGCAAAATGCTGCAATACTTCGGAAACTCCCGCCTGCTGCTCGCAACCAAAACAGGACGAAAAGCCTGCCGCTTCATGCTGCACTCCTGCTGAAACGCCTGCTTGCTGTTCGCAACCTGCAAAATAATGAACGAGTGGATTAATTCGGTTATTGGCGCTGAACAGGCTGGAATTATTGCCCTTGCAGCCGTTTTCATGCTTGGCGTTATCAGCGTGTTTACCTGTGCCTGCAATTTTGCCATACTTGGTGTTGTTGGCGGATATACAGGCGCCTTGAGCGCAACAGGCAAAACAAAAACGGTTATCGTTAGCAGTGTATGTTTTCTTTTCGGCGCTGTTGCCGCTCTTTCCGCTATCGGTTCTCTGATTGGCTTTGCAGGCGAACTGGTCAGTGCGTCAATGGGAAATTACTGGAAGATTGTTGCAGGTATTGTCGCAATTTTTTTCGGAGTTTACACGCTTGATATTCTGCCATTCAAAATAGCGGGCATAACGACAAACTTTCAAAGCAAAAGAAGCGGTATTGCGGGTGCGGTTATTTTCGGGTTCGTAATGGGCGGCGCTACTTCGCTCGGCAGTCTGTGCTGCAACCCTGTTTTTCCAATCGTAATGGGCGCTTCCTTTATAAAGGGAAGTACGTTTTGGGGATTTACCCTGCTGTTTTTCTACGCGCTCGGTTACGGCGTTACTCTCGCCGCTGCCATGCTTGGCGTGGGACTGGGACTGGGAAAAATATCCCAATTACTGTCAAAATTTGCCGTATTCGTAAAATATGCAGGCGGAATTACATTAATCATTTTAGGATTTTATTTTCTTTTAACAATGTAAAAATAAGAAGATGACAAACGAAGAACAAATAAAGGAAATGGTAAGGCAGAAATACAGTGAAATTGCTTTACAGGACAAGGAAACAAACGCCTGCTCGTGCTGCGGTTCGGGAGGCTGCTCAACCGAAGTGTACACTATCATGAGCGAAGATTACAGCCAATTGGACGGCTACAACCCCGATGCCGATTTGGGTCTGGGTTGCGGCTTGCCAACGCAGTTTGCAAAAATCAAAAAAGGCGATACGGTAATAGATTTGGGCAGCGGCGCAGGAAACGACTGCTTTGTGGCACGCGCCGAAACAGGCGAAACGGGAAAGGTTATCGGTATAGATTTTACGCCTGCAATGATTGAAAAGGCACGAAAAAACGCCGAAAAACTCGGTTTCAACAACGTAGAGTTCCGACAGGGCGACATTGAAAACATGCCCGTCAGCGAAAACGTTGCCGACGTAGTGGTTAGCAACTGCGTACTTAACCTTGTGCCAAACAAACAGTCTGTATTCAAGGAAATTTACAGGGTACTTAAACATGGAGGTCATTTCAGCATTTCAGACATTGTGCTGATGGGCGAACTGCCCGAAAAAATACGCTCGACAGCCGAAATGTATGCAGGCTGCGTGTCGGGCGCAATCTCGAAAAAGGCTTATTTAGACTGCATCGGGCAGGCAGGTTTTCAAAATATTGCGCTACAAAAGGAAAATCCGATAGTTATACCCGATGATATTCTACAAAATTACCTTACGCAGAAAGAAATAGAAATTTACAAGTCAAACCCGACAGTAATTCGCAGTATAACAGTGTACGCTGAAAAGAAATGATGCGGTTGTTTCCTTTGATTACCCGACAATTTTGAAATCCGACAGGATTAGGGAAAAAATATAAACCTTTGGCGATGTTTCAATTCTGCATAAGTCATCATATTTTTATTCCTTTTCTTTGGTTTTGGTTTTGATTTTGATTATCATTATTATAGTTTGGTACTGAGCCAACAACAAACCTGTCGCCCATCGTTTCCTTTAATACTTTCAAAAATTCCGATGGCTGCATACCGCCGTCAAGCAGGGACTGTAACTGTTTTACTGTTGCTTTTGCTTCAACGTCGCCGTTGTCGGGCGTTGCCGTTTTTTTCGTTTCGGAACGGCATGAATATTCGTCATGCCTTTTTATATCAGTATGCTTGGTTTTTTCCGTTTCGGTTGGCTTATCTTCGCTTTGGTCAATCGGTATGAGCGAAAGTTGTATTTTTCTGTCCACCGCGTCAAGTTCGGTTTTCAGGTCTTTCAGTTCGCTTTCCCTGCGCCATGTGGAATTGACAATTTCCTGCAACACGGTCTTATCGGTCGTCAATTTATCATTGTCGGTCTGGTATTTTGTGATTAAGGCGGGTATTTTTTCGATTGCGTTGATAAAATATTTGACGGCTAATTTCGGGTCGGTGGCTATATTTCCGTAGTTGTGCGTGTATTTTATGCCGCTGTCGCCTTCGGCAAAAAACTTGTTTTCCTTAAAGAGAGCGTCCTTTTGGCTTGTTTCGGTTTTGACGGTTAGACGAAAGCCGTATAGCGTTCCTATCCTGAAATGGTCGCCCTGCGTGTTTGCGTGTTCATTGTGATGCGCTAACTTGGCGGCAATTACTTTAATGTCGGCGCTTTCTACATCGTTAAGTTTTATCGGATTAAGCGCGTTGCCGTCGCCGTCATACTTTGCGCGGCTTTTAAACGCTTCCCAATCCCAGTTTAACCGCTCTATTGTTTGATTGTTACCGTCTATTTTAGCGTTTATTTCCTTCAGTTTGCTTTCCGAATTTGCCTTGTTCCTGCCGAACGACCTTTTTTCGCTTTCGAGGGCGGCTACTTTCTTTTCCAGACGCGCCTTTTCCAAAAGGTCGGTATTGCCGGAAAGGATTGCAACGTATTCCGAAAAATTCATGCCCGTTTTTTCGTCAATGCTGCCCTCGTCAATGGTACGCGCACCCATGTTGTTGGTCTTTAACTG